>Ga0100393_10006267_pt1 | contig 10620 bp, 7 predicted proteins | sample CryGeymeta201517_FD_81546 | JGI IMG/M metagenome (GOLD analysis project Ga0100393, IMG submission 81546) | Groundwater microbial communities from Crystal Geyser aquifers in Utah, USA - Crystal Geyser metaG 2015-17 | ecosystem: Environmental > Aquatic > Deep subsurface > Groundwater | place: USA... | reverse complement strand
CCCGCTATACCATGTTGCGGGGTAAACTTTGGGTTCATCCTTCCTTTGCCGAACTTGTCGGTGGATTTATCTAGGCGATATTTGATGAATTCAGATTCTTTGTCTTGCTCTACGATATGATCAGATTTTGCTATTTTTGTTTTGTGTGTTCTTTCTATGTTAGCAAAAAGTTTACCTTCTTCTGGAGAAACCAACATGATTGCTTTGCCGTATGCGCCAGCTCTTCCTGTTCTTCCGATTCTGTGAATGTAACTTTCAGATTCTTTGGGTACGTCAAAATTTACAACCAAGCCGACATTATCCATATTGAGTCCTCTCGCTGCAACGTCAGTCGTGACGAGGATTTTGAGATTTCCGTCAGTGAATTTTTTGAGGGTAGAATTTCTTTTACCCTGACTCATATTTCCGTTGAGAATTCAAACTTCGTAGCCGGATTTTTCTATCGCAATACCGATAGTTTTGGTATTCCTTTTGGTCTGCGTAAAAACTAATACCTTATCATTGATGTGTGCTTTGATGATTTTGATGAGATTGAAAATCTTATCCTCGTGAGGAACGCTCACATAGCTGTGATGGATTTTGTCCACGGTCACGGCTTCACCGATTTTGATGAATTCGTACTCGGGAACGTGCTCTTTGATGATGGTTTTTATCTCTGGACTGATGGTCGCAGAAAACGTGGATGTCTGCTTGATGTTTTTCATATGTGCTCGGATTCTCTGGATATCACGGATAAATCCCATGTCCAACATCCTATCTACTTCGTCAAGAATGAGATAATTTACCGTACTGAGGTTGATCACTTTCTGATTGACGAAATCCAATAATCTTCCTGGAGTCGCAACGATGATACCCGGTCATCTAAATAGGGCTTTTTTCTGGATGAAGGGACTCGCACCGCCATACACGCAGGCGGCATTAACTCTATAATATTTGGTAAGCTTGATGATCTCTTCGCCGATCTGATTGGTCAACTCTCTGGTCGGAGATAGGATAAGCGCCTGCAATCATCTCTTGTTGGTGTCGATTTTTTGAAGTAATGGAACGAGAAAGGCGGCAGTTTTCCCTGTCCCCGTCTGTGATTGCCCGACGATATTTTTTCCATCCAAGGTAAGTTTGATGACTTGAGCTTGGATATCGGTAGCGTTGTCGTATTTCATCTCAGCGAGCGCTTTGAGAAGGCCAGCCTTGAGGTTAAATGATGAGAATAGCATGTAAATATAGGTATAAACTGATAAAAATGTATAATGAGCTTATCTATTCCCTACTCATTTACAAGGGCAAATTCTATTGACTTTTAACGTATAGTATGTATTATAAATCCATAATTCAAAAACAAAATTATATGAGTACCATTGAAATTATTATCGTAATTAACGCAATGATTACGCTAGCTTGTCTATTAATACAAGCCCACGGAATTAAAAAAGGAGTGTATGATTCCTCATTAGCATCTTGGTCTATTTGGTCTTTAATATTTCTTTTCTCTTTCATTATTTATTGTGCAAAAGATGGTTTAACAACTATGGTATGGTTGTTAGGTGTCCAAACAATAGGACACATAATAATGATACCAATAACTTATAAATATTCTGTTAAAATCATTAGCAAAGAAGAAAAGAAATTAGTATGGATTTCCATCGGAGGATTCATTCTCTGGGGATTTTCATTGCTACTATCGTATATATTTGAAATAAACTTTCTTATACCTACGATAATTGGCATTTGTGGCCAAATAATTGCTGATGCAATGGGAGCAATTCCCTACCTCCGAATTGTGTATCACACACCTTTTCGTCAACCAATCGCAGCCTGGATTCTAAATGTATTTATTTATCCATTAACCATATATGGAACAATAATTGCAAAAGAATCTTGGACAGCATACATCTTCATTATATATGCATGGATAATATATAGTGGAATGTTAATTATGCTATTCATTGGGCGACAACGAAAATGAAAAAAAAATTTGGCTGGATTTCTTCCAGCCTTTTTTTAAAAAATTTTCTCTGCTCTCTTCCTATCTGAATCGGTCAGATAAATTTTTCTGAGTCTGATATTTTTTGGGGTGATTTCTACATATTCATCAGTGCTGATGTAGGCAAGCGAATCTTCCAAAGTAAGTGGAATAATCGGCTCGAGTCTCATCGCTTCGTCATTTCAGCTTTCTCTGACGTTGGTCTGTTGTTTATTTTTGGTGAGGTTGACGGACATGTCGCCTGGCTTTGCACTTTCTCCGACAATCATTCATTCGTACATCGCAGCTTGTGGAAGGATGAAAATTTTTCCTCTTTCTTGCAATTTCCGGATGCTGTATTTCATACATTTTCCATTTTCTAGACTGATCATAGAACCGTTGGCTCTCTTAGGGATATCGCCCTTGTAAGGCGCGTAATGCGAGAATGAACTATACATGATTCCTTCACCCTTGGTCATGAGAACGAATTGCCCTCTGAATCAAAGCAATCCTCTCGTAGGCACTTCAAATTCCAAAGTGGTGATGCCATTGACGGTGTTCATATTCACCATCTGTCATTTTTTGTTGGCGATCATATCGATTACGGCACCTGATAATTTTTCATCGACATTGATGATGACTTGTTCGATTGGTTCAGTTTTCTGATTACCTTCGTATTTGAAAATTACCTGCGGAGCAGAGACTTGAATTTCAAATCCTTCTCTTCTCATCGTTTCGATGAGTACTGATAAGTGTAGTTCTCACCTACCGGAAACGGCGAAGCGATTTCCTCCCCTGGTGCTACGACCTGGGCTAGCTTTATCGAAGTCGATTTCCAATCCCACATTGGTCTGCAATTCTTTGTGAAGTCTTTCTTGGATATTTTTGGAAGTGACTAATTTTCATTCTCTGCCGGCGAATGGAGAATCATTGACGAGAAAATCCATGGTCAATGTCGGCGCATCCACCTTGATAGGTGGAAATGCTTCGCATCACTCTACGCCGATTGTCTCTCCCACGAAGATATTCGAAATACCGGCGATGGTTACGATATCACCGCAGCGCGCCTCTTTAGTTTCGACTCTGGAGAGTCAAAGCGTAGTGAATATTTTGGTGATTTTTCATTTTCTTTTGACTCACGAGTTATCGAAGATGACGACATCTTCTCACTGTTTCACTGTTCATTCATAGACTCTTCAGATTCCAAGTCTTCCGATGAAATCATCATATCACAGGTTTGCTACTTGCATACGGAATGGCTTGTCAGAAAAATCTGCAGCTGGTTTTACTTCTCTTTCTATCAATTCGAAGATAGGGAAAATATTTCCATGTTCTCTCGCTTCCTCGAAATCTTTCATGTCATCAAAAGCATATCCACCTTTGGCGCTACAATAAATAATAGGAAAATCTGCTTGAGCATCCGTAGCTCATAAGGCAAAAAACAGATCAAAAAGCTGGTTGATAACCCGCGTAGGTCTGGCAGTATCTTTGTCTATCTTGTTGATGACGACGATTGGCTTGAGTCAGAGTTCTAGAGATTTTTTGAGGACGAATTTGGTTTGCGGCATCGGTCACTCATAGGCGTCGACCAACAACAAAACGCTGTCCACCATCTTGAGGACTCTTTCCACTTCGCTTCCAAAGTCGGCATGTCCCGGTGTATCGATGATGTTGATGACATCTCATTTGTAATTCACGGAAGTATTTTTGGAGTAAATAGTGATTCCTCTTTCTCTTTCCTGGTCATTGCTGTCCATGATGAGATTTTGATCTTCCACTAATTTCATGGTTCCTGACTGGGTTAATAACTTGTCAACCAGTGTGGTTTTCCCATGATCGACGTGGGCGATGATGGCGATATTTCTAATTTGCATTTGCATAAGTTTAACAAAACATAAAATAAGACGCAAAAAGTTCTGAAAGAACTTTAACGTCGTTTTTATCTGTTGGGATTCTTTGAAGCCCTAACAGAAAAAAAGCTTTATGACAAAGCTTTGTGAGAAAGCATATTGTGATTGGCATATTCATAGTTTTTTCCTAGTAAATTGCAAGTTGCTTTGTGTCGATTAATATGTATAATAGCTTTTATCTAAATTTACCTTTAACATTCTTTCATGCGGCAATATATGGTTTTGCTTTGAGTAGTCGCCCAACTCTATGGGATATTTTTTTATATCAAAGCGACAATCAAGGGAGAAACGAAACCCAATAGAGTGAGCTGGCTGATGCGGTCGATTGCTCCATTAATCGCTTCTGGAGCTGCCTTATCGGATGGCGTACGTCGAGCAGCACTTCCTGTATTTATGTCAGGATTTTGACCGCTTTTAATATTTCTTTCTACTTTTGTAAATCGTAAATCTTATCGGAAGCTGGAAAAGTTTGATTATATCTGTGGCGCATGTTCCATTTTGGCATTGGTGCTGCGATGAATTACCAAAGAGCCAATGGTTGCGATTTGGTTTGCTATCGCCAGCGATGGATTCGCTGCAGTTCCAACTATTATCAAATCTCTGAAGCATCCTCACACAGAATCAGCGATAGCATATACCACATGATTATTTAACGCGTTAACGAGTTTCTTCGCCATGAGAACATTCGGTGCTGCTGAACTTGCTTTTCCGATATATCTTGTTTTTGTAGATTCTCTCTTGATGTTCTCTGTGTATGGAGGGAAGTGGAGAAAGAAACATCAGATAGAAAAATAATTTTGTAATGTAAAAACCGTACCACCAGGTGTCCCCGGATAGAGACGTAGCAATGCTACGTCTCTACGCCCGTTGGGCGTACACGGTTTTTTCTTTATATGTTTTAATTAGTTGCTGATCCCACTTGCTTGAGAACCTTGTTCTCTTTGATGCTTTCGATGAATTCGTATAAGCGTACTTTGTTGATGCCATTGGTCGTAAGGATATACATTTCTGGCTTTTCGCCTGTTGCTTCTGGAATCGCTATATCCACTACTTTCGCCGTTCTGAGATCAAAGCTGTATCTGAATAAGTAGTATAAGTTGTAGCTTGTATTGTATTGATCGTTGGTCTTGAGCGGACGAGATTCATAGACAGTAAATGTCTGATTATCTTTATCTAAGAAGTATACATATCTGGAATTGGTTGTTGAAATGATCTTCACATTGTCTGAATATTTTGATGTCATCTTGTCTCCTCCGAGGAGTTTGATTTCACGATAATCGAGATTGAATGAGTTAGCTGGATTCCTCCGGAATTGATATGGTTTGCCGTTTGCCCATACCAAGAACGTCGAATCGATAGCGAAGTTGGTGAAGCCCGAACCGAAGTTGGCTCCTGTCAGCATATTTGTGTTGAGATAATATTTTTGTCCTGCCTGGTAAATAGTCTGTGATCATAAGGTATTGCGGTATCTGGTGACCAAGACGCTGTTTGATAAGGTTGTGATGTTCGGCTGGAAGACATAGAGATTCGCTTTTCCATAGGTTGCTAAACCACCGATAGTGAGCGAAAATCCGTCAGGATCTCCTGTGGTCAGTATCTGTATTCCTCCCTTGTTCACCAAGAATATCTTTCCATTGTTAGTGAAGCAATATAATCCATCTTTCAATAAGCTCTGATTGCATCATTTAACAGTTTCCTCATCCATACTATACTCTACTATCGATCATCTTACGTTTTCACCCATGGCTCACATCAATGCTGCTTTGGTTCATGCGATATTCAGATCCCTTTGATAAAAGATATTGGTGAGGTCTCATAGTTTCTGCTGTTCGGTAGTATTGAAAGTCATGATCTTGGTCTTTCTTCCTGTAGCAATATCATCGAACTGGCTGAGATTATTGATAGCGATGATATTGAATCATTTATAATAATCCGCTCTCAGAATCTTCTGGAGCTGAGCGACATCTTCTAGCCACCTTCCTTTGCTTTCAAGCGTAGTGAGTTTGGTCATGATTTCCTGATACTTGAGCGATTTTTCATCGCCGGTCGGATCCATGGATTGGAATAGGAAGATATCTTTCTTGATATCATCAACAGTGACTTCTACAGACACGCCCTCAGGCGTAACGTATACGGTATCTTTGTTTGTGCTGATGATTTCAGATAACAAGCTATAGAGCATGAAAATGATGACGATGCTGAGTAAAAATACTGTCGCCTGATATTTATTCCTGAGGAACATGTTCTTGAATTTCTCTATCCGACTGCCTGCTGCAAAATTTCCCAGATTTCCTAATTTTCCTAGCTTAGGGCTGAATTTCAATCCTCCGCTCTTCTGCTCTGAGCGCATATATTGGACGGTGTAATGAGATATGAATCCTACATGCTTTTTATCCAATCTACTGGTCACCACTTCGTGGATGAAATCTATCAATGATACTTCTTCAGACTTGAGGATAGATTCGACTTCCTTGAAATCATGCTGATCGATTACGTCAGAAATCTTTGTTCACACGTACAATATCTCGTCTCCTGCCTCTACGTCTCCTTCGACGAAATCAGAGAACAGATCGATCTTTCCTTGTGCATTGACACCATTATGAAGCGTGTAATATAATTTATGATCTCTGAATATCACGATAGTCGCATTCCCGATCATCGATGTCATGAAGAGATTATCAACGACGAGCTGGATATATCATTTGATAGGGAAGAATTCTACTTCTCCGAACTGATCAGCGAATGCTTTGAGTTTGGTATTGAGTCATTGGAGAAGAATTTCAAAATTATTCTTCACTTCTTCTATGTCAGACTCTTCGGTCTGAAGCTTGTCCATGAGTTCTGCCATGAATTCTTCTATCAGATCTTTCTGATTATCAAGAAATTTATTCTTTTCAAACAAGACTGAGGCCTTGATGACGATACCGTTTGCGAGCTCCTCATCTATCTTCAATAGCTGTTCTGGTTCTAGATAGAGCTTCTTTTTATCTTTTAAGTGCATGAACCACTTTTAGAATAATAAAAAATCGGAAAAAATAGGTACAGTATTCACTAACCTTGTTAATATCAAAAACTACTCTTTTTTCAATAGTAAATATGAGAAAATATATTTGAAGAAAAAGAGGGTATATCGTATCTTTTTGAGGTTTCTGCGTGGATCTGAAATTACTCTCCGCAATCGTTCCAATTTTAAAATTCTTATGATTTTGGGCGCTCTTTTTTGCTTGCCGACCCAGAAGTCAAATGTCCCTCATTGATTGAGGACGATGAGATTATTTACTTGTATCATATCTTGGTTGGCATGGCTTCGGATTTCTTGAACCGGGTAATCGATATTTGATCTGGCAACGAGAAGAATGTTTATCGCTTTCGGATCTATCCCCTCATGTACCTTTTCCCAGTCGAGATTATCATAGCCATCTTGAGCGTATCCTACCGTGTATCATTTTTTCTCTAGATATTTTTTTGTCTGCGCCAAGAGGTCTTGATAAGTTCCGTAGAGAATCAAATTCATCTTGTGATGCTGATGGACGTCTTCTAGAAATGCGGGGCAGAAATCTGTTCCGTTGAGATTGTGGAGCCGTTTGCGAAATCATAAAAAATAAAAAATCTGAAGCGCTATCCCGTCGGGAAGTACCATATCTGCGTGTTGAATCGCATCGCGGTACGCGGTACGTGTGACGCAGGCATCTATTTTTTTGTAATCAGGGAGAAGAACATTTTTGAATCGCTCTGATTCTATTTTGGCTGGCTGTGTATCGAATAATTTCTGGCTGCCTATCTGAGCGAAATAGAGATAATCAACAATACAAAATCCTTTCTTGGTGTAAGTTTCAAGAATGTGTCTGATTGCCTGATTAGCGGTTCATGTGAATAATGTATCTAAAATAGAATGCAAAATAAGACGAAAAGGACTAAAAAGGACGAACTAGGGAGCCATAAAGAATTTTACTTTCATTTCTATTTTTCATGTATTTCCGGTGCCGATGCCATCGGGAATGGGGACTTTGAAGTGAAAGTCAGAATCTAATTTATCATTACTTGTCGGTCTTCAAAGGGTGTTTCTAAATCCGAGAATCAAATTATAAGTTTTTCCTACAAGGATAGGTAATACATTCATCGCGTTTTTTGCATTGAATTTGGGTCATAATGCATCTTCCAGCCATGGAATATTATCAAGTCATCATAAAATCCATAAGCAATGAAATAAGTCCATATGATCTCCATGTCATGTCCCATGCGTTAGCATCGTAGTAGCAGTTGGTGTCGATGATATCTGAACGGTTTGAGTCGTAGGGAGTAAATCAACTTCAATTATTGTATTCATAGAAGCATGGCCCGGTCAAGGAAGTATGTCATCGGAAATTTCAGGAAAGTGTGTATCAGGTATCAGCGAGGAAGTTGATTGAATTTCCATAGACGTTGTTGTGAAAAAAAATTATATTGGAAGTTGTACCTTGATAAACTCAGAATCCATGGTAACCATTATTTTTAAATGTACTATTCATGATTGTTAGATTGTCTGTAGGTCAACCAGTAACCAAAAATCCAACCCAACCACCGGTAGCAATGACATTATCAAGAGTGAGACCAGAAACATTATTGCTAACAATACATCCATAAGAACCAGCACTAGTGGCATGGATAGTAACATCCTTTATATATCCACTGTTTACATTTGACAGAGAAATACCATCCCTTCACTCAATATATCCTCCTTCATGTGAAGATATAATAGTAAAATTATTTAAATTATTGGCTTGTAAAGTAAAATTGGAGCTATTCCCTATAATGGAATATCCATTCAAGTCTAAAATAACGCCACTTGATCCAATGGTAATCGCTGTACCTGAGGGGCAATTCATATTTGATGTTAATGTTGTATTACTCACCATCGTATCGCCGCAATTTGGATTGGCGTAGGAAAAACTCCGACCGAGAAGGAGGATTGCTGTGAATAGCAAGATGTACTTTCGCGGAATTCTTGACATGATGGAATAATTCTAAATGCTAAATTTTAGATTCTAAATTCTATATTATACTCGTTAGATTGCCCTAAAGGACTAAAACCGCACTTCGTTCGCAATGACGACTTCGCAATGACAGGAGCTAGTTTATTGTCATCATTTTCACCCCTGGGTAATAGTAATCAAGAATTTGCTCGCTTGTCCGTCATTGCTCTGCTAAATATTGTGCACCCTTGCCGCTGAGGCCGACTCCATGGCCTTGAAAATCTAAACATTTTTCTTGATCGTAGCGGGACTGAAGATATGGAGTATCTGCTCGTCATCGTTTCTCTTTGGCAGAGAAAGTAAATCCAGCCGAACAGCTAAAGTAAGGCAAAATAGGCACATAGCCATCATACAATAATATTTGATTTTGAGTGGTCTTGAGCAATGCTTGATAAATTTTAAATGTCTGTTCTCCTCCCGCTCAGATATATTTCTGGAACAAGTCCGGAGAATCTATCGCTGTATATGATACTCCTGCTGGGATAGATGGATGCTTGTTATCCGGATTCATATAAAATAGGACATATGATTTTGCGAGCAATGCCATGAGTTTGATTTTTCCCTTATTTTCTTGTTCGCTCGTTTCGCCGATTCACTTCAGATAGTCGTTGAAAGGCAATTCATTGATGACTACGTATTTTTCGTCGTATTGTCCAGACTTCATGTTTTTGATCTTGTCTTTTACAAAGTTGACAGAACCACGAAAGGTATTCCAAGGATTTTTGGCATATGATGTTCTATTGTAGTTGGTGAATGTGATGAGGCCGTTTTTTTTGCCGGCAGTGATGGTCATTTTTTTAGGACCGTAGAGATTATCTTCTATCGTAAGATACAGGAATCCATTGTGCGATTCTATAACAGGCGCCTGATAGGTATATATTTTTCCATCGGCGTTGATGATACATTTATTTTCACAGGAAAGATTCCAGATATTATAATCAGCACTCAAATCATAGAGAAGCACTTTCACATTTGATTGCATATATGTCTTTGCCTCATCCATCGTAATCTTGTGCGTGATCTTATTCATCGTCCCATCTGGCGAAGTCATGATGCGGTATTTGACGTAGTCCAGTTTGAGCGCACTAAGAAGCACGTCCAGATCTTCCTGTCGGAATACTTTGAAACTGATGATTTTCTCGCCTTCCGAAGTGATGACTTTTATCGGTTTGATTCAACTGGCAAATTTATTTTTGGTGACATTGACGATAAGCGTTCATTGAGATGCTTTGCAACTATTGACAGTCAGAGCTCCGTCAATTCACGCACAGCTTTTGAGTTTGGTGATTGAGATAGGGAGTGTGAATGTATCTGAAGTTTTGTTGCTGTAATAGAATCATTTCGCTTGGGTTCCCAGATTTTGTATCTTGGATACACTCGTTTCGATGGCTTTTGTCCCGGTGGCGACCACTGAACTTGTCAGTCTTATTCTTCCGAGCCTTTTTTTTACTTGCGCTCTGATATCAGGTAATAATGCGTAGAGATTGGTCCCCGGACATGAAGTATTCCCTGCGTCTTTGTGTCAGGCTATGGTAAAGTTTTCTTCCTCTGTGATATATGGCGCTTCAGTTCATTTTTCGAAATACATGACTCTGCTATTCGGGTCGATCTTATATTTTTTGGCCAAGGCTATGCTTAATTTGATGAGTGATTTGAGTTGAGCTTCTGTCGGCTGTTGGATGTTGAAATTCCCCATGAGCGCAATTCCTATGCTCGGCGTATTATTCCATGCGGTATG
>Ga0100393_10006244_pt1 | contig 10651 bp, 7 predicted proteins | sample CryGeymeta201517_FD_81546 | JGI IMG/M metagenome (GOLD analysis project Ga0100393, IMG submission 81546) | Groundwater microbial communities from Crystal Geyser aquifers in Utah, USA - Crystal Geyser metaG 2015-17 | ecosystem: Environmental > Aquatic > Deep subsurface > Groundwater | place: USA... | reverse complement strand
GAGGCGGAATATTGCTGACGTGGTGCTGGAAGTCAATTGCGGGGCGGTGAGCACCGGTGAGCAGTGAGCCGTGAGCAGCGAGCGGTTGAATCTCAGGGTCGCAATAATCGCAGAATCGCGGTGCCGGGCTGGAGCCCGGGTGGACCCGTCGCAGAATCGCAGTGCAGGGCTGGAGCCCGGCAAACCAATCGCAAGAGCTCGGCGGACCAATCAAGGGACTGTGCAAAACGGTTCGCAAATCGCGGTGTTCGTTGTAGAGTGCCCGCCTATCAGCTCACATCGGAGAAGAATATGTCCAAACTCCCAGCGGACAGAACCGAAAGCGCATTCGAAGATTACAAGGCGCCGTATACGACTAATCAAGCAATGGTCGAGGCAAATCGATGCCTCTACTGCGTCGATGCGCCGTGCATCAAGGCATGTCCAACGTCGATTAATATCCCGGAATTCATTCGTAAAATCGCGACCCATAACGTCGAAGGTTCGGCAAAGACCATCTTTGATTCGAATATCTTGGGCATGAGCTGTGCGCGCGTTTGTCCGGTCGAGGTCCTTTGTGTTGGCGACTGTGTCTACAACGAGATGGACGTGCCCCCGATTCAGATCGGCCGGTTGCAGCGTTACTCGACAGATCTGGCGTTCGAAAAAGGCTGGCGATATTACGAAGCGGGCGAATCAACCGGTAAGTCGGTTGGCCTTGTGGGTGGCGGGCCTGCAAGCCTTGCTGCGGCCCACGAGCTTCGACGTTTGGGCCATGCCTGCACGATTTACGACAAGAACGACATTTTGGGCGGTTTGAACACCAACGGTGTGGCCCCGTACAAAATGAAGGCCGACCGGAGCCTCGAAGAGGTCGCATGGATTCTTGAGATCGGCGGCATCGATGTTCAAAGCGGCGTGACCGTCGGTAAAGACATCAGCTGGGAAGACATCGAAGCCAAACACGATGCGATTTTCATCGGTATCGGCCTTGGTCCCGACAAGTTCCTGAAGGCGACCGGCGAAGACCTGAACGGCGTTCACGGTGCGGTCGAGTGGATTGACAACATGAAGCTTGGCCCGGTGAACCTGTCGCACGTCAAACATGCATTGGTCATTGGCGGCGGAAATACCGCGATGGATTGTGTCCGCGAGCTTTGTGGCCTGGGTATCGAAAACGTCCATATGGTCTACCGCGGCGACGAGTCACGCATGAGCGGTTATGCCCACGAATGGTCGGCTGCCAAACAACTCGGCGCCAAAGCCATCTGGAGCGCATTGCCCTTGGCCTACGAAGGTGGCGGGGCCGTGAAGACCGCGAAATTGCAGCTGCTGGACGGGGAACGAAAACCCATCCCAGGCGATGTAATTGAAGTGCAGGCGGACCTTGTTTTGCTGGCCGTGGGCCAGTCAAAACTGGGCGATAGCCTGCATCATTTGGACGGAATTAAAACGGATTGGGGTCGGCTTGTGGTCGACGAAAATCAAGCGCTTGGGCGCAAAGGTTGGTTCGCCGGTGGCGACGCGTCAAACGGCGCCAAAGAAGTCGTCAATGCTGCAGCCGAAGGCAAAGTCGCCGCGAACTCGATCGATCGTTATCTGAAGGGAGGCCACTAAGATGCCTGATTTAAAAACAAATTGTGCCGGTATTAAATCTCCAAATCCTTTTTGGCTTGCTTCGGCTCCTCCAGCGAATTCGGGTGCCCAAATTCAGCGCGCCTTTGACCACGGCTGGGGCGGAGCGGTCTGGAAGACGCTGGGAACTCCGATTCAAAACGTCTCGAGTCGTTTTGGTGGCGTGAATTACGGCGGAAAAAAGAATATCGGCTTTAATAATATCGAGCTGATTACGGACCGTCCTTTGGACGTGAACTTCCGCGAAATTTACGAGACCAAACAAAAATATCCAGACCACGCGATCATCGCGTCGTTGATGGTCGATTCGAAAGCCGAGTGGAAAGATTTTATTAAACGCGCGATTGATTCAGGCGCGGATGGCCTTGAATTGAATTTTGGCTGCCCACACGGCATGTGCGAGCGTGGAATGGGCTCGGCCGTGGGCCAGGAGCCCAAAGTTAACGAAGAAATCACCAGCTGGGCCGTCGAATATTCGACCGTTCCTGTGCTTGCAAAGCTGACACCCAATGTTGGCGATATCGTGAAACACGGCCTCGCTTCGCAGCGTGGTGGAGCTCACGGTGTGTCGCTGATCAACACGATTAAGAGCATCATCGGTGTCGATATCGACACCTTTGTGGCCAAACCAGTCGTGGGCAATCGTTCGTCAAACGGCGGTTATTGTGGCGCAGCGGTTCGACCGATTGCATTGCACATGGTCGCCGCGCTCTCGCGTGACGAAGAATTTAATCTGCCCATCAGCGGCATTGGCGGGATTACGGATTGGCGAGATGCCGTCGAGTTCTTGTTGCTGGGTGCGTCGTCGGTTCAGGTCTGCACCGAGGTTATGCTTCGCGGTTACCGAATCGTGGAAGACATGATCGAAGGGTTGGAGAACTACATGCGCGAGCATCAGTTTGAAACCTTGGATCAGATGATTGGCAAGGCTGTCCCAAGCTATTCGGCATGGGGTGAGCTGGACATGAACTTCGAGACGGTCGCCAAGATCGATGCAAAATCATGCATCGGTTGTCAGCTTTGCGTCACGGCTTGCCATGACGGCGCGCATCAGTGCATCGACCCGAACGAGGACCCGATGATTCGGGTTCCGGTCGTGGACGAATCCGAATGTGTCGGCTGCAACCTGTGCCAGATCGTCTGTCCGGTCGATGGCTGCATTTCGATGGTCGAGGTGCTTAACGGGTTTGCTCCAGCCTCATGGAACGAGCACGTGACCGCTGGCGCGACCCTGCGTCCGAAGAAGGGCGCCCATTGAGCATCATTGACGACTGGGTTTGCGTCGTTATCCTCTAGGTAAGGAGGCGTCTCATGGAATCCAAGAGCATGAATCGTGCGCGAGCACTAAAACTTGCAGGGATGCGAAGCAAAACCGGTGGCGAGCGTGTACTCGCCGCGCTTGAGCGCGGCCGACGAGGACTTGGCGATGACAGCACCAGACGACTGGCGACGACAGGGCCAGGAACGCTACCTGAAAGGACGCCGATGGTCGCTTCAACATTACCAACTGTATCGAGAGGGTTGGGACCACGACCACTGTGAGTTCTGCGGTGCGAAGTTCTCGCTTGCCGCTGAGGAGCTAAATCACGGCTACGTCACGGACGACAACGACCGCTGGGTCTGTGAACCGTGTTTTCTTGATTTTCAAGACGAGATGGGTTGGCTAGTTCGAATTCACTGAATATCTGCCTGAAAAATCTCGACACTTCGGCCATCGGTTCCGTCAGGGGTGGGCAAGCCGTCGCTGATTCCTTCTGCTCCCTTTCCTAGCTCACCCCCGTCGACCCTGATCTGTAGGTTTCCGATCTGGACCTCTGGCCCATGCGCCAATCCGTAGATGCTTCCGCCATTGCCGCCGGCCCCCGGTCCACCTTGGCCACCATTTCCGCCATTTCCTCCATTTCCGCCTTTGCTGCGCATGCCGCTGGTTAGGTTGGCGAATTGTCCGTCGGCGCCGCTGCCACCCAGCCCGAATGCGCCGCCCATACCTCCGATTCCGCCCACGCCACCCTTTCCGCCTGTGATGACGACTTGGCTTCCACCAAGGCTGGAGGCCCCGATGGCAAGAATCCCGATGGAATCGCCACCGTGTTCGCCTCCTTGTCCAGGCTTCCCGCCGCAGCCTCCACTTCCAGCGCCGCCGCCCGCGCCGCCCTGAAGGTTGTTACCACCGCCGCCGCCACCGCCGGCTCCGCCTGAGCCGTTCTTTCCAAAGGAGCCGCTGCCAGCCCGCTCGCCACTATTCCACTCACCTGTGATGACTAAGCCGGTTAGCGGCGCCGCCGAACCTGGTTCCCCGACCGTACCTGCGGTAGTTCGGCTGACTCCGACGTCGCCGTCACTGACCCCTGTCGTTTGACAATTATTCATGGCAGGGTCGCCCCCTCCTTGGTCAAGAAACACGCCTAGGCCGTTTGTCCCGTGACCCCCGGCAGTGGGTTCGGTAATAGCGCCTATGGTGCACGATCCGCCGAGGCCACCGCTACCGCCGGAGATAGTTAGGCCGTGGCAAATCACAGATCCTCCAGTCGAACCGTTGGCGTTCTGCCCGTCGATTTGCGATCCGCCTAGCATGCCGTTATTCCCGTTTTGTCCCTCGCCCCGTTGGACTCGAACTGCGTAGAAATTCACGAAACTGTTTTCGATTCGTAGGGTGATGGCATGTTTGGTTTCGGGGTTTTGTGGAGGCAAAAAGTCGACCATGCCAAGGTTGATCAAGTTGCCGCCTTTTATGGTCAAGGTCGAAGTCGATGATTCACTTGTGATTTTCGTTTGGCTCGAGGCATCGGGGGCCGACTGAAACCGTTCTGAATATCCACCCCAAAGGTTGAACGTTGAGCTAGAAACGGTCCAATTCTTTGGGGCGACATAGTCGCCGTCGGTCAGCAAAATGGTTGTCCTGTTTTTCTCGAGGCTAATCGAGACCGCGTGTTTGAGCGTCGCAACCGGGTCTGTTGGCAGGAGTCCACGATTTCCATCATTACCGTGTAGTTGTGAGACAAAGACAGTCGACAACGTGTAGCCGTCGGAGCCGTCGTGGTTCGAGTCGATGCCATCCCCCAAGGTATCTAGACAATTCCCATAGGCGATGCATCCCTGCGGGGCATCACACATGGTCTCGCCGACGCCACATGAATTGGTTCCCGTGTCGGAATCGGCATCCATACCTGCGTCGTCATCAGTGCCAAAGTCGTCGTCAGTGGTCCCTAGGTCGACTTGTTTGGTCGAGGTCAGCGGTGAATCGAGGCAAGCGGTCAGCGAGAAACAGAATATGAGGGTTAGGACACGAGTCATGGCTTTCCTTAATGACGCATTTGAAGATGCATTTGACACGCCACTTCACCATGGAGTTTGCCGAAGGCAAATATTAAAAACCACCCCCATCAAAACTAAATTTAGTTTTCATTGCGAAACTAGTTTCTGGGATTAAAAGGACTGGAGTTCTTCCATTTCGCGATTGAATTCGTCAGCGGAAATAATGCCGCGAGCGTAGAGATTTCGTAGGTTTTCGACCTTTGCGTCATGGTCGGGCGAGGGCATCAGGGCAGGAAGGACCGAGTCTTCAAAATAGTCGTCTAATTCTTCCAAATCATCTTGCCGCCTTTCGGCTTCATACTCTGCGTTGAAGATGGGGTCGTGCAGGTCCTCCGCGAGCATAAGTGCCACAATCATTGGATAAATACAGGCCAACACGCCGATTTCGGAAAGAGTGGCGCCGAGCAGTACTTTCACGACGACTAAGAGTTCCACTGGCATTTTTAAGTTAAAATCGACACCCAAGGTTGGGACTGCGAGTACCTGCACACAGTAGGTCGTAAATACGACAAGCGATGCGACAAAACCCAAGCTTCCCAGCCATAATGGGGATTCCTTGATGAGTTTTTTTGCAAGCGATAGCGCCGTCGAGAGCGTGAATCTTGGCCCAAATACGAGTGGGAAAACGGGCCAGAGAAGGCTGAAATAGAGCACACCTGGAACGACGAGACACATCGTCGAAAAGACTCCCACGGTCACGTACATAGAAAGTAGAGGAATCCACAGGAACGCTAGGCCGAACGAGGCAATCCACGGATTCCAAGATACGTGCGTGGGGCGATTGAGGTCCTTCGCGACGCCATAACCAATTTGCAAAATCGGGTAGGTGAATGCGGTCGAGGCGCAATACATCGCAGCGATGATAAAGAGCTTGGAGACGGATTCTTCCAGCCGTCCGGATTGGAGCGCTGGAAGCCCAGCCAACTCCTGCAGCGCGGCGTTCAAGAGGAGTGCAAAAAAGGGATACAAAACGATCGATGGGCGACGTCGTAGTACCCTTCCTGTCATCGCGAACGTGTCTGAAAACCGAACCATTTGACCTCCATGTTCGGTTGTTATCGGTCAGACTTCGAAATGGTTGCAGAAATTACTCCTCGGTTGGTTCAGCCGCCGATTTTCCCCATCAGGGCGGCGCGTTCTCGCAGGAATTCCGCTTCGCTCAGGATTCCCTTCGCCCTCAAGTCCGCAATTTGTTGGATTTTTGCGGCCACATCCGGCGAAACCTGCACGGCTGCGAGGGCAACCGTCGCGGCATTTTCATCGTAGAGGTCGGCTGGATGTCTTGGCGCGGTTGGGCTCTTGACGTGAAGCACGGTTCATAAATGTCTTCGGCGATCATCAGAACCACGACGGTGAGATAGATAAGTGCCAAAACGAGGATGCCATTGAGTACGATCGAGCCAGAATAATGCGCCACCCACATCGCCGTAGTGTAACCCTTACTAAAAAAGAACTTGTCATTGGCAGGAGAATACCGCCGAGTTTGAGTCCATGGCCTCCAATCATGGCGAGAAGTGGATAGACCGCAATCGATGGGTTTCGTCGTAAGACGGTTTTTGTCATCGACCACGTATCTGAAAAAGTGCACCATTTTTGTCCCCGACTAGCTGTGTGGGGACGTTATCGGTCGAAGTCGGAAAGTATTGCGGGAATTCGTTCCTGAATATGCAGCCCGATGGCCGAGACTAGAAGCCGAAGCAGCCAAGCTTCTTGTTATTATTGATCGGCCAATTCGTGACGGTCCCGCCGTTGGCGTAGTAGATGTCGTAGTCCGATCCGATGATGCGCAAGGTCACGGGGTAGCCCATTGTTGTACCATTCGCGGTGTCGGGAAGCTGGATGCGCTCGCCAGTCATCGGGTCTTGCAGAATAAGAATGCCTTCGTCTGAATCGTTGGTATTGGCCGACGTCACTGCCTGTCCGTTCAGCAGCACATCGAAGGTCAAATCCACCACAGGAACGTCGATGACGTAGGTTTGGCTGCTCATGAATGACGTGTTCGATTGCAAAACATGATTATTATTGATGGGCCAATTCGTTAGGGTTCCGCCATTGGCGTAGTACACGTCGTAGACCGACGGAATGAGCCGTCGAGTCGCTGGGTAGCCCATGGTGTTGCCATTGGCGGTGTCGGGCAACTGGATTCTTTCGCCGGTTGTCGGGTCTTGCAGAATAAGGATGCCTTCGTCGGAATCATTGGTGTTGGCGCTGGTGACCGGCTGGCCAGCCAACGTGACATCAAAGGTGGCGTCGATCGTTGGGGTGTTGATGACAAAGGTCGACACGGAGATCAACGACGCGTCTTCGTAAAGGACATGATTATTATTGATGGGCCAATTCGAAATCGTCCCGCCGTTGGAGTAATAAATATCGTAAATCGCTGGAATTAAACGGCGTGTTGCGGGGTACCCCATCGTCGAGCCGTTGGCGGTATCGGGCAGTTGGATGCGCTCGCCGGTGGTTTTGTCCTGAAGGATGAAAACACCTTCGTCCGAGTCGTTGGTGTTCGCGCTGGTCACGGGTTGTCCGTTCAACGTGGCTTCAAAAGTAATGTCGGTCGACGGCACGTTGATGACGTGAGTCCGAGTGGTCACCATCGGAACGTTCTTGCTCAGCAAATGATTATTATTGATGGGCCAATTCGTGACGGTCCCGCCATTGGCGTAGTAGATGTCGTAGTTCGCCGGCAGAATTCGGCGAGTGGTCGGGTAGCCCATCGTGGTGCCGTTGGCCGTGTCTGGCAGTTGGATTCGTTCGCCTGTCGTTGGGTCAGCCAGAATGAAGACGCCTTCGTCCGAATCGTTGGTGTTGGCGGACGTGACGGGTTGTCCGTTCAGCGTGACGTCAAAGGTTAGATCGACCGTCTGCACGTTGATGGCATAGGTCTGCGAAGAACCAAGGTTCGCGCCTTCGATGAGCACGTGATTGTCGTTGATTGGCCAATTCGTCAGGGTTCCGCCGTTGGCGTAATAGATGTCGTAGGTGCCCGGCAGAAGTCGTCGCGTGGCTGGGTAGCCCATGGTGGTGCCATTGGCGGTATCGGGCAGCTGGATGCGTTCGTTTGTGGTGGGGTCGACCAGAATGAAGATGCCTTCGTCGGAGTCGTTGGTGTTGGCGGCGGTGACGGGTTGTCCGTTTAAGGTGACTTCAAAGGTGATGTCGACCGTCTGCACGTCGATGACGATGGTCTGTGGGCTGTTCAGGTCAGCGCGTTCGATAAGGCGCCGTGAATTGTTGATGGGCCAATTCGTCAAGGTTCCGCCGTTGGCGTAGTAGATGTCGTAGTAGCCGGGGATGATGCGGCGGGTTGTCGGGTAGCCCATCGTGTTGCCGTTGGCGGTGTCGGGCAGTTGAATGCGCTCGCCGGTATCGGAGTCTTGCAGAATGAGGACGCCTTCGTCGGAGTCGTTGGTGTTGGCCGAGGTGACAGGTTGTCCGTTCAACGTGACGTTGAAAATGATATCCACGACGGGCACGTTGACCGTGTAGGTCATGCCATCCGCCGCGATTCCGCAGCCACACGATCCGTTATTGCAGGACTCGCCGTTCGTGCAGCCTCCGCAGAAGAGTGTGCCGCCGCAACCATCGGGCATGGCTCCACAGGCCGCGCCAAGACTGGTGCAGGTTTCGGGCACACAAACGCATTGGCCCGCCGCGCATGATTCGCCGATGCCGCAGGTGCCGCAGGCCGTTCCACAGACTGGGTCGGGCCCACATTGGGTCATGGAACAATCCGGCTGGCAGCAGTTGGTGGTGTTGTAGCCCGTGCAATCGGCCTTGCAGCTCAGTGTGCCGATACCAGCGCTTTGAGTGCCGCAGGTTTGACCGGCCAGAGCTGTACCGTCACAGACCTCGGTTCCGTTGATGATGCCGTCACCGCAGCTTGGAGCGGGCGGGCAGGCGGTGGTGATGAACGCGGCGCAGTTGGCGGCGCACGTCAAAACGCCTGGTCCAAAACCCTGAGTTTCGCAGGTTTCGGAATCCAGCAGTGCACCGTCGCAGACTTCTGTGCCGTTCAGCACGCCGTCTCCACACGTGGGAGCGGGCGGGCACAAATCCGTGTCGTAGCTTCTGCAATCCGCGGCGCAGCCTAATGTTCCCGCGCCGAAACCTTGGGTCTCGCATGTTTGGTTAGACAAAAGCGCGCCGTCACAGGTCTCGGTGCCGTTGATGGCGCCGTCACCACAGCGTGGTGCTGCAGAGCATCCCGAGGTGTCGTAGGCCTGACAATCGGTGCCACAGACCAAGGTGCCTGGGCCAAATCCCAGCGATTCACAGGTCGCCGTGCCGATCAGCGTTCCGTCACATACTTCGTTGCCGTCGATCGCCACACCGTCGCAGGTGTCCGCGGGACCGCATGATGCAAGGTCAAACGCTCCACAATTTGTCGCACACCGAAGTGTTCCAGCCGTTCGGCCCAATAATTCGCAGGTGTTTCCGCCAACGTCCGTGCCGTCGCAAATTTCGGTTCCGTTGAGGAGGCCGTCACCGCAGGTTGGCGCAGCCGTGCAGGAGCTCGTGTCGAACGTTTGGCAATTTGATGCGCAGCCCAGCTCGCCGCCCGCAAACCCTTGAGACTCACAAGTTTCGCCACCGATTTGGTTCGCGTCGCAAAGCTCGCCGGTTTCGACGATGCCGTTTCCGCAGACTCGGTCTTCGGTGCCTGTGTCTCCGCCAGAGTCGTTTGCTGCATCTTCGCTCGCATCCGGTGCACCAAGGTCGCTGTTGCCAGCGTCGGTCAGGCCGATGTCGGACTCGCCCGTATCATCGGACGTGCCCGTGTCGCTTTGTCCTTGGTCGATTCCGCTCCCATTATTGGTCGTTGAATTTGAGGCGTCGTCGGAGCAGCCGCTGAAAGCAATCGCGGCGAAAAAAATGGCGAGGTATCGGAGTGTCATCGGAATCCAACTCAAGAATTGAGTCCGATAAGTACTGGTTTACCAGAGGTTCTTCCAGCGTTCTGACCGACCTTTCAGGAAATTTCAGCCTCGTCGACCTCGGTCCACAACATCGACATGCGTATTGGAACCGAGTCGGTCTGGTTTTCAACGCGACCTTCGAGTTCAAGCATCCGCTGCAGCAAGGTGTCGTAGGCTGCTTTGAGTTCGTCGCTGTCGTCCTTCAAAATCCGGAAATTCAACGTCCGGGCGAAGGACACGTCCTTTGGCGTGATGAAGCGCGCCAGGACTGTTTCAGCGACGTTTTGCATCAGACTATTTAATGCCCCGATTCTTTTCGAAAATCCCTCGTCGACCAATCGCGAAACGAGTTGTGTCGCGCGATAGCGAACAGCGCGACCATCGGGCTCCTGAACAATTCGTTCTTCGTCCAATAAGTGCTCAACGGCGAGTTCGATATCTTCTCGCGGCACGCTCGGAAGCAGCTGAATGATTCGGGCAAGGCTTTTCGACTCCGCCCAAATCATAAACTCGATACGACGGGCGAGGGTGTGTTCAATTTCGGGAAGGAAAAAATCCGAACGTAATTCACGATTTAGTCGCTTCATGGTCCGTGTGCTGACTTCGATAAGTTCCGCAGCTTCGGCCAGCGTTGAGCCCGATTCGCGTAGTTCTCGAAAATAAGAAAGGCGCATGAAATTGGTGAGGTCTTTTAGCGGGAAACCCATATGAGCCGCCAGCATGGCAGGGGGCCGCAACATCGAGAACATGATGCGACGGTGCACAAAATCATCACCTTCTTCCTGGTTTTTACCTTCTGTTTC
>Ga0100393_10006237_pt1 | contig 10655 bp, 9 predicted proteins | sample CryGeymeta201517_FD_81546 | JGI IMG/M metagenome (GOLD analysis project Ga0100393, IMG submission 81546) | Groundwater microbial communities from Crystal Geyser aquifers in Utah, USA - Crystal Geyser metaG 2015-17 | ecosystem: Environmental > Aquatic > Deep subsurface > Groundwater | place: USA... | reverse complement strand
GAATTTATACAAAGGAATATGGACGTTTATTAAAAATAATTCCGGCAATAGCCGGCCTTTGGCTTTTTTAAAAGTCACATAACTTCCTTTCAAATTAATATGGCCCGTCTTAATTGACTTGACTTCATGCCCCAATAGAACCAGCCCGGCTTCATATTTTTCCTTTATTTCATAATCAAAATTCGCCCTTTTGTTAAATGCTAATGTCGGCATATTATTTCCAAATTTTTAATAAATCATTATTAATTTCTTCCTGTTCATCTTGGCTTAATTCATCGCTTTCGTCAAACTGGCTTTTTCTTTTTGCTTCCTTTAATTTTATTTTCTCGGCCAGATCGCCGGCGCTCTCAAAGAAAAAACTTTTATAATTATCTTGGGAGATTTTCCCCAGTTTTTCTTTTAGCTCCCGGTCATCGCTGATTATTTTTATTTCATCTTTCTTAATTAAATTTTCCGCTATTTCCAATATTTTATCATCAGCTGAATTATAATATTCGTCTTTCGGAGTATAGATAACAGTTAATTTTCCCTTAATAATTTTATCGCCTAGAGAATCAAGGCCGTCAAAAATTAATATTACTTCTTTGCCTTTAAAATAGTCCTTTATTATATTTATAAGCAGCCAGTCAAAGTTGTCTTCTTCTAAAAGGCCCAATTGGCCGGCTAAATTATTGGCGTCAATTATATTATGTATATATTATTTCTCCACATTCCACTCTTTTAATTTCTCCACCACTTTCCGGCTGGTTAATGTATTATGAAGATAGGCGCGGTACTCGGGATCTTTAACGCGGGCCGTAACTTTTTCATAGCCCTGGTATTGCTTTAATAATTTTTCCACTTCCCGGTCTATATCCTTTTCGCCGGCTTCAATCTTTTCCTTATCGCCGATAGCGCGGATTATAAGCGCGCTCTTAACGCGTTTTACGGCATTAGGCGCCATATCAAGTTTCAATTGCTCCTCGGTCTTTTTAATGCTGGACAGATAATCTGCAAACTTGCCTCCCTGATGCTCTATTCCATGCTTTAATTCATACACCATGGTTTCTGCTTCATTGTTAATAAGCACTTCGGGAATATCGCCAAAATCTGATTTATCTATTATTTTGGTAATTAATTCAATTTCTTGCCTCTCGCCTTCTTTCTGCCTTTTTTCCTCGGCCAAGCTTTTTTTAATATTATTTTTCAATTCTTCCATGTTATTCAACCCGAACTGCTTGGCAAATTCATCATCGGCTTTGGGCATCTGCCTTTCATAAACTTCTTTAATTTTAACTTTAAACTCAACCATTTTGCCTGCTAAATTGGCCATATGAAAATCTTTGGGATAGGGAAGTTTGAATTCTCTGGTCTCGCCTTTTTTTGATTTTAATAACTGCTTGTCAAAACCGGGCACAATGTAATCTTTCCCCAAAACAATCGGCATATCATTTTTCTGCCCGCCGTCAATCGGCACATTGTCCAGAAACATTTCCACGCTGATAATCACCTTATCGCCCTCTTTCGCCTCCCGGCCGACAATGGCTTCTTTTACTCTAGACTCAAGCAGGTAGTCAATCGCCTTATCCGCTTCCTTGTCGTCCGCTTTTATTTCATTCTTTTTTATTTTTAAATTTTTATAATTTCCTAATTTTACTTCTGGCAAAATAGCCATCACTACTTTATACTCCAGCGGATTTCCCGGAGCCAGCTTGGTGATATTTACTTCCGGCTGGCCCACCGGCACTCTGCCCCCCATATTATCCATAATAGCTTTGTCAACCGTTTTATTGATGGCGATCCTCGCCCCTTCCTCCAATAGGCTCATTTCGCCGATTTTATCTTTTAATACCGCATAGGGAATTTTGCCGGGCCGAAAGCCGTTAATCTTAATTTCTTGAGAAACTTTTTCCGCTCCCTTGACTATATACGGCTTAAATTCATCAACGGTTAATTCCACCGTCAATTCCATTTGTGATTTTCCTAAATCTTTTTTTTCTACTTTCATAAAATATATAAATTTACCCCGTTAAAATAAATCTTTAAATAAAATTAAAGATTAATGGATTAGCCATAATCAAGTGGCCTACAACCACCAGCATATGGAAGTTTTTTTAATGAGGATTGCTAATTAATAAAAATTTGGCCCGAGTTTTTCTTTCGAGCCAATTAATTACTGCCTTAAATTTTGTCCTCCGGAACTTCAAAATTTATCGGCACAAGCTTATATTTTAAAATAGAAACGCCTTTTCCCCCTGCTATTCCAACTTTTTTTATGTATTCAATCCGTTTCTCAGATGAATCTAATAATTCATAAAAATACCGATAATATTCTCTATCATCTTTTGCCGGCCGTAATCCTAAGCTTTTTAATATTTCTTTTGCCTCCTTAAAATCCACATTTTTCACCTTTTTATTATTACTACTATTTATTCCTACTCTTTGCCAAAAACCTGATTTTAAATGATCCATGATTTGTTCCTCCTGTTTTTGTTTTTATTTATTTGTTTATTATTGTCATTCCCGCCCAGCTTCGCATTAGCTTCAGCGAGGCGAGCGAAAGTGGAAATCCACGCATAATCACTTTTAATGGATTCCCGCCTGCGCCAGCCTCGCCTAGCGAGTCTAGGCGGGCGGAAATGAAGAGGACAAGGTTCTAAGAGCCTTTGAAAGGAGGCTACTTGTAAGCCGTCATTTTAAATCAACAAACCCACTATCAATAAAGCGACAATATTTAAAATTTTTATCATTGGATTAATGGCCGGGCCAGCCGTGTCTTTGTAGGGATCGCCGACGGTGTCTCCGGTAATCGCCGCTTTATGGGCGAAACTGCCCTTGCCGCCCAAATTGCCTTTCTCAATATATTTCTTAGCGTTGTCCCAAGCGCCGCCTCCGGAAGTCATGGAAATAGCCACAAATATGCCGGTTATAATTGAACCGACTAAAAGGCCTCCCAGCGCTTCAACTCCTAGAATAAAACCGACTAAAATCGGAGCTACTACCGGAATTAAAGCCGGAAAAATCATCTCGGAAATAGCCGCTTTGGTTACTATATCCACCGTGTGCTTATAATCCGGTTTTTCCGTGCCCTGCATAATGCCCGGCTTATCTTTAAACTGTTTTCTGACATCTTCCACCACCGAACCGGCCGCGCGACCTACGGCCTGCATGGATAGAGCGCCAAAATAATAGGGCAAAAGTCCGCCGATGAATAATCCGGCTAAAACTTTCGGATCGTTAATTAAAAATTGAATATCATTTCCACCCTCTGTTATCTTATAGGTAAAATCCGCAAATAAAACCAAAGCGGCCAGCGCGGCTGAACCGATAGCGTAGCCCTTGGTTACCGCTTTAGTAGTGTTGCCGACCGCATCTAAAGAATCAGTTATATTCCTAATATCTTCGCTCAGTCCGGCCATTTCGGCAATGCCGCCGGCATTATCAGTAATCGGACCGTATGAATCAATAGTAACAATTATGCCAGCCAGGGAAAGCATGGCCATAGCGGCGATAGCCACTCCATAAAGTCCAGCTAAACTATGGGCGCCCAATATGGCGGCAACGATAACCACAATCGGCAAAGCGGTTGATTTCATGGCAATAGCCAAACCGGCGATTACATTCGTGCCGTGTCCGGTTTCTGAAGCTTTGGCAATATCCTTAACCGGCTGATAATGGGTTGAAGTATAATATTCGGTAATTACCATTAATAAAGCGGTAACGGCTAATCCGACCAATGATGCTAAAAATAAATTAATGGTTTCATATTTGCCATTGCCGGCCATTAAAATTTTTGTGGCTGGATAAAATGCTATGGCCGCTAAAACACTAGACACGATTAAGCCACGATAGAGGGCCGGCATTATTTTTTTATTTTCGCCTAATTTAATAAAAAATGTTCCGATAATGGAAGCAATAATGGAAATAGCGCCCAAGGCCAAAGGATAAATAACTGCGTTAGCAAATCCGGTAAATAACAATGAACCCAATATCATGGCGGCGATGGAGGTAACCGCGTAAGTTTCAAATAAGTCAGCCGCCATACCGGCGCAATCGCCAACATTATCGCCGACATTATCGGCAATCACGGCCGGATTCCTCGGGTCGTCTTCCGGAATGCCGGCTTCAACTTTGCCGACCAGGTCGGCGCCGACATCGGCCGCTTTGGTAAAAATGCCTCCGCCCAAGCGAGCAAAAATTGAAATCAGCGATCCGCCAAAACCAAAGCCGATTAAAGCATGGATATCCTTGGTGATAAAATAAAAACCAGCAGTGCCTAAAAGCGCCAAGCCGACCACCAGCATGCCGGTGACAGATCCGCCCTGCACAGCTACGGCTAAGGCTTTTTTTATTCCATTATGCGCCGCTTCGGCCGTACGCACATTGGCCCGGACAGAAACATTCATGCCGATATAGCCGGTTAAAGCTGATAAAAAAGCGCCGATTAAAAAAGCCAGGGCTGTTGTCCATCCTAAGGCCGGAACAAAGCCAATAATTAAAAACAAAACAACCGCCACCAGGCCAATAGTCTTATACTGCCTGTTTAAATAAGCGCTCGCCCCGTCCTGAATGGCCTGGGCAATGGCTTTCATTTTTTCATTTCCTGCCGGCAAGCGCAGAATCATTTTTATTAAAACTCCGCCATAAATAATGGCTAGTAACGCGCTTCCCAAAATTAAAAATGTGGTCATAATTTTAACTATGTCATTGCGAGCGACCAAAGGGAGCGCGGCAATCTCGTTTAATTATTTTTCCGAGATAACTTTAACTTCCTTATTATTTAGATCTCATCGTAATAACAAAAAATTTAAAATATATTTAAATAAATAACTTTTAAAAATTTGGGGGGATCTAACATCTTCTCCCCCCATTCTTTCATCTGATTTTATTTACTTCCATTTTTTCAGAAATACCTATTTTTTCATCTTCCGTGACTATTGTAAATACATAGACGCTGGTAGGAACTTCAATATCAACTACCTTTACTGTTTTTTTTATTTCTATTATTTTATCAATAATTTGAACTTTTTTCCCGATCAACTTTACTGCTCTTTCAAAAATTTTACTGGTATATTTTGCTTCTATGTTTCTTATTTCCTCTTCTTTTTCTTTAGTTAATTCTTGTATAAAAGAACTCATAGCACTCCTCCTTATTTTTGATTTTCTTGTTAAAATCCCCCTTAATCCCCCTTTAATAAAGGGGGCGATTTATTATATTTTATATTTTCTAATTTTCTTTCTTGTCTGCTATCTCTTCTTTTTTCTTTCCATCTTTTTCTTTCTTTTTCTTATCTTTTTTGCCACCTTTCTTATTGTCTTTATCTGCTTTCTTGTTTTCTTTTTTATCATCCTTATCATCTTTGTTTTCTTGCTTTTTTTCCTCTTTATTTTCTGGCTTTTCCTTCTTTTCCGCAATATCAATCTTATAGCCGGTTAATCGAGCGGCTAATCTTACATTCTGCCCGCCTTTGCCGATGGCTAACGATAATTGGTCCGTAGCCACTATGACTATGGCTTTTTTTTCTTTAGCTTTTATTTTGACCTCAATAATTTTAGCCGGGGATAAAGAATTAGTGATAAATTTATCCGGATCTTCGTTATATTCTATAATATCCACTTTTTCTCCGCCTAATTCCCTGATAATCGTTTGGATTCTGGCCCCCCTTTGGCCGACGCATGACCCGATCGGATCAATATGATCCGAAACAGCCGCCACCGCCACCTTGGAACGCGAACCGGCCTCGCGGGCCACTCCTTTTAATTCAATCAAGCCGTTGGAAATTTCCGGAATTTCAAGATAAAAAACCTTTTTTAATATTTCATCGGAAGTTCTTGATAATATAATTTCCGGCCCCTTTGGCCCGGACTTTACTTCTTTGACATAAACTTTTATCCTGTCTCCGGGATTGTATCTTTCATTATAAATCTGCCCTTCTGAATTTAATATGCCCGCGGATTTCCCTAAATCAATCAAAACCATCCGGCCTTCCCGGCGCTGAACCACGCCGGAAATAACCTCGCCTTGTTTTTTTTCAAACTCATCAAGAATCATGGCTCTTTCGGCTTCTCTTAATCTTTGAATAATCACCTGCTTAGCGGTCTGCGCCGCCATCCGGCCGTATGATTCCGGAATAGGTAATTTTGTTTTAATCTCATCTCCAATTTTTACTTTTTTCTTAATCATCTTAGCAGCCGATATTTGAATTTCGGTCCGAGGATTAAATCTTCTTTTCTCTTCTTCTGTCTCTACTTTTTTTTCTTCCTTAACATCTTTCTTGCTTTCCTGCTTTTCTTCCTCCTTGCCCTGTCCTGAGCTTATCAAAGGGCTTTCTTGTTTTTTCTCCTTGCTTTCTTGTTTTATTATTTTTTTGATTTCTTGATTTTTTTCTTCCTCCTTGCCCGCCAAAGCTTCGGTGTCGGAGGGTTCTTCCGGCATATCATCCACTACGGTTTTCACGTCAAAAACTTTTGATTGGCTTGTTTCCGGATCAAATTCAACTTTAACGTTTTGGTTTTTGTCGCCATAATCCTTGCGGTAAGCGGCTGCCAGAGCCGACTCAATGGTGGCAATGACAGCTTCATAACTCAAACCCTTCTCGTCGCATATTTGTTTTATCGCGCTTTTTAATTCTGACATATATTATCTATTATTATTAATTATTTAAACAAAAAAGCTAATTGTTAAGAACAACTAGCTTTACTATATATTAGCAATATCCTATTTTTTTGTCAAATTAAAATGAGTTAATATTTTGACAATTTCCACATAACATCAAAATGCTGCTGGTACCCCTTGGCTATTTCTTTGCTTCTTATTTCAATTAATATTATCGGATCGGAATAAATTTGAATGAAAATTCCGTCTTTAAAAATTTCCGTATTGGAAGATATTGAATATGGCTCGGGCAAATACTTGGTTTTTCTCATGGGATTCTTTTGATGAGCTTCAATTTCCTTTTTTTGCCATTTGTAAGCGATCATTTTATTCATGATTTTATGCTTTACCAAAAAATTTTCCCAAGTAATAAAAAAATCACCCATAGCGCTAATCCATTTATCGCCGCCCACTCCCAATGTGCAGACCGTTTCTTTCGCTTTTAATCTATTTTTTAATAAACGATAAGCGGTTTCCCATCCTTCTTTTCCTTCATAAATAATAACTTCCGGCGCTTTTGATTTTAGCTTATTTTTTATATAGCCCGCCAGCTTATTGCTTGCTTCTAATTGTTCCTGGGCTTTTAATATTAATATTTGCGGATTTTTTATCTTAAAATATTTTTTCCCCGATTTAATGCTTTCTGACAAAAGTTTTCTTTTCACTAGCGTATCCAAAACATCATAAACTATATTCCGGTGCAGCCCGGTTTTTTTAATAATCGGGCCGGTAGATGATTGGCCCAAATCAAGAATCGCGGAATAAACATTAATTTCATTATTAGTAAAACCTAATTTTTTTAATTCATTTATCATAATAAATAATTACAATACAGATGTTGCTCCCTCTCCTTACTAAGGGAAGGGGGCGCCTGTGTAAGGTATTTTTATAATAATTATATTTATATTATATATTAAAATAATATAATAATCCATTATTATATTGTCATTTTGTCATTCCGAGCGTAGCCGAGGAATCGCTTTTTAATAGCATTAAAGTTAATTGATATATAAATTTTGTTTAGTCGCAATAAACTAGGGATCCCTCGGTTTCGCTTCGCTACACTCGGGATGACAAAAAAATATATCTTATAATAAAATTATTCATTATTATTTATTTTAATCTAAAATTAGCAAAAAATCTATAATTTACGCCTAAAACCCTTGACAAATATTTTTATATATGATAATATAAAATATCATCATAAATCTGATGATAATATTGAACATTAAATTTAAACCCCTAAACAAAAAGGAGAATGGCATGTACTACCAAGAAAAAGTAAAATTCTACCGCGAGATCTTCCACTTAGACAAAGATCCGCACATCGCGTCGCAGTGCTGTCCAGGAGATCCAAGAGATCTAACTCGTTGCAATGGCAGCGGCACCCAAAAAGTACAGGAGACCCTTGATAAAGGAACTCCAATAGTGCTTGAAAACTTCGGGAGAAGGGTGGATTACACCGGGGGTCGTGCCTACGATACGATAATGCTCTACGTGCCTGGGGAAAAGATTGACTTAGAGCTCCTTGCCATTATGGAGGAGAGAGCCGAGTCAAACCTAATACAGTGTAAAATACGGTATTAGGAAAAAGCGGGGTTCGGGGAAAACCTGGCAACAGAATTTCCCCTTCTTCTAAAAACTTTAAATTTATTTAAAATTTTTAGAGGGAGATTCGTTCATTAAAACTTATAAAGGAGAATTAAATGAATAATATTAATTCAGATGTAAAAGATGTTTTAGTAAGTAAAATAAACAAATTTCATTTGGTAGAAAATCATAGTTGGGCACCTCTTATTTTGTTTATACTAGGAGCACTGTGCATTCTGGAAAATACGCTTCTCGCGCTTTTATCGTCCAATTCCTTGAAAAGCTGGGTTATGAAAAAAGAGAAACTTCTACTCCGATAATACTGGCGTTAAATCATTTAAGTGCTAAAGGATTTGTCGAGAAGAGCTATATTAACCCATGCTTCCCAATTGAAATTATTGGCCCAACTAGGGTGCACAATTCACCGATACATTCGTTTTATAGAATCACCAAGGAAGGATTAGCCAGAGCAAAGCTTTACGCTGAAGAACTTGAAACAACCCATAAGATTTAGACATAATGTATAAAAATAAATCCCGAGAGATAATATCGGGTGAAAGGAGGAAAAATGACCGGAGAATAAGCGCCTGGCGTACCGGCGCTATGACAAAAATAAGCCGCCAGTCCAGGTGGGAGGATTAAATCCTACCGGAGAGAAGGAGCAGCTCTCCTTCTCTCCTTATAATATTAATAAAAGATGGGGGTTATGGAATAAAAGTTAACTTATTATTCATAACCAATAAATAGCTCATTACTAACAGCCCGCATTTAAATGAATGCGGGCTTTCTTTTTGCAAAAAAATAGTATAGTAAAAAGGTAGGAGCTGTTAAAAATTACTTATTTGCTATATCGACTTCCGAGCCAAGGATTAAGGAGTGAGCTGTAGAAATATAGATATATAACTAACGTTTTATCAACCACTTATTTCTAACATATTCATTTACCTGCCGCTAAACTCTGGATTTCGGGTCAGAGCCCGCAATGACAAGAAAATTTATTCCTTATAAATCCGCAAACTATTACTGATAACCGTTATAGAAGAAGCGCTCATGGCAACGGCGGCGATCATAGGCGTAACCATGCCGGCAATGGCCAGGGGAATAGCCAGCACATTATAGAAAAACGCCCAGAAGAGGTTTTGTTTTATTATTTTAAAAGTTTTTTGGGAAAGCTTAATGGCTTCCACCACCTTGATTGGATCGTTTTTCATAATTATAATATTCCCCGATTCCTTGGCAATGTCCGTGCCGGAACCCATAGCAATGCCTAAATCCGACTGCACTAAAGAAGGCGCGTCATTAATGCCATCGCCGACAAACACCACTTTTTTGCCCTGCTCTTGTAATTTTTTAACCTCTATTTGTTTCTCATGAGGCAGGACTTCGGCAATAAATTTATCCAAACCGATTATTTTAGCCACCGCTTGCGCCGTATTTTTATTATCGCCGCTGATCATCATCGGCGTTAATCCCATTTCTTTTATTTTAACAATTGTTTCTTTGGCGCTGTCTTTTATTTCATCAGCGATTAAAAACGCGCCGATTATTTTCTCGCCATGGGCGACAAAAATAATTGTCCCGCCCTCGTTTTTATTTTCTTCAAAAATCTCATCCAGCCAGCTTGTATTTATGACGCTATCTTCCATCAATTTTTTATTGCCTAATAATAATTTTTCTTTGTGGATTGCGCATCTTCCCATTATGCCCTGGCCTGATTTCTCTTCAAAGTTTTCTATATTGGCCAATTCAATTTTTTTCTCTTTCGCCAATTTGGCCACGGCTTGCGATAAAGGATGTTCGGAATTTATAGCCAGCGAAGCGCCGATTTTTAAAATACGATTGGCATCAAAATCAAAATTTTTATTTACTATTATTTTCCCCAATTTGGGCTTACCTAAAGTTAAGGTGCCGGTTTTATCAAAAATGACTATATCTATATTCTTGGCTTTCTCAAAACTTTCGCCGTTTTTTATTAATATACCATTTCTAGCGCCGACGCTGGTGCCGACCATAACGGCAATCGGCGTCGCTATACCCAACGCGCAAGGACAGGCAATTACTAAAACTGCGACAGCATAGATTAAGCCCCTGGAAAAATCACCGGTGGCAATCATCCAGCCAGCTAAGGTTAATATGGCAATCACGATAACGACCGGCACAAATACGCCAGCGATGCGATCAGCTAATTTCTGAATCGGCGCCTTAAAATTCTGTGCCTCTTCCACGGTTTTTATAATCTGCGCCAATATAGTATCTTTGCCAACTTGGGTTATTTTTATTTTTAAAACTCCGTTTTGATTAATGGTCGCGCCAAAAACCTTATTGCCTTTGGCTTTTCCCACCGGCAAGCTCTCGCCCGTCAGCATAGATTCGTCAACACTGGAATAGCCTTCAATCACTTCTCCGTCCAGCGGTATTTTCTCGCTGGGCT
>Ga0100393_10006236_pt1 | contig 10655 bp, 13 predicted proteins | sample CryGeymeta201517_FD_81546 | JGI IMG/M metagenome (GOLD analysis project Ga0100393, IMG submission 81546) | Groundwater microbial communities from Crystal Geyser aquifers in Utah, USA - Crystal Geyser metaG 2015-17 | ecosystem: Environmental > Aquatic > Deep subsurface > Groundwater | place... | reverse complement strand
CAATGATAAAGCGGCTGACCAACATAGATTTTGCAGTCGTAACGTCATATTCCAATCACGCTCCTATGATTTTTCTATGCCTTGCAAAGCGCTTGCGGGTATGGCGCTAAAAACACTTGTGAGCCAAGATAATCATGGCTGAGTCGAACCACATACGATTTAAGCAGAAGTTGCAAGGTTGCCAGTGTGATGCGGTCGTCTCGGTATTCTTCAACTGCATCAAGAAACAATGTTTTTTCAGCTGGTGATAAACCATCAGAAATCCAGCCATAGCCATGATACAAGGCATTGATGATATTACTTTGTTTGGGTTGCCCAGCCAGCGTGCGGCGAAATTGGGCGGCATAAGCATTCATCAATTCTTGCAATGATAGACCATCATTGTTGCTGGCAATGCGCCCACATTGGCGCATCAAATCTTGGTGGTAGCACATCAACATCAACTTATGGCTGGCATGGAATTTGGTGATGGCAGCCACGCTTGGGTTGGCTTCAAGTTCGCGCAATCTCGCCAGTGAGAATATGCGCATCAAAAAAGCTTCGCGAAGATGAAAGTCAAACATTCTTCCTTCATCTTCTATGGCAGCATCAGGAAAGTATGTTTTTGCAGCCTGGGCATACAGGCCCACGCCAGGTTCAGAGGCGCTACCTTTGCCATCATCAACATACACTTTAACGCGCTCTGGGCCGCATGATGGCGAGCGGCTTTTGAGCAAAAAGCCATCGATGTCTTGCATGTTTGTCATGGTTTTATCGATATAGCTGTTCATTTTATCGGTGACATCATCGCCAGTGGCAGGTTGTACCAATCGCGGTGAGCCTGAGGCATCCTGGACCAATCGCACGGGTTTACGGGGTGTGCCAAGGCCGATATAAGCTTCTGGGCATACGGTGATAAATTCAACAAAGGGTTGGATAAGCGCGGTGAATTCATTTTTGGCCAATTGGGCATTGTAACGGCAGGCTTCAAAGCCTAGGCAACGGCTAACAACAATACGGGGTTTAAAGCTTGGGTTCATATGATCTCCGGGGCAAATTGAATGGCGTTTTGGTACATAGTTTTGGCATGCGCTGCGGCCTGTTTGTGTTCCACGATGGGCAATGGATGCAAGCTAGCATCGCCGCGTTTGTACCAGTGTAGCAAGTCTTGTGCTGAAACATGCGCCAAGTGAGGCATCCATGCGCGAATATAGGCACCCTCGGCGTCAAAGCGCTCTTGCTGACGCCATGGGTTAAAAATGCGAAACCAAGGCTGGGCATCACAGCCTGTGGATGCTGCCCACTGCCAGTTGCCGTTGTTTAAAGCTGGGTCGTAGTCTACGAGGTGACGCGCAAACCATGCGTCTCCCCAGCGCCAATCGATATGCAAATCTTTGACCAAAAACGAGGCGGTAATCATACGCACCCGATTGTGCATGGTGCCTGTTTGCTGCAGTTGACGCATACCTGCATCCACAATCAAAAAGCCAGTGTTACCCTGACACCAAGCGGCAAATTTATCTTTATCATTTTCCCAAGAAATATGTGAAAAACGCGTATCAAAAGCTTGTCCAAACACATGCGGTGAGTGAAAGGCGATATGGGAAAAGAAATCCCGCCAATACAGCTGGCGAAGTAGGGGGTGGTCTTGCCCCAAATATTGGAAAATAGCTTGATACACTTCGCGCACCGAAACGGTACCAAATTTAAGATGCGCTGATAAATGCGAGGTGGCATCTAAGGTTGGAAAATCGCGCTGCTGGTCATAATCAGCCAAACCCTCAAGCATATCCAATAAGCCCAAAGCCACGCTGCGCCCGGCATGCGTGGCTTGGTGGGTATTTTGAATATGATTGATGGTGTTTAAATTTTCCTGCCACGCTTCTGCGGGCATGGCTTCTAGAAAGCGTTGAATATCAACAGATTGTGGCGTTGCTACAGGCAGCTTGCAACAAGCCTTAAAAAAGGCTGTGAATACTTTGTAGGGTTGGCCGCTACCATTACGAATGGCTTCGGGTGGATTGAGTAAGGCATCATCCAACCAAAAACATGGTGTTTGCTGGGCACTTAAAGCTTCATGGATGCTTTTATCCCTTATGCGAGCAAAGGGTGTGTAATCGCGGTTGATAAACACAGCATCGAAACTCTGGTTTTTGACGATTTCAGGTATAACCACAGCAGGATCACCTGCAAATACATGTAAACCAGAGCCCAAACTTCCCAACTCTTGATGTATATCAATCAGGGATTGCTGCATAAAAGCCAGCGCAGGCCCGCTTTGCCATTTGTGTTTATGCAACTGCTTGGGATCAAGCACAAAACAAATGCTTACTTTCTCACTTTTTAAGCAAGCTTGTATGATGGCGGTGTGGTCGTGTATTCGTAAATCACGACGCAGCACGACTAGGCTGTGTTTTAACATGGGGTATTAGTTGCGGATATTGGTGATGGTCGCTGTTTGTTGTTGGCGCGTCACCGCTTTGGCCACATCATGCATAAACAATTCGGATTGATTGCTGTTCATGGTGTAAGGGTCAAAATAACCATGGTCGCTATATTTTTTGACGATGGGGTTTTGTTGTTTACCCAAGGTAATTTGCCCCATGCTCCATTGGCCAAAGATGCGGAAATCGACATGTTCATAACGCAGCAATACGCAATCAGTATGTCTGTCATCTTTGCCGATGCGGGTGTAGGCCTCATTCACCGCATTTCTATCGCCCTCAAGGCACTGCATGAAAAAGTGTTCAGTATAAATCAAGGCACCGCTCAGATTGCCCATTTGATTATTGTGTTTGGATACCGACATGATTTGCGACACTTCACTGATGCCAATATTTTTGGCTGGGCGACTGGCATAAATTAAACGTACCAACATAAGCTTATTCCTCAGTTGCGATGGCTGTCACGATAGCGTGAAGCAGTCTTTTATCATCGGGTGTGACATTGCTTGGGAATGTGGCGATAAGTTTGCCGTCCCTGCCAATCAAGTATTTATGAAAATTCCATTGCGGGGCTATGCCAGCTTCATTGCTTAGGGCTTTGTAAAATGGTGAGGCTTGTCCTTCTTTCACTGATGTTTTTTCAAACATGGGGAACTCTACGCCATAGGTAAGTCTGCAAAATTGCTGCACCTTGGCTTCGCTGCCTGGCTCCTGGCCGCCAAAATCATTGGATGGGAAACCCAGTACAGCAAAACCTTGGCCTTTAAGGTTACTGTATAACTTTTCTAAACCTTCATATTGCGGGGTATAGCCGCATTTGCTGGCGGTGTTGACCACCAATAGCACCTGGTTTTTGTAGGTTTGGCAAAGGTGGACTTTATTGTTGTCGTTGAGCGTGCGTACTTCATAATCTAGCAGCGGGGCGCAGTTGCTGCTTTTGGCGTCAGCTGCATGTGCTGCTGCCGCGTATAAGCTGAGCATAAGTATCAATAATGAGTTGAAAATTCGCATAAAAACCTCCTGTGATTGACGGAGTATACATTCTTGTATAACTTTTGTACAACTAAAGATGATGCGGCGCAATCAGAATGGCCATTCACACAGCTTGCGTTGCTGCTGCTTGAGACGTTTGGAAAGTGAAATACAGGCAAACTTGAGGAATATCCGATGACACAACATGAAAAACCCAGCGTATGGCTGATTGATCAAGATGAGGATTCCTTAGCTTTTTTACAACGCTGTTTGGCCGCGAATGCCGAGGTGCAGGTGCGGTGTTTGACCCAGTCGGAATCGTTGCGTTATGAGCTGGCCCAGTGTCAGCCCATGGCCTGCATCATCAATCATTATGCCAACGATGCATCAACGCTGGATAAGATTACGCTACTTGAGCAGTTAAGCCCTGCCACATCATTGATTGTGCTTACCGCACCAGGGCTTGCCCATCAGCAAATACAAGCCTGGATGCAGCAAATGCAAAACATGCCCATCATTGTCGATAAACCGCTTCGCCCTGATTATTTGTACCAGCTGGTGCATGAAATGGCGGTGTCTTGGGTGGCCAAAACGCATATGCAGCAGCGACTTGAGCATTTGAGCCTGACCCAGCCTTCTAGCCGCTGGTTGGAAAAGACTGCCGATATGCAGCCAGGGGAAGCCGTGCTTGCTGAAATGACGGTGTTGATTACCGATATTCGTCATTCCACCCAGCGTATTGTTTCGCAATCGCCTGAATTTTATTTGCGCGAACTTAACCATTGGCTGGCGTTGCAAACGCGTATTGTTTATGCCTTTGAAGGTTCAGTGATTAAATATACGGGTGATGGTTTGTTGGCGATTTTTGAAGGCGGGGCCAAGCATGTCTTGGCCATGAAATGCGCCCAACAAATCATCAAAGAAAAGGAAAAGACGGATTTGGATACTGGCATCGGTATTGCTGAAGGGTTAGTGATGGGCGGCTTGCTGGGCACAGATTTGCGTTATCAATTTGATGTGATTGGCCAGGCTGTGCATATGGCAGCGCGTTTATGCGCCAAAGCTGAGGCATGGCAGGCGGTGGTTCAGAGCAAATGTTTGGCGCAAGTTGATCTGGATAAGATGTTTGGCAAACAAGCGGCGCTTATGGATTTGCGCGGCTTTGCTGATGGTATAGATGTGTATATCATCAAAGAAAATTCCTAGAAAAACAGGCTATCATCGCTACAAGGAGAAAACCCATGTTAAACCTACAATGGACGGATGCGCAGGTTAGCACCATCATCGACCAATCCTTGATTTATCAATGTGCTTGCCCGGCGCAAGTGTGCAAAGAAATCATCGGGTTGCGCCAAATTTATGCCTACCAAAAGGGGTGTATCAATCAAACCGATACCGATGAATTGGTGCATCAACGTATTGCCGATGATGTGGCCAAGGCACATGCGATCATGGAAGACTGTTTGCATGCCATTTTAGAGCTTGAAGGCTGGGATATGCAGACCTTAACCATGCCCGAAGATTTGAAAAAGTTGGTGCTGAAAGGATGAGGCTACTTGCCTTTTTTGGTGTATTGCTTCTTTCATCGTGCGTGAGTTTGCCTACGGGTGTGACGCCTGTTCAGGATTTTTCGCTGCAACGTTATCTCGGCACTTGGTATGAAGTGGCAAGATTAGACCACAGCTTTGAGCGCGGATTATCGCACGTGACTGCAACCTATAGCTTGCGTGAAGATGGCGGCGTGCGCGTGATTAATCGCGGCTATTCGGCAGAAGATAAGGTTTGGGAAGAGGCTGAAGGCAAAGCCTACTTTGTGCGCCAGGCTGATGAAGGTTATTTAAAAGTATCGTTCTTTGGCCCATTTTATGGGGCATATATTATTTTTAGCTTGGATAAGGACTACGCTTATTCCTTTGTTTCAGGGCCAGATACCGATTATTTGTGGCTGCTGAGCCGCACGCCAGAGGTGAGCGAAAGCGTGAAAGCCGACTTTATCAACCAAGCTGCTGCTTTGGGCTTTGATACATCGGCTTTGATTTTTCCCAATCAGTTGAACCCGCCTAAACCTTAATGCTTGCCTTTAAGCCTTGGCTGGCTGCCAGGTATGTGAAAAATCGATCCCAATCCCACTGTTTTCCTGGGTCCCATTTGCGCGAGGGGGCAATATCTTGATGACCGACTATACGCTCGGGCTGAATCTGGGCGTAAAGACGCATCAGGCTTTTACATAAGCGGGCAGTTTGCTGGTATTGACGCTGTGTAAAGGGTTTGCGCTCATCACCAACCATCTCAATGCCAATGGCATAGTCATTGCAATTCTCGCGCCCCAGCCAAGTCGATTCGCCAGCATGCCAGGCGCGTTGGTTGGTGTTAACAAATTGGGTGATGTCGCCATTTCTGGCCACGACAAAATGGGCAGAAACGTGGACACCTTCTAAGTCTTGAAAGCTGGGGTGAACTTGGCAATCGAGTTTGTTTAAAAATAAATCGCGGATGTGGTCAGGCTGAAATTTGCCGTCGGGCAATGAAATCGCGTGCAGCACAATCAAATCAATATCCGTGCCTTTGGGGCGTTGGTTGCAATTTGGAGAAGCTAAAAAGGGTATTTTTTTTAGCATGTTAAGCTACTGCATATTGCCCACAAACGTGGCGTTGAATTCACTCTCAGTCATCATCACAGGGTCGACTGCGCCCATGTCCTGGATGTTTTTCCATAAAATTTCGGCTTCGCTCTCAATCAATGGCGGGAAGACAAATCTGAAGGTGGGAATCACTTTGCTTTGTTTGTGATAGACAAATGGTTTGCCAATCTTGCGCAGGTTTTCTTGGTGTTGATTGGCATAATCATCAATAAAGAATCGGCCCAAGCCTAACATATATGAGCCATCACTTTGGCGCAGGATATCGATGGTATCCATATTTCCCCAATCTTTTACAGCTTCTTTGGCTTCGGCATACGATACAAAACGGCGGGGGTCATCAAACACATGCAACATCACAGATTCTTTGCGGTTGAGCATAATCGCTTCGATATTTTTTTCTTTGAGTTGGTTGGCAAAACTTTCCACAGCTTTGTTCCACACCATACGTCTTGTGTATACGCGCCAGCGTTCGGTTTTTACGCCATCAATATCTAAGCGCTCGGGCAGCCATGCCCGCACGTCGGCTTGTTGCAACACTGCAGGCGCTGGAAACCAAGTGGTCCAAGCCAGCCATGCCAGGGCAATAGTGGCAGCCATGCCGATAATATTTTTGATGTTCATTTAAAGTGACCTTGCGCCAACATCAAGATGCCTTTGAGGGTAAGGAAGGGGTCAACGGCGCTCACCTTGGGCATATCGGCAATCAAACGCGAAGATAAACCGCCCGTGGCAATGACTGGGGCATCAGCAAAGCCTGGCTCAGCTTGTAAGCGTTTGATAATGCCGTTTAACCCATCCACTGCCGACCAATACACCCCAGCTTGCATGCTGCTGATGGTATCGCGGCCAATCAGGGTTTTGACAGGGGCAATGGCGACTTCTGGCAATTTGGCGGCGCGTTTGCTCAAAGCTTGCAGCGAGACTTCAATGCCCGGAATAATTAAGCCGCCTACGTAATGCCCTTCTTTGGAAATCACATCAAAGGTGGTGGCGGTGCCACAATCAAGCACAATTGCTGGCGCGCCAAACAAGGCGCGTGCGGCGACGGCATTGGCAATACGATCAGCGCCCACTTCCCTTGGATTTTTGTAATCAATGGCCATGCCTGTTTTCACCTCGGCAGTACCAACAAAAGCAGGGGTTAAATCGCAGGTTTGAATGCACGCATCGCGCAAAATCTCATCTAAGTGCGGTACTACACTGGCAATCATGATGCCGTGGAGGTTTTTCGGGTCGTGGCCAAATTGGGAGAACAAGCCAAACATTTGCCAGCTGAGCTCATCTGAAGTGAGCTGATGATTGCTTGATAAGCGCCAATGCGCACACAATGTCTCACCTTCATAAAGGCCAAATACCATTTGGGTGTTGCCCACATCAATCGTGAGAAAGCGCGCTGTTGTATTCATTGTTTAGGATTCCATAACTGTAACATCGCCAGCAATGATACGTTGTTCTGCGCCATTGACCAACAAGCGTAATGCCCCATCTTCGGCTAAACCTATGGCCAGCCCTTCGATATAGCCTTGACCATCATACACGCGCACCATGGCTTGTGATGCCACATGCGCTCGCCACCAGGCATTGCGCACTGGGGCAAAGCCTTGGTCGTATAAAATATCAAGCCAGCGATTCAGACTTTGCAGGAATGTGTTTAATACTTTGTTGCTATCGACCTTATGATTGCTCACCGATTCCAAATCAGTAACCGGCTGGTTGATATCTTCTGGCCAGCCTTGTTTGGGCTTTGAGATATTAATGCCAATACCAAGCACAACAGTGGGGGGCGCACCTTTAGTGCAACGCATTTCGGTTAAAATCCCTGATATCTTTTGGCCTTGTACCAACAAATCATTGGGCCATTTGATGCCGATGTGTGGGTTGTACATGGCCAGTGTCTCTTGCAGCGCCACAGCAGTTAAAAGCGATAATTGCGACAATTGCTCAATCTTGAGTTTCGGGCGTAGCAACACTGAAAAAGCCAAAGCATGTTCCAAAGTATGCCAAGTTCTACCCAAGCGGCCTTTGCCAGCGGTTTGCCTCTTCGCCACAATCACTTCGCCTTCGTTGGCGCCAGCTTCAGCCTGGCGCAAAGCTTCTTTGTTGGAAGAGTCTAGACTGTCGAAATGCTGAATATTAAAATGGATGAGCATAAGGGGTAGTCCACCATAAAGCATGGGATAGACCAAGGTATTAATTTAAGCGTGACGCATCTGAAAAGGCGTTCAAAACCGATGATCTGTTTTTGGTATTAAGAACATGCCTACCCCCCCCTGCTATAGAGAGGTAATCATGATTGCCGGTTTATTTCGCATTGCAGTTCAAGCTTATCCAAAGGGCTAACCACAGCCCCAAGGTTTTGTTGCAACACATGGGTATAAATTTCAGTGGTTTTGACATCGGCATGACCCAGCAACTTCTGCACTACCCGGATATTGGTTCCCGATTCAAGTAAATGTGTTGCGAAAGAGTGGCGCAAGGTGTGAGTCGTTACTCGCTTATTGATATTCGCCTTCTGTTTTGCTGAGCGGATTGCTTTTTGTAAACCTGATTCATTCACGTGGTGGCGTCGCGTTTCTCCTGATTGCGGGTCAACCGACAATACTTTAGAAGGAAAAACATATTGCCATTCCCACGATTTTGGCGCATTCGGATATTTCTTCGCCAAAGCACCTGGCAACCACACATTCGCATTTCCCTCACTTAAATCCTTTTCAAATAACTTCTTCACACCTTGCAAGTGTACTCTCAATTTCTCCCGTATTGAAACTGGTAACAATGTAGTTCTATCTTTCTCACCCTTGCCTGCACGAACCGTTAAGTAACCCTTGTCAAAATCAATATTCTGAACACGCAAACGCAACAATTCCATCAGGCGCAAGCCACCGCCATACATCATACCTGCCATCAGTCCTGACTCATCGCTCATGCCAGCCAATAAACGAACAACCTCATTTTGACTTAAAACCACAGGTAAACGCACGGGTTTCCTAGAGCGAACAGGAGCGATATCATCGGCAAAAGGTAAATCAAGAACCTGCTTATATAAAAACAGCAATGCGTTAAATGCCTGATTTTGTGTGGATACTGCAAAATTCTTATTAACAGCAAGATGGCTTAAATAAGCTTCGATTTCTGACTTTCCCATATCCTTTGGGTGCATTTTATTGTGAAAAAAGATGAAACCTTTAATCCAGCGCACATAAGCCTCTTCCGTGCGTTTACCATAATGATGATAACGCAAAACTTCACGCACCTGGTCCATCAAGCGAGGCGCAGTTGGCCGAAATGTGGATTTTTGATTGACCTTATTCTGATATGAAGACAAAGTACCTCCAAAGTCCTTGTTTGCACCTTAATATGCAATATTAAGGAAATCAAGGGCGTATATAGGAGCGTAATACATGGACAATCAAGTACACGTATTACCAAGTTATGCGTCTTGGGAGATTCAGTGCCATGAATGGATATAGCATTTCTACGAACCTCGCAGATATGGATATTGCTGTGATTCATGGCTGTATCTCCAATTCGTATTGGGCAAAGGGAATTCCGATAAGCGTGCTTGAGAAAGCTATAAGCAATTCCCTTTGTTTTGGCGTCTTTACTGATTCTGGCCAGCAAGTTGGGTTTGCGCGTCTGATTACTGACTCAGCTACTTTTGCGTATTTAGCTGATGTTTTTATTCTAGAGGCCCATCGAGGAAAAGGGCTTTCCAAGTGGCTTATGGAAAATGTAATTGCTCATCCTGACCTTCAGGGTTTAAGACGTATTACCCTTTCAACTAAAGATGCTCATGGTTTATACGAAAAATATGGGTTTAAGCCATTGGCAAACCCACAAACATTCATGGAAGCCTGGAAGCCAGATGTGTATCAAAACGCATAACAAACAAATCATGTCGCCAGCAAGCTGGCTGGGACGTCAAAAAGCTAAACGAAAAGAGGGGTCAAGGCTTGATTCGCGGATTCCGAGGCTTTTTCAATTAAATATAAGAGAAGATTACGGAAAAGGTGTCAGGTCTTGAATCTTGAATGCAAATGATATGCTAAAATCAATCGAGTCTGACCCCTTTGATTCTCAGTTGGCCGAAATGTGGATTTTTGATTGACCTTATTCTGATATGAAGACAAAGTACCTCCAAAGTCCTTGTTTGCACCTTAATATGCAATATCAAGGAAATCAAGGGCGTATATAGGAGCGTAATACATGGACAATCAAGTACACGTATTACCAAGTTAGGTGCTCACATGAATAAGCCAATCGTCACAAATTTTGTATTGCGCCCTGGCGTAACCAATCCATCACTCTGGTATCCAGAACGCCCACCCAAGGCGCAATGGGACAAAATCCGGAAGGTGGTATTGGAACGAGATAACCACACATGCATTTCATGCGGACATCGCGCATTGAAATACATGAATGTCCATCACATCGAAGATAGTGGAGAAAACGTTCCGGAAAATCTCGTCACTATGTGCGTCGCATGTCACGCGGTGCTGCATATCGGAAGGAACCTCGACCTTAAAGTTATTGAAATATGGGAATCTCCCTTTTCACCGGTTGCAATAGTTCAAAAAACTAGGACCGCAGTACAGCAAGGTCTTGCTCTTGCAGACAT
>Ga0100393_10006210_pt1 | contig 10680 bp, 11 predicted proteins | sample CryGeymeta201517_FD_81546 | JGI IMG/M metagenome (GOLD analysis project Ga0100393, IMG submission 81546) | Groundwater microbial communities from Crystal Geyser aquifers in Utah, USA - Crystal Geyser metaG 2015-17 | ecosystem: Environmental > Aquatic > Deep subsurface > Groundwater | place... | reverse complement strand
TTTAACGATTTATGCAGCCGGGGCATGCACGCCAGAATTAAAATCGGCAGAACTGCCCCGGGCAAAAGATCTGCACGGTTACGCCGCAGAAGGCATCACTATCGTTGCACCACCAATGTGGGCCCAATTGAACTTGAATTAATAATTGGAAAAGGTGTCTTTCTCCAACTAAAATCAAAACTTTCCTAATACAATAAGTAGTTAGCATTGAACATCGACATTTTATGTGAAAATTTTCTACATAATTATTCAATTCATTTTGGCAATTGTTCTTCAGATACAGCTTTAAAGGAATACTTAAGTATTGTTAGATTCGTTAGATTGGGATACCTTCTAAATGATAGCGTTGTTCCTTAAGCAGAACCGGCTTAAATAGTGAAAACTAGCTTGAAAAACGCAGGGATTTAAAGTGATGTTATATTTTGAGGATGAATAATGTTTAATAAAACTTTTTTGCCGTTGATTCTTGCTATGTTGGCACCAGCACTATACGCAACACAACCTCCAACCAAAGAGCAAATTAGCAAGTACAAACAAGACGGAACCTATGAGCAAAGAGTTGAGGCGGTTAAGTCGCTTAATAATCACCATTTCAACCCTGCTTTAGTCAGAACTTTTGCTAAGAATCACTTTACCGGAAAAGAGAAAGCCCTAAACACCTTAGATCAAGGACCAACGCCCATTGATGGCGCTTTCCCCAGTATTGGCTCACCAAAAATGCTGGTATTGCTGGTTGAGTTTCCAGATTATCCGAAAAATGGCACTAACACCCGCGAGTCAGTTCACGAGCGAATTTTTGGCGCTGGCAATCCAGAAGAGTTTCCTTATGACAGTCAACGCAACTTCTATTTGCGATCTTCTTACAACAAACTTGATATTCAGGGTAACGTTTTAGACTGGTATAAAACTGACTACAATAGACCTTTGGAGGATAGTAACAATTCCTGGTGGCAAGTGTGGCAACGCATTATCAAAGATGCAATAAATTACCATGAAGCTCAGGGCCACGACTTTAGTCAGTATGACAATGACAATGATGGTGACATAGACTACGCGGCAGTAATTTGGACAGGCCCAACCGGAGAGTGGGCAAGTTTGTGGTGGGGAACTTTCTCTGGGTTTGGTGACGATTCCTTTACTGTAGACGGCAAAACTTTAAGTAACATATCTTGGCAACAAATTTCATATCAGGAAGACGAAGGGCCATTTTCACCATCAACGCTAATTCATGAAACCGGACATGCTTTAGGTCTGCCAGATTATTACGACTACAACGATGATATCGGCCCCAAAGGTGGTTTAGGTGGTATGGACCAGATGGCGGGCAATCATGATCACAACAGCTTCAGCAAATATGTGTTGGGATGGTTAACACCAACAGTAATTGGCAGCGGCGCTCAGAATGTATCTTTATTACCATTTAGCGAAAAGCCAAGCGCTTTACTGCTAAACAAAGACGCTACGGCAGATAGTAAATGGGAAGAGTTTTATATTGTTGAATATCGAAACAGAAATGCGAATGATCAAAATCTACCTAATGACGGCATGGTTGTATGGCATGTAGATGCAACAATTAATGAATGGGGCTGGTTTGAAAATAATAACAGCTTTAGTGATGATAAGTTAATTCGATTAGTTCAAGCAGATGGACTCAATGAAATTGAGTTATATGGCCATGGAGCTGACGCAGAAGATTTTTTTACCACAGGTGGTGAGTTTTCGCCAAATAGCCGGCCTCAAAGCCATTTAAATAATGGTGAGCACAGTGGTGTAGCGCTAACAAATATAAATCATTCAGAGGCAAATATTGCTCTGAATGCCGAGGTATATCCTTCGGTTCCCCGGTTTACTATTGAAAATATCAGCGATAAATCAGTAATACGAGTAGGGCAAAGCATAAGCATTAATGTTGATACACCAACTGAGTTGGACAAACTGGAACTATATTCCAATGACCAACTTGTTTACAGCTTTGCCGCCACCTATCCTTTTGAATTAGATTTAACTAATGACCTGCTCAATAAAGGTTCACAAGAGCTCAAAATAGTAGCAACTAATCAACAGGGCTACAAAAGCACTGAATTTAGAGACATTGTTTATCTAGATGGCCAGCCAAGTAATTTGCTCATTAATCTTGACGCAGAGTTAGATGAACCACTTAACGATATGATGGCTAAAGCTGGAATGAGTGTTGTTCACTCTGAGTATTTTCTGCCACTTTCCGTGCAGGATTTTCCTGTTGTTCACTTAAATTTTGGTGCAGTTAACAGCCCATGGACAGATGTTGGTGGCGGTGTGTCTTCATCAACATTCATCGGCAGAGCAGCATCAACCGATGAAATTGCAATTATTGAAAATTACCTGACGCAAGGCGGTAATTTGATTTTAGAAGGAGAAGGTGTTTTTGGCTTAACCTCTGCCTTGCAGAGCCTCTTTGATATTGGCATTGCGCAATCAGGAATTAATTTAAACAGAGTTAGCGGTGACAGCTTGTTTGATAATAAAACGGTTGATACAGATTTAAGTTCTCATCCCCGACTGATTTCCGCTGACTTGTTTGAGTCTGGGAGTGAGCAAGAGACCACAGATTTACTGACTGGCACGGGCAGTTATTACGACAGTGACGCAGCTCAATGGTTAGACGTTTCTGGCTCGTGCGCACAAAGCAAAACAGTTGGTGCTGCAAATGCTAAGGTCGTTATAGCCAGTTGTTTAACACGTTATCTGGCAAACAAAGATAAAGCTGCAGTATACAATACCTATTTGGCACATTTTGGCGTTGAGCAGAAACTATCCGGTAATACAGTTCCTCAAATTAATGGCGGTAACGATATTGCAGCAGACGAACGTAGTGTTGTGAATTTGTCGGGTGTTGCAAATGATGCCGACGGTGATAGTTTATCGGTCAATTGGGCACAATTAAGTGGCGCTGTCGTGTCATTAAACAATAACACGACATTAACCCCGTCATTTACTGCACCTGAAGTCACTGAAGACCAAGTGTTAGAGTTTCAGCTAACCGTTTCTGATGGTGAGGCAACAGTCACAGATACGGTTCGGGTCACGGTGAAGCACGTAAACAGAATACCGACAGTATCTGCAGGCACGGCTCAAACAATTAACGAAGGCACTTCCGTCACTATCAGTGCAACCGCAGATGATGCAGATGGAGATACTTTAACAATCACCTGGACACAAACGGCAGGTACAACAGTTTCTTTATCTGGCGGTGATTCTCTGACTGCCTCATTTGTTGCTCCTCAGGTCTCATCAGATATGACTCTAACTTTCCAGGTCAACGTTTCAGATGGTGAGGAAGAAGCAGTCGATAGTGTCTCAATTACCGTCCGAAACACAAGCACTGACAATGGCGGATCCAATGGTGATTCTTCTGGCAGCTCAGGCGGCGGCACCAGTGGATTCCTATTACTATTGATATCTGCGCTAGTTCTATGGCGAAGGGAACAAAGTATAAGTAAGTAATCATAAAAGTAGAGAAGCAAAATGCGTTGTCGTTTTGCTTCTTTTTTAGACTGTATCGCTAATTTTTATTTATTAGTAAATTAACTTGCTTAACATCAAATGGCGAGCCCCAATTGACGGACGTAATAACATTGGGAGCCTTGTGGCCGAAGACATTGATGACAATTCCGTCTATTCTGAAATTATCGGGCAGATTCAATGGCAGCAACTTTTCCCCTTTCTCTGTGACCAGCCCATAAAAGCCACCTGAATGAGGAATAAAAACAACCGTAGCTTTTTGCCAGATTAAGGCCTTTTTCGCAATCGGGTTTATGGTCTCGTTTGCACCAATAACTTCGTTTGCATTTTCTCTGGCTGGATCTTGTGGGCTTTGAGGATGCTGACAAGCAGCAAATAACATCATAACCAAGATTGCACTAATCAGGCGCATAGTGTGCTCCCTATTTTTATTGCCTAATAATATTATGGGTCAGAAAAACTTAAACCTGCCCACGTCGCAACCACTGAGCATTGCGCAGACCATTTTAGAAAAACAGTGTATCGAAGATAACCATTCCCTTGCGCAAAAAAAAGCCATTAGGCTAACGCATTAATTGTTCGATATGGTTAGATTAATCGGGTCAAGCGCGTTGATATTCCAGCTAAAAATACTTCGCTGCTGCAAATCAATGACGCTGACCCTTTTGATTAAAGGTTTATAACGCCGCATTCAGCGGCTTGTCCGCTGCAATGCTTTGTTAGCCATAGTATCTGCAGCAAAATCTGCTCGATCAAAAACTTCCCCATGTAAGATGACTTGGTGGATATTGCTCCAAGCGTCCACGGTAGTTAAAGGGTTTTGTTTTAGCAAAAGTAAATTTGCAACCTTGCCAACTTCAACCGTTCCGTAATCTTTATCAATATTAAATTGTCGCGCATTATTACTGGTCGCAGCTGCAAGTATTGCAACTAAAGATACTCCGGCGTCTGCCATTGCTTTCATCTCAAGGAAAGTTGTTAAACCAGGCTGGTTGGAAAAACTAGGACTTCCCGGAAAATCAGAACCTAATAACAGCGGATAGCCTGCCTCGGTGAGGGTTTGTAGAATTTTGTTACCTTTCCCCACCCGATCTTTTAAAAAGATTCGAGCAATAACCTCGTCGGGTAGTCCGTCAAATCCCGCGCGTAATTCTTCTTTAAACCATTGTGCCGAAGGTTGCTTATACCACTCAAGTAATTCTTTGGGTGTTACCTTACTAAATTCAGGAACACCATGTGAGTTATGCAACATGAGTTCACCTAGTCCGGCAATTACCCTTTGGGTTGGCATGTAACCAATGCTTTTGCTCATTAACTGGTTAAGCACGCCATGCATTGGTTTGGATACTTCAGTTTCACGCGAAAACTCCCCCCAATTCCAAAGCCCGTGCGCAATGACATCCACCTCTGCATCAATAGCTCTTTGATACATATCCAATGCATTGGCATGCGCTACGAGAGGTAGTTTATGTTGTAATGCAGATTTTCGAATACGTTTCAGGGTATCGTCAGACAACAACGGCCACTGACTTTCATCCCCATAGCCATCTTCAAAGTATACTTTTATGCAAGATGCGCCGGATCTAGCAATACGTTTAACAATTTGCTCAGGAGAGTTCAGTGCTGTTTCAGCAACGTCCTGTTCAACAATATAGGAAAACATGGATTTTGACAGCTCATCATTTTTCTCTACCAAAGGAAACGTTGAGCGTGAGGTGATGACTTCGCAACGATAGTAATCAGGATGTACTTTAGAAGAAGTAAATTTCGTCCATTCAAGCCCAGGATTTGGGTCGACTACCTGAGTAACACCGTAATACAAAAAGCTATAGGGTTGCTGTTTATAGTATTTTTCAGCAAGTGCGACATTCTTTTGCGCCACAGGCTCCACGCCAAACCCCATACCAGGAATAGATGAAACATGAACATGGCTATCCATGATTCCGGGTGCTAGATATAAAGCAGTCCCGTCTATAACCTGAGTATCAACTGTTTTTTTAATCTTAGATGACGATACCGTTTTTATCCGTCCATCAGAAATAAGAACATGCGCCTTTTGTAATTGCCCCTGAAGGTGCGATGATACGACGGTCACATTTTCAATCAGCACACTCTCTTTTGCGAAAGTAGGATAATGTAGAAACAGAATCGCAATGAGGATATGTTTACGCATAACTTCCCTTGTTGTTGTGATTTGGCTAACGCCCGCCACAAACGCGAGCAACTTGTTGCGAGTCGAGCCACGCAGTGGCGTTTTGATGGCGATTGTTAGGCATTTTGCTCAATTTATGAACCTTGGCACTGCTAATATACTCGGCGACTCATCAACTTTAAGCCATACACCATTTTGCTTGATGAACGAATACCCGTAAACGAATGAATTTGGGTCGTGTTTTTCCGTTACGATCAACTTATCACCGAACGTGTACCAGCATACGTATTGATTTCTTAAGTCATCTGGCAATTGTTGTATCAGTTCGTTAGCTAAACCCGATGGTAAAATTATTAGCCCTTTGGGAGTGGACTTTCCTCCTATATCCTCAAAGACTTTGCAGCCTCGGAAAGAGTCCTGAGTAGCAGAACACCCGATTAAGTTTACGCTTATTAAAAATAGAAAGAGACGCATCTTATAGGCCTAACGCAAAGCTTTGGGGCGGCTGGAGCGCAGCGTAAGCCGTCCCAGCCACGATAGTGGCGACAATAGCACCTTGTTAGAGCTCTTCATGCCGCCTGTCGTTCTAAAATAACCACCATAGAGTCCGATTCACCAAACCCCGATGCAGGAATCACTATTTGCTTTAATTGCCAGCCTTGTCGACCTTCCGCGTTTAATAATGACTCGACATCTGGAGTGCCCGATTTAAAGAAGCGAAGCTTGAAAGGTAGCTCTACTGTTTTATATTCATATTTACTCACTGTCTCGATCTCCTCGCATTCTAAATCAGCAATATCAATGTTAAACGTGGCTGCCAATGCCTTTTTAGTTTCCAAAGAAGCATTTGCTTCACTTTCTACCCTTTGAATGGTTCTTTGGCTTAACCCAGACGCAATAGCTAACTGCTCTTGCGTCCATGCTTTAAGCATTCTGTTTTGAATAACTAAAGCAGCATTAATTTTCACTTTTGATTCCTGTTTCCACCGAATACTAAAGATAGTCGAATATTTTTTGTATTTTTCATACGACAAACCGCCGACAGTTAACCGCCAAAATAACGACTGACGTTAACGAGAGCTCTAACGCCCGCCACAAACGCGAGCAACTTGTTGCGAGTCGAGCCGCGAAGCGGCGTTTTGATGGCGATTGTTAGTTGCCTTCAGCAATTTTCAACCACTTCTGATTTACATTCTGGTCGCCAATATCAAGATACTGAACAACATTTACCCCAATGAACATATAGTTAAGTTTTTCCGGAACGAAAAACAATTTGTCGGTATGGTTTAATCCTGTATCGCTCAGCACGCTATAACCTTCGAACTTTTTTGGCCTTATTAAAGAAACAGAAAAAGACTCGTCACTCCAAGAAAGTTTAAAACCTTCCCAATCTCCAATTTTCGAGGACGCCAATACCTGCATTTGCGTCTGTTTTGCTTCATCAAAATACTCGACAACCACTTCAGGTTCATTTGACTTTGCATTCAGTTTAACGCCATACCGGATACCTTTATTTCCTGCAAGGTCAGATAAAACATACATCGCGGAAGAGTTCCATATGGAGTTTTCGGCAAATTTCTTTGAAACGAGATGCGTTGTTAAGTAGCAATCTTTCTTGCACTCAATTTGTATAGGTCTGGTTTCAATATTCCCTTCCGCTACATTGTGTTCAGAGTTAATCAGTAGTGACTTCGCAGATAAAAAACTCGAAAAAAATAATAGTGATAGTGGAAATAGCCTTTTCATATTACTCCTTGGCAACTAAAGCCCGCAACACACGCGAGCAACTTGTTGCGAGTCGAGGGCCGAAGGCCCGTTGTGATTGAGATTGTTAGGCAATGCTCTGAGCTTTCCAGTAAGTCAAAACCTGTTTTGCTAAATCGACAACATTAACTTCATTTTTTCCAAATGCAGCAGATTCATTAGAAGTCAGCCTTACGATTATAGGGTCTTCGAAATAGCCGTCTTCTATATATCCCGACTGTACATATCTCTCTTTTTTTACATCATCGATCGATTGATGGTGTGCGGCTGTAGCCTCAAAATGCTTAGCTCCGTTAGCGATATGAGATACGATTTTAAGTAAAGGACTGCTTTCTCTAATTGCTTTTCTCGCCGCTTTATCTGCTGGATGGATCCAATCAACAATGTGTTCAGCAGTTACAAAAAAATCAAAAGCAACATATTGATCGTTTTTAGCTTGCTTAAGTCGATCAAGGTCAAACTCAAGTTTTTTTACCAAGTCATTCGGTTTCTTTAATTCACCAAATCCTTTGAACTTAGCCATGCAGCTCTCCTAGGCCTAACGCCCAAATTTAGCGCGGAAAGCCGCGCAGCGGATTGACGTCGCAGCCAGCGCTTTTTGCTGGCGATAATATTTGTTTGTTAGGGCCATTTAGCGGTTAAAACCAAACCTTTCCATGGCAATGGATAACGAGCTGGGTGAGATTAAATCACCCTTATCAATGCGATAGTCATTCATGGCTTTTATTTTATTTATCAAATCACTATCCAGCTGATAGTTTAAACCGTTAAAAATTAGATGATTATCAGTTATGAGGATTTCTAAAATATTTTCCTGCTCTGGCATCATCAGAAGAAGTTTATCTGCGCTATCTAGATCCACGTCCACTTTTGAAGAGGTGTTGCCGGCCAGAATGGTCTGGTCAATTAGATCTCTAAGCGCGTAGAAACCCTCAAATCGGGCGTAAACGATAGCGCTATCTTCGGCTTTCGTTAGCCAATAAATAGATTGTATATTCTCCGCAGTACCAGAGTCATACTCATGTTGAGTATTTGCAAATGCACCATTTGCAAAAGTCATTGTTAAAACAAAAATCCAAGTTTTGATCATCGGACTGGCTCCTTTTGTTGGCCCTAACGCTCAAAGCAGCTGCGCGGTACGCGTCGGCTGGCTTTGCTTGTTATAAACCACCTTACCCACTTACTGCCGCCGATGTAGAACCTACATCTTTTTTAAGCACTAGCACCACCAGATAAACCAGGCCAAACGGTGGAATGATTGACAGTACCACACCGAGCAAACCGGCCAAAATTGGCGTCTGGGTTTTACGACGACCAAGGTAATAACAGACGGCACCCATGATTAAGGCGAATAAAACAATGAACTCGCCGAGCAACGTAGCATTAATATTCAAAAGAACTCTCCCTGTGGTTTATAACGCCGCCAGCACGCGCGGCTTTGTAGTGAAGGCGAAGCCGCAGCGGAGAAGCCATCGCCGTGCCTGGCCTTGTTAACAGGTACGTTGGTCACTCCACACCTCGATAATAAACTTTGCCTGACTCAATAAATATTTGGGCATCATACCAAGATTTTACGTCCGATTTTTTCGGTGCCTTAAAATCAGTACCCATAAAAACTGCCGCCCCACCACAGTCAGGACACTTATACTCACGATGCTGCTCAAATTGCTTAGCAGTATCTGCCTGACCTTTTTGCTGCTCTGCAGTCATAAAATGGCTAAAAGCCCCCGCAAACTGAGGTCGCTTAAAACACTTTTTGCACAGGAAGCATGCATATTGATGCGGGATACCTTTGCTCTTCATTTGTGCCTGTTAACGCAAAGCTTTGGGGCGGCTGGAGCGCAGCGTAAGCCGTCCCAGCCACGATAGTGGTGACAACAGCGCCTTGTTAGCACTCAGCACGTTTGATTTCTCTTAATGCCATAATGCGCTCCGATTTTAAAGCCTTGTACTCAGGCCGCAACCCTTCGACTAACTCCCAACGTGACAACATGTCATCGAACTCTGCGAGAGTCTTCTCTGCCATAAACACTGCAAAATATTTAACCTCAAAGCTCAAGCCCTCACTGGAGCAATCTGAACAGAACGGATAATCATGAGATATCGATCCGGATTCAAAACGCTCTAAACATAGAGGGCAGATAGTCTCTTCAACAATCGGGTTTTGTACTGGGACCGGTTCAGGAGGTACATAAGTTCCAAGGAACTCCTGAAAGGACTGCCCAAGCTGATTCTTCTTTTTTCGAAATGGCCACATATGAGTGCTAACGCCCCGCGCATGCGCGTGAACTTGTGAGCGTCGCAGGGGCCGCAGGCCCCGAATGCCGCGGTTTGTTAGGCTTTTTTCTCATGCTGTTTGTCACCAATTAGTTCTTTTAATATTTCAAATGATAACTGCTCGATGCTATACCGGCTAAAAAGATTATGCCAAAGCTTAGGTGCTTTGTTTGATAGCATGATTATCGCTGTATCTCGCTCTGGGGAACACACAGCTAAAGATTTTTGCCCAGTTGTTTGCCCATTGTGCCAAGCAAAATTCCCGACTGCGTCGTCGCTTGCAAGCATCCAGGCCAGCCCAACATGATCACATTTTGGGTCATTAATTGCCGGTAAAGTTGTTTTAGCCAATAGGTCCTTCCATTGTTCACCGGAGTAACCCAAATGCGCTTTCAAAAATACCATCATATCTTTAGTTGTCGATCGCCAAAGCCCCGCTGGTTCCATACTCTCCCATTTAAAATGAGCTACTGCTTTGCCACTACCTCCGTGCCCAATAGCTAAACGATGCTCGTCATAAGCTTTAGGCGACAACTGCGTGTCAGCCATACCAAGAGGATCGAGAATATAGGTTTTTACCGCCTCTTCGTAAGTGCTATCAATATGATCAGCCAGAAGATTACCAAGTAGCGCCATGCCAATATTTGAATAGTTAAACTTACCACTCTTCAAGGGTTTATTCAGCCCGCTCAAAAAATTGCAGTAATCAGAATGGCTAAAATTTTGAACGGCCTTTTGAGCATCTAATACAAGACCTTTAAAAGGATTGCTTGGTAGCCCTGATGTATGGTTAGCCAGCTGCAACAAGGTAACGTCATTTGAAAATGGTAGTTCCGGCTTAAACTTACTAACTTTGTCATTTAAACTGACAAGGTCTTTTTCGACCAAAACAGCAAGTAATGTCGCTGTAAAAGTTTTTCCGACAGAGCCGATTTCAAAAACATCAACGCCTGCTTGTACTTCAAGGCCATAATTCGACTGATACA
>Ga0100393_10006201_pt1 | contig 10689 bp, 10 predicted proteins | sample CryGeymeta201517_FD_81546 | JGI IMG/M metagenome (GOLD analysis project Ga0100393, IMG submission 81546) | Groundwater microbial communities from Crystal Geyser aquifers in Utah, USA - Crystal Geyser metaG 2015-17 | ecosystem: Environmental > Aquatic > Deep subsurface > Groundwater | place... | reverse complement strand
AGGCTGTAGTATCGCCTAATGAGTACCAATTCAATCCACCATTTGTACTTTTATAAAATTTACCTCCGAAGGGACCACCAGTACCACAATAAAGTGTGTCAGGATGTTTCGGATTAATAACTAGGGGACCAGGCCCTTCTTCCCAGGTAACCTTAATTCCATTATCTGCTTTTTTCCAGTTTCTTCCTCCATCCGTTGTTTTTATCACACCAGCCGCAGTAAGCACATTAAGTCCGAGAGTAGCATATATTATATCTGAATTTAAAGGGTGAATAACTATTGTATGAACTGTGACCCCACTTATCAAAGTATCCCAGTTAAAACCTCCATCAATACTCTTAAATATTCCTCCCAAATCGCCAGAACTAAAGTTGCTTCCGCTACCCGCATAGAGGATGTTATGATTATACCAATCAACCGCAATAGAATTGATTACTTTTGTGCCAAGTCCAAGGTACTTCCAATCCTGTGCGACAATTCCAAATTGGTCCTGATCGTTTTCTCCATAGAAAATGTGATAAAGTCTTACGCTATCTTGAGCGTTGAGAATTATTGATGGGAAAAATATTAATATGACTAAAGTCAATTTATTTAATTGCATATTATCACCTCAAGTAGTAACATAATTTGCACTATTTATTCGTGGCATTGTTGACATAAAATTTTTTGAATAAAACAAAATAATATTTTGGCTACCATGCTTTAAGCCTGAAGTCGTAACAACTTACTTTCGAGAATAATTCGGACAAGTTGAGAGAAACCAACATTGTCTTTTTCCTTTACTGTGCAGGGTTTTCCGGCGGCGTGTCGTCTCCTCCTCCCCCTTTCCCGCCATGTCCTTTCGGTATAGGTTCAAACTCAACTAAAATGGCGGGGCTCTTTGCAAAACACGCCAGCGCAAAATTTCTCACTCTAAAGACCTGGTCTTTTAATTTAACAGACGCAGTATCGCGCGTTAGTGTTGCCGCCACCTGTAATTTTTTTGCGTTCTCCTGTTCGGCATCTACCGCTATAAGGTTACTTGAGGCAAGCCCTAAAGAGTCAATATCTTCCTGACTTAATCCGTTCTTTAAAAGAATTTCGTTTTGCTCCGCAACCAGGTCTTTCAAATACTCACACAAAGAACGGAGCCCTTTTACCGTAGTTGGAATCCTTTCCTTCACCTTATACAGTTTTAACTTTTGTACATCTTTTCCAAAAGCGCTTTGGGCGGCGTTCCGTACCGTTTTAATAACAGCAGTGATCTCAGCTATTAACGTATCCTGCGCTGCGGTTTTATTTTGAGCAAACTTTACGGCTTTTTGCTGTGCCGTTTCTTTGGCAGTAAGTTCTTCCTTAGCTGTCTTAAAAGCCTGGTAACTGTTCTCGTCAAAACCTTTAGCCTGCATAGCTGCCCGGTTGTTGTTAACCGCCTTCAACAATGCTTCGCTGTCCTGAACCAAATAATCAATTATAACCGTCATTGTACACCTCATATTAGTGTGATAAAGTATTATTTAACGGACTAATTCAGTTTGCCCGGTGGAATTCTTAAAATTTATCGTATTTCATTAAATATTGCGTTTTTTCAACAAAAACGCATGTTTGCCTCATTTATTTTTTTGTTTGGGTCTCTTTAAAAACTGCTTGGGTCATTTATTTTCTTATTTGTGCCATTAAAAATCGTGTAGTCATCTTTTGAAAAAATGTTTATGCCATCCACAAACTTGTCCGGGTCTTTCAAAAGCTTGTAGGGATCTCTTGGAATCTTGTTCGAGTCTCTTGAAAACTTGTTTGAGTCTCTTAAATTGTTGTTTGAATAATTTGAAATATGGTTGGGGTCGTTTGTAAGAGTGTTTGAGCCATAAAAAGAAGTGTCCGGTGCTCTCAAAATAGTGGATTTGGTTCTTAAAAATTTATCCGGCTCTTTCGATTTGATGCTGGGGTCTTTCACTAAAATGTCCGGACCTCTTAAAAAGTTGTGTAAGTCTTTTGATATTTTGTTTTGCTTAAAAAAATATTCGAAAGGATATAAGAATACTATTTTTCGCTGTTTATTCTTAGATGAAGTACAAAGAGAAGAGTTGTTTCGAGAGATTAAATATTTAGCCGTAGAAAAAGAAGTTTTTTTAATCCCCTGAAAAAATCCGGGATCATATAACAGCAATACTAAAATAACGCTTACCTCATTATTTACTGATTTCTATGGCGCAAATGTAAATTTAATTCATGGGAATGTCAAGAAATAATTAGTAGTTGAATTTCCCATCCTCATTTATGAGGATTTTTTCGCGCAGCATTTCGAATTATCGGAATGCTGAATTAATCTGCAATTCCCATTTGTTCCTCAAATTTGGCGAGAAGTTTTAGCGGTTGTTCTGAAATGGCAAAACAGTATAAGGGATAAAGCCGCGAGAACGTTTTTATAATATCGTTAATAAAATTTGGCGATGAAATTATTTTTTTCTCTTTCGGCAGCATCGCTTTTTCGAGGAGAATGTATTTCATCTGCAGAAGAAGTTTCCCGTCTTTACTAAAATCAAATTTTTTTCTTAGCAGTACCATTTCTTTTTTCATTTCAGTTAAAGAAAATTGGTTGTTCAACTTATAACTGGAAAATACTTTAGCAATTTCTTTTTCGTAAATCATTAAATTCTTTTTGAAGAAAAGATTTTCTTCTTTGGAATTGTTGAGGAACATCCCGTATTGAACACCGGTTTTGTCAAAGTAAAGATAGAATTCGCTGTCCAATTTAAATCTTCCAAAATGAATCAGCAGAAAAGTCTTGTACGGAACACCTTTCGAGAACCGCATGTCTTTGCTCAATTTCATAATCGTTTGGTTGAACTTCGGCTCTCTTCGTATTGAAGGATTTAATTGTTCAAGAAATGGTGCGAGTGCTGTAATAAAATCCTTTGCAGGCGCTACGACAAATTTTTCGTAATCGTCTCTGTACTTATCAAAATAAACTTTTGAGTTGTTCTTCTCTAATCCTTCAAGAAAAGAAAACAGTTGGAGCGGGAATCCTTCGAACTGAGTTAGCTCCGAAGTTTTCAATACATCGATCCGATATTAAGTGTTATGAAAAATCCGCCGAAAGATTTTTTCGGTTTTCCTTCAAGGCTCTCAATTCCATGATTGAAAAATTGAATTACATAATAACGAATGTTAATTCCTGCAAGATGCTTTTGATCAATTCCAAAATTTGCTCCAAAACCGATATACCCGCCAAAGGTATAATTGGCTTGTGCGTATTTCAGCGAGTTAAAAAACTCTCTTTCATAGGGAGTGGTTACAACCATCGTTGGACCGACGGCAAAATTTATGTAGGGGCGAAAATTATCACCGAGGTCATTTGCAAAAAGGCGGCTTTGGAGTCCCGCAAAAAATGGAAGAAGAAAAATTCTGTTTTTCTTCCCTACGGTATAGCTTCTTCCCCAGTAATCAACATACTCAAACTCATTTTCATCTTTTGCTTCCGAGATTGACATATCTGTAAAAAGAGTGAGTGTGCTATTCAAATTATTTCTGTAAAAACCGCCCAAGCCAAAACCACCTTCTCCGAACATCAGATCGGCTCCGTAAGCGTTAGTAGGAAAGACAAGTGGTTCGCGGTCGGGAGCTCTTTCGCCTATGGTTTGAGGAAAAAGAATATTGACCGGTAAAAACAGAATTGCTAAAAGAAAATATTTTTTCATATTCATCTAAATTTTTATTTCAAAATTACTTAGTTTATAACAAAAATCAATTCAATTTTTTGTAAAGTGATAAAAACTATTGAAAAACAATTTTAAAATATTGCTGTTTATCCCGACAAGTCGAGATTGTTTATTGCGTCAAAATATTTTTAGATATGGTTCCCTAATTCCTAATTCGTAATTCCTAATTTATACATACGGTTTACCGCGCTATCAGTTTATAAGTAAAAGAGAAAGTTGAAAAGATGCCTGTTAATTTGGAAATAAAAGTTAAAGTTGAAAATTTCGATTTGATCCTTTCAAATCTGAAGAAAGTGAAAGCAAAGAAAGCAGGATTGCTTCATCAAAAAGATGTCTATTTTTCAACCCCAAAAGGGTTATTAAAACTTCGGAAAGAAGGGAAGAATCAGCAGCTAATACGTTATCAACGGAATGAAAAAGGGAAAAACCGCTGGTCTAATTTTGAAATTCTTGAACTGCACCAGGCGCATGCGGAAAGTTTTTTAAAAAATTTGTGGGATTGTGAAGTGGTAGTTGAGAAAGTGCGGCTACTTTATTTGCATGAGAATACGCGGATTCATCTTGATAAAGTGAAAAAGCTTGGAAGTTTTATTGAACTTGAAACCAAAGTTCTTACAACAAAGAAAGAGGCACAGCAACAATTTCTCTTTTTGCTGAAAGCTTTGCAACTTGATCCGAAAGAGGAGTTGCGGTTATCCTATCATGATCTCCTTTTGCACACCGGTAAAAAATGATCTTAACGAAGAAAAGATCGTTTTCAGATGCTCTTCTAAAAGTAATTGAAGATAAAATTCTAAATGGTAAAACAAATGAAGTTTTGCATTTGGTGCCGACAAACCGGAAAGCGCGCGCGCTAAAAAAAGAGATCATTGATAAAACTCCTGCCCGGGCAGTTTCAATTATTCCTATCGAAACAATTTTTACGCTCGCGGAAAAGTTGTTCAGTGTGGAAGTGCCTTTATCTCTTGCTTCCGATGCCGCGTCGTCGGTTCTCTTAAAAAAAGCATTTCAGAAAAATCAACTTGAATATTTTCGAAGTTTTTCAAAAACGATTCCACAGGGAAGTTTAGATCGGATCAAAAACCTGTTTTCGGAATATAAGAGGAACGGAATTACCTCAGAATATTTGTTGAGAGATTTGGGAAAAACCGATGGAACCGAAAAGCAAAAACTTTCTGAATTAGCAAAAGTTTATGACAGTTACTGTGAACTTTTCCGCCAGCTTGATCTTTATGAGATTGGTGATGTTATTCGTGAAGTAAACGAATTTTCACTTAACGACACAGCAGAACGATTCCGCATACTTTTTCCTTCTGTTAAAATTATCTATGCGTTTGGTTATTCAGAATTTACCAATCCGGAGATTTCATTACTGAAAAAACTTTCCGAACTGCCGGGAGAGGATCTTTACATCCATCTTGATTACCAACGTAATAACCGTGGACTGTTTTCAGCTGTCGAAGAAGTGAAAGACAAATTTGAAAAAGAAGGATTTTATTCCTATCCATTCACGAGAAAAGATAATGGAAATAAATTAAGCGGATATCTCTCCCGCTATTTGTTCAACGAAAAGAAAATCGAAAAGAAAAATTCTTACGAAGATGCTGTTGCTTTAATCGTCGGAAAAAATAGGGAAGATGAGATTATTCAAATCGCGAAAAAGATAAAAACTTTTCTTGCAGAAAAAAATGTTCCTCCGAATGCTGTTTGCGTTGCGTTTCATTTGATACAAAACTATTCCGGAATAATCCGAGATGTTTTTTTACAGTATGGGATCCCGTTTAATCTTACCGACCGGTTTTCGCTCAATACATTTAACCCGGTAATTTCTGTGATTAATTTGTTAGAAGTTATGGCGACTGATTTTTACCACAAAGCGGTATTCAGAGTTTTTAGCAGCGAGTATTATCAGCCGGTAAATGCACAGTCTTCCGATATTTATCAAGTGGCTTCTAAGCTGCGGATCATTTCGGGATATCAAACTTGGATTACTCATATCAATCATTTTATTGATGAAGAGAATGAAACGGAGGATGAAATTCTCTCAAATAAAAATTTACTTTCTTCGGTAAAAAAAGAAATTGAATCGCTCTATTCGCTCTTGAAAAAATTCGAAGAACCAATGACGCTCCGGCAGTTTCCCGAACGATTATTAGCGTTAATTCACGAACTTGATTTTCCGGTAAAAGTTTTAAAACTCAGCAAAGAGTACGAAGAAGAAAATATAAAATCTCTTACAACTTTTATTGAAATGTTTTCCAATCTGTTTGAGCAGCTTCAATTGGAATATGAGCAGCCGGAGTCGCAAAAGTTTCCTTTAAAATATTTTCTTAATCACTTAAAAACCGCAGTAGCTTCAACAAGGTTTAATATAAAAGAGCGACCGGGTTACGGTGTGCTTGTCTCGAATTTTGAAGAGATTCGCGGATTGAACTTCGATTATGTTTTTCTCGGTGGGCTATGCGTCGGCGAATAAACCACGCGTTTTTCTCCCGAAATATTTTCTTACGAATCATTTTCGGAATCGGAAAAGAAGCATGTAACGCGCGAACGGTTTTTATTCTACCAAACGCTTCAAACATGCAGCAAGCGGCTTTATCTTTCATATCCTCTGTACGAGGGAACGAAAAAAGAATTGTCCCCATCATCTTTTTTAGTTGATCTCAAAAAAATATTCGAAGTTGATGAAGTACTTATCAACAAAAACGAGGGATACATTTACGCATTTAGCGAACTAATTCAAAAAGCTGCCGCACAAAATAATATGGAGTTACTGCTCAATATAAAAAGTGAAAACGAAAAAGAAATATTGCATGAGAAATTTCTGATTGACAAGACCAGGCGGGAACATCCGTTTGAAGCTTTTGCATACAACGGATTTATTGATGCAGCCGCAGAACATACCGCCGGATTATTGGAAAAATATTCCGGCAGTGATTATTCAATCTCCCAGCTTGAATTGTACGCCAAATGCCCATTCCAATTTTTCTTGAAACGGATTTTGAAACTCACTCCGTTTGAAGAACCGAGCGAAGAACTTGAACCGATGGAAATGGGATTGCTGCTTCATGCAATCCTTGAACAATTTATGAAAACTGTGAAGAAAGAAAATCTGAATCTTCAATTTGAAAAAGAGAAGGCATCTCAACTTCTTTTTGCAATTGCAAAAGATAAGATTGATAAACTCAGCGTTCATTCGTCTTTATCTTTTTGGGAAAAAGAAAAAATTCTCGGTGTAAACGGGAGTAAAAACGATTCCATCCTTTCTCTTTTTCTTGAAAAAGAATTAGCAAGAACCGACAATTTTGAAGCGGCTTTTTTTGAAGTGCCGTTCGGCAGATTGAGAAATGATGACGGGCAGAAATCAACAATACTGTCGCTCAATTTAACTTCAAACGCAAAACTTCGCGGCAAGATTGACCGCATTGATATTAACTTTGATGAAAAATATTTTAAAGTATATGATTATAAACTTTCGGGGAAAAAGCCAAATGAAGAAGACCTTCAACTCGGAATCTCGTTGCAAATCCCGCTTTACTTATTTGCCGCTCAACAGATTTTACAGAACGAACTGAACGAAACATTTCTCCCGGCAGCGGGGATTATTTATTCACTAAAATTCAGCCGTGAGGATTTTGGACCGGATGAAGTGAAAACGGTAAACAGGAAATCGTACGGTAAAGCCGGTGCCGAAACACGCGATAAAATTATTCAAGCAAACCAGGATTTAATTTCACATTCTCTGAAAAAAATTGATGCGCTGATAACCGGAATAAGTGCTGGGGTTTATCATCTTTCAAAACTTGAGAAACGTGAAGAGAAAGTCTGCCGCCTTTGTTCATTTAAAAGCGTTTGCAGAATCCAGGAAATTGAAGATGGGTGAATTCTTTACTCAGTTTGTAACCAGCGGTAGACAGCTTGCCGGGGGGATGTTTTACTGCGTGCAAATATGCGCATTCAAAGAAGTTTATTCTTTGAAATAGTTTACATTACTTGTAGCGCTGTTTATTAATCTGCGCTGCAGTTGTTTGAATTGAAAAACTGATAACTATAAACTGGTGACTAACAACTAAAAATTTATTCTTCTTGATGTAATGAGTGGGTTCCGGCAGAGGCAAAACATACGAACCCTTTCGATGTGGCAACGAAACTTTTCTAAGTTGGTAACCGATGAACATTGAAAAGGATTCAGTTTTCCTTTTGCCTCCCGGTCAGATCAAAGGTCTTTCTCAACTCAAAAATTGCAATACCGTAAGCTACGGCAACGTTGAGCGATTGCTTTATTCCGTATTGGGGAATTTCAATTGCAAAATCACATTCATCTAAAAGTTTCTGCGAAACGCCGGTAATTTCATTTCCAATCACTAGACAAAGGGGAAACTGCTTTGTTGAAAGATCGTAATACATCCCGGAAGTTTCTGTTTGTTCCAGCGCGCAAATTTTATATCCCTCTTTTTTTAATTGATGAAGAACTGCTAACGCATCTTTGTGAAACTCCCACTTAACGCTGTTGGTTGAGCCGAGCGCTGTTTTTAAAATTTCTTTATTCGGAGGATGCGGAGTGTAACCGGTTAAAAAAAGTTTGTCAATCATCGCGCCGTCTGAAGTTCGGAATATTGAACCGACATTATAAGTACTACGAATATTATCAAGCAATGCAACAACCGGAAGTTTTTCAACTTGATGCACTGTTTCGACCGTACTCCGGTTTTGAGAAATTTCGTCGTGGGTGAGTTTCTTCATTGATAATAGAGATTTGTTATTTGAATTTCAGCGCAAGCTGTCCGCATGCGGCGGCAATATCATCGCCCTGAGTATCGCGTATCATTACGGTAACATCATTGTCCCGCAACTTTTGTACAAATGCTTCGATCCGATTTTTCTCCGTTGGGAAAAGCGAGGCGGAAAATCCGGTTGGGTGCATGTGCTGCAGTGAATTAAAAGGAATGACGTTTATCTTAGAAGGAATTTGATTCGTTAATTTTATCAGTGCTTTGATGTCTTCATCTCTATCATTCAAACCCTTCAACATAATATATTCAAACGTAATGCGGGTTTTAGTTTTCATCGCATAATAGGCGACCGCTTCCAGATTTTCTTTAAGTGAATATTTCTCGTTGATCGGCATAATCTTCGAGCGGGTTTTTTCAAAGCATGAATGCAGCGACAAAGCTAATTTCGGTTTTAATCCGGTGTCCGCAAGTTCAATTATTTTTGGAGCAATTCCCGAAGTTGAAACAATAGTCTTTTTTAAAGTGATTCCCTTTGTTAATGCTTCCGCAAATATTTTGAGTGAATTTAAAGTTGCGTTATAATTTAACAGCGGTTCGCCCATGCCCATATAAACGATGTTCGTAATGTCTCTTTCGGTGTGCTGCTGCGCTAATAAATATTGATCGAAAATTTCTCCGGCAGAAAGATTTTTTTTATAACCCATTAATCCGGTTGCGCAAAATTTGCAATCAAGCGGGCAGCCGACTTGCGTTGAAATGCAAAGGGTGTTCCGTTTTTCATCGGGAATAATCACCGATTCAATTTTATTCCCATCGGCAGTTTCAAAAATTAGTTTTTTTGTTCCGCCGGCAGATAATTCCGAACTTGCGAAATTTAAAGTGATGAGTGAATAATTTTCTTTTAGTTTAGCGCGAAGCGGTTTTGAGAGGTTCTCCATCTTATCAAAACTTGTTACCCGGAAGTTGTACATCCAATTAAAAACTTGTAGAGCGCGGAACTTCGCCTCTCCCATTTCGAGAAAGAGCGATTGAAGTTCTTCCAGCGTTAAACCTTTTAATTGTGTTTTATATTTGTTCATTCTTTTTTCTATATGTTGGAATGCAATATACCTATTTCAGAAACGGGTAAAAAAGTTTGGCTAAAACTTCTTAGTTTCGGCTATCAAAACAAAAAATAATTTCATATTTTAGCTGTTGAAATTAAAAGGTTACAAAATGAAATCTTACACCGCAATAATTGAAAAAGATCAAGATACTGGTTTGTATGTAGGTTACATCCCGGGATTTCCGGGCGCGCATACACAAGCTGCAACCCTTGAAGAGCTCCGTCTCAACTTATGCGAAGTTGTTGAAATGCTGTTAGAAGATGTTTAACAAATTATTTCTCCTAAAACATTTGAGTTTGTAATATGACAATATCGTAGCACAGACTTAAGTCTATGTTATCGAATTTAAGACTAAACGGAGTCAACAAATTTAATTTTTCGTAACCGCCACAAGCGGTTGGAAAATCTTACTCACTAATCACAAAAGGATAAAATTATGAATTTCGATTTCACAGAAGAACAGTTGATGATTCAGCAAACCGCAAAAGAGTTTGCCGAAGCCGAAATAGCGCCGTCTTCCATCGAGCGCGATATCAATGCGGAATTCCCGCACGAGATTATAAAAAAACTTGGAGAACTTGGTTTCCTCGGAATGATGGTTTCCCCCGATTACGGCGGCGCCGGAATGGATACTGTTAGTTATGTTTTGGCAATGATGGAAATTTCAAAAGTTGATGCAAGCTGCGGCGTTATTATGTCGGTTAATAATTCATTGGTTACCTGGGGACTTGAAACTTACGGCTCGGATTTTATCAAGCAGAAATATTTAATCCCGCTTGCAAAAGGAGAAAAGCTCGGAGCGTTTGCTTTATCTGAACCGGAAGCCGGAAGCGATGCGACAAATCAGCATACGCTTGCTCACCGGGAAGGAGATTTTTTTGTCCTTGATGGAATAAAAAATTGGATCACCAACGGAAGGAATGCCGATTATTATTTAGTAATGGCTCAGACGGAGGTTGAAAAAAAGCACAAAGGCATTACTACTTTTCTCGTTGAAAAAGGAATAGATGGATTTGAGCATGGGAAGAAAGAGGATAAGATGGGCATTCGCAGTTCTGATACATGTTCTTTAATCTTTACAAATTGCAAAGTTCCTGTAGAAAATATTGTTTGGGAAGAAGGAAAAGGATTTAACTTTGCGATGAACACGTT
>Ga0100393_10006200_pt1 | contig 10690 bp, 9 predicted proteins | sample CryGeymeta201517_FD_81546 | JGI IMG/M metagenome (GOLD analysis project Ga0100393, IMG submission 81546) | Groundwater microbial communities from Crystal Geyser aquifers in Utah, USA - Crystal Geyser metaG 2015-17 | ecosystem: Environmental > Aquatic > Deep subsurface > Groundwater | place: USA... | reverse complement strand
CATTTTAACTATCTGGTGATCCCTGAAATTACTGATGAGATGAATAAGAGTGAGCGCTATCAGTACTGCACGACAACTTCTTCATGGTATTTCTATCAGCGTCTTTTAAAAGATCCTACAAACCAGTGGTGGGATATTAAATCGACCTCTGAGATTGAGAGACGTTCACAAATAATTTTTAAAGTTTTCAAAAAAACTATTTTAGAACTTACCTCTATTCTTGGTCATGATGTCCAAAAATGGAATTGGGAAAAACTTCATACGATTGAGTTTCCTCATCCTTTTGGAATGAATAAGTATCTTGCAAGAATTTTTAACCAAGGCCCATATCCTGTCGCCGGTGCTATTAATGATATCAATCATTTTAGAAGAAAGGGTTGTGAAGATGGACATAAAGTTAAATCTGGACCTAGTACAAGGCGAATAGTTGATTTCTCACATCCTGAACGAAGTCTCGGTATATTGCCTCTTGGAAACTCTGGGCATATGCTAAGTCCTTTCTTTGATAATCAAAGAGAGCGCTTCTTAAAAGGATTGTATCGCCCTCAATTAATGAATAAGGAGGATATTTTAAAAGCAAAGTCCTTTGAACTAGTCCTCAAAAAAGATAATTAATGTTCGTTGATTTGTATTCGTCAATTCAAACTCACCGCTGGCCTCATTGCTAAGTCCATGTGAGGATAGGGGTCTGATACATGCCTTGTTTAATGGGTATTTTATTTTACCAGATAGCGAAATGATATTATTATCAATAGTAAAGATACTAAAGAGTCCCCGGTGCACAAGTTTTTCCGACATATTATTTGTGATGAGAATTTTTGAGTCGATCATCATTCTGAAGTTATTTGGACCCATCTCCTTGATGCTACCTGCTACTGTTAGAATATTTGAAAATTCATGGTCTCTCCTGCCTCCAAGAAATCCATTAAGAATCACGTTACTGTATTTTTTTTCTTTAGTTATTTGCAGAGCATATTCAAGATCGCTGAAGTCCTTATCTCTGGCTAATTTCTTCGTCATTGTGTGACTTGTGACGTTAGAATCGTTATCACCAACTATTTCTTTGACCTTCTTAAACTTGCTTATTGTGTCCTTTACGCGATTAAGACCGCCATCAATAATAATCGTATCCATCAGAAAATCGATACTATCCTTACTTTCCATTGGTCCAATAAGTTGAATTATTTTATTTGGCATTGAAAAATCCTGTATTGCACGTTTTCATTTCATAATTTTAAACATATTGTCATACAACTAAAAAATGTAATTAAGGATAGTATAAATGATATCAAATGTCGCCAAAAGTCTTCTGGAGAAGTATCGAACAAGTGTTGATGCATCCTATGACATCCACTTTACAGATGATCTTTTTAAAGGCGCTCAATTTTTTTTAAATTTCTCAGATGGTAAGATAAGTAATATTTTCTATATCCCAGGAGAAAATAGTGAACTTGATGCACTGGTACTTTCCTCATTAGAGTTAAGTCGTCGAATTGGAGTTAAGTATTTTATCATGGCAAACTTTAGAGAAGTTGAGAACTTTTTAAGAGACGATGCTACTAAGTTTGCTTGGGAGCGTGTCCTTGCTCATAAAGAAGCCTGGGAAGCTTCACAGGTCGTTCTTTTAAGAGGATTTATCTACTCCTTACTTTTAAAGAGTGGACTTGATTTCGTTTCATTCCCTTCACGCTATGAAGATCGAGTGACTCTGATAACGAAACAAATCCTCCATGTTAATTCTGTTCTTGCAAATGCTTCAATTGGGAGTGTGAAGATTGTAGCCCTGGAGGATACTTCACTATATTGTCACTATGAATTATTACCCGAGCAAACAAATACCCTTGATCTCTCGCTGGCCTTGCTTGATGGAGTGAGTGAGTACTTAAACTTTTGCTATGGGTCAAATAGTATAAAATTGGTTGCCCAATAAGTGATAAACAGTTAATATCAAGGGAAGTTATGTTTGAGGGGTTTTTAAAAATGAAGAATATTTCAAAAGTTTTATTAGTAATTTCGATGTTATTTTCTCTAAATACTATTGCAGCAGATGCATCTGCGGGTAAATCACTTTATGCAAAGTGTGTCGCCTGTCATGGTCAAAATGGAGAAGGTAATCCTTCTCAAAAAGCTCCTCGAATTGCAGGTCAACACGATTGGTATATCTACTCATCACTTGTTGCATTTAAGCAAGGAGAGAGAAAGAATCCTACAATGCTACCGTTTATCAAAAATCTTTCAGATAAAGATTACCAAGATTTGGCAGCTTATATTTCGCAAATCAAATAAATTCGATCACTAAAAAGGAAGTCATATGCAAGGGAATGCTAATCAGCTTGTTTTTAACGAAGTAACTAAATCAGATGATATCAAGAAAGTCTTTGATTATAATATTGATGCATTCTCAGATAGTCCTGATTTCAAGTGGACTCTTGATGATATCAAGAAAGAAGTTAAGGATGGTTGGCATCTTTATTCTGTGATTCTTAATGGTGAAATTATCTCGGCGGCTTTTTGTAAGTTAGAGGGTGAAGTTCTTCATAGCAAGAATACTTCGATTAAAATCCAGCATCAAGGCTCTGGTTTCTCTCATCGAATTATGGAGTTCTTTGAGTCCAGAGCAAAAGAGCTGAAGTCTTCTTCTATTGTTCATTACTGTTCTATTGATAACTTTAGACAATACGCTCTTAATGAGAGTCACGGCTATGTGAAGACCTCTCGTAAACTTGGAAAGCTTGGTCATACTACTGAGTGGGTAAAGCTTCTTAAGTAATTAAATTTTCTTGGCCTTGGTATAGTTCTTTATTAAGGCCTCTGATACCCAGTTTAACTTCTTAGATCTTTCAATGAACTTATCGCAATAAAGTGTTGGATTGCCCTTTGGGAATGTCTTAGATCCACTATAATAAGCAATACATGTTTTAGTATATACTTCGAAGTACTCTGGAAAATTTCGATTAATGTAGGAGATGATGATATCGCTTCTTTTTTGATCATTCAGATTTACGATGGCGTCTGGCATGACTTCAAGTCTCATAATGCGGCTTAAAACACTTTCTCTTAGGATGTGATTTTGTGACATTATAGCTAATCTATTCCACGCTAGATTGAAGACATCGCCTATATAGGGACCGTTTAGAAGATAGAGTGTATATGCCGATGCCTCAAATTTTTCGTCACTTAATTGAAATGCTTTAAGGTATTTTAGAAATTTCTCTCGCTCTCCATTATTCTTTGTCTCAATTGTTTCCTGTTTAATTTTTGATAGGAGAGCATTTCTGCAATTGTTGTCTAGGATATGATTTGTTTTCTTAAAAGTTTGGTCGACAGAATCTTCGCTTTCAATTTTAGATAATAGAAGTTGTTTAATATGATTAAAATTCTCTTCTTTAGAACAATATAATTTTGAACTGCTATCGTTTAGGATCGAAATTAGTAGCTTGTCAGCGACATCCTTAGAGATGATCTTCGCGTAGACAAATAGCTGCTGGTCGATTTCGACGAAGCGTTTACTTCCCGCCCAATATTCTTGTATTTTATTTTTGCATTCAGCTTTATTTTCTGCACATTGTTTGAAGTAGGAAAGGGCAAACTTTGAAAATAAAAACTGTGAGTAATGATCTGAGCTCAAGGATGGAGATGATAAGAATTTCAAAATAGTATCAAAGCTAGCTGTATTAATATCCTTCTTCTCAGTCGCCGACTTTATGTAGAGTGCACACATCTCAAGCGTCATCTTCTTCCACTGAGCATCTCTAAGAGTTGGACGAACATCGAGGTGATGAAGCATATATTCTTCATAGGACTTTTGTGAAAAAAGAACCTTAAGGTCTTCAATTGAATAATTATCTTTTCCTAAAACATCAAAACTAAAGATAAATGTCATGATGAAAAATATCGACTTGAGCATTATTGATTTAGTTGTAGTTTTTCGATTGTTTCAATAAGGTCTTTTCTCTTAAAAGGCTTGGAGACAATTAAAACTCTTCCAAGATATCTCGAGAGATCAATTCCATAAGCATCATCACCGGTGGCGAGGATCGCCATGACTTCTGGACGCTCTTTAATTGCTAATTCGATGAGTTCTTGGCCGTTGAGTCCAGGCATGATATTGTCGGTGATTAGGATATTGTAATCGGTATTCTTTGTGATAAATTCTAATGCGTCATTTGGATTAAAGAAGATTTGAACATTATATCCTTTAGAAATAAGTGAACTTCCAGATAGTGTTGCTATCTTCTCGTCATCATCGACTAAAACTATGTTTGCTGCCATGTGTAATCCGTTCGTTTTTAATTTCCAAGTAATCAATTATATGAGAAATAGTATATCGTTAAATTTTCAAAATAACAAAATCATTTCGCTTTAGGAGTGTAAAATGTCGAATATACTTTTCGATCAGCATTTATTAAAAATTTCTAATATCTCACTCGACTCTGGATGGACATTATTCTTCTATCCAGAGTATGCATCGACCATTTTGAATGAAGCGAATTGTGATATTATTGAATCATTCAAAAATCAGGTGTCTTCATTTACTAAGCTTGCAAAAAATTTTCGAACACAGGTTCATGTGAATGGAGTTCACTTACTTGTTAGTGTTAATGATGATCTTAAAGAAGTAAGGATTGCTACTGCTCGACTTGCGAATGAAATTTTTCTGCTTGATCAAATTGAGTCAAGTCTTGATGAAGAAGTTATTAGTCTACGTGATGATAACGCTAATTATCTTAACTTTAAAAAACATGTCCAACTTATAAACTCTGTTCCAATTTCTGATCATCCTGGAATTATTAAACTTGTTGGAGAGTGTGGTCAGCTGGCATCTTTGGAAGAACTTGAGAGTGAAGATGTACTTAATCGAGCTAAAGTTATTACAGATAACCTTTTAAAAAATGTTGAATCATATCGACCAATAATTTTTGAAAAAGTTTCCGATTTTGCACTTTCTCTTACTGCACGTTTTGCTCTTTTACGTATTCACCTCCTTAAGTTTATTGCAATCTTACCTTCTCTTGATTACGACAAATCAGGTGTTGAAGTAAAAAGAATTCTGCTTGAATCTCTTGAACGTCTTCTTATTGATAGTAAGAAAGCAAGAGTAAATAATTTGAAAGGCGAGATGGCAGCATTACCAATGTTTTGGTATGTCTTATTCTTTTGTGCATATTTTGGGGCGAAAATCTTCCCTGCAAGACCCCTTGCAATGCTTATTCGCTTTGCAGTTCGTTTTATGGCCAAGCGTTTTATTGCTGGTGAAAATATTGAGCTTGCTCAAAAAAACTTTGCTCAACTCTTTGCAACAGGTCGTGATGTAACCCTCGATCAATTAGGGGAGCTCGTTGTTTCGGAAAAAGAAGCTGATCATTACAAGTCGGAAGTCATTAAGCTCGTTGAAGGCTTTTCTCTGCATCTAAATCGTGGAGAGAAAAATGGGGCCGGTATTTTAAAAGCTCACGTCTCAATAAAGGTTTCAGCTCTTTGTTCAGACTTTAAGCCAGAAGCCTTTGACTACACATATGCACTCGTGGCACCACGACTTAAAGAAATTCTTCTTAAAGCAAAACTAAATGAAGTATTCATTAATATCGATGCTGAACATTATCACTATCGTGATGTGGTTTTTAAAATATATCGAAAAGTATTACTTGAAACCGAGGAACTCAGAAGCTTTCCTCATACAGGTATTGTTGTTCAAGCATATCTTCGCGATGCTGTATTTCATCTGCGCGATGTTGTGAGCCTTGCAAAAGAGAGAGGCATGACGATGCCAGTTCGTCTTGTTAAGGGTGCTTATTGGGATGCTGAAACTGTTGAGGCAAATGCTCATGGTCATAATGCTCCAGAGTTTTTAAACAAGGAAGAAACAGATATTCACTTCAGACAAATGGTTAATGAGATTTTTAAGTCTTATCCACACATCCAAATTTGCCTTGCTAGTCACAATTTCTCCGATCATGCCTTTGCTTTGGCGCTTAGGGAAGCTAAATATCCACAGCTTCCTGCGATTGAACATCAGTGTCTTCATATGACATATGAGGCCCTCTCGACGGCAATGGCCAAAATGGGGTGGGCGGTTAGAAATTATGTTCCAATTGGAAGTCTAATTGTTGGAATGGCCTATCTTGTAAGACGTATTATGGAAAACTCATCGCAGGTTGGAGTTTTAACGATAATGCGCTCTCATAAGAAGAAGGTTAATCTACTTTCACCATTAACTATTTTTAATAGTAATATTGAATCAAATACTCTTGTGTTTGATCAAACAATTACAAACTTAGATGGAAGTTTTTTTAATACTCCACCTTTAAGAACTTATCTTGATGAGGAACGAGCAAGTATTGAGAGTACTTTAAAAGACGAGACTGGATTAGGTCAGCATTTTATAAATAAGTTTATCTGCAATGGTAAAGAAGTTAAAATTATTTCTCCTTCTAATAATAAGGTTGTTGGAATCCTTACTTTTGCAACGATCGAAGATACAGACAAGGCCCTTGCTACAGTGGATAAGGCATTCTATGAAGGTACATGGTCTGAACTTGATTTTTCTCTTAAATGTCTTGTGATGACCAAAGCCGCTTTACTCATGACTTTAAGACGTAATGAACTTTCTCGTCTCATTATGCATGAATCTGGAAAGTCGCTTTCTGAAGCATTAGCTGATGTTGATGAGGCCATCGATTTTATTAACTTCTATATCCGAGATCAAAAAAATGTTTCAGATAATGCCGACGTCGTTGGCCGTGGACCTGCTGCGATTATAGCACCATGGAACTTTCCAATCGCAATACCATGTGGAATGGTTGTAAGTTCTCTTATTGCTGGAAATACTGTCATTTTGAAATCAGCCGAACAGACTCCTTTGATTGCTCAAGTTCTCATTGATCTACTTCATGAAGCTGGTGTTGATGAGTCGAGCTTAATTCATCTTCCTGGAGTAGGGGAAATCGTTGGGGAGAAATTAATTAATTCTCCAGAGATTTCAACAATAGTATTTACAGGTTCAAAACCTGTCGGTGTTCATATTGCTAAGTGTGCGGCCAAGAGATTGTACATTAATAAGAAAACCGATATTTCATACCCTGTTCGCGTCATTACTGAGATGGGTGGAAAGAATGCTGTTATCGTCACAAATAATGCCGAACTCGACGAGACTGTTAGTGGAATTCTTTATTCAGCTTTTGCCCATGCGGGTCAAAAATGTTCTGCCTGTTCACGCGTTATTGTTCATAATAAAGTCAAAGAAAAACTTGCTCTTCGACTGAGTGAAGCCGCTCAGGATTTAAAGGTCGGGTGCGCGACGGATTTTAGTGTCTTTGTTAATCCCCTTGTTAATCAAGGTGAAAAAAATCGGCTCATCGCTCAAGTCAAAGAGGCATCACTGGAAGCTGAAAAGTTTGGAGGTCGAGTTTATCTCGATCGTAGTAATGAAGAGCTTCCTGGAAGCTGTGTAGGACCTGTGATTATAGAATTACCTTTTAATCAGGCAATGAAGAATTCAAGCTTTGCGATGAAGGAATTATTCGCTCCAGTCATTCACATTATTGGTTACGATACTCCCGAGCAAGCAATCAAAATATTTAATGGAACTGAATATGGTCTTACTGGTGGAATATTTTCTCAATCACAAGATGATATTGATTTCTATACTCAGAGAATGCAGTGTGGAAATATTTATGTAAATAGACCAATCACTGGTGCAAGAGTTGCTATTGAACCTTTTGGTGGTTTTAAATTATCAGGAACAGGACCAAAGGCCGGGGGAGTTGACTATATCAAGTCTCTAAGTATTCTTCGTCATGCTGTGAATGCACATGAACATACTCCAATCAAGCAAGCTTTTGAAAAGGGCTCTGATTATCTTGTTGATTTTGCAAAGGCAAGTGGGCTCTACGATTCGAGTCGTATCGAAAGAGCTATTAGATCAATTGATGAAATTATCTCTAATTTTGGTCCTCTTTTTCCAGGAGTATTTGGTACGGAAAAGGCCCAACTTCAAGCTCTTCGTCAATGGCTAGCTAATGATTTTCAATTAATTATCGATTCTCCACGAGATAATAGGCTTATCCCTGGGCAGCTTAACTATTCATACTTTGATTCTTTCAAGTCAAGTTGTGTTTATCTCTCTCTTGGGGAAAAAATTACGATTAACTCATTTTCTAACTTTATCATGGCAGTTGCTTGTGGGCTTGGAGTCACAGTTCTTTGCTCTAATAATAAGGCATATATTTGGTGGAAATATCTGATTGATATTTTAATTAAAAATAGATTTTCACCAAGAAATATAGAATGTTTCTATGTGAATTTTGATAAAATAAAGAAAGAAGAAAATCAGGTCGTTGACGTGTTTATCGTTGATGGGGATGACAGCTCTTATTTAAAAGCAGCTAATTATATGGACCATTTTATCGGAAGTTCGTCGATGCCACGAATTATCTATGGTCGTGACGAGGTTGCTTCGACTTGTTTTGAACAGATGAGACCATATGTAAATGAAAGATCTTTCGCTGTAAATGTTATGCGCCATGGAGCACCGATGGAGGTTTCTTTATCGTGAAGAAGATATTAATTCTTGGAGCAGGTAATATGGTTGATGCGTTCTTTGGAAAGAGCGTTGTTAACTTTAAGGATATTGAAATTTCAATAGCATCTCCTAGTAATGTTTCGAGTCTCAAATTTGCAGAAACTTATGGAGTTAAGTTTCTACCATATGAAGAAATTTTTAATCATGACTTTGACACCTATATTCTTGGGATGAAGCCACAGGTCTTTGAAGATATTTCTGGAAAACTTTCGAGTAACATCGCGGCAGATAGATTAATCATATCTATACTTGCTGGTGTTGATACGAGGAAGTTGTCAGATGTATTTAAGACGAATAAAGTTATTCGCCTCATGCCTAATACTCCATCATCGGTCGCAATGGGTGTTTGTCCAATCTATGCAACATCGAGTATTGAGGAATCGATACTTGATATATTTAAACTTGCAATTTCAGTCACTGGATTTATTTTCTTCGTTGATAATGAAGATAAACTCGATAAAATAACTCCATATACAGGAAGTGGCCCCGCATACTTTTTTGAATTTGCGAGAATATTCACGCAAAAACTTATTGAAGATGGAATCGATGATAGAGTCGCTCGTGAATCGATTGCAATGACAATGAAAGGCTCGGCCCAATTAATACTTGAAAGTCGAGAGTCATTAGAGACATTAAGGGATAATGTCACATCCAAGAAAGGGGTGACATTTGAGGCCCTTGAAGAAATGAAAGATCATAAATTAGTAAATATTCTCAGAGGAGCTATTGACCGTGCCCATAAGAGAGTAGTTGAATTAAAAAAAGGACGATAATGTCAGCAATTAAGAAAATTTACCAGGCCTTACCTGAGTCGATCAGAGACACAGCACTTGTTAGAACTTTCGGACTATTTAAAGTTCCGCTACTTTTTTGGATATCTCCAACGGTGGTTGAATTATCTTCTAAGCGCTGTGAGGTAAAAGTTCCACTAAATCGAAAGACTAAGAACCATTTAAAATCGATGTATTTTGGAGTTCTTGCCGCGGGAGCAGACTGTGCTGGTGGACTTGCTGCGATGAAGTTAATAATTGAAAGTGGAGAAAATATTTCTCTTGCATTTAAAGACTTTAAGGCCGAGTTTCATCAAAGGGCCGAAGCCGATACACATTTTATCTGTACGCAGGGAAGTGAGATTAAAGAATTCGTTGATATGGTTGTCGCTAGTGGTGAAAGACATCATATGCCTGTCGAAATTGTTGCGATCTGCCCTTCTATTTCAAATGAACCAGTAGCTTCTTTTTCATTAACATTGTCTTTAAAGAATAAAACGAAGAAGTCTTAACTGATTTTTTGTTCCTCTTGATCATCAATACCTTCTGTGCTGTACATCTTGGCAGCACTTGCTTTTTTGAGAAAGATTGTCTCAGTGATAATAGATTCGATTGAAAAGAAATTTTTACTTGCTCTTTCAATATACTTATCTCCATAGGCGGGTATTGTAAAAAGTGCGCATTCTTTATACCTTTCGTTTCTCAAGAGGCCAGCAATTATTGAACTTGCATATTCACTTCTTTTTAGTGGCTTCATTTTTGAATCAACTTCAAATACCTCGAAGTAGAGATTGTTAAGCGTATCTCCTTCTTGGATCTTACTTCGTCCAAATAGGGGAAGTAATGTTCCTGCCATTTTAAAGATGCTATCCATCTTTTGAATATGTACTCTCTTTAAATCATTTTCTTTGCAGATTATTACCGAATTAATCTGATTATTTTCATCTCTTGTTATATAGCAGTTTTGCTTGAGTATATGTGTTGAGATGATATCTCTATCTAAAACAACATTAATATCCTTTGTCCGATGTATTTTTTGAAGTGCTAAATATGACCTGACCTCTTCAAGTTCTTCTATCGTCGCAGTATCTAAATTTATTGGTGGATGTGGTAGAATTGGATATTTACGTGCAAATATATTTATTATCTTATACTCATTTTCTTGATTGACTGAGATACCTCGATTTAATCTTTCTAAGATTCCATCAAGTCCAGCATGGTCTTTAAGTATAAGCGCATAGAAGTACTTACACTCACAAAATTCCTGGATATTATCTTTTTGTTTAACAATATCGATGAATGCATTTTGCCATTGTCTCTTGCCTTCGCTACTTAAATT
>Ga0100393_10006199_pt1 | contig 10692 bp, 8 predicted proteins | sample CryGeymeta201517_FD_81546 | JGI IMG/M metagenome (GOLD analysis project Ga0100393, IMG submission 81546) | Groundwater microbial communities from Crystal Geyser aquifers in Utah, USA - Crystal Geyser metaG 2015-17 | ecosystem: Environmental > Aquatic > Deep subsurface > Groundwater | place: USA... | reverse complement strand
TCCCCCGCTGGCGGGGGTAGGGGGTGGAATTGATTGACAAGAGTAACGCTAACCCTAACAGAACACAAGTAAAAAGGAAGACCCCTTTTCACTCTTCGGGGCGAGGACACCCTTCTCGCCCCGGAAAAATGGGGACAGCGCCCTATTTTTTCTTCTAAAAATAGGGCGCTGTCCCCATTTTTCCTATCCGTCCTCATTTTCCTTATTGGGTCAGGCACAGACAATCGTGTTGGTTTGTCTGTGCCTTTTCGTTTTTTGTGGAGTAATAACGAAGAGAACGGACATTCCTGTCTGCAATCCCTGCCAGCGGAGGAACATCTGCAAATAGCGGACAAGAATGTTCGCCCCCTTCCATTACAATTACAATTTTTCTTGACATATTTATGGTTTTGTGGTATTCTTTATTTATACTCATGGAGGTGAGATGAAAAATGACTACCATAAGAGAAGAATTACAGAGAGAGGGTGATGAAATCTTATTGGATGTATTGGCTGAAACTGCAACTATTGCAAAGGAAAGGATTATTAAGCATAAGGATTTAAGTGTAGAAAATGTTATTCCCCTTTTGTTGCTTTCCCAATATAATCACATTGCCCATCTTGACATAGAACTTAAACAAGGACTTGCGAATTTAGAGCAGAAGATGGATGAACGATTTGAGAAAATAGGACAAGTAATGGATGAACGGTTTGAGAAGATGGGACAAATGATGGATACACGGTTTGAGAAGGTGGATGAACGGTTTGTGGATGTATACAAAAGCATTTCAGTCATTCATAGCCAGATTAGCAATCAAACCAAGTGGATGTTTGGGATAGGGGTAGGGATAGTAGCTATTCTGAGTGGGCTTATGACCTTCCTGAAGTTTGGGTAAAGGGAAAATGGAGGAAAAGATGAGAAATTCAATGATGAAGGAAAATGAGAGGCATATTTTGAGTTTACTGCCTACTCTCTTACAAAAAGATGATGAATTTAGAAGAAGTGTCTCTGTTATCTTGAGTGAAGTGTTTGCAACAAAGGGTGAACTAAGACAGATATTGGAGGAGATTAGTAAGAGCAGAGAAGAATCTAATAAGCGATTTGAAGAGATGGATAGACGATTTGAGCAGCGTCAGATAGAGATAGATAAGCGATTTGAAGAGATGGATAGACGATTTGAGCAGCGTCAGATAGAGATAGATAAGCGATTTGATGCTATGGATAAGCGATTTGATGTTATGGATAAGCGATTTGATGTTATGGATAAGCGATTTGATGTTATGGATAAACAATTCGAGGATCAAAAGGATTGGGTTAGCACAGTTATAGGAGGGCTTCAAGGAAGGGCAGGTAGAAATTTAGAGGATACTATTGCTGGAACATTGAGGGTTGCGTTGAAAAGAAAAGACATAAAACCAGAGAGTATCAAATTGCGTCAAAAGATTCAAGATGATGATGGTATAATTGGTCCAAAAGGCAGAGACTATGAGTTTGATATATTGATGCATAATGGAGAAACAGCCATCTTTGAGATAAAATCCTATGCTGAGACAGAAGATGTCCTCCGATTTAATGATAAGGTAGAGCTTGCAAAACAGAAACTTGGTTTAATAAATCCTTCAAAGATATTCATCACCTTGCAGAAACATAAAGACATGATGAATACCTGTAAGGAGACAGGTGTAGAATTGGTGTAATTGCCTCTTATAGCCCTTTCGTAATGGAAAATGGGGACAGCACCCTATTTCCAAACAGCATCACTAATACAATCACTCCAAGGGAAATAATACTTATCCAATAGCCAAGGCTAAAGGACATTGGAGCATAGACAAACCTGATGTTTCGTTCACCCTTTGTCAGACTAACTGCCCGAAAGATAAAATTTGCCCGATAAATCTCCGACTCTTTTCCATCTACAAATGCCTTCCATCCGGGATACCATGTATCACCAAGTACCAGAAATCCATCTTCATTCATTTTGGCATGAATAGTTACCTCTGATGGATGATAGGCTGTAAATTGAGCCGCCCCTGCAGATGGAAGGCTAACGACATTCTCTACAGTATCTTTTGAGCCTTGATGTTGTAGCGTTTTTTCCAGAATAACCGTGGTGTATGGGTCAAAATCAGGGGAAGATAATCTGCTGAGAATGGCTGCCTCATCTGTAATTACCTCTGCTTTTGACACACATAATAACCGTGGAACAACAGCCTTGTTTTCATACACCCTTAATGAAGGCATAGTATTTTCTTTGAATCTTGTTTGATGCACCTCAATCAGATCAGGGCTTTTCAACTCCCAGAAGGTGGTAATATATTTTACATTTTGTATGCCAAGTAATTTTGTAAACTGTGGCTTTGGTACGGCAAACCCCAATGGGTCATCCATGGAGTGTTTGTAAAGTGAAATATTATCCATGTTGCGATAGAACCCATGGATTGTTACCAATCTTTGGGGTGCAAAGGCTGGATAGCCATCAGAAGAGGAAATACCATAATCCATATTTGAATTTGGCTGCATAACCCCACGATGAGCCGCATATAATCCCAGATCACCCTTCCAACCTTTAGACATGGCATGAACCATGCTCCATGACTCATCCCCGCCAAAGCTGTATATCCGATACATTGCCTTGTCCTTTTTGAGAAATTTGACACTTTCGGGTTCAGACAACCATGTTTTTGGAGATATGGTTGGATTATGTTTCATGCCAAAATTAAACAGGTCAAGGATAATTAAGGCACAAATAGCGACTTGAACCACTCTTTTGGTCTTGAATGATTTAATCCTTTCCATCAAAAAGGTAATACCAAATCCTGCCAGAATAATGATGGAAAAGTCAAACAGTAAAAGAAAGCGATTGGGAAAACGAAAGAACTTTAACCCTGGCATACATTTCCAGAGTAATTCAAATAAAGGGGTGTACTTGCCTAAGGTAAGAAGCAGGGAAAGGGTTGCCATTAATCCAAACAGCCTGACAAAGCTATTGCGTGTACAATAAACGCAAAACCCAAATATTCCAAGGAATAGCGGTAAAATCCCCACATACCCGCAATTTTCCCAGAACAGGGTCATCTGTCCGCTAATATCCCGCTGATATGTAGCTTGAGCAGGGTCACCATAGTAGTATGGAAATATCAGGGTAATAAGATTTTCTACTGGATATGGCCAGGCAACAGCATCCTGAAACGAAAGCCCGCTTGCCCTGGTAGCCAGCCCAGTGAATTCATAGGTAGGCAAAAGCTGGACAGCCGCAAGCCCAACGCCAATAATACCAATTAACACAAAGCCGCTTGCAAGGGAAAATGGGGACAGCGCCCGGGAAAATGGGGACAGCGCCCTATTTTTAGAAGAAAAAATAGGGCGCTGTCCCCATTTTCCCCATTTTCCCTGTCCCCATTTTCCCTCTGGATGGATATGGTATGATGTCCATATTTGCGAACCAATACGAAACAAGAGGTAAAATCCTGCCCCAAGCATGGAATAGTATGCCATCTGAAAATGCCCGGCCAGAATTTGACAGGCAAAGACCAATCCACCGGGAATAGCCCAGATAAGCCTTTTATCCATCAGGAGTTTTTCTATACAAAAAAACAAGAGTGGCAGCCAACATGAGGCAGTAATAAGGTTTGCATGTTTGAGGTGTGTTACGAAAAAGCCACAAAAGGTAAAGGCAACCGCACCAATAAATGCAGGGAATATAGTTAGCCCAATGGTTCTGGCATAGACAAAAAAGAATGTTCCACAAAGCATAAAATTCAAGATAATCGAGTAGTTATACGCAATCCAATCAGGAAACAAACCAAAGAGCAGAAGGCTGAGAGGATACAACCCACCCATTTCCCCCTCAGCAAATACCGGAAAGCCACAATAAATATCAGGTGTCCATAATGGCAATGAACACTGTTGCAAACACCTGTCCAAAAAGCTACGAAATGGAAAGTTCAGGTTGCAAAGATCACTGGTAGTCATATCACCAGTAATAAATACCCCACCAAGCATAGCAGCCTTGTAAAAGTAGATAAGAACAAGTACGGCTAATGCAGCGATAGGAATAATATTTCGTTTCATATGTAAATCCTTTTTACCACCAAGATTAAAATGGGGACAGCGCCCTATTTTTAATCACTCGTTTTTACCACGAAGAGCACGAAGAGCACGAAGAAATTACAGAACAAACCGTTTAATTCCATCTTTGAGCCTTCTGACATTAAAGTTGATAAGCAGGCCTGTTTTAATCCGTGCCAGTTTCATGTATGTCAACAACTGTGCTTCATGGATTCCTTTTATTTCCTCAACGCTCTTCAACTCCATGATCAGTTCGTTTTCAACCAGCAAATCCACACGGTATCCACAGTCAAGTCGAACACCCTTATATTCAACTGGAAGTGGATGTTGAAGATTAAACTTGATACCATTCAGCTTCAGTTCGTGAGCCAGACATTGCTCATATGTCGATTCCAACAACCCGGGACCGAGTTCTCGATGGACATCTATTGCACAGCCAATGACTTGATTCGACAACTCATCAAATTCCATCTTTTGTCTCCTTAGTGTTCTTCGTGTTCTTCGTGGTAAAAGTGTTCCATATTCTCCCCTTGATACACCCCTGCATACCCCTGATCAACCATCTCCGGAAGCCTGAAAAAGAGGAGTTGAATAAGTCTGGCATTCTTTTTGACCCGAAATCCGTAAGGGTTATGGACGAGTAACAATGCCTCGCTTCTGCCGGAGTATCCAGAATCCCAGACCGCAGTCTCAACACTCACGCCGCATCGTAGCAGGCTTGAACGGGGTCTGGCAATAGCCATCATATCCTTAGGGATATGGACTATTTCGTTAAAGATTATCTTGTACTGTCCTGATTCAAGTAGAAACCATCCCTCTGAATCTGGCTCTAAGGCATTGGTTTTCGCTAATATCCTATCCTGATTATAAAAACCAAGCGTTCCATGTTCAACAAATGTTTCTATTGCACAAAGACTTAATTCCACCCCATTTATCTGCACCTGAGCCTCCATATCAATCAGGCATTCAACAAGTTTTTGGGTTTGAATAAGATTAACCAGCTCTTCTTGAGCAAGAAATGTTCCCATAATATTTCTCCTCCTGCTTGTCCAATAAACAAACACTTAGATACTAAAGAATGTCCAATTTTTGGACAGCTTTGTCTATAATGATACAACATTATTTTGATTTTGTCAATAAAATTTTCGTAACTACTCACCACAGAGACATAGAAACACAAGATGAATATTCTGGCATAGAACTTGCTACTATTTATCAGATGGGTTGAATTTCCCTTAATCACAGCAAAGGAGATACAAGACAATGATGAAAAAAATTGCAGCTATTTTTTTATGTTCCGTAACTATGGTAAGTTATGCCTTTGGGGCAGATATTAATACTGATGGCTTTGAAGATGTGAATTGCTTGAGTGATTGGACAATATTTCCTTCAGTCTCAGAGCTTGGGGTAGACTTATATAGCCCTGGTTATATGAGTGATTATTGTGTCAAAATAACTGGGGCTGGATTAATCCCCCCACAGGATGAAGGTTACATATCTTCGTTACCATGGACAAATGGTGGGTATCTTTCCATAGAAAAACCAAGCGATTGGGAACGGGAATCTGTTTATACCTTGCGGTGTATGATACGGGCAGATAATGGTGTCAGTAGTAAAGCGTATCTTGAGTGTGATGACCCTGATGGCGATGTGATTTTGAGTAAAAGTCCATCATTTACCCCGCCATCTGAATGGACAGAGTGTATCCTGAATGGTTCTATCAAGAATAGCCCCATGACTACCATCAAGCTGGGCTATGAGGCAGGGAGCGGGATGGTTTATATTGATGATGTTTCGTTCTATAATTCTAATTGTTATCTTCAATCTAATACCCCACTTGTATTTTATGTCAATGATCCAGACGATGCCACAATTACTGTTACTATCAGCAGATTACAAGGGGCAACAGCCTCAACTACTCCTGTGGTTTCTATCTATGACCCATTTGGTCAGCTTAAACTGACAAAAACCTGTGAGCCGGGCAACCAGTTATATGTTCTAACCATTCCCCCTGATAATATCAAGGGGGAAAATCGGATAGAGATTCCACAGGATATTTCATCTGTCTGGCGGGTATCTGCAAAGGGCTTGATATTTGATGGCAAGGAGTTATCTATGAAGTCAGGGGTTGATGGTGTGGTGTATTTTGCCGTAAACGATCAGGCAACCTTTACCATGAGATTAAAAGATAGGGTAGGGGATACAGGCACTTGTTCAGCCACCCTGTATAATCCTGATGGTCTGGCAGTAAAAAAAATAACATGGATAGCAGGCTCCGAAGAATGGCATGATATAATTATGGATGGTTCGGCAACAGGCGGGGTCTGGGCGGTTGGGTTTAACAGCCAACAAGGGAATATCCTTGTTCGGGCAGAGGGCATTCCCCCATATTTTTCCTTTACAAGGGACTCTTATTTCCTGCCAGCGATATGGCGTTATCCAGCAGAGAGTTTTCCTGTAATTACAACTCAAGCTAAAACAATAATCAGTAGGGACGAGAAAATAACCCTCAGTATCCCGGTGGGAGGGATTAACCAGAATGGTACAGCAACTATTCGGAAGATAGATGCCCCGATTATTCCCATCGGGTATTCACTTGCCAGCTCGGTTTATAATATTGAACTTCGGGGTACGGCATCCATCCTTCAACCTCGGCAGGCTATCCCTCTTATCTTTCGCTATGATGATACATCTTTATCTGAATCGGCAGAAAAATCGCTGGCTGTTTTTTATTACGGCACAAGTACTGTTAATACCAATACAGCTACATGGGTACCCCTGCCAACAATAGAACGCTCGATAAAGAATAACCTTATTCGTGTAAGCGTTCCACGATTTGCACCCATTGCGATTCTGGCTTCACCATCATGGCAGGCAAGGATTTTTGTAGAAACAACAGAAGGAGTCAGGGATGATGGTAATTATTTTGGATTGGACTCTGGTGCGAAAAATACCTATGATGACCCCTTTGACCTTGAGGAAGAGCCGGCAACGCCTTCACCCTCTGTTTCCATTTACACTACAGCACCAAATGGGACAAAATTTACAAGGGATATTCGGGCATTAAAGGATTTAAGTCTAGGTGTTGAGGAATGGGCTTTTGATGTAAATACTGCTGTGCTTCTTCGTAACGGGGCACAGGTGACCATTACCTGGAATATTTCAAGTATTCCATCAAACTATCCGATAAGTCTGGTAGAGGTTAATCAACAACAAGTTGATTTAAGGGAGATAAAGGCGTATGGCTTTGTTGCTCCAACCGGTAACAATACCAGAAGGTTTATCTTACGGATTGGCGGTCAAAAAGAGGGAACAATTACCGCAAGCCGTATATTTTCCAATAATTGGAACCTGTGCTCAATCCCTTTGCTCCTGATAAATCCTGATCCTGAGGTAGTTTTCCCCGGGGTACAACCGCTTCGTATTTCAAAGTTTATTGATGGCAAGTATCTGGCTTATGAACAGGAAGGAAATTTTGGGACAATCTCGCCGGGTACGGGTTATTGGTTTAAGTCTAATGGAAGTATGACCATTAATTTTACTGGACATGCCTTGAGAAATGGGACGCAGAGTATTCCTGTTGTCTCTGGTTGGAATCTTATAGGCAATCCCTTTACCTTTGGGGTAGGCTGGAATGATATTTTCTTTTCTTATGGAACAGTAACAGAAAGAATAGCTGACGGTAGGACAATCAAGGATGGATTTTATAAGTATGGGACGGACAAGAGCGGTAAGGTAGGATACCTTATGAAAAGGTATAGAGACAAGACTGTTATGGGACCATGGGAAGGGTACTGGATATACTCACCCATGGCAGGGAAGCTTTCGATACCTGCTATCCCAAGTCAGCCATTGGCAGGTGCTCCTGAACTGTTGCAGGAACAAAGGGATTGGGAGGTAAGGTTATCGGTATTCACAGATAAAAGCATGGATCAGGATAATTATCTTGGTGTGGCTGATAATGTTACTAATAGATATATATTTGAACCACCAGATGGGTATTCTCCATTCATCAGTCTCTATTTTCCAGTTAATGATCAAAATATCTCTGGTAATTTTGCCTGTGTTTACAAGTCTCCACTCATCCTAAATTCTCCAAAGCTCTGGGATTTTGAGGTGTTGGCTGATGGTATGCAGAATACAGCCGTAACCCTTCAGTGGCAGGGGGTGCCAGATGGCTGTAGCCTTTGCTTAGTTGACATGACACTTGATAAAAAGATAGATATGAAACAACTTAGCAGCTATACCTACAATAATGGACAGGAAAGGGTAAGGAAATTTCAGGTTGTGGCTGTTTTGTCCCCAACTGAGACACGGACGGCAAATGGACAGATATATGCCTGGCCAAATCCATTGACTGTTAATGGGGTGCCGCCTGAGGAGTTTACCTTTGCAGGTTTTTCATCTGCTAATAGCGAGATCAAGGTTTATACTCTGGCTGGTGAATTGATTGCCACGATTAAGAATAAGAACATATGGAATGCAAAGAATGACGATGACAGGGTGGTTGCCAGTGGGGTTTATTTCTTTGTGGTGGAAAGTGAAGGCAGTGTAAAGAAAACAGGGAAGTTGGCGGTGATAAGGTAGCACAGACATTCTTGTCTGTGATTTTTAAGACATAACTACGAAAGGCACGAAAACCGCGAAAAGTTCTGTAATATTATTATTTTTCGTGTTTTTCGTGTTTTTCGTAGTTAAAAATATCTGTGGTAATTTCCGGTTGCACAGGTTGTAAATTATTACAAAAAGGATGAGCAAGCATATGTCCGTAATCGAAAAGGCAAAACAAATAAGGATGTTGATATTGGATGTGGATGGTGTATTAACCGATGGCGGGATCATTGTTGATTCTGATGGCAGAGAAACAAAGGTGTTCAATGTTTATGATGGGGCAGGAATTGAATTAGCTCATCGGGCAGGGTTATTGACCGCTATTATTTCTGGCAGATACTCTGCACCGGTTGAACATCGGGCAAGGGAATTAAAGATTAATGAGGTTTATCAGGGCGTGGCAGATAAGGTTGTTGTTTATAATCAACTGTTATCTAAATATGGCATTACATCAGAGCAGACAGCCTATATAGGTGATGATATTTTTGACATTCCACTTCTCAAACAGGCAGGATTATCCTTTTCACCGGCAAATGGTCGGCAAGAGGTAATGAATGTTGTTGATTTCGTAACTCAGGCTAATGGCGGCAGGGGTGCGGTACGAGAGGCGATTGAGATTATTTTGAAGGCACAGGGGAAATGGGAAGAAATAGGCAATAAGTAGGAAAGAGAAAAATTTGCAGGGACGACTAATCCCATCCCTGCAAATTATCAGAGGGAAGATGTTTATTCTACTTCCACTGGCTCTGTCTCTGTCTCTTCTACACCAATTGTTTCTGCGAGAAAGAATCCCATGAATGGGGTTATTACTACGAACAGCGGACAAATATTACACCTCGGAAGAGTCTTACTGCACAATTCCTTGCCCAACTGAACAATCAGGGCATGATACTCGTTGTAAATAGCTACATCAGATGGCAGATTGTTCATAAATAGCTTTTGAATATGGGTATAACCTGCATCCTCTTCAATAAGTTTGTGTCGACTAAGAAATCTGCGGGTATAGGCATCTACCACAAAGATGGGCTTGTAACAGGCATAAAGGATAATAGAATCAGCGGTTTCCATGCCAATACCATTAACCTGTAAGAGTTCATGCCTTAATGTCCACATCTCTGTTTCCTTCATTAATTCCATACTGCCTTCATATTGCAAAAACAGAAAATCAACAAATGCCTTCAGCTTTTTAGCCTTTTGGTTGTAATACCCTGAGGAACGGATCATTTCACCAAGCAGGTTAATATCAATATCTCTGATACATTCAGGAGAAAGAAGGTTATGCTCTTCTAATCGATTGATTGCTTTCTCCACATTTGTCCATGCCGTGTTCTGGGTAAGAATTGCCCCAATAGACACCTCAAATGGTGTTTCACCAGGCCACCAATGAAGTGGACCAAATGCCTTGTATAAGCTATCATAGATTTCCAGTAAAATCTTTTCCATTCTACTACCTACTGCCTCTAATGCAGGCGAACACATAGGTTCGCCCCTACTGTCTACTTCTTCCCTTGCTTTCCCTTCCCCTGCGTTTTCTCCCCTTTTAGATTTACCAATTTCCATGGGTGGAGTCTCAGGTCTTCGCTCAACAGCTTGAGATTATTGGCTGTTTCTGACAGGTCATTAGCTATTTTTTTATCCTTTATGATCATTCCCAAGCTGCCATTTCCTTTATCAATTTTTTTGCAAAGGTTAGAAAAATTTGAGGCAATACTGGAAAATTCTGTGAGGCATTTACTTACGCCTTTATCTGTATTGAGAATAGCAGTATTCAGATTTTTTGTTGCTTTCTTGAGTTCTCCGGTCACACATTGCAACTCAGCCCTATTCTCATTTACTGTTTTCTCCAGGGTAGTAGAAAGCCTGTTAAAGCTATGGATACCTGATGAAATATCATTCTTATTATTCTTCAGCAGTTTATTTGTCTCTTCTGTAATCTCATGGGTATTGTGAATAATAGCAGATATTTCATCCCAGTTAATCTTGCCGCTAAACATCAGCTTATCCAGAAATTTCACCTGATAATCCAGCATCTT
>Ga0100393_10006194_pt1 | contig 10697 bp, 9 predicted proteins | sample CryGeymeta201517_FD_81546 | JGI IMG/M metagenome (GOLD analysis project Ga0100393, IMG submission 81546) | Groundwater microbial communities from Crystal Geyser aquifers in Utah, USA - Crystal Geyser metaG 2015-17 | ecosystem: Environmental > Aquatic > Deep subsurface > Groundwater | place: USA... | reverse complement strand
TAGTGCGGCGGCAATTCATCGCGCAGATTGCGCTGGGGCTGTGACCCTTCGTCGGGGGTTTGCCGGCGCAGAAAATGCACTTCGCGTGTCAGGCGGTCAATCTGGTCTTGCTGGCGGGTGATGATCTGGTCGAGCTTGTCGAGCAAATCTTCGGTGAAGCTGGCCTGGATTTCAAGCTTGGTCAGGCGGCTGTCGGTGCTGTGGGGGTCTTGGCTTGGGTTCATGGCGGATGGGGTGTGCAGGATGTTCATGGCCGGGTGCGGCGAGTGTGAGGCTGTGCGTTTGTGTTGAATTGTCCGCCGCTGCAGCGCTCAACCCCCGCCAGGTCTTGACGTGACTGTACCTGTGTAAAGCCTGTCGATGTCAACAAGGTTCGCACAGCCTGCGCCTGGTCGTAGCCGTGCTCCAGCAGCAGCCAGCCTTGCGGTTTGATGTGTGTTGGGGCTTGGGCAATGATCTGGCGCAGGTCGTCCAGGCCATCGGCGCCGCTGGCCAGGGCTTGCAGTGGTTCGTGGGTGAGGGCTGCCAGATGCGGGTCTTGCGCGGCGATGTAGGGCGGGTTGGAGACGATGCAGTCAAATTGGGCCACCGCATCGGCCAAGCCCTCAAACCATGAGCCTTGACCAAAACTCACCGCCAGCTTGAGCCGTTGGGCATTGCCTTGCGCCACAGCCAGGGCATCTGCACTGAAATCAATCGCCTGAACCTGCAGTGCAGGCAAGCTGGCCTTGAGTGCCAAGGCGATCGTGCCGCTGCCGGTGCCCAGGTCAAGCACGCGTGCCGGTTGCTGTGCACGCGCTGCGCCGCCGGGCAATGTCAGCGCTTCCAGCACATCGAGCGCCCAGTGCACCAGGGTTTCGGTGTCCGGCCGGGGCACCAGCACGCGGGCATCCACCTGCAAATCCAGGCCAAAAAATTCCTTGTGACCGGTCAAGTAGGCCAATGGTTCGCCTGCCAGGCGGCGTTGTGTCAGCGTGGCCAGCGTTGCGGCAAGCTCGGGTGGCAGCAAGTCGGCATCGTGCGCCAGCAGCCAGCCGCGCTGGGTTTGCGGCTGACCCAGCACATGCAGCAGCAACAGTTGCGCATCGAGCCGCTCCAGGCCTGCGCTTTGCAGTCTGGCCAGGGTATGGGCGATGGAGGCAGTGGCAGTCATAATTGCTACCTAATTAATAGCTACTTGATCAATGAATAAGAGGGCTAGAGGCCAATTATTCATATAAGTTCAGGCGTTGAGTTCCAGCGCCGCCAGCTGGGTGGCGGCCTCATGCGCTTGCAGGGCGTTCACCACGTCGTCCAGGTCACCTTCCATGATGGCCAGCAGCTTGTACAAGGTGAGGTTGATGCGGTGGTCGGTGAGCCGCCCCTGCGGAAAGTTGTAGGTGCGAATGCGGTCGCTGCGGTCGCCACTGCCGACCAGGCTTTTGCGTTCTGCAGCGTCTTTGGCCGCGCGTTCGGAGCGGTCTTTCTCGTGGATGCGGGCGGTCAATACCTTCAGTGCCTGCGCCTTGTTGCTGTGCTGGCTGCGCCCGTCCTGGCATTCAGCCACGATGCCGGTGGGTAGATGGGTAATGCGCACCGCCGAGTCGGTTTTGTTGATGTGCTGGCCACCAGCACCGCTGGCGCGGTAGGTGTCAATGCGCAAATCTGACGGGTTGATTTTGATCGCCTCCGCCTCGTCGGGCTCGGGCAGCACCGCTACCGTGGCGGCGCTGGTGTGGATGCGGCCCTGCGTTTCGGTCACCGGCACGCGCTGCACGCGGTGGCCGCCAGACTCGAACTTGAGCGCGCCGTAGACCTGATCACCCTCAATGCGCAACACCACTTCCTTGTAGCCACCGAGTTCACTGGCCGATTCGCTCATCACCTCATGTTTCCAGCCTTTGCGGTCGGCATAGCGCAGGTACATGCGCGCCAGGTCGGCGGCAAACAGGGCAGACTCGTCGCCTCCTGTTCCAGCGCGGATTTCCACAAAGGCTGGTCGTGCGTCGTCTGGGTCTTTGGGTAACAGCATGCGCTGCAACTCGGTCTCCAACTGGGTAAGGTCAGCGCTGGCCGCGTCAATTTCTTCCTGTGCCATGGCTGCCATGTCAGCGTCATGGGCGGCCTCTTTGAGCAGGTCTTGCGCGGCGCTCACATCCGCTTCACGCTGCTGGTAGCGCAGCCAGCGCCCGGCCACGGCGGCCACGTCGGTGTGCTCGCGCGAGAGCTTTAAAAACTGCTCCATGTCGCTCATGATGTCCTGGCGTGAGAGCAAAAACTCAAGCTCTCCCAAGCGGTCAGCGTAGCGGGCAAGTTGTTGACGTAAAAAGGGTTTCATGGGAAATGGATTGGAAAGGGTGTGCTGAAAACGATGTGCACCAACGGCTGAGCAGGGTGCTATGGGGTTGGTTTGCACCGACCTGGCCGAATGAATTCGACCCTGCAAGAGGCTTCGAAGGCTTAGCCCAGCTAACGTTCTTTGCGCAGAAAGAAGTGGTGCGCGGCTTCAGAGGCGCGCTCGCGGCTGGTGACATCGCCACCGCGCAGTTCAGCCATGGCTCCGTGCAGCATTTTTTGCGTCAAGCCTTTGCTCAAGGCTTCCAGCACGCTGTCCACGTCGGTGCCTTTGGCCAGCAGTTTGCGGGCTCGGGCAATCTCTGCCGCACGCCATTCATCAGCCTGGGCGTTGAGCTGCTGAATCAAGGGCACGGTAGCGCGCTGCTCAATCCAATGCAAAAAGCTTTGCACACCGGCATCCACAATGGCTTCAGCCTGCGCCACGGCAGCCTGGCGGTTGGCTTGTGCGGTTTGCACCACGCCGGCCAGGTCGTCCACGGTGTACAGGTACACGTCTTCCAGGGCTTTGACTTCAATTTCAATGTCGCGTGGCACGGCCAGGTCGACCATGAACATTGGGCGGCGACGGCGTTTTTTGAGTGCACGCTCAACCGCACCCAGGCCAATCAGCGGCAAGGTGCTGGCGGTACAACTCACCACGGCATCAAATTCATGCAGGCGCTCGGGCAGATCCGCCAGGCGCATCACCTCGGCTCCAAATTGCGCAGCCAGGGCTTCGCCGTTGGCCAGGGTGCGGTTGGCAATGGTGATGCTTTTGGGGTTCTTGGCGGCAAAGTGGGTGGCGCACAGCTCGATCATTTCGCCTGCGCCGACAAACAGAATTTTGACCTCGCTGAGGTCTTCAAACAGCTGGCCGGCCAGGCGCACTGCGGCGGCGGCCATGCTGATGGAGTGCGCGCCAATCTCGGTGGAACTGCGCACTTCTTTGGCCACTGCGAACGAGCGCTGGAACAACTGGCTCAGGGTATTGCCCAGGGCGCCTGCGGCTTCAGCGGCACGAATCGCGTTTTTGATCTGGCCCAGAATCTGGGTTTCGCCCAACACCATGGAGTCCAGCCCGCTGGCCACCCGAAAGGCGTGGCGTGCGGCCAAGCCGTCGTTCATGGTGTAGGAGTGGGCGCGCAACAACTCAGGTGACACGTCTCCGGTTTTGGCCAGCCAGGCCAGGGTGTGTTCGAGTTGGGGGAGATCGCCTGCACAGTAAATTTCGGTACGGTTGCAGGTGGAGATCAGCGCGGCTTCAGGCTCACGGTTCAAGGCATGGCGCAGGGCATGCAAGGTGGGTTCGACCTGGTCGATGGCGAACGCAAACCGGCCGCGCAGATCGAGCGGTGCGGTTTTGTGATTGATGCCTAATGCCCAAACTGCCATCTTCAGATTATAAAATCACGCAGATGGTGCACATTGATACACATCATTTTTCTTTTACTTCGTGGAGTGTTGATGGAACCTGTGGCCTTGCTCAACCATGGCATCAACCTGCTTGCCCCGGCCATTTGGATGGCCTTGTTGCTACCCATATGGAGTCTAATTATTTTTAGAAAAAAGCATTTAGCCCCCGTATTCATTGTGCAGGTAGCTATTAGTTTTGTATTTTGCTCACTTGCTCTGGTGATCGGTCTGGCGGTTTTTGGCCGGGACGGAAAAATGCTGACTTACCTGGCCATGGTGGCGCTGAGTGCCAGCACCCAGTGGCTGCTGGTCAAAGGCTGGCGGGGCTGAACAAGTCCACACGGTCGGTGATGATGCCGTCCAACCCCATGCCAAACAGCTTGTGTGCGCTAGCGGTTTCGTTCATTGTGTAGCTCAGGGTACGCAGGTCAGCACTTTTGGCTTGGCGCATACTGGAGTCGTTCCACAAGTTCTGGTTGCAGATGACGGCCACACACTCCAGCCGCAAGGCGGTCTCTAGCCACCCCGTCCACAAGTCATCGAGCAACAGGCCGCGTGGCAGTTCGGGCTGGGCTTGCTGGGCGGCTTCAAGGGAGGCCACGTCGAAAGAACTCAGCAGCGGTGGTACCAAGGTGCCATGCCAAAGCCGCGCCGCATGGCGTGCCACCACCTCGCCAGTGTGGTGTTCATCACCTGGGGTGGCCTTGATTTCAATGTTCAAAAAATAATGGTTCTTGAGACAAAACCGGGCGATGGCCTCAAAGGTAGGCAAAGATTCACCGGCAAAGCGGCGTGAATGCCAGCTGCCCGCATCCAGCAGTGACAACGTACCCCAGGGGTGTTCGCCACCGACCTGGCTCAAACCATGGCCCAGGGCATCCAGGGCATTGGTGGTGCGCTCCAGCGTGGCATCGTGCAGCAGGAAAGGAATGCCGTCAGCACTTAACTTCACGTCGCATTCGAACATGCGGTAACCATAACCAGCGCCGGTACGAAAAGCCGCCAGGGTGTTCTCAGGTGCGAATTTTCCCGCCCCTCGGTGGGCAATGAAGCGCGGGTAGGGCCAATGGTCAAAGGTGACGGGTTTCATGGTGTGTTGGCTAAGATAAAAAGCTTGCAGGTTTGGGTTTGATTTGTGTCCTTAAATTAGACGTTGAATTTCAAGCCAAAGACATCAGGGTTTCCACAGGGTCACCATCAGGGGAGTAGGGCGATGCTGCACTGCGGTAACATTGCATGACCAGCCAAAGCCTGCCTGGCAGGCCGTTTTAAAGCCTCTTACGGCTGTCCATACCTTATCTGATGAACGCTTCCATTAAGTTCAAGTCTTTGTTGCCTGCTGGCGCTGATGCGCCTCATGGGCAGGAACGCATCCGCGAAATTCCGTACAACTACACCTCGTTTTCTGACCGCGAAATCGTCATCCGTTTGCTGGGTGAGGCCGCTTGGGGCTGGTTGAACAAGTTGCGTGATGAACGACGTACCGGGCGCTCAGCGCGCATGCTTTATGAGGTGCTGGGCGACATTTGGGTGGTGCAGCGCAACCCCTATTTGCAGGACGATCTGCTGGACAACCCCAAACGGCGCGTGTTGCTGGTGGAGGCCTTGCAGCATCGGCTCAATGAGGTGCAAAAACGCCGCACACCTGACATCGACTCCGAGCGCGATGCCCTGGTAGGGCAATTGCTGGCTGTGGCCCGGGCTGCGGTGCAAGCTTTTGATGCGCATTTTGTCGCCACTGCCATGCTGCGCCGCAAAGCGCAAAAAGCTCTGGTCAAACTCACGGCCAAAGACAACATCAAGTTTGACGGGCTTTCGCGCGTCAGCCATGTGACGGATGCGACCGACTGGCGGGTGGAATACCCGTTTGTGGTGCTCACACCCGACTCTGAAGCCGAGATGGCGCATCTGGTCAAGGGGTGCATCGAGCTTGGCTTGACTATCATTCCACGCGGTGGTGGCACAGGTTACACCGGCGGCGCGATCCCCTTGACCTGGAAGAGCGTGGTCATCAACACCGAAAAACTCGAGGCCATGACCGAGGTGGAAATGCGGTGCTTGCCGGGCTTGGATGTGGAGGTGGGCACGGTGTGGACGGAAGCCGGTGTGGTCACCAACCGCGTGTAGCACGCGGCAGAGCGCGCCGGTTTTGTGTTTGCCGTAGACCCCACCTCGGCTGAGGCATCGTGCATTGGCGGCAACATCGCCATGAACGCCGGCGGCAAGAAAGCTGTGCTGTGGGGCACGGCCTTGGACAACCTGGCCAGCTGGCGCATGGTGACACCGCAAGCAGAGTGGCTGGAGGTGACCCGCCTGAACCACAATCTGGGCAAGATTCATGACGTGGATGTGGCTAGTTTTGAGTTGCACTATTTCAAGGCCGACGGTAAAACCCCCATTCGCACCGAACGGCTGGACATTCCTGGCAAGACTTTTCGCAAGGAAGGCCTGGGCAAGGATGTCACCGACAAATTTCTGAGCGGCTTGCCTGGCATTCAAAAAGAAGGCTGCGACGGCCTGATCACCAGCGCGCGCTGGGTGGTGCACAAGATGCCCAAGCACACCCGGACCGTGTGTCTGGAGTTCTTTGGCAATGCCAAAGACGCGGTGCCCAGCATTGTGGAGATCAAGGACTTCATGTTCGCCGAGCAAAAGCGCTCTGGCGTGGTGCTGGCCGGGCTGGAGCACCTGGATGACCGCTATTTGAAGGCGGTGGGTTACGCCACCAAATCCAAAAAAGGGGTGCAAGCGGCGGGCTCCAGCAGCACCGTGCCCAAGATGGTGCTGTTTGGTGACATTGCCGGTGACGATGCCGATGCCGTGGCGCGCGTCACAAGCGAAGTGGTGCGCATGGCCAATACCCGCCATGGTGAAGGGTTTGTTGCTATCAGTCCTGAAGCGCGCAAGAAATTCTGGCTGGATCGCAAGCGCACCGCTGCCATCAGCAAACACACCAACGCCTTCAAGATCAACGAAGACGTGGTGATTCCGCTGCCGCGCATGGCCGAGTACACCGACGGCATTGAGCGCATCAACATCGAACTAAGTCTGAGCAACAAACTGGCGTTGTGTGATGCGCTGGAGGATTTCTTTAAACAGGGCAACCTGCCGGTGGGGCGCCAAGATGACGCAGGCGACATATCTGCTGACGAACTGCTGGAAGATCGGGTAGCTCATGCGCTGGCCCTGGTGGCTGAGGTGCGTGCCCTGTGGTCCGGTTGGCTGCGCGATGTGGAACCCTTGTTTGACCAGTTGCAAGAGCATTCCTTGCGCGCCAGCTGGAAGACGCAAATCCGCTTGCCTTTGCAACAAATTTTTAATGGTGTGGCGTTTGAACAGGTTCTGAAAGAGTGCAATGCGATCCACCAGCGGGTGCTCAAAAGCCGGGTCTGGGTGGCGCTGCACATGCACGCGGGTGACGGCAATGTGCACACCAACATTCCCGTCAACAGCGACGACTACGAGATGCTGCAAGCCGCGCACGGTGCGGTTAAACGCATCATGGCGCTGGCGCGTCGCCTGGACGGTGTCATCAGCGGCGAGCATGGTATTGGCATCACCAAGCTGGAGTTTTTGACCGAAGCCGAATTGCAACCGTTTACCGACTACAAAGCCAAGGTCGACCCTGAAGGGCGTTTCAACAAGGGCAAGTTGCTACGAAATAAAGAGCTATCAGCCCATAAAGAACAAGGGCTAGAGGCTGATTTGTTATATGCCGACCTGACCAACGCCTACACCCCTAGTTTTGGTCTGATGGGGCACGAGTCATTGATCATGCAGCAGTCAGACATCGGTGCGATTGCCGACAGCGTGAAAGATTGCCTGCGCTGTGGTAAGTGCAAACCGGTGTGCGCCACGCACGTGCCGCGCGCTAATTTGCTCTATAGCCCGCGCAACAAAATTCTGGCCACCTCGTTGCTGGTGGAGGCTTTTCTGTACGAAGAGCAAACCCGTCGCGGGGTCAGCATCAAGCACTGGCAGGAATTCGAAGACGTAGCCGACCACTGCACGGTATGCCACAAATGTGAGTCGCCGTGTCCAGTGAAAATCGACTTTGGTGATGTGACGATGAACATGCGCAACCTGCTGCGCAAGATGGGACAAAAGTCGTTTCGACCCGGCAACGCAGCTGCGATGTTTTTCCTCAATGCCACCAACCCCGAGACCATCAAGGCGGTTCGCGTCGGCATGGTGGGGGTTGGCTTTAAGCTGCAGCGCCTGGCCAATGACCTGTTCAAAGTGGTGGCACGGTGGCAAACCAATGCGCCGCGCGCCACACTGGGTGCCGCGCCGATCAAAGAGCAAGTGATCCATTTCATCAACAAGAAGATGCCAGGTGGTCTGCCCAAGAAAACGGCGCGTGCCTTGCTGGACATTGAAGACAAAGACTACGTGCCGATCATCCGCAACCCGCAGACCACCACATCAGAGACCGAGGCGGTGTTTTACTTTCCTGGTTGCGGTTCTGAGCGCTTGTTTAGCCAGGTGGGTCTGGCCACGCAGGCCATGCTGTGGCACGCCGGGGTGCAAACTGTGCTGCCGCCGGGCTATTTGTGCTGCGGTTACCCGCAGCGCGGCAGCGGCGAATTTGACAAGGCCGAGAAAATCATCACCGATAACCGGGTGCTGTTCCATCGCGTGGCCAACACCCTGAATTACCTGGACATCAAGACCGTGGTGGTGAGCTGTGGCACCTGCTATGACCAGTTGCAGGGCTATGAATTCGAGAAAATTTTTCCTGGCTGCCGCATCATCGACATCCATGAATTTTTGCTCGAAAAAGGCATCACCCTGCCCGCAGGCCAGGGCGGCTACCTGTACCACGAGCCGTGTCATAACCCGATGAAGCTGGGTGACTCGATGCAGACGGTGCGAGCCTTGGTGGGCGACAAGGTCTTGAAGAGCGATCGCTGCTGTGGCGAGTCTGGCACGCTGGGCGTGACCCGTCCCGACATCTCGACCCAGATTCGCTTCAGCAAAGAAGAATCCATCCGCAAGGGCGAAGCCGCACTGCGCGCCAGTGGGGCGGTGGCGGCTACTGCAAACGTCAAAATCCTGACCAGCTGCCCGAGCTGTTTGCAAGGCCTCAAACGCTATGAAGACGATCTGCAAAATGGGTTGCTGGAAGCCGATTACATTGTGGTTGAAATGGCTAAGCAAATTCTTGGTGACCAGTGGTTGCCCGAATATGTGAAGGTGGCCAATGAAGGCGGCATTGAGCGTGTGCTGGTCTGAGCTTGAATACATTCACAGGAGTGAGACAACATGGCAGGTTTACAAAACGGTGCACCTACACCGCAGGACATCACGGTGCACAGCGCCTCGCGTGTACTTGAGGTCAGTTTTTCTGACGGCGCGTCGTTTCGCATTCCGTTTGAGCTGATGCGGGTCTACAGCCCATCGGCTGAAGTGGCTGGCCATGGGCCGGGTCAGGAAGTGCTGCAAACCGGCAAACGTGAAGTGACTTTGAGCGGGCTGGAACCGGTGGGCAACTACGCCATCCAACCCGCGTTTTCAGATGGTCACGACAGCGGCATCTATTCCTGGGATTACCTGTATTTTTTGGGTTCGCAGCAAGACAAGTTGTGGGCCGACTACAACGCACGCTTGCAAGCTGCTGGCGTCGAGCGTGATGCGCCCATGCCCGAAAAAGCCGGTTCCAGCTGTGGCCATCACTGAAAGTTTGAAAGTTCGACCCACATGAATACCACACATTTCGGATACAAGACGGTTGAAGAGACCGAAAAAGCCAAATATGTCAAAGGCGTGTTTGATTCGGTGGCTCCCAAGTACGACTTGATGAATGACCTGATGTCCATGGGGCTGCATCGTGCCTGGAAAGCCTACACCGTCATGGTGGCCAACCTGCACGAAGGTGACAAGGTGCTCGACATCGCCGGTGGCACGGGTGACCTGGCCCTGGCTTTTGCCAAAAAAGTGGGCAAAACCGGTCAGGTGGTGCACACCGACATCAACGAAGCCATGTTGCGTACCGGCCGGGATCGGCTGGTAGATGCCGGTGTGCTGCTGCCCACGGTGGTGTGCGATGCTGAGCATCTGCCTTTCCCTGACAACCACTTCAACCTGGTGACGGTGGCGTTTGGTCTGCGTAATATGACGCACAAGGACATGGCGCTCAAAGAGATGAACCGGGTGTTGCAGCCCGGTGGCAAATTGCTGGTGCTGGAATTTTCCAAAGTGGCCAAGCCGCTGGAGAAGGTCTACGACTGGTATTCGTTCAAGGTGCTGCCCAAGCTGGGTGAGCTGGTGGCGGGGGATGCATCAAGCTACCAGTATCTGGCCGAGTCGATCCGCATGCACCCGAGTCAAGAGGAACTCAAAACCCTGATGAAAGCTAATGGCTTTGGCCACGTGGATTACCACAACATGACTGGTGGTCTGGTAGCCTTGCATGTCGGTATCAAATGTTGATCTGAATTTATCAGGAGTGTTTATGAAACGTTGGTTTTCGGTGATGGCGGTGTGTTTGGCCTTGCTGGCAGGTCACGCTGATGCTGCAAAGCGTTTTGGTGGCGGCAAGTCCTTCGGTCAGCAGTCCAGCAATGTGACGCAGCGCCAGGCAGCACCGGTTGCGCCAACGCAGGGCGTGAACGCTACACCGAAATCTCCCGCGCCCGCTACACCTGCTGTAGCTGCGACGAAAAAACCCTGGGGAGCCATGCTGGGCGGCCTGGCTGCTGGCTTGGGGCTGGCCTGGTTGGCCAATTCCTTGGGTTTAAGTGAAGCCATGGGGCAGTTCATGATGTTCGCGCTGTTGGCACTGGTGGTCATGATGGCGGTGGGCTGGTTCATGCGGCGTAAAACACAGGCTGTTGCAACCAATGGCTCACCGTTTGCCTTTCAAGGCGCAGGCTCATCGGGTCAAACGCCTGTGCCAGCCAGCTATCGTCCGGAAAACGTCGGTAACGACGCGTCAGCTCGCCCGTGGGAGCGCAGCGCACCGGCTG
>Ga0100393_10006192_pt1 | contig 10699 bp, 7 predicted proteins | sample CryGeymeta201517_FD_81546 | JGI IMG/M metagenome (GOLD analysis project Ga0100393, IMG submission 81546) | Groundwater microbial communities from Crystal Geyser aquifers in Utah, USA - Crystal Geyser metaG 2015-17 | ecosystem: Environmental > Aquatic > Deep subsurface > Groundwater | place: USA... | reverse complement strand
GTTATAGTAAAGAGGCTTGCTACATGCTGGAATGAACTCAGCCCTGGTTATCACCACTACGACATTCTGGCGTGAGTACCCAGGCACAAGCGGTTATGCTGTCAGCAAAATCAATAATATGCCGATCGTTCACGCTGGCGCGATCTGACGAGCGCACCGCAGGAATACGGGTATCATAGGTCTCTACCTGCATTAAACTCACACCAAACTCGCAGCTTGCTGACACATCGAGAACAAGGTGATTCAGTGTCAGTCTTGTTTCCAGCCCTGCGCGATAAAAAGTACGGTTATTGCGGCCAGTGCATCGGTATACACCCAACTGCAGTCGATATTCAGGCGACATAGAGTCGTTGCCCATTGACTTTTGCTAATGCAAATCATTATCATTCGCCTATAGATTCAATCCAGACTCTTCCTATCCGGCTTTTGCCTGAGTAACCCCTTTAAAGGAGTACGCATGTCGTTTCGTCTTACCACTATAGCTTTTGCTGTGACAACTACTTTGGCTCTGCCTGCCCAGGCAGAACTTGCTGCCACCGCCTTAGACTATGATATGGAGGTCATTGTCATAACAGCTTCTGGCTTTGAACAGAAGCTGGTAGATGCACCAGCCAGTGTGTCGGTAGTGACACGTGAAGACTTGCAAAACAAGCCATTTACCAGCTTGGCAGATGCGCTGCGCGATATCGAAGGTATTGATGTCGGCAGCGGCCAGGACAAAAACGGCAATATTAGCATTACCATGCGAGGTCTTCCTTCTGACTACACATTGGTACTGATTGATGGCCGCCGTCAAAGTGATGTTGGTGATATTGGCCCAAATAACTTCGGTAACAGCCAATTTATGTATATGCCACCGCTAGAAGCTATTGAGCGAATTGAAGTGGTACGCGGCCCAATGTCTACCTTGTATGGTGCTGATGCCATTGGTGGCGTTATTAATATAATCACCCGCAAACAATTAAACAGCAACCATGGCAGTATCACCCTAAGCAGTAACCTGCAACAGGACAGTCAGTATGGTGACGACAAAAAGGCCGACTTTTACCTTACCGGTCCTGCTGGAGCGAAAGGCTTAACCTATGCGCTACGCGGCAGTATTTATGACCGCTCAGCAAGCGAGCCAACCTACAGTGAAAATCTACCTTTGCCTGACGGCTCTATCTGGGAGGACGAAGGTAGCTTTGGTGATAAAAAAATTGTTGCGGCGAAAAATTGGAATTTGGGCGCAACGTTAAATTACGCTATTAACGATCAGCAATTTATCAGCATGGAATACGATATCGCTAAACAGCGCTATGACAACACTGAAGGCCAAACGGGCACCTTAGATAGCCCGGTAAGCTTGTGGCGCGCTAGTAGCGCTGGCATTATCCAACCGCGTGTCGGTTATACCCCCTACCAGCGTGTCGAGCGTGAACAGCTGGTTCTAGCGCATGTCGGCCGGTTTGACTTTGGCACACTTACCAGCAGTATCACGAAAAGCCGTAGTGAAAACTTTGGTCGTTCGCTGCCGCTAACGGTCGAAGAACGCACGGTATTACAGTCTATATGGAACCAAGCTATTATTGACCAGGGTAAAAACAAACCGTTACTTACTGAGCAATTGGTAGCGCAACTGCAAAACCAGTTCTTACCAAGACCCATGCGCACACTCCAAATAGATAATCTGATTGTAGATACCAAGCTGGAATCACAGTACAAGGACCATTACTTTGTTGTGGGCGCGCAGTACTTAAATGCTGAAATGGAAGATGGTGTTTTTGGCATGTACGGCGACGGCTTTCGTGACGGCACGCAGCAAACTCATCGTCAGTTGGCGGTATTTGCCGAAAATAACTGGGAGTTTCACCCTCAATTCACAGCAACACTTGGTGCTCGCTTTGATGATCACAATATTTTCGGTGGGCAATTCAGCCCACGCGCATACTTAAACTACCGACCTTCGGAGCAGTGGACCATAAAAGGTGGCGTAAGCACCGGCTATAAAGCCCCTAAACCGAATCAGTTATTTGCAGGTATTACCGGTTTTGGTGGTCAGGGAGTTAGTCCCTTTGTTGGTTCACCCGATCTACAACCGGAAACCAGCGTAAATTACGAAATTGCTGCCTATTTCAGTAATAAGGCATTCAGCGGTAATGTCACCCTGTTTTACAACGATTTTAAAGACAAAATCATCAATCAGGATAATCTACCAAACTGCGAGACGGTGACGGCCAACACGCCCTGTGTCGACATTGGCCCTGGTTGGGCAGATCTGGGATACAACAACTTTACCCAAGCTGCAAATATTGATAAATCTGCAACACGTGGGATAGAGCTGGCGGGTAAATATCTGTTTAGCAACAGCATTAGCCTGAATGCGAATTACACCTATACTGACAGTGAAGTGAAAAGTGGTCGCGATGCAGGTTTACCACTTGTTAGCACACCCAGAAATATGCTCAACGCCACATTTAACTGGCAAGCACTAGAACCACTTAGTCTGCAACTGATTACTGAAATACGCAGTGAACGCTTTCGCGGTACGGCTAATGTAAGCGGCCCAACGGGACCGGAAACAACTAAGCTATATTACAAAGCTTATCAGCTACTGCATTTGGCCGCGCATTACCAGCATTCAGAACAACTAAGTTTTAACGCCCGCATAAACAATTTACTCGATGATGACTTGTCCAGCCGCACCTGTTTATTGGCCGATACTGCAGATACCTATAACTGCACGTCAGACTATAATACCACTGAAAAAGCCCGCAGTTTGTGGTTGTCGCTGAGTTACAAATTCTAGTGTAACACCTATCGATAAAACCGGTTAACTATCAACTAACCGGTTTTATCATTTTCAAATGCGGAATATCATCTTCTAAGTAAGGTTCACTTGCCGGTTTAAAACCTAAATCCTGATAAAATTGCTGTAAATAGCACTGGGCAGAAATGTGAATGTCGGTATCTGGCCATAGCTCCGATGCAACCGATAACGTTCTTTCAACCAATACTTGCCCCAGCCCTAAACGACGTGCCGTTTGCGATACACATACCCGCCCTACTCCAGGGAAGCCATCAAAACTTACACCCGGCGCCAACACGCGTGAATAAGCAATCACCTTGTCACCTTTCTTCAATATGATATGACGGGTTTGTGGGTGTAAATCTTTGTCATCCAATTCCGGATAAGGGCAATTTTGCTCCACTACAAACACATCTACCCGCAGCTGCAACAGCGAATACAAGGTTAACGTGTCCAGCTCGGCAAAGGTCTGCACTTGCCATTGCATAGTTATTTATCCCTTTTAGTCAACTTTAACAGCACTATAACAGAGCCGGGTAAGGCTTCGCCAGAGGCAGACTAAGAGCTCGCATTGCCCCTTCGTATTTCCCTTCAAAATTAAGGTTTGATTGATTTAACCAACGTACCCAAAATAAAAGAAAGCAGTGCAAAAACGCATCACAAATCACAAAAATGCTATTTTACTGTAACTAAACTGCCATTAATTACCGGTTAAATGGGGCCACCTAATAATCCGTTTTATTCCGGAGCATAATAATGTCAGACCAAAGCAAGCACGTAAGCATCGACAACTCAGGCGTGGACCCACAAACAAACTTCTCACTAAACCCTACTTTTGCTGCCATTGTTGACAGCCGCATGGCGCGTCGCAATTTTTTAAAAGGTAGCGTTGGTGCTGCCGTTGCGGCCTTTATCGGCGGTTCGTTAGTGGGCTGCAGCAGCGATGATGATGAACCGGTTGCCGTTGTACCACCAGTGACAGCTGCCCCCTTATTGGGCTTTACAGCCATTGCCGCGGGCCGTTCCGACAGCATAGTAGTACCAGAAGGCTACACCGCGCGTGCATTTTTACCCTGGGGTACCCCGCTAACTGGCAGCTACCCCGCGTTTTTAGCTGACGCCAGCAACACAGGCGAAGATCAAGAGCAACAAGTAGGTATGCATCATGATGGCATGCACTTTTTCCCAATTGATGCGCGCAGTAACGGTGAAAGCTCAACAGAAGGCTTGTTGGTATTCAATCACGAGTACATCGATAACAACCTGGTACACACTAACGGTATTGAAACTGTGCCGCGTATTGCCGATGAAGCACGCAAAGAAATTGCTGCTCACGGCGTGTCTGTTGCTCACATACAACAGCAAGCTGATAGCAGCTGGGCGTTAGTAAATAACAGCCCATTTAACCGCCGCATTACCGGAGCCACACCAATGGAACTGGCTGGCCCCGTGCGTGGAAGTGCTAACGTAGTCACTAAATACAGCCCTGATGGCAGCCGTACCCGTGGCACGCTAAATAACTGCGGGAATGGCTATACGCCTTGGGGCACCTATTTAACGTGTGAAGAAAATTGGGCTGGGTATTTTGTCAATACCGACGCTGATAAGCCTCGTGAGCATAGCCGCTATGGCGTATCTGGTAGCAACGGTCGCTATTTCTGGGAAACCGCAACTCCCACGGCAGATCAGTACCAACGCTTTAATGCCAGCAAGGTTGGCGCAGATGCAACAGAAGACTATCGCAACGAACCCAATACCTTTGGCTGGATAGTGGAAATTGACCCGTTTAACCCAGACAGCGTACCTCAAAAACGTACAGCATTAGGTCGCTTTGGCCATGAAGGTGTTATTTTTGGTAAGTTGGAAGAGGGTAAACCGGTTGTTGTATACTCTGGAGATGACTCTACCTTTGAATATATCTACAAGTTCGTTTCCAACGCGCCGTATTACAAAACTACTGCCGGTGGCCACCTACTAAATGATGGCACCTTGTATGTCGCACGCTTTAATGACGACGGCAGTGGCGAATGGCTACCACTTGATATCAATAATACCGACTTTGCGACTAAAGCGGCTGAGGCTGGCGTGAACTTTAACGATCAAGCCGATGTGTTGCTTAATACCCGTTTAGCCGCAGATATAAGCGGTGCAACCAAGATGGACAGACCTGAATGGGGTGCCGTTCACCCAGAAACCGGCGAAGTATATTTCACCTTAACTAATAACAGCCGTCGTACCGAGGAGCAAACCGATGCGGCTAACCCTCGCGCTGCCAATGTGACTGGCCATATTATTCGTTGGAATGAACGTGATACGCAAGCAGCGACCACATTTGACTGGGATATATTCCTATTAGCCGGTGACGTAGGTACCGCAACACCCGGCACCGAATTAACATTAACGGCTGACAACCACCTGGCTAGCCCCGATGGCCTATGGTTTGATAAAAATGGTTTGCTGTGGATCCAAACGGACATGAGCGGTTCGCAACAAGGTGAAGGCCCTTACGGCAATAACCAAATGTTGGTTGCCGACCCGGTGACACGTAACATTAAGCGTTTTCTGGTAGGCCCTACTGATTGTGAAGTTACGGGTATCAGTGCCACGCCGGATATGAAAACACTGTTTGTTAATATTCAACACCCGGGTGACAGGTCCAAGCCCGACAATTTCACCAGTCACTGGCCAGATGGTGGTAACAGCCGCCCACGTTCAGCCACTGTTATTGTGACAAAAGATGATGGTGGAGTTATTGGTAGTTAATGCCTAATGTTCTGGCCGGCGCAATAACGCTGCCGGCCAATTTTGTTGCAGTACCTGGTCACGCACAAAGTCGGCTAACTGCGTTTCGGGTATCGGCCTGGATAAATAATAGCCTTGAGCTAAATCGCAGTGATATTGCTGCAATAACTGTAAATGCGCTAAGCTCTCTACGCCCTCAGCCACCACCTGCAAGCCAAGCTTTTGAACCATAGCAATAGTTGACACAATGATCTGATAGTCTGACGAGCTTTCAAGCATGGCCATCACAAAACTTTTATCAATTTTTATAGTATCAACTGGCATTTGCTTGATGTAGTTTAACGACGAGTAACCGGTGCCAAAATCATCAATAGCAAAACGAAAACCCATTAATTTTAACTGATGCATCGCATCCAGCGTTTGACTGACATGGCTGACTAACGTACTTTCGGTCAGCTCCAGCTCAAAATGTGAAGCGCTTAACTGATACTTCTGCAAAATATCCGCTAACCGAAGCGCGAAATCAGGCTGCAAAAACTGATCAGCTGCAACGTTTACGGCAATAATCACGTCATGCAATCCCAGTCCCATTAGATCGAGATAACGCTGACAGCTGCGTTCAAATACCCAATACCCTACATCAACAATAAGCTGGGTTTGCTCCAGAACACTAATAAATTCGTCTGGTGGCACCAAACCTCGCGTCGGATGCTGCCAGCGTAACAATGCTTCAAAACCAAACAAACGTCCACTGCGTAAGTCGACTTGCGGCTGCAAACTCAAACTAAACTGCTGCTGCGAAATGGCCTGACGTAACTCGACCTCTAACTGCAAGCGGGCAGCCAAATCCGACGACATTTTTTCATTAAAAACAACGTAACAGTTTCGACCATTATTTTTTGCCTGATACATCGCCAAATCAGCCTGACGAATCAGCTCATCCCCGCCGTACTGCGGATTATTGGTATAGCTAATGCCAATACTGGCACTCAGTGTCACCGCAACATGTTCAAGGGTAAAGGGAGTGGTAAATTGCGCCATCACACTAACTGCCAATTCTTCAATCTGGCTTGGTGAATCAAGGTGAGATAACACAATAACAAACTCATCGCCACCAAAGCGACACACCACCTCAGCCGCAGACGTTACAGCGCGCAGCCTCTGGCTGGTTTCAATTAACAACTGGTCGCCAATGGCATGACTTCGACTGTTATTAACCGTTTTAAATTTATCCAGATCAAGAAAAAGCAAGCCGACATAACCGGTGCGTTGCGCTAACGATGCCAGCGCCTGCTGGATCTGATAGTGCAGCATATTGCGATTTGCCAAGCCGGTTAACGTATCGAACATCGCCATCCGTTCCAAACTTGCCGTATTGTCAGCCAACTGCAAATCAAGGTGTTCAAGTTCGTGACTTAATCTCAGCACCGAGTCATTAAATGTATTGAGTTCATCCTGAAACATACCCGGTTTACCAAGGCTTTGCTGCCTAAACTCTGCGTAACGCCGTTGTGCTAGCAAAGGTAGTGCAGCGGCGAGCTTCAATATCCGGCGGCTGATACGCCGCGTGATATACAAAATCAGTAATAGCACGGCAATAAAGCAACTACCGGCAACAGTGAAAATTTGTTGCTCATAGCGTTGTTTGTCTTGCATTCCCTGAGTAACATCTTCAACCATCAGTAAAAAATGCGTCTCTTCAGCTTGTTGATTTAGTAGAATAAGATGCAAAAAATAACTACTGTTATCGAAAAAGATAATAACGCCATCACGTAAAATCGTGTCAACGCTCATATCATCTGGCACATATTGCGCAATACGTCTCATCTGCTCATGATCGGAAGCCTGCAACACTGCGAATTGCTGCGCCAAAGTATCACCTGGTCGACGTTTTAGTATTGCCACTTCAGTGCTTAGCGTTCGATGCAAGCTAAACAGGACATCCGTTAACGTGGTTTCCAGTACCAAAATAGCAACATCACCGTGGCTATTGAGTAAAGGTAAGCTAAGCGATTTAGTACAATGCTTATCGCAATGGATGTTAGATATTGGCCTCTGTTCAAGCAGGGTTTGTTGCACCAACGCGTGCGCATCATCTTGTGCTATATCGCCTTGACGCAGCTGTACTTGCCCATCGTAAAATAGACTAAACCCTTGAACGGCATAATTCATTTGTAAAGAGTCAGCTTGCAAAGCTAAAGCGTGCGAAAAGTCGCCGAAATGTGCTGCTTCATGTAAATTCTGTAAATCAGCAAAGCTTTGCATCCAGCTTAACAACTGCTGGTCAACTGACTGATTATAAAGTTGGAAGTACTGCTGTCCTTGAGCTTTACGCTGCGCTTGCTGCCGGTTAAACTGCTGATTCATATGTAGTAATGACAAACTGGTAAACCAAGTAATCAATACCAGCAAAATACTCAGCAGCAAAATGAGCATTTTCCACGACAAGCTTAGATAGCGCATCGCTGTTAGAACCTATACATCAACTGCACAGCATACAGCTGCCAGTACTCTCGGGTGTTCACCGCTAAGTTTGGTATCACTACCGGGGCAACACGGCCAGTCCCTTCCATCCAATGTATTTCGGCACTTAGCTGTAGCGTCGGGGTGAAGTCGTAACTTAAACCTGTCCCTACAGAATACTGATAGGCAAAATAAGCCGGTACTGTTCCACCGCTGTTTTGACTAAACAGGGTTCCACGACGGTCATCTTTATTGAGCACCATATAATCCAGCGCCATAAACCACTTTAACTGTGAAGTATTGCGATACTGAGCCAACAAGTAGGCCCCCTGCCCCATTTGATCTTGATGAAATTGAGGTGCAAAAAAGCCATCAATAAGCAAACGTTCTTGCTGAAGCTCAGTGGAAAACTCCCATTTTTCTAACTGGTAGCGCACATTTGCCATGACACGCTGCACTGTAAAATCTGCTGGCGCAAAAATATCATCAACAAGCGCTGTATAGCTAAAATTTGAATCTAACAAAGACACACCAAAAGTAAGTCGGCTCATAGCAGGCTGCCAATACACGCTAGCTTGATGTACAAAATCTTGTTTAACTGATCCCCGTACCGCAGCCCCTAATAAAGTTCGGGTTTGTTGATCAGAAATAGGTGCAGAACCCCAACTCCAGTTGAACGTAACGTCACCTACATCGCCGCTATGGCGAGCTTGCATGGCAATACCATCACTGCCAACAGCAATATCGCGAAAGGCGTCAAAGTAAACCGATTGTGGCAGAACAATAGAAGGGCGGGTAAAAGGGACATCGCGTGTACTGGAATATAACCAATGCTGATTTTTAAACCGACCTATATAGATATTAGCTTGCCAATCTAACGAGTTATACAGGTTCCAATCGGCAAATAAATAATCTAACCGCATCCCTGGCGGATAGCGGTTACCGCCATTTAAATACACTACCTGACCGGCAAGGCTAAACGATGGCGACAACGAAATGCAGGTATTTAGACCCAGCTCTGTCAATTCCGCCGACCAGCCTTCATCGTTATTTACAAAACTACTGTGCTTAGCATTAATGAGCCCTTGGGCAACAAAACCATTCCATTCAACATTGGCATCCTGTGCCCAGCTCAATTGCAGTAATAAAGACATGCAACTGGCCACTGCAGTTGCAAAAGCATACTTAGTAGTCAATGCGAAGCTCCTTTAATCCAGCGTCTGGGCTTTGTTGCTCAATGTAGCCAATGCTACCCGGTGTGTTGGACAAGATACGCAGCATGGCATCGAAGTCTTCGGCGACTACAGGGCGATTACCGATGCCAGAAAAACTCAATTTGTCCCAGATATTGTTCAGCTGATAAGGAAATAGTCGAAGTTGCTCCCGACTAAAGCGCTGATGAAGTTCATTGGAAGCTGGCAGGATAACAACCGTGATTGGCGAGCCATCCGGCCATTGCGTCTGGCGCATAGTAAAAATACCACGGAGCTGCGGTTGAGTAAGCGCATCCAGCGGTACTGACGTATTGACAACAACCGAAGTGGCGCTAAGCCAACACGGTGTTAAAAGGCATAATAACAGCCAACTTTTCATGTTTTTACCAAGGTAACTTGGTTAAAACGCTGTATACAGTGCGCTTCATCGTTAATATGATACTCGAATTAACGCCCACGAAAACCGCAGGCACTTTTACGAAATATCATTCTAGCAGAGCTACTTAGATTATGCCGTGCTAGTGCTGAAACAAATTAATGATTATTTTACGCGCTGTTGCAACCGGCCATTTACAGGACGCTGCCCATCGCGGTGTCCAGTCTTAGCAATCTTTGGTTTTTTGGGCTTGTAAGGTTTAGCATTCGGCTGTGATTGTACCAAAGCATTTACTGGTGCAAAGCCTTCCATCACTTGCCGCGGGATCTGTTGTTTAATCAGGCGCTCAATACCTATCAGCTCTTTGGCTTCGTCAGCACACACCAGTGAAATGGCATGCCCGGCGGCACCCGCGCGTCCGGTACGGCCGATACGGTGCACATAATCTTCGGCTACATTAGGCAATTCAAAATTTACTACCTGTGGCAATTGATCGATATCCAAACCTCTGGCGGCAATATCGGTAGCAACTAAAGCTCTGATTGTACCGGCTTTAAAGTCCGCTAATGCTTTAGTGCGAGCGTTCTGGCTTTTGTTACCGTGAATAGGGGCAGATTTAATTCCTGCGGCATCCAGGTGCAAGCTCAACTTATTCGCCATATGCTTTGTTTTAGTAAAAATAAGCACTTGCTGCCAATTATTGTCACTTATCAGCTTAGTGACTAAAGCCGCTTTACGGTTTTTATCAACCGGGTATATCAGCTGCTCAACACGCTCAGCGGTGGTATTAGCCGGACTTACTGAGACCTCTAACGGGTCATTCACCAAGCCTTTCGCTAATTTGCGGATATCATCAGAAAAAGTGGCTGAAAACAGCAAGTTTTGCCGTTTCTTTGGCAGCAAGGCCAGCACTTTTTTAATGTCATTAATAAAGCCCATATCAAGCATACGGTCGGCTTCATCCAAAACCAGCACTTCAAGCTGGGTAAAACGCACCGCATTTTGCTGATACAAATCTAACAAGCGCCCTGGCGTTGCAACTAAAATATCTACACCGCGACGCAGTGCCATCATTTGGGGGTTAATTTTTACACCACCAAAAACAACAGCACTTTT
>Ga0100393_10006191_pt1 | contig 10699 bp, 6 predicted proteins | sample CryGeymeta201517_FD_81546 | JGI IMG/M metagenome (GOLD analysis project Ga0100393, IMG submission 81546) | Groundwater microbial communities from Crystal Geyser aquifers in Utah, USA - Crystal Geyser metaG 2015-17 | ecosystem: Environmental > Aquatic > Deep subsurface > Groundwater | place: USA... | reverse complement strand
CCTACTAGTCTACTACTTAGACTAAGTAGTCTAGTTTTTTGAAACAAAATTGAAGTAGGTGGCGGATAACTCGTGCTCTAAATTATCGCCGAGCCAGCACTGCACAATTTGTGTGACTCACTTGAATAGACGACTCGTGAACCAAACTTGCAAAATTTTCAATCTTGACAAGTGCCTCACTTTTTGTCTCAGATTCCTCTCTACAAGACCACCCATCACCCACACTCTTGATTATCGACGAGATCAAGGTCGATCTCCCATGACGAGTCGCAGTCCGGCTAAGAATTGACTGGAAACCGGCTCGAACTTTGGGCGCTGATGTCATCATGATGATGTGGACATCATTTATCAATCTTGCGAAATATACAAGCCGCCGATCTTGAGGTAGATATGAGCGCAGCCTTGGACTATCTTGATTGTCTCACAATTTTTCAAGTGCAAAAACTATATTCTTCTCGTAACAGGCAAATACAAGCATCAACAACCACAATGGACCTTTTGGCGAATGCTATGCTGGACCCAGTAACGGATCTTATTGATATAGCGATATAGCTGAAACTCGACATCATCACAAGCCTTTGCCAATCCAGTCGACAGAGCGTCACATGCAAAGACCAAAGTCGATGGATCTCTATTCTTCGAAGAATAATGTTTCTGCTGCGGAAGTGTCGTTGGAATCATTGAAAGGACCCAACATGTCTACGGTCAACCCCGTTCCAACCAATTACATGCCCGCTGACGCTGCTGACGAAGACTTTATCGATGAACTTTCTTTGATTCTTCTCGAAGGCGTTCATCAAAAGTCTTCGAAACAAGTAGAAAATGCACTCGAAAGACTCGCTGATCTTTGTAGCCAATGCGAGGCAACCTGCCGAGAGGCCTGTCAAATGGGCGCACCATCTAGTGCGTTGGCGATAATGCGAAAGTGGAAATCCAGCAAGACTGTCCAAGTTAGAGGGCTTCGAGTCCTCGTTGCGCTCACGATCTGCTCGAACTGCACCAAGATTCGGAAGACGTTATGGATGATTGGGGCAATGGAAGCTGTCCTCGAAGAAATGCAGAGCTTTTTGGACTCAAGAGCAGTCCAGTTCTTTGGATGCAGCGCCATCTTGAGCCTGCTCCCTTGCTCGTCCGGTGATGTCAAGGATGAAAAGCTAACAATTCGGATGGGACGGCGTTTTGTTGGAGAAATGAACGGTATCAAGTCCGTGATCACTGGAATGATCCGATTCGAAAACGATAGAGAGATCCAGGAAACTGGTTGCCACATATTGCTCAAGTTGGCGACATTCATGAATGCTGGTAATGACCGCAAGATGCTCTTGAAGTCAGGTGCGGTGTCGGCGTTCTCAGTGGCTTTGGAATCCAACTCAAACGATGAAGAAATCCAAATCTACGCCACCCTGTTCATGAACCTTCTATCTTCTGACTTTATCTGATAATAATAAAGTGTGTACAAAATCCAAATCATGATTCGAAACTGACAGTCTGTTATGTGGCCGTGGACATTTTTTTCCGAAGACTCCTCTCAGCCAAAGAAGCGTTCATTATTCATAATCCCAATGAACTTCGATAAGTAAAATATAATTGCATTATTAGTATGTAGAAAAGAGCGAATTGCAATGCAGTTGCGAACGCCAACGGCACAAACAAAGAAACAGGCTATATTTCCCTATAGTATTTTTATCTAAAGTACTTTTTCGTACGGCGATAAGCTGCGACGTTCCCACGGCCGCGCCACGATCCCTGTATTGGTTCCCTTGTACTGGTGTCCCACCTTGTACATGCTGCTTTGACTTATCCCCTGAAGCGAAACATGCACGTGGTCGACCATGATAAAATGTAATGTTTTGGAACTTCGTGTGAGTATGTTTGATATGTCCTGAAAAACTGAGGTATCGAAAATGAGCTCCCAGTTCCATCCCTGCAGGGAAGTCAAAGCCCCCGCAATGCTTTGTCTTCGCTATCCCACCTGGCAGAATGGCAACCCCTTCGATGTGATTGTATTTCCTTTGAGTGTGCAACGAAAAAAATGTAGATATGAAAAGTGTGAATGTTGTGCGTTCGTATTGTATGTGCCCCTTTTTATTTGCAGTAATTGCGAATCAGTAATAGCAGTAGCAGTAGCAGTAGTAGCTAGCAACACAATCATTCCTTCAACCATAGTGCGGCTCCCTGCAGAATGATGGAATCCCTGATCCCCAAACAATGCCAATGTTTGGTTTATTCTGCTGCACAATGCTTACAAGGAATGGAATGCTTGATTCATCTTGAAATGGGCGTCGCCGCCCTCGATGCTGATAGATCCAAGAGAAGTAGAAGCAACCAACGTCGGCTTATCCAAGGTGGCCACCGAATCAAACGTAGTGTTCAGATTACTTTCGGCGTCGATTAAACCTACGCCTACTTCCATATCCAAGCGACGACGAGTCATGCTGCTGTATGTGGCTGCCTCGAGGAGAACGGGAAATTCAACAGTCGGGTTTGGGAGGTTCCCATTGCTGTTGGGCCCAGCAAGCACATCTTGAAGAACGATAGGCGGCAACTTTGCCACGCTATTGCCGCTTGGCTGCGCCGTGTAGAAGGCAGACGTTTCATCGACACCCTTTGCCGAGTCTGCCTGCCAGGCAATGTTAGCCAAATCGAAAACAGCATCATCCACCGGAGCGATGATAGTATCGAGAGAATCTGCATCCTTGACAAGAACGTCCTTATTCGCATCATCCCTGAGAGATCCTTCCTCCTCCTCCTCAAATAGACTATCGATATCGTCATTTACGAGGTCGAGCGTCGCGCTGCCATTTCCGAGAGACACCATGTTGTCATGGTGCAGCATGAGAATTGTGGCAGCCTTTGCAACAGCAGCTGGGTCGAATTCGTCCGTGTCGAGAATTCTCGACTCACAAAGGTTGAAATCAAAATTCATGGTGTCCATGCCAGAGACCTTTTCTGGTGTGACCGTCACAGCCGAGGGAACACGACGACCCCAGTCGTTTGCTGCAGTAGTATCGAAAATGGCAGAGTTGTTGAATTCACTACCAAGAACAAAAGAATGGTTGGATTCAGCACTAGCGATGGTGCTCCCAGTGGTACTCGCGAGTCCAATAAGGCCAGCTAGAGGTGCTGCATTGCTAGTCTGCATCATAATATTGGAGAATGGATCTCCACAGACGCCTGCATTAGGTGCGAAGCGATTGCAGTACTCTAAGACTGCACTGACGCTTGCGTTTAGCCCGACTGGCGGATGCGCGGGAAAGCCCAGTTCCATATTTGTGGTAATATCGGAGAGCTTCTTGGGAGCAGCATCGCCGGTGACCTTGGATGCAGCATCCGTAGAGGCCTTGGGTGCGGCAGCGACAGTGACCTTGCGTACAGCATCGGCGGTGATCTTGGGGGGGTCGTCATCCTTGTTGGAGACTTTGGTAGTTACGACCAAGTCCTTTGGGGCAATGGCAGAGAACCGAGAGTTCGTGCTGTTGATGCCGGTGATCATTGAGTTGCCCATGCGGTGGTTCATGAAATTCTTGGCGAGCATCTTCATCGCGGCATCCTTTACAGTATCTGCATTACAAGAAGAGCGCCCGATCGCTTCCTTCGACGCGACGGATAGATATTTCGGAGTCTCAGCAAGACTAGTGTGGCCCGAAAAGAAACTTTCCTTAGCTTTCTGAACTACACCTTTACACGTCTTACTGCGTGTCGACGCCAATTCTTTCGCCATTTTTGATTCGCCACGTCGAAACTAGAGGACACACAAAATGAAAAGGAGTGACGACAGGAAAAAGCCAGGTTAACAAGTGTCTCGATCACACCTTGAAGGCCGCTGGTGAAAGACAACAAGATGAAGTGCGTACCTTTTCATGATAGATCATTTTGTCTGCAGTGTGGAAGCAACGAGGCAGAAAAGGGTGGTACACGAATATAGCACAATTGGATGAGAATACAGTGCTCGCTGCACCTGAATACATATCAAGGAACTGTAACAACTCACCCTTTGTTTTACTAGAAGATGAATCATTGACAGGTCGCCTTTTGAACTGGTAGTGGTTGAGTTGACGCTGAATGGAATCCCATTTGTTGACATTGAATCCAAATCTATAACAGGAGCAGTTTAACCGACCAAAGAGCAAAATAATGAGGTTTTAATTATTCATAGCACACTGTTATACATGCCAGGTAACATACAGTATACCATATCATGAAAAACTAGAATGTCATAGTGTACCTGGTACAATGAAGAGAACTAATTACAAAACTTACACTCTCAAAATCTCTAAGCTTTTCTTCCTGTCATGAATCACGAATGCTCGACCATCTGTGATTGAGTCACAGTTGCATTGGGTTGCGTTGGATTTGAATTGAATTGTTTGCATGTAAAGAAAAGGTTAGAAGCAAGTACGTGGGTAATGGTTAGTAACAAGGAAATCAGATACCGTACCTTCCGTCCAAGACATGACATGAGAATATTCCATTTCGTCGGCAAGCTCGAGGACCATGTGCATTTTCATGGGAAAGTTGGGTCCGCTCTTCATTCCACTTGCTAGGATTTTGTTCGGAAGGATGTTACGTCGGCTTATAGCACGAGAGACCCTGTCCTTAAAAGCCTTGCGAGGCATATGCTCCCCACTGCTCAACAAGTCTGACATCTTGGGCGGGTAAGTTGGCGGCTTGTGAGTACGACGGGCAGATTCGAACTTGGCGGCTTTGGCAGATGCCAAAGATTTTCTCTGTGGACTGCTGCTGGCCTTTTTGACAGGCTTTACCTTTTTGGGTTGCTCCTTCTTAACCGTCTTGTTCTCAATCTTACCCGGAGAAGAAAGCTCGGCCGAGAACGGCAAGGCAGCATCGAGACTATTGCGGGTGGTTCGTGGCATGATGAAATTTTCAGTGGATTTTTTTCCTCCGTTGAAAAAAAAAATGAAACTGGAAACTGTGATGCTGTAAAACAACGGCAAAACAGCAGAGAGAGAGAGAGAGAGAAGTGAATAAGTTTTCAGAGGCATCTTGTTAAAAAGTTTTCTTACGTAGTAAAAGGCTACTAGTTCCTCTCGTACGACTTTTTTAGCCTCCGAATTCCCGCTAGATGTAACTGTGACCACTCACAACCTGGGTCTAATAATGTACTTTATTTAAAGTCAATCGTTGTACCTGATAGAATAGGTGAATGTAATATTGACCCGGCATGTGGCGAATTCGTTAAGTAAATAAATACAATAAATACATTAACCTCTGATTGATTACCTAGTTGGACATTTTGGGTTAAATTCGAAGACTTTGCCAGTCATATTTTCAGAAAGCATGCAAACACATTCGTGATACTTATTGTTTCGCACCGAACTCATTGGTTTACTAGTAAAAATGACGACTCAATTTAAAGAATCTTGGGGCTCAACATGTTGAAGCTCTGTGAAGTTTTGTTTCTTCGAGGTTTTCTCTTTCATTCAAATTAGATTCGTAGCGTACCTGGTAGTGGTACCTGGTACCAGGTAAGTGAAAGTTCGGTTTCGACACATCACAGGTCCCAGCTTGCGCACGTGTAGTAGGAACTCGTAGTATTGCCTTGGATCATCATGGAACCGGTGAAGATTCGCATCATCCCCACCATTATCTTTTGCATCAGTCTACCTGGTAGTCTCCTACTACCTGTAATCGGGGGAAAAACCCTATGGGTACGCAGTAGAACACTTTTTGTGCCAAACAAAAACGAAGGCCAAGCCCGAGCATTGCATGCTTGGCTGCCTACCGTACGAAAATACTGGTTTCAGCAATGCAGATCTGCTAGATCTACTTGGGAGCAACACCATGCTCCTCTCTGCCTCTGAGAGGTAAAAAATGCGCTCGCGTTACACAAAATGCAAGACCTCTAGCGGCGACTAAAACATGCCCTACAACTAGCTATGTAGTGCTAAAAGTCATTCAAGATCTAGGCAATTTGGTTTTGTCCGCACTATCGATCAACAAGGTGAAGTGTTCTGTCGACATCTCACTGGTTGCACGAAGAGCACTAGTAGACGACACGCAGCAAACCGAGTTATTTTAAGCTCAGATCAAAGATCAAACAGTGCAGCACTGGATATCAAGAGCAGAATTAGAAGGGATGGTAGAAATATAAACCTTAATCCAACGAGATGGGACTTTTTGTATATTTCTACCTAGAATAGCATGTTTAATTTGTCAAGTGAAACGTTGCTATGGACCTTTGCATTTTAAACCTTCCAGCAGCTCAAGGTATTGTATAAAGACGGCAATCCTGGTTTCCAGCGCTCCATTCAGATGTTTTTTCTGGCGACAGTAGTCAGGGTAGAATTGCAGGTACTCCCATAAGCTCTGCATATTCGCTTCCAAAAATGTGTTTGTATTTGAGGAAGAAAAAGATTATGTCTGTTTGTGATGCTGAATGTAGGGCAGGGGAGGGGGTGCCCAAGAGAGAGAAGTAAACTAAGCACTTTCTCATCGGTTTTGTACGTCCACTCACTATCTGTAAGGATGGGGCTACTATTTTTTGCTGTCGTGTGTGCTTTATTTTTCATTATTTTTGGTCACGCGTGAATGAGCGGATTTCTATTCATGATGACCACAAGGCATTGTTTGGTGCATGTTACCGCACTTACACTAATAGCAGGTACTCTGCACTCTGCATTCTGCATACACCCCTTGTACACCCCTGTTATAGTTTGTTATAGCTTCCAGTTGTATCCTATCGGAAGATTCATCTGCTGATGGATAAGAAAAGTCACTGCCAGTTCAGCTGCTCCTTACAAAACTCTTTTTGATTGCTTAATTTAGCCGAGATCATCCCTGGCTATAAAACTTAGCCAAGCCCATCGCCATCACCCATCTCACCAGCCGACAAATACTGTATCTCTTTTACCAGACACCAGCTCCATCTCAAGATAATGCAAAAGAATGGATTAAGTCGCAAAAGCAGCTCTAGCAATTCCCAAAACCTCAGCAGTTTCAACTTACCGTTAACCAAGCCGGTGACACCAAGCTCCGAGCAGCGTAAGCGGAAATCCACTATTATATCTAGCGTACCTCTTCATCAGACGCACCTGTTGGAAGTTCCATCGATAAACAGCGGCTCTTACAATAAAAACAGCAGCAATAACAATAACATCAGTATCAATATGCTGCACTCTGGATCTGTTTCAACGTTAAGCGAGCGAAAACCTTTTCAGGCGATGGAATTGGAATTGGAATCGGACTGTGAGCGAGATACTTCCTGTCGCGGTCGAATCCGACAAAGAAAATTCAAGACAAGCTCTCCACGATTACGCCGAGCCATTGTAGCCATGGCTTTTATTCTACTCTTTTCGCTGCTAATGATATTCCGGGAGGGGAAGGAAGAGGAATCCATACTGCACATGGAAAATCAAATGGAGGAAGAACAAGAAAAAGACGATGTCGATGTTGCTCGACATCACAGCAAAGATTTTTCCACGAACGCAGACAGAATAATTGATGCTACTGATTATGATAAACAACCTACGTTCGGAAAAACGGAAACGGCAACCACACGAAAGCCACAATTTGCACCAAGTGCATCCAAGTCGACACCAGTTCCATCCAAAGCTGGAGTGGAGCAGGAGTCGTCATTTCCCCCTCAAATTGATGATCGGACCGAAGTTAAAAAACCAGAAACGTCCAATAATGTAAGAAATACAGAAATACCGGTAGATGCGGCTACGAACACGCCACAATCAGGGCCCCAAAACGACGAAGAATCAAAAAGCAACTCAGCCCAGAAAGAGGAACCGAACCCTCTCGACCAACCAGAGCCGCATCAGCCTATAATATCCCGGCCTAAGCAGCAAGAGTATCAAACACAGGCACCTTTCGACCCCAATGCGCCACTGCAGGGACCAATATTACCTCTGGACACCAGCAATGATCAAGCTTTTGTACAACGATATTGCGATTTACAAGGATCTGACTGGTTCCCATCAGAGAAAGAGGAAGTGTCAAATAAAAATATCACAAAAGGCAAATCCTGGCACCTGCGCGCACCGTTTATAATGCTGGTAGGCCCTTCTCATAGTGGCAGCGATGAACTGTTTCAACTTTTGCAAACACATCCACAAGTTGCAGATGCCATGACATCGCATTTCTTTACGTACAATTATAAATTTTATGTCAAGGAATTGCCATCAACTGGAGCAGCCGATTCTGAATCTGGCAACAGAAATTCGCTTGTTCGGATTAAAACACGGGCGGCTCGGGAGGCGTACATGGCGCGGCACATCTCGGCGCAACGGCATATTCAAAAGAATCCTTCGCAAATCATAGTGGACTCCGTTCCGGATACACTTTTGTACAGTCAAAAATTTGCACCCTTTGCTATGTGTGTCATGCCGTGGGTAAAGCTCGTAGTATCCGTCAGTCATCCCATACAACGATTGCTCCGGCATTATCAAGCGGCTCAAAAACACGGCTTACGTCTTTCACTAGAGGACTGGGTTGCGAGAGACTTGGAGCGAATGCAGGATGCAGGGGTATTACAGGGTGCGAAAGAGCCAGCCAAAGAAGTTCTCGACCACGCAGCCTGGGTAGAGTATCAACAATTAACAACCACTGCCATGGAAGCCAGTGCCGGACAGTCAATGTACGAATATATTGCCCATCCTTGGTTTACCGTGATGGAAGAAATGGGACGAAATCCCACTACCGAAATTCATGTTGTTCAGCGAGAGGTCTTGATACCTGCTGCATCGAACAATTCAACTACCCCAGAAGAAAGGCTCGTCCAGGAGTACCAGCGAATTCTGAAACGACTAGGGCTTACCAAACACACGCCTCCATCAACAATAGTTAAGCAGCTTGTCGCGCAACAAAAGGCAGATCTAGCGTCGTGGAAGAAGCAATTGGACGACGGCCTGAGAAAGCAACTCAAGCAGTTCTTCACGCCTTACAATGTCTTTTTCGACCAATTTTTGAAAAGTTACTATGGTCAAGATGGAAGAGGGACGGGTGCTGTTGCAAGAAGCAAGGAAAAATTTCTCAACTGGGACCCCGATCTGTGGAAAAGTTAATAGAATTCGCTATTTTCTCATGCAACAACGTGTATCAGAATAGTAATGCAATTTCTACTACTAGTACTCTGTTAGTTGACTAATTACAAGACAAGATTGCGTCGCAAAGACGAACACAGAAAACATAATATCGTGGCCACTCTCAAAAATGTATCGCAGTCTCAAAATAACTTTTCATCTGGTCGTCAGTTTTTCGAGAAGGATTGCAGTTCGACTCCAACGGAGTTGTGCTGCGTAGTTGCCGAGTGAATGTCCTCGACTTTGATGGCTTTTTCATCGATAAGGTTTGGATCGACTGGTTTGACAGAGGTCTTCTTCTTGTTGTTGTTGGTGGTGGTGATGGTATTTCTTACGTTTTGTGATGAAGCATACCCAGCTCCCTGGGCAGAAAAGCTCAGTTGGTCGCCTGATGCATTGACTTTCATGATGACACGGATTTCTCCCGCTCGAAGTTCACCCTCTTTGAGATTCGACTCCCATTCGTGATCTTCTCTTGCGGACGCAATGGCACCGCGCAAGTCCCAATCGGCCATTTCGAGATACCTGCATGAAAGATGAGATGAGGGTCGTGAGCAAGAGGCGTTTGCTCATGATTAGTAATACATAACAGACCGCAGCAAGATAATCACGAAAATTTAACTCACGCTTTGGCTTCGGTCAACCCGCACGTTGGTAGCTCCGCCTGGAGTGCATGTATTTTGTATTCCTTGGAATCTGTATCTTGAACGCGCAAATATCCTTGACGAATGGCTTTTTTAGAAATAGGAATCACTAGTCGTTTGGGTGCCGTGGCCAATGAATCGCCCGTAAAATGATTGGCGCGTTTCAATCGCGACAAACTGAGCTTGTAGGTCAAGCAAATGCCCTGCAAGGTATCGTCTGGTAGGACGAGGTGTTCCAAGTAGTCGACCCCCAATACGCCCTTGCCGGAAGGACCGAGACTGATCATGTCGTGCGAATCCATAGTGCTAGAACTAACGGACGCTGAAAATGAATGGATGGTACTGTTGTGACTAGAAAAAGAACCAGCACGGTTGACAAAGGCAATACCTGTTTTTGTGAACGAGACTCGATCACTAATGCAACTGAGAACTTCCCAGTCCGCTTCTTCATCTTCTTCCACGGAACTCTTGCACTCTTCTCCAACAAAAAATTCCTTGTCTTCGTTGTCGCTGTAGTGTCCTGTGGGTGGCATGTTGAGAAAAATGTTGCCCTTTCTTGTGGTTGATGACTTGGAAGATCCTGACAGGTTCGGTGACTCAAGCTTCTGTGACTGTGACTGTTCTTCCTGCAGCTTGGGACTGTCTTCAATCACCCGAGGTTCTGGAACAGTGAACTTTGAGTCGACAAATTCGGGCATCGCATCTTCATCGCAACCTGCTCGAGGAGAACTTTCTGATTGCCGAAAAGAATTTGCGTATGGGTCTTTAGCTGTTCGGTGATTTTCGTTATCGACTCCTTCTTCTTCTTCCTTCTGAACGTTTTTCAGCTGAAGGTTGGCAGCAGCTTGTGTGACTTGACTAATTTGGCTGTCCGACAAATTTTGTTCTTCCTTTTCTTCATTATTGGGCAGTAACCTCCATTCTCTCGTTTTGGGATCCTGTTCCCACATCATGCCAGTGGGAGGTTTCGGAAGACTCTCGCGGGAGCGTTCCTGTTTGGCCCCCAAT
>Ga0100393_10006190_pt1 | contig 10700 bp, 5 predicted proteins | sample CryGeymeta201517_FD_81546 | JGI IMG/M metagenome (GOLD analysis project Ga0100393, IMG submission 81546) | Groundwater microbial communities from Crystal Geyser aquifers in Utah, USA - Crystal Geyser metaG 2015-17 | ecosystem: Environmental > Aquatic > Deep subsurface > Groundwater | place: USA... | reverse complement strand
TGGAAGGTGCTGGACGGGTTTTGTCGTTGAAATCCGACAGGCGTGCCTGAGGATTCCAGTGACTGGTACAGTAAATGCCTCGTCCATCAGGCCAGTCCCATCCTAATCCGGCTGCCAGTTTAAACTCGTCGGGATCGAAAAAACACAATCTCCTGGCCATGTAACCTTCGTGTTGAGTATTGGTCATGGCATGAATGGACAAATACGCTCCACCGTGGAGTGGCTGAAAATCTTCCCTCACAATGGTTTTGAAAAGGCGCTCCAGCCTTCTTCGATCGGCTCGTTTAATTTTTGGACAAAAAGCAAATCCTTCAATATTTCGAGACAACCTCATGCGAGTGTACAAAATGTAATCGCCTTCTGGATCCAATTGCGTATCAATAATTTGGTCAGGATTAAGATTGGTGGTGTGTCGTTTCAATTTGGTGGACATTCGTCTCCCGGACAGCCCGCTACTACTAGAGGGGGCACGTTGATGTTGTTGCTTCTGGGGGCCTGAAAATAAGCTCTTTCCTCGTTGCGAAAGTCCTCTATCCGAATCCAAAATAACACCGTGATATTCTTCAATGATAGGAATTAGGAGAGGCGCGAAAACTTTGTAGCATTCGGCATCACCGGCATATATCCCTGCGACACCTCGAGGTGGATTGGCACCAAACGGCAACATCGTTGCCGATTGAATCATATCTTCCAGTGTCGTTTCGTGTGTGGGAGTTTTTAAATCTTTTAATTGCTTCCAGAGTTGGGGTGTAAGAAATTTCGGTAGCTGTGCGTTAGGACCGTGCCTAGAAAAATTGGGATAATCGTCAGCTTCGACAGTTTCTTCTTTGGCTGGAGCTTCACATTGTGTCATGAAAGTTGCAGTGTAACTCTGATATCTCGATGGCGACAATTCTGCACTGCAATCGTCATCTTTATCTTCCCAATCAAGCCTTTGCCCAGATAGTAGTAATAAGAGTGCAGAACTTCCACCTGCAGCTGCTGCAGCTGTCAACCAAAAGGGTGCTTGGCGCTGAGCTCGCCTCCAAAAGATTCGTTGGCTGCCAATCATCCTATCCTCTATCCTGCGCAGCACACACTTCGAAAACTACAGCAGTAATATTTTTAAGTGATTGTTTAACCTCGCAAAAGTACTTCTTATCCTGGCTCAATAATGAACAACTCAAATTAACTTATCCACGGCCTTAAACTGTATTACGCTACTAGTAGAGACCTAGTCGGGAATATTTATTTCAAATAACAATACAGTATTTTATTTTGGTCTGGGTCAAAATAATCTCGACCCAGGTTGACCACTGCACAAAACCTGACAAAATCATAACACGTCTTATTTGTTAGTACCTGGTAAGACTACTAGAGAGTAGTTCCTGGAGTGGGTTTTTCGATTGCCTACGAGCATTGTACCTGTTATTAGCGTCAGCATGGTAGCAGGCTTTTAAACTACTAGTACTGAAAGGTCTGCCAAATCAGAAAATCACTATTGTAACCCTAATTTAAACTTCTTTTTGATTCAACAGGAATTCAACACACATTCAACACAATTCAAGAACATCATTCAACATCCTCATTCAACATCATTCAACCCAAATTCAACCCATATTCAACACATATTCAACCCATATTCAACACATATTCAACATGTATTCAACACATGAAATTCAACATGACTCACTGGTAGCTACATGCACACTAGGAGTACTATGTAGAAACTTCATTCATGATGATCAAAAGTCAATAGCTAGTACGAGATTAGAATTCAACATGGATTCAACACGGATTCAACAGGAATTCAACACAAATTCAACATCATTCAACATGAATTCAACACAGGACTCAAATTTTCAACATCATTCAACACGTACCAGGTATTCAACATGAATTTAACACAGGACTCAAATTTAACAGCAGTAGTTGTTACGGTTACTCATCAAGGACGGTACCATAGCTCTGTAGTGATGATCCTGGATAGGATTCGTGTATGCCCGGGTGGATAATTTGTGTTGCCTCGTCCCAAACTCAATCTACTCCTACTTGATTTATGAGCACCTGCTGATACTACTGCTACTAGCTAGCTCACTACTGTACTTAGCTAGTAGCAGTAGCCTAGCTAGCTAGCACGTTATTAATACTGCATAGGAGTACAGTATGATAGTAGGAAGAATACTATCAATTGTTTTGCTATTAAACCTACTACTAGCTAGTCTAGCATCGAGTGGGCGATTGTGATGCTACTAAGTGGCATGCATGGGGTATGAATTATGAATACCAGCCACTACTGATAGCTACTACTCTAGCTAGTAGACTACTCCGAGTAGTAGACTACTAGTAGTAGTAGTACTAGCTAGTACTGTACTACAGTACAGTTACTACCAGGTACGGTAATTTCAAAATTTACAGCGCATATTTTTTTTTGTCTTCTCTACCCAGTGGTCACCTGCTGCTATCAAGTACCTGGTAGACTACTACTACCGGTAAGAATACTGTCGGTAGTACAGTGGTTTAATTAAATCAAATACTTCCGGGTGGAGGGATATTTCCAATGACATTTTTCGTTGCACTGAGGAAAAATACCTTAAAAATATCAAATTATTACATCAATCAACTTATCCGCAGAATACGAGCACCGATTGATTCTCAATTTTACTGGATGAATAGTAAAAAGACAAATTCCATCCTTCCTTCATGCCCGTTCACGAGTTTTATGCCGATGGTTCGCCTCGACCGTTATTTCGTGGCTGGTTGCATGGTCTGGCCACTCTCATCAGTGTGCCTTGGGTTGTTTCGTCTCACCTGGCCGAACAGATTCCTGCTCCCGCATTGCCAGGGATTGTTGCCATTTGCGCAACACTCGCGCTGTCCAGTCTGGTGCACTTGGTACCTTGGAAATCCAAAACGATGCTTGAAATCTTTGTGAGGCTGGACAAATCGGGAATCCTGGCGATTTGTGGCATTTCCTTTTGGAGTCCCCAGTTCTTGGAGAGTTCTGTCTGCAAGACCAGCCCAGAAATTGCTCTCCTAACAAACGTTATTCCTTTATCCATATCGGTGCTGGGGGTCTGGTGTGGATGTGGTCCCATTGTTTTTGTGGGTTGTCTCGGGGTCATAGTCGAAACGCTCTGGTTTTACGGAACTCAGGTAGAAGACACCATTTTCTTTCACTATTCTGTCATTTGCATTGTGCTCTACGGCATTTCCTTGACGCTGTACGTCCTGCAAATTGGTGGACACCGTCGATACTGGGGATATCATGAGTGGATGCATCTTTTGGTGGTTTGTGCATTTTCGGTGAACGCTCGAGGTCTTTGGTTGATGAGCCATTTTACCGATGAACATTGTAAAGGTGAAAATTATTCTGGTATCAACAAGGATGCTACGACTCTGGCTACGGCAGAAGGCAGATATGGAATGCATGGTGAAGATCTATAATCACCATCGGTTTCTGGTAATCATAAAAAGGCGGGAGGTTCCTCAGGAGAGGACTTCCTGATGTTGCCGTAAAATTGTGACGAATGCATACTTACGATATATATATATACATACATATATATATAAATACATATATATATATATAATATATATATTATATATATATATGTATGTATGTATATGTATATATATACCAGATCTGCAAATACACATTGAACTCCACCGAAACGAAATTGTCGTATGCCATTTTGTTGCACTCGACACGAATTCCGCGCCGTTGCGATTACAATTACTAAACTGAGCCTTTCTCGATACTAAACAAGAATTCCTGTTGACTGTGTAGATTCCATTCATTGGCACACAGTAGACACAATCGTTGCCAACCGGGAGCGAAGCCCAAGTTGCTACACGTAGCGTACAGGAACAAGAAGCGGGTTTTATATTTACTCAAGGTTCTATCAACGACTCAGCCTGAATTGTGTCGTGTACGAATGAGCGCAGGTGCTGTCGTTGTGGATTTTTGTAAATAGTTCCAGTGGCAAGATGCACCGAGAATGCGCGGAACGAGCACAGATGTACAACGCTGAAAGTTCATCCAGTGTCAAGTCCGTCGACGTGGACTTCGCCAATTCCCGTAACTTCGTTTTTACTGATACTCGTAGGGGACTGTTCCAGGTAGTGAGTAAGCAACATTAAGAGCCTACTTCTCTCGCTGTCGTTCTCTTGCTTTGAGTATACTTCTTTCGTGTTCCCCTTTTCTACGACTATTTAATAGCTACTTGACTTAGTCTCTAGGGAAAAGTAGAGTAGAATTGTGTCGTTCAGAATTAGAGTTAGGGTTAGGGTTTCAGGAACTTATCCCTAGCCTTTTCCCAGTGAAAACTTTTCTTGCCAGATTTTAATTAATTAGGGACGGAACATCAACCTCGACCTGTTTCCTGTTTCCTGTTGCAGCACCTGGTGAGTATCTGGTGTATCTTTCGGCCACAAGTCCTCAAGCGCCACAGATAGAAGTCTTAATGCTTGTACGAAAATCATACTACTTGCGCCTGAAATCAAACCTTGTCATGACGTCCCTTAGTATTCAATTACAAACATTCATAATGCATGGTCATCGCGATGGAGTTGATTCTTTGGTGACTGCGTCGGTAGGTAGTCAATGTTCAAATCATCGAATTGACGTGGAAAATGGATACTGCATCATCCCAAAGGATAGTTGTGACAGCAATACCGGTATTGGCACGGATGATACCGCACATGGTGAAGAAGAAGAAGAACAACAACAACTCGAACAGGGCGATGATCTACACTGCCAGAATAAGATGAATGATGCGACAGCGACGACTCAATTCACTACGAGCAGCGACGAAAGAAGGCAGCGTTGTCAGGTCAGTGGACGTTTCAAAGCATTGCTCTTTTTAGGGTGTTTGTGTGCCGTGACATCAACCCTTTTAGATTGTTTGGAGAAAACACCACCGAGGCATGTGCAACGCCGTATCTACGACGAGTTGTATTCCAATGCCAACACCAATCACGCTTTGGATGACGAGGATAACAACAGATCTACTATTATTTTGTCAAATAAGGGAAATACCGTAATGCTAGGGCTAGTGGAAGATGATGACGATGAAGCAACAAAGACAGACATAGGACACAGCAGAGGCAAGTTATGAAGCAGCTTTCGTCGTATCTGGAACTGAAGGAGAGCTCATGCAGGTCTGGAATATACATGTGAATGCGCACACTGCTGGAAAATCGCTTATAGCCTGAAGAAATATAACTCAAATCAAATTAATAGTCATTGCTTTGTTTTGTTTTGCCAAATCTACCAATTTACATGCTCAAAATACAGTAGCTATTTGGGCTGCATATTTTTTCATAATGCTTTTAAATTACTCGAGTATTTCATTAGGCAGTCTTAGTTATCTTAAAACTAAGGAAATGGAGATCGGTCGGCTCTTTCCTAATTGATTTTGGTCTCCACATTAATTACTATCGCTCTAAAAAGCATGATGCGTTGAGGTGATCACAAAGTTACCTTGAGAGGAACTCCCTTTTGACTTTCGACCACCGTGACACAGCACACAGCACCATCAGCACTACCAACATCAAAGGAAAGGCAGTGATAAGATCCACCCTTCTACTGAAGTCTACCATCGACGAGATAAAGGTGCGGTAGCACATATCCATCCGTCAACATACTGAGTGGTCATGGCACCTATACGCCACTCCAAGCATGGTGCGTCAGCTCGCAATCGAGTTAAACCCGCAGTGGCCGCACAGGCTGATGTCAGACGTCAACCAGCACCGAGAAGTCGTACTCGTGGTGGATCTCAAGCAACTAGCGTTACTTCGAGACCAATATTAGATGATGAGACAAATGCTGACGAAACCTTCATGACATCGACGACGGATTATCTGAACGGAGGAAAGGAGGCACGAAGCCGCAACTTGCAAGGTTCTTTTGATTCCGAAGGTAGCTCCAATTCACCAGTGGGACGCAGGTTCAAACGTTTCGATAATTTTGGCCTGGCAGCAGCTCGAGAGCGAAAGCGACAAAACGAACGTGAATGGGAACAGGATCGAAAAAGCAGGAATGCCAGAGGTGGTAAACCCCAGACAACTTCTAACTACGCCCAAGGGGATGATCGTTACCTTTTAGAAATGATGGATTCACCCAAAAGGTCTCAGAGTAGCCAACAATTAGGAAATAGGAATTTCCTCCACGATCCTACCGGGCGCATGGGCTACGATTCCGACACGACAAGTACGAAAGCCAGACGCAGTGACAAGAAGTGTGCAAGTCGACGATCCCTGCTGGAGGAGACCACAGAAGGAATGGAAGCGACCTATGCTGACTCTACCGTCCACGACGACAGGGCTGGTCGCAATTCTGCTGCGAGTTATGGGACGTCATTTATGGCGGACTCGGCGTGCAAGATTAAGATGACTAAAATGGAAAAGATCAAACAACTCCAAGAAAAAAATGTAAAATACAAGGTGGAGTACAAGAAAACATACTTGGAAAAGAAGGAATACAAAAAGAAATACGAGGACAAAAAAATGGAGGTAGCCAGCCTTAACTCGGAAATTGAATCCTACATGAGAGAAACAGCTCTTTTGAAGCAGCATTTATCTGTATTGACATCAGATATGGATCATGCCGAGGGAGCCAATCGAAGCGACATGTCTCTGGCGACTAAGCTGCAAAAAGAGCTCCAACTTACCCGAGCGGACCTCAAGGCAGCACTAGGCCGTCTTGCCGACCGAAAGATGGAGTCGACCAAGCTGAACGAAAAGATCGCCCAAAAAGACGAGCAAATTGAATCCCTCACACTCGAAGTTTCTACTTTGATTCAACAAATACAGAATTATCAGGCTCAGGCTACGGTCCAAGATATGGCTTCGACAGGCTCTGTAAGTTCCCATACAGGTCCTTCGCCACCTCCAAGCGAGCAAATGAAAGAGCTTCAAAATGAAAATGATGCACTCAAAGCTGAGCTTGACGTCACTTTAACTCGTGCCGCTGACATGGTCAAGAATCGTGAGCATACCATTGAATTGTTAAGGAAAGAAAACTTCGAGCTAAAGGAACTTATGAATATTAGAGACATAGATGACGATCGTTCAACAGCCTCGGAAAAAATCAGGGCCAAAGAAAACGCCATAGATGCCTTGCGAAAAGAAATTGATGCTCTCAAAGAAGTGTGTGAAATGGGCGAGCAAGAACGAGTAGAACTGAAAGATGTGATCAAATTACGCAATGCGGAAATGAGACATCTCCAAGGAGAAATTGATGGCCTGAAAAAGATGGTCAAGCGAGCCGAAAGAGATGTGCAAACAGCTGAGGAAGAGGTGCTCGACCGCGAGCAAACTATTGCTGGTCTACGGGAAAAAGTTTCAAATTTGGAAAATCAGAAGTTGGGCGCTGAATATGAAATTGAAAAAGTTTCATCGGCTGTTGAGAGCCACGAAGAGCAGATGCGACGCCTCGAAGAAGAGCTCAAGAGTCTAAAACAGGAGAAAAGAGATTCTGCTAAAGACTTAGATGAGGCACGGGAGGCGCTGGAGGAAAATGAGAAGGAAATCAAGGCACTCTTTAGAGAAAACGAGAACCTGAGGGCAGAAATGTTGGAACAAAAGGAAGAGCTTGAGGAACGACGTAAACGTGTATCTCTAGAGCTTGAAGAATTGAAAATTACAGAGCAAACGCTGAACGAAGAAGCCAGAGCTGCTTCAAAGAAAATCAAAGCTCGAGATGAAGCCATCGAGGATCTGCTGAAAGAAATTGAAGTCCTCAAGAATTCTCGCAACCACAAAGACACCAACTACTCTAAGCAAATAGAGAAGCAGGAAGCCAGAATAAAAGAACTGATAGTCGAAGTAGAAGATCTAAAGGAACAGGTGCTACACCGGGATCAAGATCTAAAGCAAACCAAAAACATGGTGAACGACCGCGAGGTAGCGATTCAGGATTTGCTGGGAGATATTGACGCCTTGAGGGCCAAGGGAACAGAAGGTGAGAATGAGATTGCTGATCGCATGGAGAAGCTCAGAGACGAAATCAATGAACACGTGGAACAAATTGAAAGACTCCAGAACGAGCAAGATAACATGACTGTACGGCTGGACGAGACAGAAAACAAACTTGCCGCTAAAACAGACAGTCTGCGAGAGCGGGAGGAAGAAGTAGAAGCATTGCTGTCGGAAATTTCGGAAATGAGGGAACATCACAGACATAAAATGCAAGAAAGATACTCGAGAGACCATGCCGTAGAGGCTACCGAGAAACTCCAGCAGGAATTATCCAATACCCAAGAACTACTCAAGAGCAAAGACGAGGAGCTTCGAAAGCTGGTCCAAGAAAATATGCATTTAAAGGACAAACTTGACAACATGGAACAGGCTGTCGCCGTTAAAGATGGCGATGGCGATGCCGATGCCGATGCCGATGCCGATGCCGATGCCGATGAACAAGACGAAAATGACACTGAAAACGGCGAGACCCGATCTTATTTGGTGGCCCAGCACGAAGTCTTGGAAGAAGAAATTCAACAACTCAACGACCAAGTGAACGACTTGCAAGAGGAGATTGACGAAATGCACCGCCGGAATGCCATTTTGAACGAAGAAGTTGAAGATTGGCAACACCGCGGTGAAAATTTTGAGCTGGAAATTCAGAAATTAAAAGACAAGATTGAAGAGTACGAAGACCTGACGGATGACGGTGGTGCGCCTGGTATACACGGCTACGATGGGGACATGGATGGGCACTCGACGGGCGAAATGGGTGATAAGCAAGCTGAATTTCTCGAAAAGGCAATGTCAGAACGCCTGCGTAGAAAGGGCGGCGATGGCAACGGCAAGGGTGTTTGGGGCCTCATTTTCAACAAGAGCGAAGACGAGAATCTGACGGACGAACAAAAACGCATCAAGGAACTAGAAGCCATTAAAGATGCACAGGCCGTGGAAATTCAAAAAATAAAGAGTGATTTGGTCAAGTTGACGACAAACTCGAGAACTCAGGAATACACGACAAGGAAGAGGATAGAAGAACTGGAGCTGGAGAACGATGCTTATAAGGCTAAGGTTCAGATTCTTTTGAAGCGTCTTTCCGAAACACAAGGTGTGCCATTTGGTGACGACAATGAAAGTGTCGAAGAAAAGAAATTGGAAGAACCTTGAGCGTCAGGCAGCTAAAGGGGATTATGCATTCTCAAATAACAAACGAAAGATTGTGAAAATCTTAAAACATAGCTATCCGAGTAATTTAGCAAGCTAGTACCGTAGAAGTAGAATCTGTGAAGTATTCCAACATTTATATTCTGTGATTCACATAGTTTGTTTGCAAGGTTGAGCTACAGCAAAATCTTGTACTTTTCCTTGGAACAGACATGTTGAAGTGAAACCTTTCCATCGTATGCCACGTACAAGTACAACCACGCGTCGGCGGCACCCCACGCAGCGCCGTAGACACTGTCGGAGGCTTCGTGTCGTGCCACTCGCACGTTTGGAGCCGATGTTTGCGAGGCATAGTCATCGCTGGGCAGCAGAGGAGCACTGGAGATGGTAGACATGCGCCACAAGTTCACAATCGCATCCGTACCGGTACTCAAGACGAGCTGATCGTGAAAGGGATTGTACTGAACGCTCCAGGCATAATGAGAGTGTCCACCACGCGTCGTCATGATGGGACGTTTGGTAGTGCGCATGTCCCAATAGCGAATGAGTCCATCGAGTCCTGACGTAACCATTGTGTAGGGTTTGTTGGGATTGTAGTCCATGGCCGTGACACCGTAGCGATGAGCACGAGGAATGGTACCCGCCAAGGCACTGTCCGTATCGTGACTTCGCAGATCGAAACATCGGATGCTGGTGTCCCAACTGACCGTAACATTCGTCGCTTGATGAGGATCAAAAGTTACCCGGGGACGTGCCATGACAGGAACAGTCAGATCTGCTGCTGCTGTAGTGTTAGTGGCTAGCGTCCTGGTGGATTCCGCCATTCCGAGGGACAAGTCCCACTGTGTAATGGTTCCCCGATCATTCAACGTGACGACATTTCCGTGCATAGCTGCGGCGCCGACGACATCTTCTTCGGGTGTACTTCGCCATTTGGCATCCAATATGTTGGCATTGTCATCTGTTTCCAGAGTCGCCTTGGCCTCGAGTGTGTCGCGGCCGCGATTGTTGCTGCTGCTGCTGCTGCTCCTCGTACTGGCATTGCCGACACCATTCTCGGCGAGACTGCTCGCGATGCTGCTGTCATTGTACAAATACTCATCTCGACCGTTGGTTTCCGAATCAGCGGTGCTGCTGTGAGTATTCCACTCGTTGTTCATTTCCATAATGGACGGTGGAATCTTGTACAGCGTGGCCTTAGCAGAAGTAGTAGCAGAAGAACTATTAGTTTGGTTGGATGATGCAGCGGGAACCGTCAAGACCAGAGTGCGATCGGTGGGACTAGTACAGACGTGTTGAATCGCTCCTGTAGGATGATCCAATGAAGCATCGATACCGAGAACATTGACATCGGAATGGTACCGCAGGATGTGAAGCTGATTGCCACCGCCGTCATTGTTGTTGTAGTTGTTGTTGTAGTTGCTGTGGTGTTGAGCAACAACTGAGCTTGCGCCAACCAAGAAACGAGATTCTACCCTGTCAGCCAACACGGAAGCAACGGCCCGGCACGGTGCATTCAGAGAGACTTCAGCAGATTGATTGGAAAACATAATGATTGGTTGGTTGATCGGCTATTGAAAGTGTTTGTTATG
>Ga0100393_10006183_pt1 | contig 10707 bp, 8 predicted proteins | sample CryGeymeta201517_FD_81546 | JGI IMG/M metagenome (GOLD analysis project Ga0100393, IMG submission 81546) | Groundwater microbial communities from Crystal Geyser aquifers in Utah, USA - Crystal Geyser metaG 2015-17 | ecosystem: Environmental > Aquatic > Deep subsurface > Groundwater | place: USA... | reverse complement strand
GACCGCTGTTGTCACTGCCTCTTCTTTCGGATTCATTGCTACAGGAGGAGCAGTTGAATCACTACTCAAGACGGTATCTTGCCACTGTAATGTTGCGCTATATGCGAAACAATCTAGCTTCCGATGAGAAGAAGAGTATGAGCGGGAAACAAGTTTGAGTTTTAGGGGGGAGAAAAGAAGAGGGATGGTGAAAGAATGGTTCATTATTTATTTGGAGATCGATGTACAGAAGAGTACTACTACTAGCTACACTACTACTATGAGCCACTATTATTAGACTCTAGTACGAGTAGTAGTCTACAACTACTACTACTCTAGAGTAGTAGTAGTATTTAAGAAACCTACTCGTCCTAGTACTCGAGAACTCAGGAATTCCAGAAAGAATCTGCTCGGGTCTTTTCTTTTACTACTAGTAGCTACGTAGTAGTATACTACTCAAAGTAGTCTACTACGGGTCGTTGGGCGATGAAGGTTGAGGATAAAAATGTCGGCCATTAAGGCTAGGATACAAGCATCACTTATCATGGCCTTACTCAAAAATCTCCGCTCTAGCTACTGTAGCTAGGAGCAGTAGATACTCTACTAGTAGTACTACTCTACTCTAGCTAGTAGTAGCTACCAGGGTACTACTCTAACAAGTATTAGAGGAGTACTAGTACTCTACAACTGCTACTACTGTAGTAGACCTACTAGTAGTACACTAGCTAGAGTCTACGAGCTAGTATAGTCTACTAGCTACTACTACTAGCTAGTCTACGCACCGCAGATTCCGTCCATGGAAGATAGAGGTACGCGACCGTTGAGATTCGATATTTTGTTTTGTAGAGTACCTGGTAGTTTGGTTTGATTGCAGAGCTGCCACTCACCTTGTAAAGTTTTTGTTCCGGTCTGCGGGCATTGCCATTTGTTCACAGCTTATCCTCGAATTTATCTTTGGACAATTTCTAGCCCGACGGATCAATAAGCGAGGAGAGACAGAGACAGAGGGGGTAGCCAGTTTCGTATAGTGTATAGTAGTCCTTGGAAAGATGCCACCGAAGAAAGCGGCCACAACGCCGGAATCGCGAAAGCGCAAGGTTGATATCAAGGACCGTACAGAAGGGAAGGTTGAGGACGTTGCTACAAAGGAGCCGTGCAAAGTCAACAGTATGTTCAACACCATCGAAAAGAAGGGCATGGTCTACCTTGATCCAGAAAGCTTTCCCTCGTACATTCAAGATGATATTTGGGCTATCCTTCAGGATTGTGGCTTTGAATACCAGACTGGGTTCAAATGCGCAGAACTTAACATTAAGGGAATGGACCATGAACACAATATTCGCAAGCATCTGTGTGTACACGGACTGCCCAGCACGAAAGATGTTGACGAGGACGATGTCGTGGCACTCAAGAAATGGGTTGCTTTTGCAAACGTTCCTTTGAAAGAGAGCGATGCGACACACGTACTGGAACGAGTGCCCTTGCCCTCGGATTATGATGCCGTTACATTGTTAACTCAATTGGGATTCAATGTTGATGGGAAAGCCAAAACAATCTACCGAACTCATGCCGAGGAAAGTACTATCGCTGTATTCAAATCTATTTCGGACCTTCGAACATTCATCCGCAGTGCCAGCGACGAAATCTTGCTGTCGGCTATCGCTGCCGATGAAAAGTTTTCACCCCGCAAACGAACCAGACGAGGCGCACGCACGAGTGGTGTGCCGCTCACGGCAGATCAGGGACTGCAACGCCGTTTATGGGGGGCATTGTCTCCTACAGATCTGCATTACTTTGGGAAAGCCCCGAACAAAGAAAAAGAAGAAGAAGAAGGTTCATCATTCGGGCAGTCTTTGGTAAGCCAGTGCATCATTCTGTAAGTCTGAAATGAGCCTTGAATAAAAGCAATTTGTTATCGTGCAACATTTGTCATTATTCAGTACCGGTAGCATGAAATAAAGGGTCCACTCAAAGGGGAGTACGGTCCCTGAAATCGGTGCAATACGATATCCAATACGATATCCAAGATGACTATGATCCACCTCTACTTATAAAGTTAAGAAGAATCTAAGAAGTTTACAAAGTTAATTAAAGAAAATATGTATCAAGCTTTACTTGTGAGCCTCATAACATCAGCTTTGCTTCTTGTCGAGAATGGGCCTTTCCTAATCAGAGAAGATTCGCATTCGTCTTTTCAATCTGTACGGGCCACATTCTTCGACTCAGTATCCGAAGCTACGCTTACAAAGATTCGAATGAAGTTGCTGACCAGAGCTTTGAGCACAACATCCATTTTGTCTTTGCAATTGACGCATCGGCAACCCTCCAACTCCATGCACCAGCTAGATTCACCCCCATATCGCATATGAGTGGCCTCTAGATCCTGATACAATGCACTCGTAGCCATGACGCGTCGGATTTCTGGACTTGCCAAGACTTTCTTCGTCATGATGGATCGGAGACGTTTCAGATCCTTCGTCGTCGCTACCACCACAGTGCGACCATAGGGAGTGAACAACATCCCAGCTAAGTCTGTGAAGCTTGCAAATTGCGCAAACACCGTTTCATCTGCGGGTGATCCGGCCCCCTTCTCTTCCTCACCACTAGCTTCGCTGCTGTTGCTGCTGCTAGAATGCGTGGCAGTGTTGGTATCACCGGTGCTCTGTGAATCCTCTGACTCGCTTTCGGTATCGCTGCATAGCTTGTCTTTGTCTTGTTTTAGGGAAGGATGACTGGCATCAGCGACGCCAACATTCGTACAATGTGAATGTCCAATGCCTTTCTTCAAGATAGAATGTCCGCAATTGGCAGTACATCCCACGCGATGACAAATTTTGCAATCGGCCTTGCTTTCGTTAACACCCTCGCACAAGTCCTCGGAAGAATCCAACGAACTACAGGCACACTCAGTCATTGTTTCCAAGAGATCCGAACCTGGCACATCTTTTTGTAGAGTTGCCTTGACACTGGCCGGCGCATTTGTTTTGTTATCGGTTGGATTCTCACGATTATTATCGGTGAATGCTTTTGGACTAGTGTTCTTTGGAGGTTTGCTCCTGTTGATCGATTCCCGGGCTTCTGCTGCTGTTGACTCAATAGTACTGTTGCTGCCTCGCGACATAATTTCCTTTTCCCGTTCAACCAAAGCATCCACCGCTACGCGAACAGCGTTACTCATGACGACCCGACAATGATCATGCAATATACCTGACCCGAGTTTTTGAAGTTGGCCACTGTTCTCTCTTAAAGTCATCGTTACTGATGCATAGTCGGTCACCATCTTGCATCCATGTTTGCGTTGAAGACGTTCTCGCGTCGAGGAGGGAGGTTTCTTGTTGGTACAAAAGTCAAGGTATGAGTCAGGAACCTTTAAATCTAAGGCACTGGCCAGGTACTTAATATCGGGAATCGATGGTTTGAATGGTCGACTTGGAACAAGATCGGTGGCGGTGGTAGCGGTGGTAGCGGAATTCTTTTGCTTGCAATCGCTGTCAGCTGCCACCAAGGCTGATGGTGGCTTCTTTGCTTTGAATTTACGATTGCGTCGACTCATGATATAAATAAGAATGCGATGAGTTAATATTGTTTTTTCTGTGAAGTAATGAGATTGTTTTTGCTGTTGTTTGTATGACAGGGAAAACGTTTGAAAAAAAGTTGCTTTGTTTTTTTGGTCATTGCTGATTTGTTCCGGCAACCACTGGTTTGGCATTTCAGGAAGTCTTCTCAAGCCTGCCCTTACTTCCGGTTGCTTGGCGCAAGCTACAGTTTCTAGCATGCCACAACCAAGCTACACTACCTATTCTTGCCGTATTCGTCAATTTGTGACCATAAATTAGCTCTGTCCTGGTCGCCTGCAGCAAGGTTCTACGGTACAGCCTGCAACAATATTCTACAGTACAGCCGCCTTCGAGCTTGTTTTAGTGTGTGCTGACACAGGTTAGCTTCAGAAATGTAGTAAATGGTCATTAGTTTCCTTCTTCCTTTTCTGCAGTTATGACTTCACGCCCTGATCCTTTGTGCTCCGCCTTCGATTTTCTCTAGACGCGTCAACAGTATTGCCAACACCATTAGTAGGATATACAGATATAATATCTACTTCTTGAGACGTTGCTGGATGCACTCCGTGGTCCATGCTTTTCAACTCTGACCCAGTAAAATCAAAAGTATTGAAGTGAGTGGCGGTGCCACCGTTGCCGTCGCCATCCCACCATGGTACTGCGGCCCATGTATTTCTACAAGATGGATCGACGCTGCGGAAATAAAAAATAGTAGGGGTCTACTCTAATAAATATAGGAACGGTGATATTAAAGGATCTACTGTGCGACTTTCTAACAATGAACCGCACTACAATTGCAACTTTTCTTATTATTTGCAGACCACCGAAAAAAAATCCAATACAAGAAGATCCAAACTGGTATTTAAGATAGGATCATCGTATTTATCACAAGCAAACCTCTGCGCACCACCGGCAACAGCATTGATAAAAGCAGCAGTAGTAGCATTACCATAAGCAGCAGCAGCAGCATGATCCATCAGCTACATGTCGGCACAGATTTTGGAGATGCATCTTCTCCAGCCGACGCAGTTCTTCGTTTGTCTCTCGATAGCGACACCGGTGCTCTCTCTGCAACGGGATCGCCTTTGAAAATCGGCAGCAACAATCCAGGCTGGTTAAGCCGGTACATACAAAAAGGCGACAACTCTATTGTGTATATTGCCATGGAAACTGATCCAGGTGCAGTACAGGCATTTGCGGTGGAGAAATCAAACGGCGAATTGCGACCCCTTGGTCCGTCGCAGTCCACACAGGGTCGTAGTCCCTGCTATTGCTCCCTGGACATGTCAGAAAAATGGTTGTTTGTGGCCCATTATTCGAGTGGATCTGTTTCCGTCCTGCCCGTGTTGTCGGATGGTAGATTGGGACCGGTCACGGACACGAAGCAGCATCCGAATGATCCTTCCCTCTTTCCTGTTAGCTTGCACGACCGTCAAGAGGGACCTCATGCGCACTGCATCCTTCCTCATCCCATTCATCCCTTTGTCGTGGTCTGTGATCTGGGTTTGAGCCGCGTTGTGGTCTATCGATTCGATTTCGACAAGGGCATCTTAATCGAAGTACATGTGTTGCAGCTGGCCATTGGTGCTGGGCCTCGCCACTGTTGTTGGGATAGAGACAATGGAGATGTGCTTTACATTGTCAATGAACTTAATTATACGTTGGTGGCAGCTTCCTTTGATATCACCACGGGAGCATGCACGCTACCAGAAGCATCCTCTTTGTTTCAGCCACTTTATTTGTTGAGGGACAACGACGAAACGTCAAGAGCCCATCATCGAGGTGGAAGTGACATTGCCAGACTCGGCCGTTTTCTCTACGTGGGATGCCGGGCTACTGATCCTGGTTTGATTGCCATTGTGGATCGCGAGACGTGGAAGGTCGTAGGACACGAATCGACCCGGGGAGCGGTGCCCCGAAATTTCAAAGTCATCCAATCAGGCGGCGGCAAAGAGGAAAATAAGTTTTTTTTGGTGGTGGGCAATCAAGAATCCAAATCCGTAGTCTCCTTTATGATGAATCACACCACGGGCAAACTGACATTTCAAAGTCGAATCTCCACGGAACCTTACAAGGCCTGTCATATTGCAAGTCCGGATGCGATTGTGGTGTAGACCTCGTAAATGTGTTACCTAACAAGAGGGCGCATAGCTCGTTCGGCGCTTCAGCTGTAAGTAGTTCACGTTTATTACACTGTAGTTCCCTTGCAACTCATCAGCAGTGGTCGATAACTCACGAGGATGGGCTCACAAAACGAGACAGATAAAGTCAAGAAAGTGCATGAGTTGGAGGATAGTGTGCGACCGAAGATTTGTTGTTTGAGCAAGTGTCCGACCATGAACACAGAAGGACCTAGAAAAGAAAAATATTTCCATCCAATTGTTATTTTGACCGTGCTTCAGTTTCCCTACTACTAGCTACTCGGAGTAGTAGCTTAGGAAGTATTAGAATTCAGTCTCGATCCAACATACATCTGCATCATTAAGTTGAAATAATGAGCGAAGAGAAGACAGTGGTAGCAATTTTGACTTTGAAAAAGCATCAAGATGGAGTGTGGATTAAAAGGTTGGTACTGGCTCTAGAAAAAATTGCTACCGAACCAACTTCTGCTGTTGCTTTGCCCAAAGAAATAAGAGTCGTAGCTTTAGAAGACTATTTGAAGGGTCCTTTAAATATATCTGATGGTAGCTCACTCAACAGCAACAACTGGTGCTGCCTCGTGAACCGAGTCTCGGACGCGGCAGAGCCCTGGCAGGTCAAGGCATGCTTGGCGGTGTTGCAGCTAACCAAGAGTGTTTGGAAAATTCCAATTGTGAATGGTCCTGATGCATATAGTTTTTGCACAAATAAATGGTGCCATCATATCTTATTTCAGCAAGCCAATCTTGCGTCTCCAAATACTGTAGCTGGTATGGCGTGTACAGGCACTCATCAATCTGCATTAGAGAATAAATGCTTGGCGATGCTCTACAAGTTGCAAGATCGAAAGTCGTCAGAACCTCCTTTGCATGACTATCTTGTAAAACCCAATGCAGGTGGTTTCGGGGCTGGTATTGAGCGCCATCAAGCTCCTGTTATCTTGCCCGAACCCAGCGACCCCAACACAACAACCAACAAGAGCCCTGATTCTCTGTCGGAAGCTACTAATTATTCGGACAAAATGGTCATTTTTCAACAATACGTTAATGCAAGGGACGACAAGACATATCGTGTCTGGTTCCTTGACGGTAAAGTTCAGTGCGCTGTCGAACGAAGTATTGATTCCCTGTCGTCTTCGCAATTATCATCTAGCATTGCATCAAATGCACAACGTGAACAACAACCTTTGTCAACCCACAACTTCACCACTGAGTTTACGTCGGGATGTGCGGGAGGTACCTGTGCTCGACCAAGAGAGCCTGTCAAGGCGACTAGTTTTCAACTGTGGGAAGTACCAGACTCTGTACGAAGAGAAATTGAAGTGCAACTCTTGCCGCGGCTACCAGCAGACGCGCATTGTGGGAGCATTGAGTTCCTTTACAGCTCTAGCAGTGAAGAATTCAACAAAGGAGAGAACGTTCGTCTTTATTTTGACTTGAATCTATTGTCTACATTGCCCATTATAGATACAAATACTACAGCTAAGAATGATAATGAAGACCCTTGGATGCAACTGGCAGAATCAATATGGAACTTTACCGATTGTTCCTGTGCCTAGCGCCTAAATAGATTGCTTAAGCTCGATAGCAGTCCTGAAAAGTTGTGAGTCAAAAAATGCAACATGAAGTACTGGTATAAAGCTTAGTCTTCTAAAAAATCGGTCATATCAGAAGCACTGACATAAATAGTGTCGAAACTCTCAAAGAATTCCTTGTCTGTCATCCAGAAAATTCCATCGTCAGCCACTTCAGGATTGAGAAGCTCTTTGATCTTTGGTTCTGCTTCCCAACCAGGACCATTATCGCGGAAATCGCCATTTTGCATTTCACCTTTACCCCATGGATTTCTGACACGCATAAGGTTTATGCCAGTATCAGCAACATTTTCCACGGCTTCAATGACAGTATATGCATGAGAGTCAACAATACCGGCATCCGCGGCATGCTTTTTTGATCCGGCAGAAACGATATAGTTGCTCATGTCCCAGGCATACATGTGCAAAAAGAGTTCTTCTTTGCAAATGTGGCCAACTCCACCTCCACCAGCTCCTGGCCATTCAACCTCCCAGACACCTTGGTCATTGATGGGGTGGTGTGGGGAATTGTGGTGATCAAGCCACTCATTCATGACAGGGTTGTAACGTGCCTGACAGTAAAATAATCCAGTGGATTCATTCTTCATAATTACGTATTGGTGCTTGCACCCTGTCATCATTGCCCAAGCATGAGCTGTTTATTTTAAACGAGGCAAATGATGGTTGAGGATTATTAAAGAAAAGATAAACCAAGTAAGAGATGCCAAGAAAGGAAAACCATGGGCAGGAACTGCCAATCTAACTGACAAAGAAGATGCAAATTTCCCAAAGATGGCTCTTTTCGAAAGGTACTTACTGCACTGACCACCCACAATTTCATCCCATCCACCACAATGAACTGCAAATGCTTTTTCCAAATAGCAAACCCACAATTCTGCATCGGAGGAGGGTTGACTTGCTAGCAGTTTTTCATCATCTAAAGGATCTGCTGGAAGACTCTCGTCCACGACAATATCAACTTCTGTCCAGGTCTCCAGGTCCCATAAGGTAATTGTATATTGATTAGCTTCTAGTAAGGGACACTCTGTTAACCTGGGTGTTTTACGGAACAGCTTTTTCACAGCACCATCAAATTCTGCAAGAGCGCTAATAGCCGACAACAACCAGCAGTCGCCGATGCTTCCTTGATGGGTGTCACTTGGATCAATGTCACCAATGACTTTGAGGAGAGGAGTGTCGCACACTCCCATGCCGCGACCAGGAAGAATGAACTTCTTGGTAAAGGGTTGTTTTCGCAGTGTCATCTTGTGGGAATATTGATCCCTGGATTCCACTGGGAGTTCATCATTAGGAAATGTTGGCAAGTGAATGTATTTTTGCATCAAGACAGACATCCATCCGTCGTCGGAAATGATGGATGGAACCAACCGTTCTGTTCCAGCACGATGAATGAACGTATACTCTTGCATGTTTTTGGGCCATGTAAGCATTTTCTTTTGATATGTCATAGCAATATACTTGTCTGGATTTTCTTTGAATTTGGCAACTCCTTTCAAAATGGATTTACCTTTGAACAACTTTTCTTTGCCCATGCACTTGAAATCAAAAGCTCCATTGGTCCTGATTTGTTTCAAATGAAATTTGGATTTGTCTGCGAATTCAAATTCCAACGAGCCAGGAGTACTGGGCGTTGCAGTTCCCTTAACTGGAGTCGTATCACCCTTGTCAAAATCTTCACCCTTGTGATGAAAATTCTCATCTTGATAAGCGGCTGGGCGAAGCTTGTCGGCAATCTCTACTGCAGCCATAACGGAAAATCGTTTGACATTACGGCGCCTCAGTTTACCGAACGCTTCTTGGGCACAAGATCCACGTCGATTAAGTAACAATGCCGTAGTTCGTCTCATAGTGCTACCGCCATTGCCACTCTTTGTCGCCGTGGACGGCGTGGCGGATGCGGACTTGGAGTCTCTAAACGCTGTAGTGTCCTCCTCAAAGACACTCGACGCGTCTTTTACACTGTCCAAGTGGTCGCGCTCGGTATCAGAGGCTTCACCGTCGGACCATTTCTCTAAGGTCGCATATCGCTGGGCCGCACGGGCACCATATTCACTTGGCAATGCAGTGGCTCTCCTGTCTTTGTTCGGCGCAGCAGGCTCGGTGAAAGGAAAATCGCTTTCCAACTTACTGGAAGAAAGACTGTCAGCTGACTTGTCGAGGTTGTCCCCTTCGTCAGGGACTTCTGTATCATCGTCTAGAGATCCCACTGAAAAAACACTATCATCGGTGCGCAAAGGAGGGCGGTCAGCAAAATTGTTTAGACCGTGTCGTCGTGGCACAGCACCCGTCGTAGCTGATCGAAGAATCGTCCCCGTGCTGTTACATGTTGAACTTTTCCTGGGACCATTAGTGAGCAACGATGACGAGGATTTTACAGACTTTGAAGGCATGGCATTCCGTGCCTTGCGACTGATACGTTCTGTTGTTGATGCTGCCCCAGTCACCGCGTCATTCTCATGCGGGATATTTAAATCCGGCATTATGGTGACATTTTTGCCAGCCTGTGAAGTGGATACTTCTTCAGGTGGTGTTTCCTTGATCGTACGAGAAATAATCGTAGCCGAGCTATTAGTAGTAGGACCGGATGTCGGACGTTGCGAGCCAGCCAACTCTTCGCAAGGTTCCATCTTCTTGTTTAATGTGGCGTTAGAATCAATGTCACCAGGCAAGTCTTTCCCCGGAAACTCTTCTTTGGAAAACTTGCTTTGTCTGATGGTATCTCGGACTTTCTTGAACATGTTAAGCTTTGTTTGGGTTTTGTTGAATGTTGAATGTTGAATGAATGAGGTATCCAGTATCCAGTATTTTAAGTTAATCGATTGTGCAGCAAAGATATTTTCATGAACAACAAATAGGATTCTACGACTAATTTTGCCAGTTATTATTGCAAGACAGGAGTAGTACCACTCGTGGTATCACTCTTTACTACTAGTAGTACCAGTATGATGGTACTGGTACCTGGTACTAACAGGTACCTGGTGGTAGTGTAGTAAGTGTTATACCAGGTACCTTGCAAGATCTCAATTCAAATTCTGCGGAATGCAATGGTTAAGTTTGTATGGAATTCTCAGTACTCGGAGCGGGCCAAAAGGTTCAGCTGCAGTCGCCAGCAACAAATAATACACGACAATTCGCGATTCTTGGCTTTCTGTGGCTCGACGCGGGGAGGGGTCTATGGTATGGTGCTCTACTACTACTACTACTACTCTACAAGAGTGGTATTACTAGTAGTAGCTAGCTAGGGTCTACTAGTACTACAGCACTTTGCAAAAACCCTGGCAACAGGAAATCTCGCGAACGAAAAAAAAAAAAAAGTGTGTGTGTCTTTTTCAACAACAACAACTTGACAAACATAGTCATATCTTCATCAATAAGACACCAATTCCATTACTTACAAGTAAACTAATATCTAGAAACATACAAGCTACCACTCTGTTG
>Ga0100393_10006167_pt1 | contig 10725 bp, 9 predicted proteins | sample CryGeymeta201517_FD_81546 | JGI IMG/M metagenome (GOLD analysis project Ga0100393, IMG submission 81546) | Groundwater microbial communities from Crystal Geyser aquifers in Utah, USA - Crystal Geyser metaG 2015-17 | ecosystem: Environmental > Aquatic > Deep subsurface > Groundwater | place: USA... | reverse complement strand
TTCTTGATTATCGCAATGGGAAATCATTGCTAATATTTTTTTGTTGTTTTTCATTAAATTTTTGGTTTTTGTTTTCACTTCTTTGAATAAAATTTCCGAAAGGTTATTTCCAAAATAAAGACTCTCTATTTTTACTTTACCTTGCCTTATCCCAATAATTGGTCTTAATTTTATTTTTTCAAGAAATTCAAAAATTTTTGTAATAAATAATGGTATTTTTCTAATGCCTAATTCATACCACTTAGCATTTCCAAAAATAGCCCAGTATTTTATTTCCTTAGATTTTTCTTTCAATTCTTCTAAAAATTTATCTATCCTGTTTTTGTTTTTGATTAATTTAATTGCAGTAAAAACTAACAATGCTTCACCAACAGAAAGAAAGCCAGAATCGATAATGAATATCCTTTCCCCCTCCTCTTCTTTTAAAAATTTTTTTGCCTGGTAAGCAGCATTGAAGCTTCCAGAAAGTTTTGATGCGGCTGTGATTACAATAACATTTTTAAATTTTTTGAGTTGTGTCCTAAATGCGTCTAAGTAAGATTTTATTGAAGGTTGAGAAGTTTGTGGTATATTTCCCTTTCTATGTTTGATAATTTCTCGCAATTTTTGATATATATTTTCTCCAGGGATTAATTTTTCTTCTGGCCAGAAAATTTTATAAGAGATAATTTCAATTTGGGAATCTTTAATAATATCTTCTGGTAAATCGGCAATGTCTTCTGTGATGATTCCGATATTTCCTTTTTTAATTTTTATTGATTGAGTTATAATTCTCTCTTTTTTAAATTGCAAAACTTCTCCCAATTTATAAATTTCTTTTTCAATTTGATGGGGATAAGGAGTATGAATATGAATTTTTAATTTGTTTTTAAAGCTAACAATATCTAATGAATCTCCAAATTTTTTTAATTTTTCTTGAATAAATTCTTTTTTAAGATTTTTATTTTTAATCAACCAAACAATTTCATATTGCTCTTTTTTATTAAAGTTTACTGGAGAATTTTCTTCAAATGTAGCTTTTTCTAAATTGATTTCTGAAAAAGTATTCTTTTTAATTGTTTCTAACCAACTTTTAAAAATTAAAAGAAATCCCAAAGCTCCAGCATCTACTACCCCTGCTTTTTTTAGAATATCTAATTTTTCTTTTGTTTTTAGGAGTGCTTGTTCTCCATTTTTAATTGCAATTTCAAGTATTTCTTTAAGATTTTCAATTGATAAATTTTCTTTAAAAGAAATAGTAATTGTCTCTATTACATCAAGGATTGTACCTTCTTTTGGTTCTTGAATTGAAGTTTTTGCTTTTTTAAAACCATTTTCAAGCGCTACTGCTAAATCATTAATAGAAATTGGATTTTTATTAAAAGAAGAAAGAAAACCTATTAAAAAACCAGTAAAAATTAGTCCAACATTTCCTTGAGCTACCTCCAATGCTTTATTTATTACTGCAATAGAGAATTTTCCAAAATTATTAAAATTTTTATTCTCTATTTCTTCTTTTATACCTTTTAAAGTATTGGTTAAATTTGTTCCGGTGTCCCAATCAGCTATTGGGAAAAAATTTATTTTATTTATTTCCTCTTTTCTTTCATTTACTTTAATATATGAGTTAATGAACATTTCTTTTAATTGTTGTGATGTTAAATAATTCATAACTTATATCATTTTTATAATAACTGATTTGTTTAAATATTCAATAAAACTTGACAATTTGATAAATATTTTTTAATATCTAAAATAGTTTTTTAAAAATTTAAAAAGGAGGTGGTTGAAATGATTAGGAAGAAAGGAGAGATAGCGATGTTAGGAGTAGTGTTAGGAGTAGTGATTTTAGGGCTTTTGGTTAATCAAGCTAGGGCAGTGGATTTTGGTTATGAATATAGATTTATCGGCAATAAAAAATTACAAGGTCAAGGCCCTATGTATGGTTATAATCAGATTTACGAGATAAACCTTAAAAATTACCAAATGAATGTGGTTCAAATAGGGATAGTAAGAATTGGGATAGGAAATTTTGAAGCCGAGCATTCTCTCGAAGGGGTTGGAAAAAGTTGGGATGCGGTAAATGAAACCTATTCTTATCAAGATAAGGGTAATTCAAATGGACCAGCGATAGGTTGGGATTTTAATTTTGAGGATATGTTTGGCAAAGACTGGCTTTTTGGTTATAGAATAGGGATTTTAACTGCTGCCAGTGGAGCAGAATTTAAAGGTGTTTCAAAAGACATTGTCAGCGAGACCCAAACCTATTTCTATCCCTATACCTACAGGAGTTGGTTAATTGTCTTGGATTATTCAGCGGCATTTCTGGTTGGGAAGAAATTAGGAAGGTTTATGGTTTACGGAGGACCAGTTTACAGTGGGCTTACAACTTTTGACATAATGGGGATGATATCTCATGCAAATCTTGCTCCTTTATTTTCAGTAGGTTCGTTTGGCATAACATCGGGGGTTAAGGCGAATATATTAGACGATAAAGAAGTAAAATTTGAAAACCAAATATTTTTTGGAGAGCAAAACAGCCAATTTTATAAATTGGCATTCAGCTTCAAATTTTAGTTTTTCATTCTTCCTCAAAAAGGCGACATTATTTTAATTATTTTAAAGATGTCGCCTTTTCTTTTCTTGTTTTTATCTTGTTTTTAAATTCAAATTTGACAAATTTTAAATATTTTGTTAAAAGTTTAATTAGCTGTTTTAAAAATTAAATAATAAAAAAAGAAAAAGGAGGTGACCTATTTATGACTTACGAGGGGCATGTGGACAGGTTGTTTTCATTTTTGTTGGCAGTGGTGTTTAATGGAATAAGTCTTTTGGGTTTATTTCTGGAAGAAAGAAAAAAGTCAAAAAATAAGGAAAAAGAAAGGGGGATAGAAAAATGAAAAGAAAAATTTTGGTTTTAGGAATGGTTTTGGGAATGGCGTTACTGCTGACAGGAAGTGCTAATGCTTCTTGGTTGAAAGGGAAATTAACGATAGGTCGGGAAGGAGATATATTGTCAGCTTATCCAACTACTCTGGCAACAGTAGAAACATCATCTTTTACAAGTTATGAAATAATGCCAGGGGTAATGGCGTACAACACTATGACAATGTATATTTATCCTACCCTTCAAAATTTTTGGCAAACATTTGTTAGAGCTGAATATTCTTTTTTGCCAACATTAGACCTTTCCTTAATAGTAGGAATAGCTGGTTTAAGAGCTAATGGACAAATGAAGGGAACTAGTGTTATGAGTATTCCAAGTTTGGGGTATGAGGTTCGTTATCGGCTTGAGACAGAAGCTCAATATGAATTCCCGGGAGTTCATTTTGTTTATGGCGGTGGAGCAAAATTTTGTTATCCAATTAACAAAGTATGTTCTGTTGGGATAAAGGGCCAATATTTGGTTCATAATCCTCATCAGTTTACTTTTAATGCTCCTTCGCTCCGCACATATGATGAAACTGGAACTCTCATTTATCAAGGGAGTGATAGCGGCACTGGTGAACTTGTGTTAACTGATTGGGAGGCGACAGTTTTTGGGAAGTTTTTACTCCCAAAAATCCCAATATTAGGGACAAGCATTTTCAGTATTGGTCTGAATTATCTTGGTTTGAATGGAAAAGCCAGGGTTTTTCGTGATCCTAACTCACCCTCGGTGGAATACGAGATGAAACCTTCAAACTGTTGGGGATTAGAAATGGGAGCTGAATTTGAACCCATTAAGAATTTTAAAATCCTTATTGAAAGTCGCTTACTCAACATCAGTTTGATAAAAATTTCCTGCCTCTATAATTTTTAAATCTCACCTTCTTTTAAAAAGGGTCTTATTACCTATCTTTTTGATAAGACCCTTTTTTATTTTTTATGGCTAGTGCTATAATAAAATTGACGGTTATGAGAAAGATATTTTTTCTAATTTTTCTTAGTTTTATTTTCAGTTTAGTTTTTGTCAGTTCCGCTTGGGCCGGAGCAAACCATAATGTTTCTGGTTGGGCTTGGAGTTCAAATATTGGTTGGATTAGTTTTAATAACACGACTGGTGGAGGAGGGATAAATTATGGAGTTCATATTGACCCTTTAAGCAAAGAATTTTCTGGTTATGCTTGGTCAAACAACATTGGTTGGATTAGTTTTAATAAAGCAGACCTTGCCGGTTGTCTTGATGGAAATTGTTTAGCTAAACTTGATTTAGATAATGGCGAAGTTTCTGGCTGGGCGAGAGCGCTATCTCAGGGTGATAACTGGGATGGCTGGATAAAATTAAGAGGAGTTACTTCTCCTCCCCCTTATGTTTATGGGGTAAAAGTAAATTTAACTAATAAAGAATTGGAGGGTTGGGCTTGGGGTTCCGATGTAATTGGCTGGATTAGTTTTAATTGTAAAAATGAAGATATTTGTTCAACTAAATCAAATTATAAAGTAATAGCTGATATTAATCGACCGCCAACTGCTACCAATCTTTCTGTTCCCTCTTGTTGTTATTGTGAAACTCCTGTTCAACAAAAATTCTCTTGGAAATTTTCTGACCCTGATGGAGATAATCAAAAATATTATTGGCTTCAAGTTGATAAACAAGGAGACTTTCTATCTTTTGGAGAAGGAGAATATGATTTAAAAGTTGGAAGCTACGCAGCAAATAACACTGTTACCCAAGGTTTTACTTCCCTCGTTAAAACTCCGGGAAATAATCAGCTCGGTTATAATATTAATTATTATTGGCGATTAAAAGTTATAGATAGTCGTGAAGCTACTTCAACTTGGATTTCTGGACCTTCATTTACTACTCCGACACATATATTTCCTTCGCCTAATTTTTCTTGGAAACCGGAAAATCCATCAAAAGATGAGGTTGTTCAACTTTGCGCAGTGAAAGAAGGAGATTGTTTAGATATGGAAGAGGAGAATGAAAGCGTATGTTATAACAGCGTCAATGGAGAAATATCTTGTTCAAATGCAGGATTTAATTGGATACTTCCGTCTGAAGCTGAGTTTACTGGAACATCAACAGCTTCAACAAAAAATCCAAAAGTTAAATTTAAAACCGAAGCTACGCATATTATAAAACTTGAAATAACAGATGATGTTGGAGGTTGTTCTTGCGAAAAGAGTATCGGCATTAGCAAGGCGCTTCCTAAATGGAAAGAAGTAGCGCCTTAGATTGATTTTGACAAAAAGAATTTTCTTTGTTAGGATTAAGGCATAACCATAATTTTCACTTAGTTCAAATTATGAAAATAAAATTAGATTATGAACCAATTTACTCTTATATTAATAAGCGGAGTTTGCTTGGGGCTCGGTGTAGTTTTAGGTTACTATGCCCGCCAATCAATTGCCAAGAAGAAGAAAGGAACCATAGAAGCGGTCTTAGAAGAGAAGATTTCTCAAGCTAAAGTTGGGGCAGAAAAGATTTTAAAAGATGGTAAAGAAAAAGCAGCTCAAATTTTTGCTGAGGCGCAAAAAGAAACCGATGAAAGAAGAAGAGAAGTTTTAAATACTGAGAAATTTTTACTAAGAAGAGAGCATCTTTTAGAGGAGAAAATTTCGCGTTTTGAAGAAGAAGAGAAAGGATTGAGAGAAAAAATAGAAAAAGTTAAACAAATTAGAGAAGAATTAGAAAATAAAGGGAAAGAATTCCAAGAAAAATTAGAAAAAATCGCCGGTTTCTCAAAAGAAAAAGCAAAAGAAGAACTTTTCAGAATTGTTGAAGAAGAACAGAGAAAAGAATTATTGGAAAGAATGCAGAAATTAACTCAGGAAGGAGAGGGGAAATATGAAAAAAGGGCAAAAGAGATATTAGTTCAGGCAATTGAGAGGTGCGCTGTTTCCCAAACCCAGGAAACAACTGCCACTACCCTAAATTTACCCTCGGAAGAGATAAAAGGGAGAATTATTGGGAAAGAGGGAAGAAATATTAAAGTATTTGAAAAATTAACCGGGGTAGAGATTATAGTTGACGATACTCCGGAGACAGTAATTATCTCTAGTTTTAATCCTTTGAGACGGCACATTGCTAAAAAAGCCTTAGAGAAATTAATTAGAGATGGAAGAATTCAGCCGGCAAGAATTGAAGAAACAGTAGCTTTAGCTCAACAAGAAGTTGAAAAAGAAGTAAAAGAAGCAGGAGAGAAAGCAATTTATGAAACCGGAGTTCTCGGACTTCATCCAAAATTAGTAGAATTGTTAGGAAAATTATATTTTAGAACAAGTTATGGCCAGAATGTCTTGCTTCACTCCATTGAGGTAGCGCTGATTGCTTCGGTTTTAGCTGAGGAGTTAGGACTAAATGCCGAAGTGGCAAAAAGGGCGGGATTATTGCATGATATTGGTAAAGCCATTGACCAGCAAATTCAAGGAAGCCATGTTGATATCGGAATAAAAATTTTAGAAAGATTTAAAGAAGATGAGGAGATAATTAAAGCAATGAAAGCGCATCATGAGGAATATCCAGCCGAGAGTTTAGAGGCAATTATAGTAAAAGTAGCTGATGCAATTTCTTCTGCCCGGCCGGGGGCAAGAAAAGATACTTTAGAAAATTATTTAAAAAGATTAAAGGAATTAGAAGACGTTGCCTTATCTTTTAAAGGAATTGAAAATGCTTATGCTATTCAAGCGGGTCGAGAAATTAGAGTTTTTGTAAAGCCAGAAAAAATTGACGACCTTGAAGCGTATAAATTAGCAAAAGATATTGCCGGAAGGATTGAAGAAGAACTTAATTATCCAGGAGAAATTAAAGTTACCCTTATTAGAGAAACCAGAGTGGTTGAATATGCAAAATAATGACTATTGACTATACAAAAAGAAAAGGCATAGTATAATAGGTATAATAAAATAAAAGGTCGAGAAACCCTAAATAAATTTTTATAAAAAAAATGGCAAAAATAACAAAAGAAAATTTAATTGATGTCTTGGCTCAAAAAGCAACTTGTTCAAAAAAAGAAGCAAGTGATTGTTTGAATTTAATTATTGATGAGATTACCAATGCTTTAAAAAAAGGCAATGAAGTAACTTTAACTGGTTTTGGCACTTTTAGAGCAGCGAGTCGAAAAGCAAGAACTGGCCGCAACCCAAAAACTGGAGCTATTGTTAAAATTCCTGCCAAGAACGTTCCAAGATTTAAAGCAGGTAAAGCCTTAAAAGAAGCCGTTAAATAAGGTTTTTAAAAATTGAAAAGATTTTAAAACCGACCAAGAAGGTCGGTTTTTTTTAAGCGGGTGATGGGAATCGAACCCACATAATCTGGTTGGAAACCAGAGACACTGCCATTGTGTTACACCCGCAGTCGGGGTGCCGAGATTTGAACTCGGGCCAAACGCTCCCAAAGCGTTTATGCTACCATTACACCACACCCCGCATTTTCAAGTATATAATAAAATTAAAAAGAGTAAAGGTTTCTTCAGATTTTATTTTACAAAATTGAACTAGGTGCTATACTAAAATAATAAGATTAATCAGTTTAATTTTATGAAATTAAGGGAGAAAATTAAAGCAGTGAGTTTACGAAAATTGGGGAAAAGTTATAGCGAAATACGTAAAAAAGTAAAAGTTTCGAAGGGGACTTTGAGTTTGTGGTTAAGAAACATAAAACTTACACCAGCACAAGAGAGAAGGCTTTATATGACATTGCGGCGAAGAAATGCATATAAAGGGGCAAAAATTCAACAAGAAAGACGAATAGCAAGAACTAAACAGATTATTCGCGAGGCAAAAAAAGAAGCGAAACGTCTTTTTAAAAATCCTTTATTTTTATCTGGTTTAATGTTATATTGGGCAGAGGGGGATAAGTCAGAAAGAACTGAAGCTGTAAAATTTAGCAATTCAGATCCAGTAATGATAAAACTAATGATAAAATGGTTTAGGGAAATATGTAAGGTTCCGGAAGAAAAATTTAGAATTAATCTTCATATTCATGAACTTTTTTGCAGAAAAGAGGTAGAAAGTTATTGGTCAAAAATCACTAAGATCCCTCTGAATCAATTTTATAAAACTTATATTAAGCTCACATCGCTAAAACATAGAAGAAATCCTTTGTATAACGGAACTTGCAGTATTCGTGTAGGTAATGTAGATTTATTCAGAAAAATAAAGGGTTGGAAATTAGGATTTATAGAGAAACTTAAGATCTGAGAATATTTGCCCTCGTAGCTTAATTGGATAAAGCAGGGCCCCTCTAAGGCCAAGAGTGGCTGTTCGAGTCAGCCCGAGGGCACATGGTGGCTATGGTGTAGCGGTAACACTACTCCCTGTGAAGGAGTCATCGCCGGTTCAAATCCGACTAGCCACCCACTTTTTTTAGCTTTTTTCAGTTAGAATAATTTTTAATAATTTTTCTTTTCCTTCTCTTAAAATTTTCAAGGGAATTTCCTGACCAACTTTAAAATTTTGTAAAATATCGCTTAAAGTATTTTCTGGGGTAATTTTTTCTTGTTCCATTTCTAAAATCACATCGTTTTCCATTAGACCAGCTCTATCTGCCGGGCTACCGGGTATGACTGCTTCAGCTGTTTTCAGAGAGAGGTTGGGTTCGGAGACAACCAAAGCGCCAAAACTTGCTGGCAGATTATATTTTTCTTTTAAAATTTTATTAAGCAAAATATATCTTATTCCCAAAAAGGGTTGACGGACTCGGCCATATTTTTTAAACTCCTCTAAAATTTTTTTAGCATTATTAATTGGTAAACTAAAGCCAATGTTTTCAGCGCCAAAAACCGTAGCCACATTAATTCCTATGACATTTCCCTCAATATCAACCAATGGTCCGCCAGAATTCCCCGGATTAATTGCCGCATCGGTTTGAATCAGTCCCCGCAATTTTGTTTCTTTTCCGGCTAAAGCATCAGCCGCTCTAATTTCCCGGCTTAAACCGGAAATTACGCCTACTGAAACAGTATTTTGAAAAAGGCCTAAAGCATTGCCGATAGCTATGACGGTTTGACCCAAGTCCAATTTTGAAGAGTCGCCCATCCCTATTATTGGTAAATTATTTTTTTTAGTATTTATTTTTAAAATACCAACATCAGATATTGCATCGCAGAATAAAATTTTCGGTCTAAATTTTTCTCCGTTTGGCAAGATAACCACATATTCAGCATTTTCGTCGGCAATAACATGGCGATTGGTTAAAATTATTCCATCTTTATCAATAATAAATCCTGAACCACCTCCTATTTTTATTTTTTTCTTTTGAGGGAGACCAAAAAGTTCTTCTCCCAAAAAACCAAAAGGCGATTCAAAAACCTCTAAATACTTTGAGATACTGATAGTAACCACTGCCGGTAAAACTTTCTTAACGGTATTAATAATTTGAGATTTTTCTGCCATATTTTTAGTTTATCATAGAAGCTTATTGCCAACAAGAAAAAAATATGCTAAAGTCTAAAATTGTTAATCAGTCCTCGTAGTCCAATGGATAGAACACTGAAATTCTGTTAATGAGATATTAGCTCTTTCTAATACATATGCTATACTATTAAGAATGAGAATTCATCCAGTAGACAAGATAAAAAAACTAAAACAATTAAGGAAAAAAGGATATAGCATTAATGAGTTAGTTAAGAAATTATCTATTCCCAAAACTACTGTATGGCATCATATTCAGGGTGTACGGGTTTTACCAAAATATGCCCTAGTATTAAAAGCAAAACGAGGTGGTAGCGCTAAACGTACAGAGACGAACTGGGAAAAAGCGCAGGAGTATACAAAAGAATTGCTTACGGGTCCCCATCGAGAGCTGGCGATTGTGCTCGCTATGCTTTATTGGGGGGAAGGGAGCAAAAAGTGTTGCGAATTTATCAATTCTGATGGGAGAATGATCGAAATCTATTTATTTTCACTAAGAAACATGTTAGATATAAAAGAAAAAGATATTCAACCGACATTAAGAATATTTTCGGGTATGGATAGATTTGAATGTTTAGATTATTGGTCCAAGATTACTAAAATCGCCAAATCTAAATTCATTGTAAGACTAAATGATGGAGGCACAAGGAGTAGAACTAAATATGGGATGTGTAGAATTAGTATAAGAAAGGGTGGTAATTCTTTGAAGTTAATTCGATCATTAATTGATCAATTTTACAAAGAGACAATTATTAAGTATTAATTAATTGATTAGCCCTCGTAGCTTAATGGATTTAAAGCAGTCCCGTCCTAAGGGAAAGACTGGGGGTTCGAATCCTCCCGGGGGCAAATAAAAGATTCCAAGTTTTAATTTTCAATGAGAAAGATAAAAAAATTTATTTTTCCGGGAGCAGCTATATTATTTTCTTTTTATCTCTCAATTTTATTTGCTCTGGGGGGAATTATTGGTTACTTGACAACAAAACATTTTTGTAGAAAATATATTGGTAAAGGAAAGATAAAACCGCTCATATTTAAATGTGGTAGCTGGAAATTGCATTTCCATCACTGGTTAATAGGCTGTTTGGTTTTTCTTTTAATTTCCTTAGGCGGTTGGCTTTCTTTTATTCCTAATTTTTGTTTAGGAACCGTAGGAGGATTTATTTTCCAGGATATTTATTGCGATAAAGAGTGGTATAAAGTAATTTTTAGAAAAAGGGCCCATAGCTCAGTTGGCTAGAGTGCGCCCATGGCATGGGCGAGGTCGTGGGTTCGAATCCCACTGGGTCCACCATATTGAATTAGTCGCCTCGCTCGGGGCTTCGCCCCTCGCTTCGGCGGGCAGTTTTGCGAGCAAATCAAAGGGCTTTTTGAAATCAATTTCCAGCCGTCCCGCCGCAAGGCGGC
>Ga0100393_10006154_pt1 | contig 10741 bp, 8 predicted proteins | sample CryGeymeta201517_FD_81546 | JGI IMG/M metagenome (GOLD analysis project Ga0100393, IMG submission 81546) | Groundwater microbial communities from Crystal Geyser aquifers in Utah, USA - Crystal Geyser metaG 2015-17 | ecosystem: Environmental > Aquatic > Deep subsurface > Groundwater | place: USA... | reverse complement strand
TCGGACACCGCTTTCAATTCCTGGCCAATTTCGTGTTTTGAAAAGGCTTCGTATATACTCATCTGATGCGTGCGTTTGGTGCGCATTTTGGATTCCCCAGTGGTTTTGTTTATTGTTTGCAATTAACGACTTGAGAGCAATTATAAACTTTTCCACTGGGTTTTTCCACTAAAAAATCACATTTTATTAAATAAAATCAAAGCATTACGTTTCTGGATGAGAACGAGTTATTGAACGGTGATACCAGAATCACCTGTAAGTTTTGAAAATTTATCGTTAGCGTCTTTATCTGCCGTAATTATCCTCATAACGCTGTATGTCGTCTTCGCCGAGGTATTCGCCCACCTGGATTTCGACGATATGCAGCGGTATTTTGCCGCGATTCTCCAGGCGGTGCTTCGTTCCCATTGGAATATAGGTGCTTTGGTTCTTGTTTACAGTAATGACTTCCTCGCCATTGGTAACGGTCGCCGTGCCGGACACCACCACCCAATGCTCGGAACGGTGCGAATGACTTTGCAGGCTAAGTCGCGCACCGGGTGCAACCTCAATGCGCTTGAGTTTGAAGCCATCCCGCCCGCCTTCCAGCACGGTGTAGCTCCCCCACGGGCGGTTCACCTTGACATGGCAAACATGTTCGGATGCGCCGCGATGCTGCAAGGTATCCACTACTTCGCGCACCCGCTGGGTTTGATCACTTTTAGAAATTAGAATCGCATCGGCGGTTTCGACCACGCACAAGTCTTCTACACCAATTGCCGCCACCAGCCTTTTTTCGGCGCGTATCAGGCTGTTTTTGCAATCCACCGCGATAACATTGCCTTGCAAGGCGTTGCCGTGCTGATCCTTGGCGGATATTTCATGCACGGCCTGCCAGCTACCGACATCGTTCCAGCCAATATCGCAGCGAATCAGCGCAACCCGACTGGATTTTTCCAATACCCCGTAATCAATCGAAACAGAAGGCATCGCGGCGAAGTGCTTTTCCACGGCTTGCTGAAAATTCCCCGTGCTGCGGCTCTCGGCGAGGATGGTCTGAATCCCCTGATACACCGCTGGCAGATGCTGCTCAATCTCGGCCATGATGACCGAAGCGCGCCAGACAAACATGCCGGAATTCCAGAAATAACGACCTTCCGCCAGGAATTGTTCGGCGGTTGCCAAGTCCGGCTTTTCCGTGAAACATTCGACGGCACACATCCCGGATGCGTCACAGGGGGAGGCTTTGATATACCCAAAACCCGTATCGGGTCGGGTCGGCTGTATCCCGAATGTGACCAGCTTATCCTGCCTGGCCGCTTCGATGGCGATATTCAGATGCGCACGAAACCGGACTTCATCCTTGATGACGTGATCGGCTGGCAACACCACCATGACGGGGTCAGCGCCCTCATCCATCAAACGCGCCGCCGCCAGCGCAATCGCCGGAGCGGTGTTGCGTCCTACCGGTTCAAACAGCGAGCGATAAGGCAGCAAGGCATGGTAGGCCTCACCTTTCGCATAACACTCTTGCGTAACAATCAACACATTGCTGGCTGAAATCACCGATTCCAGACGATTCACCGTGGTTTGCAACAACGATGCTTCGCCATCCAGCTTCAGAAATTGCTTGGGCAATTGCTGGCGCGACAACGGCCACAAACGACTACCCGTCCCTCCCGCCAGAATTACCGCAAAAATCCCATTGGTTTCAACAGTCATATTCTCTCCCAAAAAGCAGTTATATCAGTACAAAAAAATGGCTAAAAAATCCTGCACGGAGGGAGACTGCATCCGCACAATGTCTTCCCTTTACAAACAGCTTCGTCATTCCGATACAACCTGGAAGCCGATGCTTTGAATAAAAAGAATGGCTATGTCACTGCTAAATAGTAGCCCATATAACATATTGATTATTATATATAAATTTAAATATTTTTCAGGTATATTCCTTCCCCCTTGCAGTGGGGGAGAGCGAAGCGAGGGGGCTTTAGGATGGGGGTAAATTTGGGCAAATTCTGCGTTTCTACCTCCACCCTAGCCCACCCCCTCCAAGGGGAGGGGGTGCTTCTCTGATGGATAAATTAAGTTCAACGCACACGATAACATAGCCAAAAGAATTTTCGCTTTTACGAAAACGACAAAACCAAACAAGACAAAGTGCCTCAGGCAAAGCATAAGGCTTATTGGATGTCCCCACTCAAAGTGTCCGATAAAACCTTGGGCGACTAACAGGCATGGCAGAGGCCACCCTGAATAATGAAATTCACCACGCCCGTTTCCTCCATCCCAACCTTCCCCCGCACACCCTAAAGGGTACAAGGGCGGGGGAAGGGGCAAACGAATCGCTGCGCGAATTTAACGTTAAAACCAAGGCTTCTTGTCAACAAACGGCCAGCGAATAAGTCAAACCCTTCGCTTTTCATGCCCGATTTTACCTCAATAAGCGTTACTACCAAAAAATCCAACCAATGCAGTCTTCCAGATAATTTTAATGTCCAACCACAGCGACCAATTTTGGATATAGGCCAAGTCATACTCGACGCGCTTTTCCATTTTGTCGAGCGTATCGGTCTCACCGCGCCAGCCATTCACCTGCGCCAGACCGGTAATGCCCGGTTTTACCTTGTGTCGCAACATGTAACCACGTATTTGTTTACGGTATTGCTCGTTGTGCGCAACAGCATGCGGACGGGGTCCCACAATGGACATCGTCCCCTGCAATACATTGATAAATTGCGGTAATTCATCAAGCGAAGTACAGCGTATAAAAGCACCAAAGCGCGTGATACGCGCATCACATTTTTTAGCCTGTACCACCTGCGCCCCATCCTCGCAAACAGTCATACTGCGAAACTTCCACACTTCGACGATTTTCCCCCCCAAGCCGTAGCGCCGTTGCTTGAAAATAATCGCCCCCGGCGAAGACAATTTAACGCCTATCGCAACCACTAGCAACACAGGTGAAATCAACAACAGGATCAAACCGGCCAGCAATACGTCCTCCGCCCGCTTCACCCACGACTCCGTGCCATAAAAAGGACTCTCGAAGGTACTAATCACTGGCATCCCACCGACCGTGACCCAGCGGGCTTTATACAGGGAGAAGATAAACATATCCGGCACCATATACACCGAAACGGTAGTATCCGCCAGCGTTTCTATCACCTGAATAATGCGGCGTTCGGCGTGCATGGGCAAGGTGATATAGACGATGTCAATCTGCCCTGCCTGCGCCATCTCCAGCAATTTATTCAAATCGCCCAACAGCGTCAGCCCACCCAGATTTAACCGTTTCGGCATACGGTCATCAAATACGCCTACCAGCTTTAACCCCAACCAAGGCATTTTGGCGATATGTTCAGACATCTTTATGGTCGTCCTGTCAACGCCAGCGAATGCAACTGTCCGAGTATTCTTGCCCTGCGCGCGCGCCTGGCGCAGAGCCTTGCGCAACCCAAAACGCACCGCACACATTACCCCCGGCGTAACCAGCACCCAAACGAGGATAACCACGCGCGAAAAATCTGCCGAAGCCTTGGCCACAAACCCCAAGGCCAGCAGACATACCACCACGATCAGCCATACCACGCCGAGATGACCGAACTCTTCGATCACGCGGCTGACGCGCCAGGATTGATAAAGCGAGCGCACCTCCGCCACAAACATGAAAACCAAAATCGCCAGCGTGACAAGCAACAAGTATTCAGTACCCAGCGCCAAGCCGTACAACCAGACAGAAAAAAGCATCCCCAAGCCAATGAGCAGCGCATCCAACGCGCGCAACAACATGGTCAAAGTGGAACTATGCTGCTTGATCAAACCTGTCGAAGAATTTCTGAACAAAACCACTCCCATGATGACTGACGGACATCCTAACGGGCATGACATATGCCACCCCTGATAATGTGAAACGATTCTCGCAGGCAGGTTGCTCTGTGGGCAACAGCAAACCCGCCCTACCCGTTTCCTTCATCCCAATATCCCCCCCGAGAAGCGAGGGAAAGGGCAGATGAATCGCTGCGCGAGTTTCACATTGAATACAGAACCTGATTTGGTTCGCACCCCAACGCGATAACCTAAACCATCGCAAATGCGGCGCGATTCTACCTACCAACGCGCCTTTATCATATAGACCAAAGTATATAGACAGCCCTAGCGGGCATGGCAGTTGCAGCCACCCCTGATGATGAAAGATACTTCGGGTTAGAAGGTGGCGGATAGAGGTCGTGCAAATTTTTGGCGGCATTACCCCGAAATCTAACGTGCCCCGCCGAACTGGCTCGAACCCCGGATTGCCTTCTTAACGTAAAACTCGCGTAGCGATTCGTTTGCCCCTTCCCCCGCTCTTGTACCCTTTAGGGTGTGCGAGGGAAGGTTGGGATGGAGGAAGCGGGCGCGGTGAATTTCATTATTCAGGGTGGCCTCTGCCATACCCGTTAGAGAGCGCACGTTAAACAGGCCGTCGGCAATGAATCGCCTTCAGGCTCATTCAGTTCTGACATCCGTCACCTTCCGCTTCCGCTTCCGATTGTAATTCGAAAGGGGAATGAGTTTAGCGGGTAAAAAAGTCTGTTTTTGGAAGTGGACATCCGTTCCGTTATACATGATCACAACAGCTAAACCGGAAAGCGACTCATGCCATTTTCTCGATATTTTTTTGAGAGTAAACCTCGAATAAGCATGAGGATAAAAAGCGTGTTTGTAATGAGGTACCGCTTCCACATCCTTCGTGGCTCCTGGATAACCCTATAAAACCATTCAAGCCCCGCCCTTTGCATCCAACCGGCGCGCGATTGACTTTGCCAGCGACAACGTCGAATGTACCTCCCACACCCATGACAAAACTTACTCCGAGTTGGCTTTTCCACCGGTTTATGAAACATTCTTTTTTGGGGGATGTAATAGCCACGAATAACAATTTCGCGCCAGAATCCCTTATTTCTTCAACCACTTCATTTTCGTTGTCCCAAAAATAACCGTGATGATAGCCAGCTATTTTGAGAGCGGGATGCTTTGCCAATAAAGTCTGTGAACACTTCCTGACAACCTCCTCGTCCGCGCCCAACAAAAAAACCGGGAATATTTCAACTTCGCTTAACTCGATCAGCCTATAAAAAAGATCCACCCCTGCCACACGCTCTGGAACTTCAAAGCCGAGCAATCTGGCACCCCAAACCACACCCATACCATCAATGTTCACGATGTCACACGATGTGATTGACTCCATCAGCACAGCATCTTTTTGTGCATGAACCATCTTGGCGGCATTGACAACAACATGCTGCGTGAAAACGCCCTGACGAATTCGATCTCGAATCAGACCAACCGTCTCGTCCATGCTCCAGCCATCAAGTGCCATGCCGAACATACTGAATTTGTTTTTATTCATTGTTCTCGCCACCACAATGCGAGCATTAACAGAGAGAAAATTTGCCTGCTTCTGTCGGGTGCCGCCTTGAGGTGCTGATTCCATAAATTAATCACTTCACGCCTATCAAGCATTGACCAGTGAGGAGCATCGGGTCGAAGCAGGCATTCCTCAATATATTGCCGCCACGAACCGCGAGACCATGCGCCAAATGGCACGCCGAATCCTTTCTTCTTTCGATGAACTATGGCAGACGGCAAATATCGCTCCGCCATTTTTTTATGAACGATCTTGCCTCGCCTCAGCGCGAGTCTGTACTGCAAAGGTAACGATTCAACAAAACTCATCAACTCCACATCCAGCATGGGAACTCTCGCCTCAAGCGAGACAGCCATGGATATCTTGTCACCATACAACAACAGATCGTCAGCCAGGTTCATTCTGGCATCCATTTGCATCATCCTCTCGGCTGGCTCAGCCATACCGTTATCCAGGATACCGAGCCAATACTGCATCAGTTTCGATGCCCCACCATCAGCATCGCTACCTAGCAACGATTTTCTTTCGGCACCAGAAAACAAAGTGCACGCTTCAACAGCGCGATTCTGCAATCCTCTAACAGATAGCGTTCTCAGCCCACGTTCCAGCACCTCCGGCAATGCACCCGCAACACCGGACAGCCCTCTCAAACCTTGCCAAAAACTGGCAAATGGGAACATTCGATGCACCATCTCTACCTGATACCTGCGATACCCGCCCCACGGCTCATCGGTTCCCTGTCCAGTAAGCACAACCGTAGCCTGTTCCCGTGCTTTTTTTACCAGATACCACATCGGCATAATTGAAGTTGTCCCAAGCGGCTCCTCCACAGAACGCACAATATCTGGCAGTGATTGCATCAGCATGTCAGGCGACACCTGAACAGATGAAAAAGGCAACCCCAGCACGCGTGCAGTTTCAGCGGCATCTGCCAACTCACACTCTGGATGGCCTTTGCCGAAACCCACGGAGAAACAAGGCAAATCACGTCCCAAATCCTTGGCCATAGCCGCCACCAATGCGGAGTCAATTCCACCAGAAAGCAGCACACCCACCGGCACATCTGACAACAACTGGCGGTTAATTGCGGCTTTCAAGCCAATTTGGTAAGCGTCAACAGCATCATCTATCGAACCGGAAAATCGGGTCTTAACTGGCTTGATATAGCAGGACAGTTCGGACTTACCGGTTGCAACATCTACACATAGAACATGTCCAGGATGAAGGCGATTTACCGAACTCCATAACGTTGTAGGCGCTGGCAGATAACGGAGCGTCATAAATAATTGTAGCGCCTGCACATCAACGCCGCTCGACACCACGCCCAGCGCCTTCAGAGCTCCCACTTCTGAAGCGAATGAAAATTTCCGATCTTGCCGGGAAAAATACAGCGGTTTGATTCCAAACGGGTCTCGCACTAAATAAAGCTTGCCTTCCAGCAAGTCTAATGCCGCAAAAGCAAACATACCATTAAGCCGCGCAACCGCCTGCTCCAGCCCCTCCTTAGCGATTAACTCAACCAGCGTTTCAGTATCGGAATGCCCCCGGAATTCAATTGACAACACCTTTCTCAAGTCGAGATGATTGTAAATTTCGCCGTTGAAAGTCAGCCACCAACGGCCATCCTGGCTACGCATGGGTTGTCTTCCGGCGGGTGATAGATCGAGTATGGACAAGCGCGTATGCGCAAGTGTCACTATATGGCCAGCAACAGGAATGCGCTCAATTCCATTACCGTCGGGGCCGCGATGCCTTAGTGCCAGAAGGTGATCTTCTGAAATTTCAATCCCGATCGAACCCAGTATGCCGCACATATCAATTTACCTTTAAAGCATTCTGCAATCTTGCCGAGTGATACCAAAAAGGAACAATCCCCCAACGCAAAAAATCTTTTCCCCAGCGGCGGTTAAAAATATCAATCCGGCAATACCAATGCTCGCCTTTCCTGAACTTCATTTCAACCCGCTCTGCAAACGATTTAGCTTCCTCTAGTTGACCAAAATCCACCAGCAAACCCAAATACTCCGCCTGATCATACAAATCCCAGCGAAACGGGTCTCGCTGCGCCCGCACAGCAAAGCGGCGACATAACCCCTCATCCTTGTCATACAACTCACTCTGGATATATTTCCAGCCATTATCTGCAACAGGTCGGATGAAATCGGACAAATCAGGCAACAGCTTGCTGACTTTCAAGAGATTTTTCACCACAAAACAAGAGTGGAAACAGTCTATAAAATTGCCAGTGTCTTTATCGGCATAATAAAACCATGAACCATTCTTCGCCTGCTGCTGTACGACCCAGCGAACAATTCTTTCGCACTTCCTTTTAGCAGACTCGCGCAATTCATCCTTGCCATACACGGCATGCAAGGCGTAAGCAAAAGCGGCATAGCTATTAGCATTCACCACCATGCGTGGCTCATCAATCGGAGCATATGACAGCGCCAACCCTTCATCGCCTTCGTGCATAACCTTGAGCGATTCGAGGAATGTCCACGTACCATGAAATATTTCCATAGCATCACGCTCAACCTCGCGATGGCTGGCCAAAGTTAGCGAGGCCTCCATGGCATAAGGAGTATGTGTAACGAATGGAACATCCGGCCCATATAGACCATTTTTTGACATCCATGGAAATCCAAGACCCCATGCACAACTTGTCATTCTGCCAGCCGAAACATCAATAGAACGCAAAGCGACCAACATTTCGCCAGGAGCAAATTCAGCACACGCACCATCCTCGTGATAGCGCAGAATCTCGTGCGCAATAACAATCGGATATTTTCTCGATAAAGCCTGCGTCATCCATCGAGTCCATCCGGGAATCAGCCAGTCAAATACACTCAAGCAAATGGCTGCCGCCTTCCCCCAAAGAACGCCAGCGTAATAGCCTTTTTTGACAAATACGCCAACGGTTGACGACCACAAATCATAGGGATCAAAAATCGCTTCAAAATGTAATGGCTTCATTAACTATTTTGAAGAAGTTGTGTTGATTGCCATAATAGACTTCGTCATACCCCACTTTTTTTCTTCAACAATTTTGGCTTCAGGAAACAATGCCGACATTTCTTTTCTGTCCAAGAGATACCAGTCTGGGCTGGTTTTTTTCACCCAAAATGTATTCGTAATCCGCAATGTTAGTATCAACAACCATCGTGGCAACCAAGCAACAAACGGAAGCCAACTATGGCTTTCAATTAGAAAGTGTTTATATGGTGTTTGCACAAAATATTGCTTACCCAACCTTCTGATTTCGTTAGAAAAATTGGCCTGCCTTTCAAGAGATTTACTTTTGAATTCAGCGCCAGAATACATAGTCCATACGCTATTTTTGGGGATGGTTACATGTTCAATGACAGATGAGCAGTAAACAATATCAAAGTAACCGTCAGGAAATGGCAAGCCTTCTGATTCACTAATTACGACTGGAGTAAAGCCAAAAACCTCCCTTCCTTTTTCCACTACGAGTGAATCAATATCGGCGCGATATATATATTTGAGGCCTGAGCTTTTGTGCCTTCAAGAACGAATTTTATATTCGAACCAGTCTCGGATCCTAAATCCAATATTTTGGTATTTTCATCAAAAAAAAAGTGATGCCTGAAAATTTCTGCACGCACTTGCCTGGCGCGGCCAGAAAATGACTTGACAAGTGCTCTGATCGGATTTGACAGTTTGCTCTTCATTGATATTGTCCTTATCATCTGTTAATTTTTTGGTATGGCGGTTTCAAGCTCTAAGTGCAGGAAAGAACGGCGTGATGCAGTTAAAAGTCAAAATCTCAATGCGTTACGCCAGGCATTCATCACAACAACTGCCAACGTTGCACCAATCCCACTGATTTTTCTTTCGTCCAAGCCGGATTTAAAATAAACTTGACCTTGTTTACGTAAACGATTCCCGGTAACGATATGCCCGACAGAGAAGCCCTGATTAGCCTGCAAACGTTTTCTTGAGTCAGTTAAATCAATACCTGCCCATTTTTCAAGCTGTTTTAAACTCTCATCAGGCGCACTTAGCATAGCCTCATAACTGAGTTGGTGTACTCGGCCTCGCAATAACACCGTTGCAACCCGTAACAAGGCCAGCGTCACGACGTAATAGATCATTGCAGCAACGGTACTCTTGGGTTGCTGTTCGTCCATGTTCGGTTTTTGAAAGGAAGACATTAACCCGGCAGGAGAGCGGGTCAGGCAAATCACCTTCAGGTTCATATTTAATATCCGTGCCAACGCCAAAGCTCTGCCCGCATACTTTGAAGAATCCAAAATAACTTTACAGCCTGTAACCTGCTGGATTGCCATTAACAATCTCATATTAAAATCCCGGTACGATTTCTTATCCCGCTCCGATACCACAGAAAATATCTGGCGAATAAAACCATCATGCCAGTCCATCTTTTTTTGCAACGCAGCCCACTCGACATACTCATCCCCAGTCATGTCCAGGCTCTGCAACACTTTGCCCCAAACCGCACATTGATGGCAGTCCTCACCGCAAGCACAAGGCTTGTTTTCACAAAAGCCATCCTGAATCAAGCTGGTCAGTTCGCCAGCACCGAACACCCCGACTCCATTAGCCAGCAGAATTTCTAAAATAGTGGAGCCACTTCTTGCAGTACCCATGATGTAAAGAACTGAAGGTGGTTTATTCTGTAAATCAACGACCATTTACCACCCCCAGGAAATCCCTGTATGTTGAACAAGCGATACCTTCATCAATCGCCCATTGAAGATATTCATTCATATTCTTCTCCGAATAGTCCGTAAAATTTTTCGTATGCGCTATGCCGACCAAAGGCAAATAACTTGATTGTGTACGGTATTTAGCCATCCAATCCCTGGTAATTTGAACCAAAATATCCGTCGGCATGGTTGAAAAATCCAGCATCACATTACCGGAACTCATCAACTTACCAAACTTGCCACGCCATGCCTGCAGCCTGCTGCTTGCCCCCTGATAGCTCCCCACACACCCCGATGCCATCCCGTTAGAACCGAAAGAGCGACACTTCTTCACCGCTTGCAAATGTCTTAACCTGCCAACTTTACCTGTCAAAATGGGAATTTCCCAAAGACCCGAATTAGCTTCGCGACAGACATCTCCGTTCGTCCTCCAATAAGGTTGATCCGGCACATCCCGAAAATCCGCCCACTCACCAGCTGCAAGGTTTTGAAGTCCTGGCGCTACGGTTGAATCTATTTGAAAACCAAGTTGGAGTAATGCCTTGATCACAGCATCAGACGGCTGAATACACCACCCGCCCGCACGAAAGGCCAGACATTCATATTCAGGAAAATCCGAACTGAGCTGCCCCTCTATCCACGACTTACCTTGTTTCAACAG
>Ga0100393_10006134_pt1 | contig 10759 bp, 6 predicted proteins | sample CryGeymeta201517_FD_81546 | JGI IMG/M metagenome (GOLD analysis project Ga0100393, IMG submission 81546) | Groundwater microbial communities from Crystal Geyser aquifers in Utah, USA - Crystal Geyser metaG 2015-17 | ecosystem: Environmental > Aquatic > Deep subsurface > Groundwater | place: USA... | reverse complement strand
TTTGGAAGAGAGACGGGCTTAAGAACTGATGTGACGTAGTGATTGATGATTCCAGTCGCGAATTCGCTGACTGGGAGCAGGATAGCGATTCCCATCAAAACGACGAGCCAAAGAGGGGAATCGTGAATTCCGAGGTATCCAATGAGAAGTGCGTACACCAGGGCGCTAAGGAGGGCGATCATTCCGATATAGAGAAAAGTGGGGTGCGAGATAAGTAGGCGAGCTAACTTCTCTTTCCAAAGAAGGCGGTAACTTAGTTTGGATTCAAGCCGGAGTCGGCCCTTGTCTACAAGGAAGTAGCCAACGTGATGCGCGATTTTTAATTCGTTAGCCTCTCGAGAAGCGTTCGCTGCTAGATCTACAGCTGCTTGCGCGACTTTTAATTCACTGATGTCGCAGCGAGAGGCGACGATTTCGACAACATGCCTGTAGCTGTCGCGAGTGCTGAACTCCATGTTGGCGTAAGCCCCTACCGGATCCTTCACTAACACTTTGTCGACGAGGCTTAGGTCTTCGAAAATTTCCCGCCAGTCCAATACCGTTAAGAGGCGCATGCTTCCAAGAATGTTGCCAATCGTGACTTGAGCGGCGGCTTGTCGTTGATGCTCGAGTTGGATGAGTTTCTGAGAGCTTGAGTCTATCTTTCCAAGTTGCTCTTCAATCCATTCCATGACCGGCCACACGTCGGGGTCTTGATCGCGTAGTCTTTGTACAAGTTGGACGATCAAAGCGCGGTCAAAGCTCGCCGCATTCCCCATTTCTCTTTCGAGAAATGAGATGACCTTAGTGTGATCGCTTTCCTTGCTCTGTAGATCTAATAATATTTGGTCTGCTAGTGAGTTGGCTTTTTCTCTATTGATTCGAGAATGCAGAACTCGCATCGCAATAGGTTTGAGAAAATCAATGAGAGCAACACGGAGAGATATGGATAGAGCCCACAGTTCCCCGATGCTAAGCGGAGAAACTTTTTGGAAAGCTGCGACAAAGCGTCTCAAGGCTTCTGTGTTCAGTCGACAGTCCGTGTGGGCGAGGAAGGATAGTGCAATCGCGTAGATTCTTGGGTAGTCTTTTAGCGGGCCAGAAGAAAGCTTAGGTAGTCCATTGTAGTAGTGTGGGGGAAGGTGAAGTCGAATGTCGCGAAGTTGTTCTTCGATGATGTGATAGTTGTCGACAAGCCATTCAGCGGCCGGTGAGATTGCGTGTTTATCGCGAATCGCATCAATCAAAACTTTGTAAGTCGATTCAAGATCCTTAGCGTGCTTTTTGAGAATGGGATTTAGGGATCGTCCCTTTTTTCTTGTTGGGTATACGGTCAGCTGCTGGGCAAGTTCAGTGGCATATTGTTCGAGACCTTCGACACTAAAGACCTCCTCGCGTAATGGGATGGTACTCACCGAATCGGGTGAATGACGAAATAGGCTTAAGAAATTTTCAAAGATAAGACTTGAGAAGTCGGAAGGCTTTTTCATGGAGGCAGGTTCCTGATCTGTCAGACTGAATCTGGAAGAATAGATTCGATTGCGGACGTGATGATCAGGTGTCTATTGTGGGCAGAACTGCCTCAAGCTAAAGGTTAGATCTTGCTGATGTTATAGCAGCATTTTTATCTCAAATCGACTACAATTAAAGTCAATGTCGTTTCTTAGAATTGGTCGTTTTGTAGCTTCCGTTTTTTGGGGTATCTGTTTCATGCTCTTTTCCGGCCCGATCTGGGCCTTGAAAGAGGTACCCAGGTTCCAGCCCAATGTCGTCGATGAAGCACGCATACTTGATCAGGGCGAAGTTCAAGAGATCAATGATGCTCTTGAGAACATTCGAGTGAAGGCTGGCATTTGGGGTGCTGCTCACATTGTTCAAAGTCTCCAAGGTGAATCCATAGAAAGCTACTCAGAGCGCGTCTTTCGGATATGGGAATTGGGTGACAAAGTTCAAGATAACGGATTGCTTCTTGTTATTTCAATGCAAGACAGAAAGTCGAGACTAGAGGTGGGTTATGGCCTAGAGGGAGACCTGCCGGATATTACGACCAAAAGAGTTCTCGACTATGAACTTGCTCCTCTTATGAGGAATGGCCAAGAAAAACAGGCTATCATTCAGGTCTTCAATACGCTGGCACTCTACAAAACAAAAGATTCTCAGTTTGATCATATGGTTCCGGAGCAGTTTAGGGGAGAGTTTGCGCAGCTAAGAGAGGCGGTGTCGATCTTCACTCGTAATACGGGGTTTATGGGGGATGACGGAAATTCCTCAAGAGGACTGCTATCGTGGGCGATTTTTCTCATTTGCCTATGGATCGTGCCCTTTATTGCCTCGCTCAGGCAGCGGCAGTTGGTGGCTCGATTAGAGCAGCAGGATCCCTTCTATCGAAGGAGCTCCGATCCTTTTCTTCCCACCCCAAAAAAATTCACTCTCTTTCAGAGCTCTGTTGGAATTCGCTTATTTCTAAGTATCAATCCTGGAGTTTTCATTTTTATTGGAGCCTCTCTTTTGGACCCTGCATACACTGTTGGGTTCCTTATGCTTTGTTTGTTCTTCTCTTTTTTGCACTACAGGTACAAAACGGCTCGCTATAAATCAAAAGAAGCACATGATGAGTATATTGCAGCACAGCGGAAGAAAAATGAAGCACTAGTTCAGAAAGGTTTCATGAAAGAAACTTCGCCGGGGGTTTTTCAATATACGGCGACCTACTTCGCTAGTCCTGAGTACAAAGCCTCTCGAAGGTCATCCTCTAGTAGCAGCTCTTCATCGTCATCGAGGAGTTCGAGTTCCTCTTCCTCAAGTTCGGGCGGGGGTAGCTCTGGAGGCGGCGGTTCAAGTTCGAGCTGGTGAGTTTTGATTGGCAAAGACACTGTTCAGAATCATGAGCATAAAGTGGTGGCCCTTCTAACATAAGGCTAACGCTGGGGAAAAACTTCGAGTAAGATCACCAATGTGATTAAAACCGAATCCCTCAGGCCAAAGGCTCTTCTTGTTTCCGTTAAAACTCCAAAAGTATCCATAGAAGAAGCTGAAGAGTCTCTTGCTGAGCTTGAGCGCCTAGCCACAACTTTGGGTTTTGATGTTGTGGCCAAGGAGATTCAAAGTCGCCCAAATACTCTGGCGGGCCTCGTCGTTGGTGAGGGCAAGCTCAAGGAACTTGCGGGCTATACTGGTGGTCCTGGCTACGTGAAGCAGGCGTCCTTTGCCAAAAAGACAAAGGCCGGGCCGGGCTCGAAAGAAGAAGATCAAGAAGACGAATCAGAGAGCGACTTCGAGGAAGACTTCGACGAAAAGTTTCCTTCTGATGAATACATGCGAGATGACGATCTCTCCGACTTGGAGGAAAAGCCTCAGGTCGAAGCTGTTATGTTCGACTGTGACTTGTCCCCCTCACAAATGCGAAATTTAGAAAACGCTTTGGCCGTTGAGGTCCTCGATCGAAGTGGTGTGATCATTGAAATCTTTAGTCGCCACGCGAGAACGCGCACCGCAAAATTGCAGGTTGAAATTGCACGTTTGAACTATTTGGCACCGCGCCTCAGAGAAAAGGGTGGTCCCAGTGAAAGGCAAGCAGGGCAAGGTTCAGGCGAGAGTAGTCTTGAGCTTGACCGAAGAAATATTAGAGATCGTGTCACCGAGCTTAAGGACGAGCTAGCAAAAGTTCAAAGAGAACAAGAAAGCCGTAGATCCGTTCGTTCGGATCAGTTGTGTGTCGCCCTTGTTGGCTACACCAATGCGGGCAAGTCATCCACTATGAGAGCTCTCACGGGGAGTGAAGTGCTGGTCCAAGACAAGCTGTTCGCGACACTTGATACTACAGTTAGGGCCCTTCATCCCGAAACTCACCCGAGAATTTTGGTCACCGATACCGTTGGATTCATCAAGAAGCTTCCTCATGATTTAGTGGCTTCATTCCATTCCACACTGGACGAGGCATTGAATGCCTCGTTACTGTTGTATGTGGTCGATGCTTCGGATCCAACTTTTGAATCTCAGCTCGAAACGACTCAAGAGGTTCTCGGAGAGGTTGGGGTGGAAGATACACCCAAATTTATCGTTCTGAATAAGGACGATAATTTGAACGATGTTCAAAGAGCACGCCTCAAAAGAGACTACCCAGACGCTGAACTCATATCTTCAAGGAATCCTGATGACATCAAAAGGCTTCGCGAGCGTATCATCACAGTCTTTGAAAAAGACATGGTCGAGGAAGATGTCTTTGCCCCCTATAGTATGAAGGGAATTGTGGGAGAAATTCGCTCCAGCATGAGAGTCGTCGGTGAGAGGTACCAGGGCGACGGGGTCATTTTCCGCGTCCGAGCTAGGCTGGAAGATCTCAACAGATTGAAAAAGAAGTTTCATATCGAATGGTGCGGCCGTAGCCCGTAGCCGGTAGCCGGTAGCCGGTAGCCGGTAGCCGGTAGCCGGTAGCCGTTAGGCGGGAGCTTGGAGCTTCTCAAACAACATAAGGCCCATCCAGGCGTCAGTGGCCGCATACACCAGTTGTTTTTCTGTTAGTTCTGGCGCTTCCCAGTTGGTCATTTTTGGCCCTTTGCTTATGGAGCCATTGAGTAGTTCTTCCGCCAAGCTTTTGAGTCCAAGTTTTTTGTGGCCTTTGGCTTTTGCAAGGTCCTGTAGCTCAATGAAATTCTTCGGTTCAAAGTTGAAGGCTTTTTGGAGGGTTTTGATGTCGTCACGAATGGCGACGCCTACTTTTATGATCTCCGCACCTCCAAGAACCTCTAATAGGGGTTGAAACTGAGTTATGTGATGAAGCCTAATCAGATACGCATCATTTTTAGTAGATAGCTGTAAGAGTGCCACCTTAAAAATCTGGCCCTTTTTGAAGCTAGGCTTTGTTTCAGTGTCAAAGCCCAGAATCTTTGCTGTTTTCAGTTGGTCGGCAACGGCTAAGAGTTCATCGTCACTGCATATGAGATGAATCTTCCCTTTGAAGGAAAGAAGTTCTTTTCTGATAGTGTTACTTTGTTGATTGTTTTCCATTCTTTAATGCATTCTCAGAGCGTTTTGCTATGACAGTAAGTGAGACTACAAAAACTTTTATGCTTAAGCTACCTATTGATTCATATTTGGAGAAAATCTCAGAGAAGCTTGAGGCTTCCGGCTCCCTCGTGCTGAGTGCAGAGACAGGATCTGGAAAAAGTACGCGGGTTCCTTGGTATCTTGCCAAACAGTTCGGTGGAAACACTTTGGTTCTTCAGCCCAGAAGAATCGCGGCTCAAATGCTCGCTGAACGTGTGGCTAACGAGAATTCTCTGACTCTAGGCAAAGAAGTCGGGTATCACATTCGATATGATCGAAAATTTACCGATCAATCAAAACTGGTATTCATAACGGAAGCCCTTCTTAAAAAATACATTCAATCAGACCCTTTTTTGGAGAAAACTGACCTTGTTGTTCTGGACGAGTTTCATGAGAGGTCGATTCATTCTGATATTGCCTTGATGTTGCTGAAGAAAATTAAAGTTGAACTCAGACCGGATCTTAAAATTCTTGTGATGTCCGCCAGTATGGATTCCGGGAGAGTGTCGGAATATTTAGACGGCGCTCCAATTTTCGAGGCAGAAGGCAGAGTGTTTCCTGTCGAGGTTCATTTCAGCAAATCAAAAATTGAAGATCCTAAAAGTCTGATTCAGCTGACAAATAGTTTGCTGGCGGTATTTCCAGAGGCTTTGAAGTCGTGTCCTAAGAAAGACATTCTAGTTTTCCTCCCAGGCAAAAGAGAAATTGAGGCTTGTCATTTGGAGTTGAGTAAAAATTTTAGAGGATTGAACCTGTATCCTCTTTACGCTTCTTTGGGAGCAGAGGGGATTCGAAACGCGCTTTCTCCCGCATCCCATCAGAAGATTATTCTTGCGACTAACATTGCAGAGACGTCGTTGACTCTTCCAAACCTAGGCGCTGTTATTGATTCTGGCCTAGTTAGAGAGGCATCGATTTCACATCCTCATTTGATTCCAAAGCTTAGAACCATTCGAATTAGCCAAGCTTCCGCCAAGCAAAGACTAGGTAGGGCTGGACGAGTGCAGGAAGGACACTGCTTCAGATTGTGGGCGTCTCACGACCAAAACTTTCTGCGGGAGTATGATACTCCAGAGATCCTGCGTAGTGATTTAACGGAAGAGATACCGTTTCTATTAGATTCCGTGCTTTCGGGAGATCCTGAAAAGTTTCCTTGGTTTGAACCTCCTCCTCAGGCTCATATCCGGGCATCACTCAGGAAGCTCACAAGCTTGGGAATCATGGATGAAAAATTTAGACTCAATCCAAATTCGAAAAAGGCATTGAATTCTCCACTGAGCTTGAGAACAGCTCTTTTTTTGGAGGCTACGATTGATCTTAATGATGGCATTGATGAGGCTAGCGCCTTGTGGGCTGCGGCATTGGAAGAATTGTCAAGCGCGGGTAGGTTGGGAGACTTTGAAGCCATCGTGAATGCGAATCGCTCCGCTTTGCAGAATTCTAGAACCTTCCGGCGGATTAACGAATTCTACAAAAAACATATTCTATCCTCGAAGTCGAGTCCGGCCATTGTGCGGGAGGAGGCGTTATGTAGGGCATTCGTGGATCGCGTGTGCAAGTTTAGAAAATCCTCAAGCGAGCAGATTTCCTCTAATAAAATGGAACTCCTGATGAATGGCGGCAGAGGCGTAAAGTTGCTTTCTGGGATGGGCCATTCTCATCTACAAGAATATCTTGTGGCGATTGATCTCAAAGATTCAGAAGGCGATAGTAGTGATTCACTGGTGACCTGCTATCTCTCGATCAAGAAAGATGATCTTCTAAAGTTCTTCTCTAAGGAGATCCGAATCAAAAAGTGGGCCGAGGAAACCCCGAAGGGATTGAGGTTCTGGGAGGCAAAAAGTTTGCAAGATTTGCCGTTGGAAATAGCAAGACCGTCTAGCGTAGATCAGGCGGAGTTGAGAAGTGTTGTCTTTCGAGCGGCCATTTCCAATTGGAATTCGTTCGTAGAACTTGATTCTGCGTTATCGCAGTTTTGGATTCGCTTCAGCAGATATCATGATGAGATGGGGCAGGGGCTCCCAGCGCCTTCTCTGGAGCTCCTCGAATCTATTCAGACTAAGTTTCGTAATACTGCAGAGCTAGCGGCCTCGAAGGAGCTTCAAGGTCTTCTGCTGTCAGGTCTTAGCTTCAGCGAGAAAAAGAATTTTGAAAGGCTTTTCCCGAAGGAGCTTGTGTTATCAAATGGAAGAGTCAAGGCTCTGCGTTACTCGCAAGACGGAAGTGTTGGCATTTCGGTGAGATTACAGGATGCCTTCGCGTGGAAGCAGCATCCCTCGATTAACAACGGAAAAATTCCATTGCGGGTGGAGCTTTTGTCCCCGGCCAATCGCCCGATTCAAGTGACCGAGGACCTGTTGGGATTTTGGCGAGGGTCATACGCCGAGGTGCGCAAGGAAATGCGCGCAAGATACCCTAAACATAAATGGCCAGAAAATCCGTTTGAATAGATAATGGCTTAGACCTTGGACCCACATTAAGGATGGAGAAATTATGAAAACAATCGGATACGCCTCACACTCAGCTACAGAAGAACTCGTCCCTTATCATTTTGAGCGAAGAGACTTGAGGCCCAATGATGTCTCGATTGAAATTCTTTATAGCGGCGTTTGTCACTCAGACCTTCACACGCTTCATGGGGATTGGGGCCCTCAGCCATATCCTCTCGTGCCAGGCCATGAAATTGTCGGAAAAGTTTTAGAGGTAGGCACTGCGGTTAAAAAATACAAAACCGGAGATCATGTTGCTGTTGGTTGTATGGTGGATAGCTGTCAAGATTGCGATCAGTGTGGACACTCTGAAGAACAATTCTGCCGAAATGGTTTTACGGCTACCTACGGTTCAAAAGATAGGACAACTGGAAAAATTACTCAGGGTGGATACTCAAAACATATCGTCGTTCGAGAAGAGTTTGTCCTCAGCGTTCCTGAGAAGCTAGACCTTTCTAAAGCCGCTCCGATTTTATGCGCAGGTATCACGACTTATTCTCCGCTTAAAAAATGGAATGTCGGCAAAGGCACTAGGGTGGGTGTGATTGGATTGGGAGGACTTGGCCACATGGGAGTTAAGCTTGCTGTGGCACTCGGGGCAGAAGTCACTGTGATCAGCCGCTCAAAGGACAAGGAGGCTAGTGCGAAGGCGCTTGGCGCGAAAGGCATCCTCGCTTCTAGCGATGAAGCCGCCATGGCAAAGGCCGCATCCTCTTTTGATTTTATTCTCGATACAGTTCCTGTAAAACATGACTTCAACACCTACACGCCTCTGCTCGATGTTGACGGGGCTCTTGTGCTCGTGGGCCAAATCGGCCCTATGGAAGAACCGATGACTTTCCCACTGGTGTTTGGACGTCGAAGAATTGCTGGTTCACTAATTGGCGGTATCAAGGAAACTCAAGAGGTTCTAGATTTCTGCGCGGAACACAACATTCATCCCGAATGTGAAATGATTGAAATGGGAGGAATCAACAAGGCTTGGGATAGTCTAGCTAAGAGCAATCCTTCGCATCGATTTGTGATTGATATGAGCACATTGAACTTGTGATTTAAGCGGATTTGCCTCCATAAAAAAAGCCTCGCTTCCAATTAGGGAGCGAGGCTTTTTATTGTAGCTAGGTATTGTTCTTAGTACGCGTAGCAACGACCGGTGTTAGTAGTGTAAGAGCTGCTATCTGAGTAGTTCAGGTCAGCATCCATCTTCACTCCACCAGAGGCGCTTAGCAGTCTGATCTCGTAAGAGTCACTTTGGCTGATTGAAACTCTCGTGACATCACGTTCGCCAGGAATGTAGTACGTTTCTGTTTCCCAGTATGTTTTGCATTGGCGACGTCCTTCGTCGTCTCTCCAGCAACGTGTGCGGCGAACTTCACGAGTTCTTGTGATCGTGCAGCTTTCAGTCGTGTCGTAAGAAGATCTGTTGTAGTAGCGGTCTTTGACGTGAACTCTTAAAGTCATGTTCTGTCCAGTTGCGCCAGAACGAACCACTAAAGTGTCACCTTCGTTCTCGAGGTCACCGCCGCGAGGTTGTTTGATGTTTCCAATGTAGATATTATTGGGAAGGTCAAAGCGGAAGTTCTTGCTGTCGCTATTGCGAATCAAGAGAAATGAATTCCCATCTTTTTTCGTAAAGGCAGCGCGAACAGGATTACCAAGATTGGCATACTCATCTTTGCCGTCTACTTTGAGTTGAGTCGAGCCATCTGCTCGGACATTGCTAAGGTTTTTGAAGCTGCCCGATCCAGGAGCTTTTGAGCCTCCTGCAAATACAGCTGTAGAAATAAGTCCCAGTGCTAAAAATGCTATTTTAAAAGTCTTCATATTATTCTCTCCCGATTATAGATTGCGTTGGTGGTGTGCTTGGTCCGCAACAAAGCACATGAGAAGATGCGATACAAGAAAATGCACGGCTGGGCTGACGCTCAATTTCTAAGTTGCTGATATAACTGAAGTTCTTGTTCGTGTGTGGGGGCGAGCCGATTGCTGTGTCTGATGTTCCAAACATGCGACATTCAAAATGCCTTAATTTTATGTGTTTAGCGCACTTTCGGTGAAATGTGCAGGGGGTGGAAAAATGTATAGTAAACAACGAGTTCAAACTTATTGTGTCGTTCTCTTTTTTAAGAACTCCAAGTGCAGGCACTTCTTTGTTGAAGCTAACGGCTGTCATTCTGCAACTGAAATAGTGCTGAAAAAGATTCATTCCTATTCTGTCTGCAGAATTAGAGTCGAGCCCTCGATTTGAGATGTGAGCTTTCTGCGGAGCTCGTTGAAATGTTTCCCTTGGGCCTAACTCTTAGCTTCCCGAGGAGGCATCACGAAGGAAAGTGGTGCGGACTTAAATCGACGAAGCACTTCGGCATAGACTTCGGTCCTCAGAGAGGGGTCGATGCGGCGGGCTTTGAGTGCGACTAGCAAAGCCATAAAAAAGCTCACCCCTACATTCATAATACCAATGATGCCAATGCCTATGAAGGCCAACCAAAACTCCGATAGGTAAACAAAATTCCAGCCGAGGCTCGAAACAGCATAGGTTATGGTGCCAGATGAAATTGTAACGTGACGAATGTCGAGGGGGAGCCCAATAAATCCCAGAATCTTTGGAGTCATTCCAAGCAAGAAACCCAGGGCGATATATCCTGTCCAGCCACTAAGATTTTTCTGATATAGGCCAACTATCCGATTCAGGCGGGAGGGGCCGAATATGGCTTTGAGTCCACGGTGAGAAGCAAGGGCTTGTGGAATTTCTCTGTAAATCGACCAGTTCGTGATCCACCCCGCTATGACCGATGCTGCCCAAAGCAGTAAGCCCGTAAAGGCAGCGTGAAAAGGAGTCATGCCAAGCGCAGAATAATGTTTAAGAGTTTCTATAGCCTCGACATCAGTCAGCAGAGGGGATCCCTTTAGGTAAAAAATCACGGTCGACACTACAAACGCTGTGGGAATCACAAAAGCTACGTTTCCAAAAATGGCTGCGCCCTGCGAGCGAATCAAGTTGACAATCTCATCCACTAAAGTTGTGCGAGCTTCTTTATCGTCCAAATGGTACATTTGAGCCGCAAGCGCGTTGGCTGTCATTGCGGGTTGGCGAGTGGCTAGCGTGAAGCCAGCCACTTGCATCCACACAAATCCCACAGAATAATTGACCGACTTGAAAATCCCTAAAACAAAATAGGAAAGGGGCGCCTCTTCTATAAATATTTTAGTAAATCCGATGAATGCAGCTATGACGCCGCCGCCGC
>Ga0100393_10006128_pt1 | contig 10769 bp, 7 predicted proteins | sample CryGeymeta201517_FD_81546 | JGI IMG/M metagenome (GOLD analysis project Ga0100393, IMG submission 81546) | Groundwater microbial communities from Crystal Geyser aquifers in Utah, USA - Crystal Geyser metaG 2015-17 | ecosystem: Environmental > Aquatic > Deep subsurface > Groundwater | place: USA... | reverse complement strand
TTCAGTGGGACCGTAGGGAGGGTTCTCTTCGCAGCCCAGGAAGCAAAGGCGCAAGGTTTTGGTGTGAGTTGGCAAGGTTTCTCCTACGGTTGCCTCAAGAACCAGGGAGGGATCTCCAGGACGCATGCGTTGATCAATGCTACTTTGTCTTGACGGTCGTTGAGGCTACTGTGAAGTACCCGTAGTTGCGTGAAAAATACTACTGGAATTCTATTAATTTGAGATTTGAGGTTGCAGTCGGAGAATTCAAAAAAAAATTCGGCTGGGTTGTTGTCGATGATGACGACGTTATTTTTTTGCAAAGAATCTCATTCGTGTTTAGATTTTCATTCGTGTATAGCGCAGGAACATCACCGTCACTACGACTTGCTAGCTACCGTAGAGTACCTGGTACTACCTGGTAGTACTTTGCCCCATCCAAGATACTTCAGTACTTCAGTACCACGTGGTAAATCTTTCGATCATCTAGTGTGATGTTCAAGCCAAACAACTTGAGAAAATTTGTAATTACTCGAGTATCTGATTAACAGGTACCATAATATCCTATTACCATGGTACCTGGTAGATACTGTTCAAGCCAACAATGATATCTTTCGCATATGTGTAGTCTTTCGATTATCTAGTGTAATGTTCAAGCCAACAATATCTTTCGCAAGCTATTAGCTAGGTCTACTCCGAGCACGAATTCTTAGTTATTGGAAAACAAGCATTTCGTACTGCAATCCACACCCGAGAAATCATTACAAGAGAAAATGGCTGATATGGTAGCAAGCAACGTGAATGGAACCCCCTGCCCTCCTCGAAGGAACATCAAGGGCAAGAGGAAACTCTGAAAATATTGTACCCGTTGCCTTCTGTTCGAATATTAGATGCTTCCTGCGTAACTGGCCCGGCTTGATAGTGCACTGTTGCGATCGTATAAGGTGAGAGAGCAGGAAGAAGAAGTGCAGGAGCACACCAAAAGATACAGTCGTGAAAGGAATTCTATGCCAGAACCACTGAGTAGACTACGTACCTGATACTGGTACCTGGTAGTCAAGTTACCAACTACCAGAAGTAGTTCTGTTTCTTACGACCACTCTACGTAGTACTCCGAATTTCAGTGCGAAGAAATTTTTTGGCCATTGTAATGTACTGGTACCAGTACCAGGTACCTGGTAGTAGTATTACGTGGCAAGCAATGCTTCACACATACAGTACATCCCGGTTTTCATTACCTGGTACCAGGTACTAGCTACGGTAGTACCAGTCTACAGTAGTATTTTTCCAAACTTCATGCTGATCGCCTGCCATACCAGCATGACAACAAAGAGAGCATAGCGTTATATATTATGAATTAATGCATTCAGACCAGGCTTTTGTCCTGGCAATAAATTGACATTTATTTTACGATGAAAGGAGAAGATACCAGTACTATAGTAGACTGTCTCGTACCAGGTACCGTAGTACCAGTCTACTACTACCAGGTACTGGTGTTGAGATTAGAAACGCAGAGGTCAATGAAGAATGCACTTACTGTAACTCAACATTAACCAATGATATCTATGATATTTGAATCTAAGTTGCATCCCTTGCAGTCACGAGTGTTTAAGCCCATCCGACCACCGTTAAATCCATTTCGACTTCAATTGAGATGCTCAATTTCGCCACAATTAAGGGTACTATAGAATTTCAGTACATCACATTTGCCACCAGAAAAACAGCTATCATTTATTTATCTATTTTTTGTTTACGCGGTTGATGGATACGTACTCTCAGTGAAAAAGCAAGAAGTTGAACCAGGTTCCAGTTTGTTGCCAGTGAAAAAACCATTCTCTTCAAAATCTTTTTTTACGACACCCAACCATCAATTTAACATGGCAAAACGAACGCTGGCTGCGGCCACTGCCGTTGTATTATTTGCGAGTATGCCACAGAGTGCTACCGTAGTGTCAGCACAACAAATGGCGATTTCTCCATCACTGCCAACAACAGTGTTGGAATCTGGTAATGCGTTTCCACTGGTTGGATTGGAAATGGACGGTCTTGCAACCGATGAATTAGGCCATCGGATATCAGATGCCATGCAAAACACAACGCAGTACGGCTTCTTTGATATATCGCAGCGTAATCAAAACGAACGCCGTTTGAATGCGGGCATCGTCAATGCCGTCCGATCGTCGAATTTGTATGCTTCTGAAATTCACGTGATTACCAAGGTGCCGTACACCCACTTGGGTTATGAACGCACCAAATTGAGCGTCAAGAATGCCTTGATGGAGCTCAAGAACCGCAATACTCACGTCCATGTCCAATTGGAATGGCCACGGTGTGACGACAGCATTTCGTGGATGAACTGCGAACAAGACGAGGCTCGCTTACCGGCTCATGTCAAAGCCGTCGGTCCACCACCACACCACAGTCCCGAGACGGCCTTTTTGGAATCTTGGAGGGCCCTGGAAGACATTTACTTGCAGGAGATTAGATTAGGGCGAGACTTGCCCGTTGTTGAGAGCATTGGTGTGGCCAACTTTGAAGTCTCGGATCTGCAAGACCTCGAAATGGTGTCTCGCGTTCAGCCACACATTCTACAGGTACGCTCTATCTTTGTTATTGTTATTGTTATTAGTGGGTTTGATAATATTGAAACACCTTCGCAACTACACAGAACGCTAACATTGCCACAACACCTTCGTCACCGCAGAAAAATGTATGGTCCTTCATCTACGATCCCTTCCTGTTGGACTACTGCCAATTACATGGGATCCACTTTCAAGTCATCGATGTTATTTCCGAAATCTTTGGTAAGGGTATTTCTCCCCCCCGTGCCATCGGGGCTCTTCACGTGGTAGCTCAGGCCCTCAAAACCGAAGACGATCGCAGTTTCACACCACAGCAAATCGTTTTGAAGTGGTTGGTCCAACAGGGAGTTTCTATTACCACCTTTGCCCCCGATGTGGCGGCCGTTCTTGAATATTCACCACGATCACTTGCCAGCATACCGGATCTGACGCGGAAACAACAAGAAACCGTAGAGAGCGTGGTTGGTGCCATGCTCCGCGGACAGGATCTTCCACCACCCATGGCCAAATTTCACAACCGCATGATGGATGGATTGTTGCACCTCTTTTGGTTGAACGAAGCCACTGGAGAAGAAGTTCCTGTGGATACCGTCAAGGCTGGCAAGACCTACGTGTCCACTACCTACCAAGGGCACAAGTTCATTGCCTACGCCGATGATGATCTGCAGACACGGGAACAACGATATGTGATGAGTGTGGAACGAGGATACGGACAAAATCAGCACTTCCTCATCAAGGAAGCAACACTGCAGGAGTCTGCCAGTGCGCGATCCGAATTATAGTACGAGGCATACGATGGTATTGATACGCTCAAACCACGTGCTGAGAAGTGCGCACTGCATACTACCCTCACTGCGCTTTAACAAATCTACTTCGACGACTGAAGTAGGGGCGGGGCGCTCTGCTGCATCTCCAACCACCAAACTTCAATTTTATCTTTAACTCAGACCAGCCAAAAAATCCATTTAATTTCATTGTTCACAACCTTGCAACCCGAGTCTCATAATACTTCCAGGATCTACGATAGTTAGTTTAGAGAAATCATAGTAATCTATTGTCATAACAAGCAGGTGAAACTACCCATCCGGCAGGAGTACTAGTACTGCGCTGAGAGACTTTGTTTACCGGTACAGTACCAGTAGCTCTACCACTAGACTCCTGGTACCTGGTAGTAGACTTTCCAGTTTACTACTACCTGGTAGGATCGTGCGCTGTAGTACTAGCAAAGGAGCTAGCCAGCCCAGGACTGGAATCTAACCACCAAGTTACCGTAATAAGAGCGCTAAGGCGTAAAAGTACCGGTACCAGGAACCATTACTACCACTCCTCGGAGTGGTAGTACTACTAGCTACCAGGTACTACTACTAGTAGTGTTCACCTCTTTTTCAAACAAACAAGAAATGGCCGTCCTGTCGCTTTCTTTTAGACGCTCGGGAAAATATATTATGACTACGCAATTAACATTCTCAACCGGGAGAATGTCACCATAAGTCATACAGTCAATTTGCGGGAGTAAGCCAGAAGATGACCGTGACTTGATCCAATTTCGAGAGATAGGGATAGAATTAACTTTGTCAAGCAATGATTTTTAGAGGAGAGGATAATATTCCGCTTCTGGCATCCAGGCGACCATGTTGCATTTTTGTCGAGTAGGTCTACTCGAGTAGGTAGGAACGCTCTAGCTGGTTCCACTGAAGTATGTTGTGCTGCGGGTAGCGCTTTCGACTTGTTGGTTGAGCTGATTCTTTTAATATCAGCGAAGTCTCATTAACCATTGTAACATAGAACAGGAAAATACTGACAAAAAAGGCTGAGAAGCAAGTTGGGCGTGTACCGGACCTAACATAGCTCAGAATTGTGCCTTGACTTCAAACGAAAAGTGGGTCTACCATTTCTGTGACATAAGTGAGAGTTATCGTCTTCATTGGGTTCATGGGGAGGCAGATGCCCGCAATTCTGTCTCCTCAAGAAAAACTTTGAACGAGTGCAGCGAGGTCAGGCAATCATTTGCGACTCCTTGACCAAAGGCATCCGTGAAAGTCAAAATTCCTTTGTATCCTAGAACTTGAAGAGTCGTTGCCGACTAAACCAAGGAGTGCGAGCTGCGAAGGGTTTAACGTCGCTTTCGTTGAACTTTGGCAGTCCCGTAGGAAGGTTGCCAAAGCCCTCTTGATGAATATGGGACATTTCCTATCTATTTTACTAAATATATAGAGTAATCCATATTCTGGTAAATACTACAGTACTACATTACTTAGTCCAGAATCTCTCCGCTGTCCTTTACAACGACAGGCTTTGAAGTAGCTCCGCTTTGAGACCCAACTTCCTCAATCTTATCAACAACATCCAGGCCGTCTGTTATTGTGTAGGTTGAGTTTTGTTGAATTATCAGGCATTATTTTGTTGATTCATCAATGATCATCGTATGTCGTGTGACGTTCATTTGGTTGATTGTCCCATATTCAAGTTCAAAATGGAAAGATTATCAAGATTGTGTCAGATTGAGAAAGCGTACTCCCAACATTAAAAACAACAAGTAATCCATTATACACTACAGCGATAACGATGCTTACCAATGACCTTTCCAAAGACAACGTGGCGTCCGTCTAACCACGGAGTGTCCACAGTGCAGATAAAGAATTGGCTACCATTGGTTCCAGGGCCAGCATTTGCCATGGAGAGAATTCCCTTTCCTTCGTGCTTCAATTCAAAGTTTTCATCTTCAAATTTGTTACCGTAGATCGATTTTCCGCCAGTTCCATTTTGGTTGGTGAAATCTCCTCCTGTAGTGCCGTGTTGGGGGTGGGGGAAGGAAAAAGAAAAATACTACTGTGAGCTCACCCTATCCTTTCTTTATGATTGCTTTAAATCGTGATCCAACAAAACAAAAGAAGATGCAACATTTTATTTTCGACGACTTACCCTGACACATGAATTGAGGAATAACACGGTGGAAAGGGCTTCCTTTGTATCCAAAGCCTTGTTCTCCCGTGCAAAGAGCTCGGAAGTTTTCAGCGGTCTTGGGTACAACATCGGCACGTAGTTCGAACGTGATTCGTCCAACATCTTCTCCGCCGACCTCCATGTCAAAATAAACTACATCAAAATGATAAGCGATGTATTCAGAGAACAAAGGGCATAGTAAGTAATTATGCTCCACTTTCCCAATAGCCACGACAAAATATTACAGCACAATTTACCCACCTTTAGGATTGGCCATCAAGGCACTGGAACGAGAGTAGGCGCAAGTAGCAACATTTTTAAACGCGTAGCTGGTACGGGGAGCGAACGCTGAAGCAGCCGAAGAGGATGCGGCAAAGAGCATGGTGGAAAACATGACGGAAGTCTTCATTTGTGGTTGTTCAATCGAAGGCCTTTGTCTTTTTTGAAAACTTTACTGTATTAAGAAAGGTAGTAAAGTACAGAGTACAGTTTGTTAATCTCCCACTGAGGTGGATTTCCAAACAAATCTTTGATATCTTTTTCAGCGCGCAGAAACGCGCGGTTGTGATGTCAGTCTTGGGCTTGCTCGGGTACAAGAGAAGTACAGTAGTACGGTAGTAGTAGACCCCCCCCTCGCTCTACTACCCCCTACTACTACTAGCTACCGTACTCGGAGTATCTAATAGTCTAGTCTACTAGTGGAGTAGTTTACTACTCTACCACGGAGTGGTAGAGACTACTACGTACTCCTAGCTACAGACTACTAGTAGTTCAAATAGTCTCTACTACTAGTAGCTACTCTCTAGTAGTAGTAGAGGCCTTTTTCATCGGAAATCTGCAACTTACTGCGAGAGCACTTGAGTCGGACGAGCTCCAGATACCAAGTCGATAAGCTGTGGAACTCTACTTAAAAAGATATTCTAGCTAACGCAATAATATCTATCTAATGTCCATCAAGGAATTTGACGGGATGTATCCATCCGTTGGAAGTGTATCAACGATTTGTGTAGTGGTGACATATTTCTTCTCGTTTTCACGTTATCCATCAATACTTTGTGTGCCGTATTCTCAATTTACAATGAGAAAGCACTCTTTGGCGATTGAACTGTGCTCGCGTCGTAACTAGGAGCACTCAGGTCGACCGTCTCGACAGCTTTGCCGCCCAGGTTTTCTCGCTCAAATTCTGCACGTGCCCTGGCCTTGGCCTCGGCTGCCTCCCTCTTTTTGGCTGCTTTCTCCTGTGCCTTTTCACTGCTTGAAATATACCTTCCGCCGCCGCCGCTACTGCTACTACTAAGTGCTGGCTGTTTGTACTCTTCGGCCAAGCCCTTCACATTTTCAACACTGGCTTTGGCATCGCTGACATCGCCATAGGTTGGCATGGACATGTCCAACGTTCTGATTTGTTCTGAGAGCACCATTGATGGGATTGGCATCGTTTCTGCTTTTCAGCGCAATGAAGATGTTTGATAAAGTACGCCAGGAAATGTGAGGGAAATTGGAACGACAACGAAGACGAACATATATTTCAGATTACACATTCTTTGGAGCTTTGAAGTGGTGCAGCATAGGGGCGCACATACCTGTTGAAACGTCGGCAGCATAGGATGGCATTGCGACAGAACTAAGAAGCAGAGACGAAGCCAGCGCTACAGTTCCAAAGAGATGAGCTGGACTGTGACTACAAGGAGTGTCATCACCCGAGCCTGCCGTTGCCGACAGCCTCAAGGCAGATCGTTGATAGGTGCTCCCTTGAGACAGAGAGAGGCCCTTTGTCTCTGTAACCAAAAATGCAATTGTAAGTAGTAGAGTGTTCAGCTTCATGTTAAACATTTTTTGATGATCAGAAACCAGAATACTGTTCGAGCAGGTCGAGCAGGTCGATCGGCAAATAAATACCATGGTGTCGTCGACTTCCGTTCTTCTTGAATGTATTCAAGATCGCATCCAAAATGGTATCCTGACGTATTTAAGATTAGGATTAGTGTTTAAACGAACGAATGAAAGAGTATGCACGTATGAACGTCAATCAGCTCTTCGTCCATCGCCAAGTTTATGAATTACATACACTTCAACGGCAGCAGCGTTCCTTTTCCGCTCCACTGTTGGAAGCAATTCTGTCTGGTATGCAAACGCAGGGAAGAGCACAAAAAATCATATGATTTGTTGCGCTCGTCAGCAACAGCATTTGAAATATTTCAGTTTCTCAGCAGTAAGTAGTAATAATAATCATAATACTAATATCGTCTCACCATGATTGCGGATTTGGATCAACAGATCAAGACCATCGCCGAGAATGTCAAACAAAATTACAAGACAAACGAAATGTCCAGCGCCGAAAACAGTCTGAAACGGGAGTTTTCTGCCCTTCGCAAAGTCTGGGCAAGCAGCAAGTCTCGACTAAGAGAGCTCGAGGCGATGGAACAGGATTTGGTAGTCGTGGAGACAGAGACATTGGACGACGGGACTACACCAGAAATGAATGAAGTAAATACAGAACCTGAGCTCTGCGTGACACCATTGAAAAAGGCCGCAAGTACCCCCAACAGGGCTTATTCTGTATTTTCTCATTCCAGTAATGACTATTCCGAAACGGAACCTGCGGCCACAACAACCCCAGTGCCTCTAAACAAAGCCGTCAGTTTTAAGAAGCGAATTAAATCTGTGACCCGGTCAGCAGCCAAGTCTATGACCAAGTCGCCCTCCTGGCTTCCATAGTTAACACAAAAGAAACAATTCTTTCCTGAGGATGATGATGATGAAGACGACGACGACAAAAAAGGGGATGAATCAAGAGTAAGTTAAGGAAACATATTACTGCATGTTGCACGGAAAAACAGTCTCGTTTCGATGGAGCAGTAGGAAGAGAACAGTTGATTGCCATATAATACTAATGACCTGTCTTTTTTCATTTCCAAATCTTGCAATTTCGTGCAGGAGGAATCGACTACGCTTATGGAGCGAGATATGATAGACGACATCCGCTCCTCGAGGACTGAAATAGAGACACAACTAAGACCTGATGAGGTAGAAAGTCACGAAAGAGAAACCAATATTGATCCAACTCCAAAAAAATCCACTGTCATATTTGACAATAGCTATCCTCCCAGGCCTGTTACAATGTCGAAACTTCTGGACGATGCTCTCTTTGTGAGATCTCCCTCCATCTTCCACAAGAACAGGTTGCATTCGAAAGATCACTTGGATCGATTGACTGCACTGCGACAAAGCATGCAAGAAAAAGAAGACCAAGAAGCTGTCGAGGAGTCTCTCCGCCTTGCCAAGCAGAAGTCAGGCTTAACTTTGGAAGATCGAGAACGATCCTTTCGTACTAACTTGCAGACTCGCGCCCTTGCCTTGTCTCGCAATCATTCTGCAAAAGTAGCCGCAGGTCTTACCAAACCAAAGGACAAGACGGAAAAGAACGATTCAGACATGACGTCTTTAGACGAGGTCGAGAAAGCCTTTTCTGACCTTAGTAAGCGTTTGGAGCTTTCAATTCAGAAAATGAAGACGCGCGATATCGGAAAGGGGGAGGCAGTCACCCAATGCGCAGGTGTAGAGCCGGATACAGCTGAAGAGCAAAGCTTGCAGTATTTGAAAAGCAAACGGGAATCCATTTCTCTTCGCTTGGCTAAATCCATTCGCCTGATGAAAGGGAACAGCAAGCTGTTCAGTCCCAAATCGAGGAAGTCAGATGTTTATAGCCAGGAAGAGGAAGAGAAGGAGGCTGCTGAGAACAGCCAGGACACTCCTTCTACCAAACCTGGACTTCGAGTGGATACTACTGTTTTGCCGAAACTGGATATACTAACGGAAGCCCTCACACCCGATACCAGCGACAGCCTAGATCATAACGATTCCGTTGACGCTCCACCTCTACGTAAGCATTCCTTCGAAACGGAGGCGAGCAGGACCCCAGAGGCGACGAGGTCGTTTGACATGACTGAAGAAGCGATCATGGAGGAAGAAGTAAAAGCCCGCGAAGCCTACATTAGCGCCATGAGAATCCAATCAGAGTTGCTTCAAAATGGTCACAAGGCGAACTCCGCAGAAATGACTGAGTCGAACAAAGTCCTCCAGGCTTGCTATGCCAGGATGGAATATCTAGAGAAGAAGAGAGAAAACCGTCGCGTGATTGCAGACGATACAACTCCTCGTGCGGCTCGAGACACATCAAAGTCTGATATGACCGCGCGCGTTCCTGGGCCCGACGATGCCGCCGAGCCTGCCTCCAAGATCAGTGGCGACCCTGATGATGTTCCAACAAAGCCAATCAAACAGTTTAGCTTCAATGTTTCGCAGGACCCAGAGTTTACAGGAGAGCAAGAAAGAATGGCTCGACAAGAATACGTCAATGCCTTGAGAAATCACCAGGATTTGATCGTAAAGCGTATCTCCCCTGATACATTTGCTTGGAAACGATCGGAACAGCGCCAAGCTGCAACGCTCGCAAAACTTAAATATTGGGAAGCTCGACATGGAGCTGTTATAGCAAATAAAAGCGAGTCGGAGCTAAAAGTCGCAGGAAGGTTTACAAGGCCAGGATTGACTGGCTACAGCACATCGTTCCACATGGAGGAGGGCGAGAAGCCGGAAAGCGTCGACGATCTAGTAGAAGAAAAGGGCAAGCGTGACAAACCAGTTTTGAAGGATACCACCATTCCAAAGAAGAGTGCTAAAGATTTTTCCATGGAATCTCTTGTTGAAATGCTATGTTTTTGGTTGCCTACATGCGCTAATAGAACAGTGGTCACTGAAGGCGTGACTATATCACCATCCACACCAAAAGAGAGCCGAAACGAAGTAACAGAAATGATTGGCGAACCGTCGTACGACAGTGTAACATCCGACCAAAGCGCTAGTATCTGGTCGGACGAAGAACTACTCGAAAATCCTGCGAATATGATGCCGCGAAGTCGTCGAAATTTCGTGGTCGACGAGGACATGTCAAGTGTTGTTTCCTATTTGATCGATGGCCAAACAGAAATGAAGTGCTCTGCATGTTACTAGTTGTAGCTAATGTAGCTCTACGTATTATTACTATTGTTATTATTTGATCAGGTGTGACCCATCATCATCATTATTATTTTTTCATTCAACTCCAATAGCCAAACTTCAGAATGTTGTCCATCAATCATTATTATTAGTGCCTCAAGCAATGACAGGGCAAAACTCTGCGCCAAAATGGATGATCTTGGCCTGCTTGCCATGTAGTCCATAGTACAGAAAATTTCATAGTAGTCTTGGCGCCATTTCCAGACC
>Ga0100393_10006118_pt1 | contig 10775 bp, 6 predicted proteins | sample CryGeymeta201517_FD_81546 | JGI IMG/M metagenome (GOLD analysis project Ga0100393, IMG submission 81546) | Groundwater microbial communities from Crystal Geyser aquifers in Utah, USA - Crystal Geyser metaG 2015-17 | ecosystem: Environmental > Aquatic > Deep subsurface > Groundwater | place: USA... | reverse complement strand
TGTATCAATTAAAGGTCATTTGCAACATGCCAATGCCTACTTACTCTATTATTTACTTACGGAAAATAAATAGTGTTTAGGCATTTTGTGTTATCTTAATTGAGAAAAGATTCACCCTTGACATGATATGCTTAACCACGTATAATCCGTGGTATATGTCAACGTATAAATATTTAAATGCAATCAATGATTCGGGTAAAAAAGCCTTTTTAACCAAAGATCTTCAAAACTTACTTGAAATTGACTCGAAAAGAACACTTGAGGATCTTATTAAAAGATTTCTTGATGAAAAAATACTGATTTCTCTTGAAAAAGGCAAATATTTGTTGGGAAATGCAGAAGTTTCAGATTTTGAAATTGCTCAATTTTTATATTCGCCTTCATATATCTCATTTGAGACAGCTCTTAATTACTATGGAATTTTAAGTCAATTTCCCGTAGAGATCACCTCAGTGACAACAAAATCTACCCAAAAAAAAGAAGTTTTAGAAAAAATGTATACCTATTCTCAAATAAGTACGAGTTTATTTACTGGTTATATTAAAGAAGAAGATGCATTAATAGCTCTACCAGAAAAAGCTTTGTTAGATCAGCTGTATATGATTGCCAAAGGTTTAAAGACGAAGCAATACTTAGATGAAATGGATTATTCTGCGATTGATAAGGCAAAATTCCAAGAATATTTTAAACTACTACCAGATAAATTGTCAAAAAGTATTCAGGAATTAGCGGATAAATATTTATGGCCTTGCACTTTTTATACCAGCTAAATTTATGTCGTTATCACTCCAAAATTAAGGGTCTAAAATGATAAATCAAACACAGCTAAATCAGTTATCCAAAAAGTATAAAATTAATGAATCAATTGTGGCTCGTGAATTTGTTCAGATCACATTTCTGAAAGAATTATATGAAGAAGGTTTCTCAAGAGATATTTACTTCAAGGGAGGTACTGCTATTCGTTTACTTTATGGTGGACAAAGATTTTCAGAGGATTTAGATTTTACTGTTCAAGTTGATGAAGGTGTATTTATAAAACTAATCAATAAGTTTTTCAGTAAAATTGAAAATCAATATCCATTTACCTTTAAGGAAAGAAAAACCATAACTGGAAAAACATATCTTTTAACAGCAAATGTTCAATCTTTGAAAAATCCGGTTTTCGTAAAATTAGATTTTTCAATGAGGGAGAATGTTTTAGAGCCTACAAAAAGCATTATTGAATCAGAATACCCTGTTATTGTGCAGAGTTTTGTTAACTCTTTGAGTAAGAACGAAATATTGGCAGAAAAAATCAGAGCAATACTCAGGAGAGAAAAGCATCGAGATATATATGATCTTTGGATCTTACTAGAGCTTGGTGCAAAATTTGATTTGGATTTGATTCAAAATAAGTTGAAATATTATGATGAAGTTTTTAAAGTGGATAGATTAATATCTAGGTTGAAAGATTTTTCTAAGGATGAGTTTATCAAAGACTTGAGACCCTTTGTACCAATAGGTGAGCGCGAGAAACTTGGAAGCCTATTTGAGTATGTAAAAACCTACCTTGAAAAGTTATTGAGTTCAATTGATAGAAAAAGTTCATGATTTTGTCGTAACATAACTCTTTATAGTTCTAGGAGAAAACTTATCTACTTCTCCTATTTTTTTGTCCAATAGCCAGAAAATAATTCTTTATGCTTCTCTTTATATGAGTTCTGTTTATCGCACTCAGCTAGCTCTTTCTTGCATCTTGTAATTAGCATTAACATTTGCTCAAAATATGTGTATTATTAAGTAAGGAACGTTTTTGTTAAGCGCCTTTTTGTGCGTGTATGAAAGTAAGGTTAGTGAATATAATAAAAAAAATTAGCAAGTACCTTTTAGAACCTCGGTTTCAGTTTAATAGAATCGAGTTTAATTTGGTAGCTATTTTTTTTATGGCCTCAGGACTCGCTATAGGTATGTATGGCGCACTCTCTGGAAAACTACCTCAAATATTTGCACTTAACGACTCAGCCAAAGTTTGGACACTAGATGCCTCTACTGCTGGCGATTACACCGCCAGCTTAACAACTATAGACAACAGTGGAGCTCAACCAACTGGTGGAGCTGTAGGAGCAAATGAATTTGCTAATCCCAGTTTTGCTTCAGATGTTACTTCGTGGAATACTCTGGCAATGCCAGATACCGGCTGGGTGGAAATTCCTGGCAATGCTACTTTTTCAACAGATAATTTTTTAGCCATGCAGTACGAAGCCAAATATGACTGTACCACAGATGGAGACGGAGATACTGCCGCAGCCTGTAGTGCCGTAGCTGATTCTGGCTTAGGCTTGGATTACCGAGATATTGTAGGCTTTGATAAAGAGAAAGTAGTTTCTACTGCCAATGGTGCTCCAATTGTCCACATTACCCAAACTCAAGCTATTGCCTCGTGTCCTAATGGCACCCATTTAATTAGCAACGCAGAGTGGATGACGATTACAAGAAATGCCGAAAGCCAAACTGCCAACTGGGCAAATGGTGTCGTTGGTTCAACAGTAGCCGCAGGGGGTGGGATGTTTAGGGGGAATGTTGGTACGCTGGATAGCGTTGGCTACAACGGCACAGACCCGGAATATGGCACAGGACGTGACACCAAAGCTAAATACACCCTGAGTAATGGTAGTGAAATTTGGGATATGTCTGGTAACGTTTGGGACTGGAATAGCGATATTCAATCAACTGCTATTAACACTACTGCCGGTTGGGTTGAATGGAATAGTGCTAATTTGGCTAGTGGAGCACGTGATTTGTATGGTCCTTCAAATGCCAGTTATTTGTCTACCTATGGAATGGGTCAAGTATATGGTGGTGCGTTGAACAACGCGTTCCTCCGCGGCGGTGGTTGGAGTTATGGTACGAATGCTGGTCCTTTCGCTCTCGGTTTGAGCGCTCCGTCAGGGCTTCAGGGCTACACTTTCGGGTTTCGTTGCGCCAGTGATCCTGTAGCAATCTCGCAATCTTTCTCCTCTAATGCCGGACGCTCAGCGGCCGGCGGAAACGCCGTTTCTATTGGTTCTATCACCGATGGTAAGGTGTATCAATCTATCAATGTAGGTGATACATCTACCTACGATTTGTCTGTTTTTGTGTACGATAATACCAGTGGTAGTGAAGGTGGTACTGTTAATGCTCTCATTGCAGAACTTTACTACAATGGATCAACTGTGAGCACTACCTATACCGATATGGGTAGTGGTTGGTGGAAATTGTCTGGATCAGTTGTGGGTGCTAATGAGTCACGCGAATATGGTGTGAGTGTTAAATCTGGCAAAACTGTTGTTTTAGATGACTTTTCCTTAATCAAACAAGGTGAATATAGTGTTTACACAACAACTGCCTATTCTAACGCTTTAGTAGCCAGCTGGGATACATTTTGTGAAGGCACTCTTTCTGGTTCTACTTGTACTCAGGATGCTACAACTGGCACGAATAGTAGTATCTCCTACCAACTTTGTACCGATGATGGTTCTACTTGTGAAAGTGGTGGTAGTTGGAAGTACTATGACGGCGCAAATTGGCAAACAGCTAGCAATACTACTACCCATGTGAATACTCCTGCTCAGTTAACGCAAACTGCAATGCAAGCTTTATCAATCACTTCTACCAAAATTTCTGTCAAAGCAATATTCACCTCAGGTGGGGCTGATGTGCCATATTTACCTCATGTCTCGATTGGTTTAACCACCGATACAACTGCCCCAGATACCAACGCCTCAGCACTTGCCATGACTAGATCGAATGGCGGCACAAGTATGTCCTCCAATGATTGGACAAAGAACGAGTCACCATACTTTTCCTGGACTGCTGGCGCTGATACCGCTGGGGGGAGTGGTTTGAAAGGATACTGTTTGTATTTAGGAACTGATAGTGCAGGTAATCCTGCCACAAGTAAGGGATTGTTGGGAACTAGCCCGTTATCTACCGCTGGTACTACTTGTCAGTTTATAGTCTCTAGCACCAGTATTGATTTTGCTACCTCAAGTTACAAGGGTAGTCCATGGTTGACTACTTCTAGTGATCCCTATTATTTAAACATTAAAGCCATAGATAATGCAGGCCAAGTTTTTGGAGGTGCCAGTGAGCAGTTCCAATTTAGATTTGATAACACTACACCAACCAATACATCATATATTTCTTGTGCTTCTGGATCATTTTCTAATGTGGCAGATATGAATTTTTCTTGGCCAACATCTGGAAGTGCCGCTACAGTAGATGATAATTCTGGCGTTTTGGGTTGGCAGTATCAGATTAACTCCACTGCAGGAACTTGGCTTGGAACTACCACAGAATCGGTTTTGGGTGTAAATAACTATATGCCAACTAGTGAAACCTCACGGACACTCACACAGGAACAAGATGGTTCTTCAATTATTTCTGGAAATAATATTGTCTACTTCAGATCAGTTGATGCTTCTGGCAATATTTCATCGGCTTCTACTTATAGAACCTGTAACTTGTCTTATGGAGGGGCTGCTCCTGCTTTTGATGAGCTTGAGAATGTAACAGTCACCCCATCAACATCTACCTCCAACAGCTTTGCACTCTCGTGGCCAGAAGCAACACCAAGTGCTGGTCAAGCCGTGACACATTATTACTACATGGTCAATACTTCTCCACCATCAACCCTATCGACTCTGCAAGGTAACAGCACTACCTATATTGATAACGGTACCAGTACAACAGTTTCAGCTGGGGCTTTGCCAAATGTAAACAAAGGCACTAACACAGTTTATGTAGTGGCCATTGATGATGCGAGTACTCCTAATTATTCACCATCTAACTATATAACCGGTACGTTTACTCTTAACTCTACTGATCCAGATAATGTTGCCAATCTAGTTTCGTCCGACTCTTCTATTAAATCTCAAGAACAGTGGAATGTAACTCTTACTTGGACAGCCCCAAGCTATCAGGGAGCAGGAAACCTAACCTATTTAGTACACCGCTCTAGTGATGGCACTACTTTTTCGCAGGTAGGAACTACTAGTGGCATATCATACGTAGATACCACTCCATCATCTGCACAATATTATTACAAGATTTATACCAAAGACGGCGCTAATGCCACTAGCAGTGGCACAAATGCAGTTACTATTACCCCAACAGGCAAGTGGACATCTGCTCCAAGCTTAGAATCAGAGCCTGAGGTAAGTGATATTACTACCAAAAAAGCTACAATAAGCTGGTCAACTTCTAGAACTTCTGATAGTAAAATTCAGTTTGGTACTAGTAGTGGTAAGTACAATGATGTTGAACCAAGTAACTCCGACCAAGTCACTAATCATTCAATTGATCTTACTGGCCTGAAACCAGGAACAAAATATTACTACAAAGCCAAATGGACAGATGAAGATGGTAATACTGGAAGCAGTGAAGAAAACGAGTTTACTACCTCTCCTGCTCCAACAGTTAAAGATGTTGTCGCAAAAAATATAGGTTTGGATACCGCTATTATAGAGTTTACTTCCAAAGATGCCTCTAAAGTTAAGATTTATTATGGAACTAGTTCTGATTTTGGTGGAGTTAAAGAGATGTCTACCTCAACAAGCGAAACTACCTATACTGCCGAGCTTACAGGTCTGGCAGATGGGACGAAATATTACTACAAAATAAATACTTTTGATAGTGAAGATGAAGAGTATGAAGGAACTGTACTAGATTTTGAAACTCTACCACGTCCTAAAATCAGTGGTGTTCGTATCCAACAAGTGTCTAACACTGCCCAATCAACTCTGCTCATAACTTGGAACACCAACACAGCAGTTTCTTCTATTATTTCTTATTATCCAGAAAACAACCCGTCTGCAGTTAAAGATGAGGTTAATATTGATCTCATTTCAGGAGAGCATCAAATGATAATTCGAGGATTGGCTCCGCAAACTAACTACAATTTGGTGGTCAAAGGCAGAGATAAAATTGGCAACCAAGCAGTTTCTGACTCTCAAAGGCTTACAACTGCTACCGACACCAGACCTGCTCAAATTAGCAAACTCTTTGTGGAGGGTTCAGTTATTCCCCAAACTGCCAGTACCGCACAGGAATCCACTGCTCAATTGATAGTTTCTTGGAATACAGATGAACCAGCAACATCTCAAGTCGAGTTTGGTGAAGGTACGGGGGTTACATATGCTCAAAAAACTCAAGAAGACAGTAATCTTACCTACAATCATTTAGTAATTATTTCAGGACTTACTCCAAGCAAGGTCTATCACTTAAGAGCTTTGTCTAAAGATACTGCAGGCAATGTTGCCAAATCCATAGACACAGTAACTATTACACCAAAAACCACCGAAAACGCCCTTAACCTAGTAATCAGCAACTTACAAGAAGCCTTTGGCTTCCTTACTAGACTAGGAAAAAACTAAGATGAATCAGGCATTATTTAAAGTTCAAAATCTTTTTAAATCATTTGTAGTGGCTAGTGCAAATGTGCCTGTTTTAAAAGATATCAATCTAGAAATTAACAGTGGCAATTTTTTAGTTATCTTTGGCCCATCTGGATGTGGCAAATCAACGCTACTTCATACGATTTTAGGCCTTGAGGCACCAAATAAAGGTAGCGTTCTTTTTTCTGGTAAAAATTTATATACTTCAAATAATGAAGATGATAGATCTGATTTTAGAAAAGAACACATTGGTATGGTGTATCAGCAACCAAACTGGATTAAATCATTAACTGTTGTTGAAAATGTTGCTTTCCCTTTATTGCTTTTGGGTGCTAGTAAGCTTGAATCACTTAAAAAAGCTCGTGAAGTTGTGGATATGGTAGAAATGAGTGAATGGTCTAACTATATTCCTACAGAACTTTCTAGTGGACAACAACAAAGAGTTTCACTAGCCAGAGCCCTAGTTTCAAACCCAGAAGTAATTATTGCCGACGAGCCAACTGGAAATCTTGATTATGAATCTGGTCAAGAACTCATGCAACTTTTATCCTCACTAAACAAAAAAACCGCTAAAACTATAGTCATGGTTACCCACGATCTTGAGTACATTAAATACGCTAAGACAGCTATTAAGATGTTTAATGGTGAAGTTGTGGGTGAATATGATGAATCAGATAAACAAGCCTTACTTACTGAGTTAAAAAGCAAACGTGGTAATGGTGATCTTAAAACATCTGAAGATAAATCTGGGAATACACAACATGTTTAGAATATTAAAACAAAACCTATTCAGCAATTTTCCTGGAGCTTTGTTCCAAACAACCACATTTATTCTTCTACTCTTGCTCTATTTAGTTGCGAGAGTTATTTCATGGATATTGAGATTGCCAATTATTTCTCGTTTTATATCTCCAAAATTAAGCACACCTTTACACAAAGTGTATTCTAAAGCGGTGAAGGTTTTTGACTATAAACGCAATAAAACAATCTCCAGAATTAACTTAATCGAGCTTGCCATACGTAATATGCAATCAAAAAGCACTAGAACCACTATTACCATTGGTGGCATGATGATTGGAATTGGTTCAATTGTCTTCTTGGTTTCCATTGGATATGGATTACAAGAATTGGTAGTTACCCGTGTGGCGAGACTTGAAGAAATGCGTCAAACTGATGTTTCTTCACAAGCTGGAGGCAAAGCCAAGATTACAGATAAAACCTTGAATGATTTTTCAGAAATTAGTGCCATTGAGATGACTCTGCCATTAATAGCAGTGGTAGGTAGAGTTAACTATCAAAGTTCTGTTTCTGATATGGCGGTTTATGGAGTTACCTCTGATTATTTGCGTCAGTCTGCAATTCAACCATCTACAGGAAAGATTTTTGATAGTAATGAAATAGTCACTGATGCTGGCAGTATTGTGACTGAAATTATGGGTGAGAAAGCAGACAATATTTTTGATGTAAGGGGTGAAGAAATTAGAGATGTTACCTTTGCCATTGATTCAGGAACTTGGCTTAAAGTTCGTGCAGATGCAACAACTGATTCAGAAATTTTAGGATATACCAAGAAGGTTGCTGATTCTATTTCTGGATCTGAAGTTTGGGGTGAGAAGTATGTAAGTGATACAGATGCAGGTACTTCTGGAAAAACCAAAGATGATGTTATTTTAGGAAAATGGGTAAAAACTTCTGTATTATTGTGGAAACTAGAGTCATGTGACCCGGAATCGCAGGGTGACTGTGAAGATGGTACTCATATGGTAATGCGTGGTGAAGATGGACAACAACTTTCGCTAGAAGGCTACATTGCAGAAATTGGCATGACTATTGCAGAGGACGGAGCTATTAATTCTAGTACAGTTTTGGGAGACACAACAGAAATATCAGGTACAACTGACTCAAATGGAACTTCATTGGAGTGGGTTGAGATTGCCTCGGAATCTGGAGAAGTTACAACAGAAAAAACCAAAACAGTTAAATTAGCAAGATCTGCCCAACGCGAAGCAGTGGTAAACAGAGCGATGTTGCAGGTACTAGGAATTACTGAAAATGAAGCAGTTGGCAAGAAATTTACCGCTTCATTTGTAGTTGTTGGCGAGTTACTTTCAGATTCTTCAGAAAAAATTGAATCTTCACCTGCCGAATATACAATTGTAGGAGTAACACCAGAGGAAAAAACACCTATCTTCTATGTTCCATTTATGGATTTGCGCACGCTTGGAATAACAAATTATTCTCAGGTAAAAGTTGTGGTTAAGGATAAAGATGATTTGTCAGCTACTCGCCATCAAATCGAGGCAATGGGCTATGTTACAAGATCTGTAGCAGATACAGTGGAACAAATTAATTCATTATTTTCAACCACTAGAGTAATTTTGGCAGTACTGGGGATGATTGCCCTGGGAGTAGCCGCACTTGGTATGTTTAATACTCTCACAGTTTCTTTATTAGAAAGAACGCGTGAAGTTGGTTTGATGAAAGCTATGGGTATGAGATCTTCAGAAGTCCAGGAATTATTCTTAACAGAGTCAATGATTATGGGTATCTTGGGTGGATTACTAGGTATTATAACCGGGTTTTTAGCTGGTAAGTTAGCTGGGCTGGTCTTATCTCTATTTGCCGTTTTTCAAGGTGTTGGATATGTTGATATTTCTTACATACCAGCTTCTTTTACTGTGGTAATTATTATTCTTTCATTATTGGTTGGAATACTTACTGGCATTTATCCTGCTAAACGTGCAACTAAGATTTCTGCTCTTAACGCACTGCGGTATGAGTAATTTCTATTTTTTTTAATACCTAATTACTTTGAGAGTTTCTCAGAGTAATTAGAAGTTTTTCATTTTTTTATTTCTACACTTTGTGTATGTGATGATCATTTATTTTTCGATTGGTTAGTTAATTTGTAAGTTTCTATTTAAGATTAAGTAGTGGATATGTTTTGCAGATAGTTGATGTTAAGAAATTGGATGTGACTGGAATGAGAGTTTTTAATAGATGGTCAGTATATGAGTGGGGTAGTTTTTGTTATTGAATAGGTTTGTAGGATATTTTCTTTCTTCCCCTTATTTATAAGGGAATAGAGGTAAAGAATTTTGTAAGTTACATCTGGAAAAGAGTCAAAATCTTGCCCTAGCGGGCTAGGGCAAAAAATAAATAATCTCACTGTTAACTCAAGCCAAGATTTAAGTATATTTTCACATAATACTGTTGATTAAGTAGAGTTAGGAACAAAATAATTTCTAGTAGTCTTTTAATTGTTCGGATATTTATAAGTGTCTGTTATTTTATTTTGTTTGAAGAATAATTTAATTAGTTGATTTTTATGTGTTGGAATTCTGTTTTAATGTTGTTTGCTTTGTTTGAGTTATTTTTCATGTATTAGCTGGGATAGTACCACATCTTCCTTTCCCCCCTTATATATAAGGGTATAGAGGTAAAAGAAAAAGTATGAAATATTGATTTATAGGCATAATTAGAGACTAAATTGTCCCCACCGGCGGGGACAAAAAACAGGCAATTTTCACAGTTAAATTTATCTATATTTTAGTCACATTTTACCCTTGACACAGCACATAAAAATATATAAACTATCACTATATTGATAACTAATAAGGTGCGGTATGACAGATGTAGACATGCAAAAAAAAGGTAATAATAATCAATATTCTCCTCAAGTAAATGAGTTTACTAGAAAGCTTGCAAAAATACTTGTAGAACAAATAAAGCACGATCTAGAAGTAAAAAAATCAAGGTTAAAAATAACTAGTACGGAGGCAGTCGGATGAATGCTCACCTTGTAAGCCAAAATGCTGTTGCTGCTATTCGCGTTTCTTCAGTAAAACAAGGTTTGCAGGGTGATTCTCCAGAAGATCAAAAACAACAAATTGAGCGGTTTGCCCTTGCTCGTGGCATAAAGATCAAAAAGTTCTTTATTTTCATGGAGTCTGCCTCCAAAGAACAGCAACCAGTACAAGAAGCGATAGATTATAGTGCAGATCCTAAAAACAATATTCAACTTTTCATTATTAAATCAATTGATCGATTCACCCGCGGTGGATCGTATTTATACGACCACCTAAAACGACAGTTAGTTTCAAACAATGTGAACTTAATTGATATCTACGGCATTATCAGTAGCCAGGAAGTTAACACACTTGAGCATTTGGATATTAAGTTTGACTGGAGTGTGTATAGTCCATCAAAAAAAGCAGAGATCTTAGAAGCAGAACGGGCCAAAGATGAAATGCGCGATATTATGACCCGCATGATTGGCGCAGAAATTCGTTATGTTCGCATGGGTTACAGAGTTAGATCTGCACCATTTGGTTTTAAAAACGAAAAAATAGAAACAGA
>Ga0100393_10006114_pt1 | contig 10778 bp, 9 predicted proteins | sample CryGeymeta201517_FD_81546 | JGI IMG/M metagenome (GOLD analysis project Ga0100393, IMG submission 81546) | Groundwater microbial communities from Crystal Geyser aquifers in Utah, USA - Crystal Geyser metaG 2015-17 | ecosystem: Environmental > Aquatic > Deep subsurface > Groundwater | place: USA... | reverse complement strand
GCTGATAAGCAAAAATTCCAAAATAAAGTTGATTTGATTTTAGATATTAAAGATCTTCCCCGCTGGCCTGAAAAATTCAAAATTAAAAATTTAATCCCCGACCGGATCGGGGACGAAATTAAAAATTTTCCTGAAGTACATCCTGATTATTTTTCTATTAATCCCGACCATTCTTCAAAATTTGAAGCTTACGTTCCTATCATGACCGGCTGTAATAACTTTTGCGCTTATTGCGCCGTGCCTTACACTCGCGGCCGTGAAGTTTCTCGTCCTGTTGAAGATATAATCCAGGAGGTGCATACATTAATTATACAGGGTTATAAACTTATAATTTTATTAGGGCAGAATGTGAATAGTTATAAATCAAAAATTTCCAATTTCTCTCTCTTCGAGAGATCCCTCGCAGAGGGACAATTTCTAATTTCTAATAAAATTTCAAATTTTAAATTTCAAATTTCAAAAAATACTTCCGTTAACTTTCCAACTTTACTGAAACTAATCAGCCGAATTCCAGGCGATTATTGGCTGTCATTTCTCACCTCGCATCCAAAAGATTTATCTGATGAATTAATAAACTGCTTTAAAGAATGTGAACATTTAATCCCGTATTTGCATTTGCCGCTACAATCTGGCTCTAATAAAATTTTAAAAGCGATGAATAGGAATTACACGGCAACGGATTATGTTAAATTAATCAAACAAGTGAAACAAATTAAACCGATGGTTGCCGTTTCCACCGATATTATTGTCGGTTTCCCGAGTGAAACAAAAAAAGAGTTTGAAGCCACTGCCAAATTGATGAAAAAAATAAAATTTGACATGGCCTATCTTGCCCAGTATTCTCCGCGTCCCGGCACCGCCGCCGCCAAACTGAAAGATAATGTTTTGGCAACAGAAAAAGCCCGTCGCCGTTCTGCCTTAAATGAAATTCTTAAAAAAACAGCTTTAAATAATAATAAAAAGATGGTGGGCAAAAGAATTGAAGTGCTGATAGAAAAATGTAATAATAAAAATGAATGCTTGGGCAAGACAAAAAACTTTAAAGATGTTAAAATAAATGTAGCTCCTGCCTTTAGGCAGGAAAAAATCCGACCTAAAGGTCGGAGTTACACAATCAAAAAGGATTTGATTGGCCAATTTGCCAAAGTGAAAATCACTAAAGCCAATGCTTGGAATTTGGAAGGGAAACTAATAATCTAATAATCTGGAGAAAAGAAAAAGGCTTCAAAAGAGAAGCCTTGTCCTGTATCTTTTTGTCCTCCTATTTGTCTTGATTAATGTGGGGGCACTATCCCTTTCTCCCTTGCTGATTTTTTCTTCTTCCAGTCGTAGTAACTCCAGATCTCATCCTTTGTCCATTTGCTGAAATCTGGATCTAAACGTTTCTGCATTTTTTTTAATAATTTGCACATTTTTTTATCCTTTCTTTATGTTAAAAAATTCAAAAATTAAAACTAAATCCGAACGGCGCGAAAGTTTGGCTCGCAAACTTAAAATTAAAAAGAAAAAAGGTGGCACTTTAGCCGGCCAGCTTTTGCATTTACAAACGCGCAAAAATCTGGCTGGCACGGTCAAAAAAATGAAAATTATTTAGCCATATGAACAAACCAATGAATAATAACGGTTGTATAAATAATTTTAAATGTGTTGCCACCTATGGTAGCTAAAAACCCCTTAAACATCGCCCAAGGCCCCTTCTTGAAATAAAATGAAACGCATATGCCGGCCGCTATCTCAGCCAAATATGGCACGAGAGGGATGATGGTGGCGAAAAAAAACGCCCAATAGCCATATTTTTCTATCCACTCATGAATCTTCAAGCGCATTCTGTGTTTCATTTTTTTTCCACTTTTCTGCATTTTACCAATTATAACCAAATTATTTTCTGGTCTCATTGTCGCCTTTTCTCTTCTCGCAAATTTCAGTAAATGACCAATTGGTATAAATTTACCAACCAGACGGACCAAAAATTTAACGCTTAAAATAAATGGATAACTGAAAAAAATCAGTAAAAGCGGAGTGCTCGTTATAATTAGACTTACCTGACAAACAGCCCAAAAAGATTGACCTTGGAAGAGAGCGAGTGAAGCCCCGCTTTCCCATTTAGATAAATAAAGAATCTTTCTCAAAAATGAGTAAAAATTCATTGTTCCCTCCCATCCTTTATTTTTTTGTCAATTTTTTATTTTAGCTTACAATGAAAGCAACAACTATGTCAAGCCAACTGCCAAAACTAATTGTGATTTTAGGTCCGACGGCCACTGGTAAAACCAAACTGGCGGTGGCTTTGGCGCGAAAATTTAAGGGAGAAATTATTTCGGCTGACAGCCGGCAGGTTTATCGCGGCCTGGATATTGGCACGGGCAAAGACCTGGCTGAATATAAATTACCCCCTCGTTCGAAAGATCTTGAGATCTTTCAAACTCTCCCCCTTATTAAGGGGGAGAAAAAGAGGAGGTCTATTCCCCATCATCTGATAGACATTGTCAAACCGATGACTGAATTTAATGTGGCCAAGTTTAAAAAACTGGCGTTGAAAGAAATCCATAATATTATTAAACGCGGCAAGTTGCCAATTTTAGTTGGCGGAACTGGTTTATACATTTCTGCCATTGTAAATAATTATGATATTCCAAAAATTAAACCGGCTAAAAAAATTAGAGCTAAGTTAGAAAAATTAAATAAATCAAACAAATTAAAAATGTTAAAAAAATTAGACCCGGCGGCGCTGGAATTTTTAGATGTAAAAAATCCGCGGCGAATTGACCGGGCTTTGGAAGTTTGTCTTGCCGGTTATAAATTTTCAGAAATCAGAAAAAAAGCCAAACCGCTTTTTAATGTTTTGCCAATCGGCATTAGATTGCCAAAAAATATTTTAAACAAACGGATTGACGCGCGGGTAGACAAAATGATTAAAAATGGCTTGCTGGAAGAGACAAAAAAATTAATAAAACAATACCCGCCAAGATGGCGGGTAGGCGGCCAATATCCCGCGCCCTTGCAAACAATTGGCTATGCGGAAATCATAGATTATATAAATAAAAAAACAACTCTAAACCAAGCTGTTAATTTAATTAAATTACACACTCGCCAATTTGCCAAAAGGCAGATGACTTGGTTAAAAGGCATGGAAAAACGAGGAGTAAAAATTCACTGGCTTAATCGCCAAAAAACAATTAAAAAAATAATTCAACGGTTTCTTGATAATTAAATTAATTATCAAAACCCGATGGCCATCAGCCTAAAACTACGGTTTTAATGTGTAAGTCAAGCCAAAGATAAAAAGCACAATCAAAAATATCCCGCCTGCCACCCCGAGCCAGACAGGCAGTTCATACTCTGGCTTTCTTTTGCCCCGACGTCTGGCCACAAAATAAGTCACCACTTCAAGGATACCGGCCAGACCGGCCACCAGCGCCCCCACAAAATTAATTGTGCCTATAAAATCGCGCGCGCCTAAAAAAAACGCGGCTAAGGGCACGCTCACGGTCAGCAACCAAGCCGTCGGCCCCGATAATTTATAGTCAAATTTATAAATTTCAATCAACGCCAAGCCCAAAACCAAAAAGCTCGTCGCCATGGCAAAAAAAGCAAAGATATTAGCCACCAAAATCATCTGCCAGCCGAATAATTCTCCCAGCCCCACGCTAGCCACTTCCGTCACCTTTGCCCCGGAAACACTGATGACCAGCGCGACAAACAACCAATAAACCACTTGCGGAATAGCGCATCCCCAGCCGAGAGCGCTTTTCATTTTATGCTCTGCCCCTTTTAAAATCTGGCGCACCTGCGGTACTGCCTCTGTGCCGGAACAGGCAAAAATTAACACCCCATAAGGGATAAAAAATAAATCCCAGTGCCAGCCGCTTAAATTTGTCAGCTCAATCTGCCTAAAAGATAAAACACCAATACCGACCATTGCTATCAGCATAAAAATTGTCATGACCAGTTCTACCCGCTTAGTCAGAGTAATGCCAAAATAAATAAATATGGAAAAAACCACAAAAAATCCAAGCCCGCTCCAGATCGCCGGCATACCAGTCAGCGCCCCGATGACTTCGCCTGTCCCGATAAAATAAACCAGCAGCGCCCCGTAAAAAGAAAAAATCAAAATTAGACTGATAACTCGTTTGGCTATTTTGCCTAAATAAATTCCGGTATAACCGGCTATTTGGTGAATGCCGGGCGTTCGGAGCGCTATTTCCCCATACATAAATTTCATTAAGATCATCGCCAAACCGACAACCATCAGGGCTAAGGTGCCTGTCCAAAAACCGCTTTGATTAAAAACATAGGGGATACCGAATATCCCCGCGCCAATGATTGTGCCGATTAAAGTCGCGATGGCCTCAATCAGCAAAAAATTTTTTGACCGTTGCATGCTCTTTGTTTATTTTTATTTTAATTTATCAAAAAATAATCTAAAAACATCTTATTAGATTTTATTCCGCCACTTTAATCTCTGTCTCTTCAGCCGGATTATCAACCACCTCAATGGCTGACGGCACATCCTCCGTAGCTTCACTAGGAGCTTCAACAGAGGCTGGGGATTCAGTAATAGGAGATGATTCAGCCGCCTGTTCTTGATTAACCTCGTCCTCTGATTCACTTTCACTCTTTGCCCCTTCTTCTACTGCTTGGTCTGTCTCTTCTTCTGCCTCTGGTTCTAATTCTGGCGGCACTATCTGCTCCGCTTCTTTAATTTCCTCCAACTGGCTGTCAGGGCTAATCAAAGGAACATCGGGATAGTCTATTTCACTCGGCGCCTTTTCTGCCCCTTGCCTGATAATCTCAAAATCAAGCGAGGGCATAATTAAAATCTCACTGCTAGATTTGGCAATACCGACAATCTGCGCCATCTGACCATAATATTTTGGCTTGACCGGCATAAGCGAGGTTAAAATTATTTCATCTTCTTGATTATTAACCAGTCCGGCAATCAGCTGCGCTTCATAAAGGCTATCGGCTAAATAATATCTCTGGCCAATTTCCAAATTATTAAATCCGCCGACTACCCCGCCAATTGCCACCTTAACTTTGCTGCCCTGGCTCGGACCGACCACTATACCTATCGCCGGCAGATAATTTGTTGATTCAAGATTATCTCCTGAACTATCCAGCGGTATGTCAGCGCGCACCTTAACCACCTGGCCTTGCTCATTAATCCCGACAGCGTCGCCAGCCAGCAGCATTGTTGAACTGGCATAATCAAATTCAGTAATAATTGCCCCGGCTAAATCCAAATTGCCGCTCAACTGAATATCACCCTTAACCACTACTTTTCCTTCAACTTTTAGCTCGCCAATAATACTGGCCACATTATGAACAACCAAGCCCTGCTCAATGGTCACTATCCCAGCCACTGCCAAATCTCCGCCGTATTCAGTTACCGGCCTGACTGACACTTCGCCTTTATTTTCCAGTAATTCACCAGCGTCAACCACAGCCACTTGGCCATCCTTTTGGCTATCATCAATGATTAATTGCTCATCGCCGCTCAAAATATCATTCAAATCAGCGCCTCTTTGATGCACTGTCTTATTGGCAATACTTAAAAGGATTTGAATTCCAGATTTTTGATTTTGGATTTCAGCAGTATAATCTTCAAGCGCTATGCCGATTATTCCGGCGTCAGCCAGGGTGGCTTTCATGGCGTAGCCTGGCTTGGCAGCGGTGGTTAACAGGTCGCCTTTTTTAATCGGCCCATTTTCCAAAGTCACTTTAATCGCCACATTGCCGGAAATAGCCAATGTCCTTGCCTCTTGGCTCGCCTCTTGTCCGCTGGCTATGGCCGTCCCAGAGAGGACTGCCGCTGGTCTGGCTGTTACCACGCCTAAAATCGCATTAGCATTCGGCTGATAACTTTTAACTGCCATCTCGCTATTTCTCGGATCAACCACGACTACATCGCCAGTTTCAGGCAATGTCTGCCAGAGAGATAAATCAAGCTGTTCTAGCCCGGCCTCATCCGCTCTGTCTAAACCTAAATTCATTTCAGATATATCCGCCTCTTCTAATGCCCTAATTCTCATATATGCCCCAAGACTGCCCTGGCTGAAATTAACGCTGCCGCCAAAATATGAATCGCCTTCAACTCTTAAGCTCTCGCCGACTTGCATCGTCCCTTGAATTAAAGCCTGTGACAAAACCACTCCGGGCGTGCTGGTGCTGGCGGCGCTAATTCTCGTTTCTAAATCTATTAACTTTCTGCCCATGTCTGCCATTCGCAAAGTCATTTCATCAATTTGCCCTTCCACCCCTAAATTATCCAGCGCGCCAGCCACCATTAAATTCACCTCGTCTTCTATTTCCATACTGGCAATTCTTTCCTGCACTTTTTCTTCCACCTGCTCCACGGTCAGCGATTTATTGCGTCTTGAAATTAACACCTTAATAACTCCCTCTTCTGTTTCCAGTCCTTCCAGGGCCACACCGACTGTTGAATCTCCGCTGTCAGCGCGCATCAAATACCCCGGCCTGATGGCTGATGTTAAAGAGTCGCCTGGCCTAATCACTCCATTCTCAATAGAAGCTTTGGCCGGTACCTGGCCTAACAGCCCAATAATCACCGGCTGGCTCAATGCCTTTTTATCAGCCGTAATTTCAGTGTTGCCGATGATCGCCGGGTTGGATGAGACAATCCCAATGACATTAGGATCTCTTTCCCGCTCGCTTCTTTTGACAGCATTTTCTTTGGTAATGTCAACGCTGACCACTTCGCCCGGCTCTAAATCAGTGTCCTCGGTCCAAAAATATTCAGCGTAGTCAGCGCCATTAGTTAGATAAGAGCCGGAAATGTTAACATCGCCAATTGATTCTTCACCAGTTGCAGTGCCAACGACTAACGAGCCAGTGGTCGTCGCATTGCCTTCAAGATAAGTATTATGGGCATAAATCCCGCCATACCATTTTCCCCTGCCTGGGCCAATCATATTGCCAGCCACAAAATTATGCGTGCCGGCAACTTCAATGTCATAAACTCTTTCTTCACCCACTTTTTTAATTGATACAATCTCGTCCCATAAAACATCCTTTTCTCTTTCCTGCCCGATGTCTTCGGCTTGGCCAAACCCAAAACTGCCCAACGCCTCGCTGGTAGGCACGGCAATTTTCATGCCCTTTTTTAACTCATTAACCTTTATCCATTTTTGCTTTACTTTTGCCATAAATTTGAAATTTAAAATTTTGAATTTTATTTGGAAATTGGAATTTGGAATTTGGAATTTTCAATGATATATTTCCGCCAGACTCTTTGCAAATTCAGCACTTTGCGCCGGATGTAAAAATATTTGTCAATTTCTTCCTTAAATCTCTCTGTTTCAATGCCTACAGCGCAGATGTCCCGCGTCTGCTCCAAATAAACTACCATTTTATTGCATCTTAACATCACTTCATCTAAAATTTTCAAACATTCCGTGCTCTCGCCAAATCTTTTTGAATGGCTCTCGGCAATCAGATGCGGAATGGACAAAGCGGTGATGCACATAGTTTTGATAATGGTTTGTTCCAGCTCTTCGCTGCCAAACCTCTGATTATCCGCTATCTGCGTTTGCCGTACTTTTGTGCTTTCTGTGTTTTTGTACTTTTGTGCTTTCTGTGTTTTCTGTGATTTCATGACCTCACCCGCCACAAACACGCTGCCTTCAAGAGCTTTTTGATACACTTCTAAATCAGTGAAATTTTTCACCGCGGCTTTAGGATTATATGGCCTACGGTTTGGATTGTAATTAGTGTAATTTTTATACATAATATTTAGGATTAAATTTCAAAATCCTAATGCCAAATGTCAAATCAATGACAAATGACTGAATGTCAAACTTTTTGGATTTTGAACTTTGGATTTGATTTGACATTGGAAATTTGACATTTGACATTTAATTTTTCAAATTTATATTTTTGAATTGAAATTTTGCCTTTTGATTTTTTAATTTTTAATTTTATACAACAGCTGGTCTTAATTTCTCTATCTTATCTGCTCTCTCATTTATTTTATATACGCCTTCCTTGGTGACAACTTTTTTCCGTCTGCCTTTTGTCTTTTTATAAACCACGTGCAAGGGATAAAATTCAAAATAGTCCTTTTCGTCAAACCAGGCGCATTTAAAATGATAAACGCGCAAACCGGTCAGCCGCGACAAGGCGAGAGCGTACAAAGTCAACTGCTCCAGCGGCCGTTCATGCGCCGCATTGGGTTTATAATCAAGAATATGCACATTGCCGTTTCTGATTTGCAGCATATCAATATGCCCGGTAATCAGTTTCGGCAGTTCATCTATTGTCATCAATTCAAGATCGTCAGTTTTTAATTTTAAATTGCAGTTTTGACTTTTGAGTTTTGACTTTTGAGTTATTTTTTTGTACATCTCAAATCCCAACTGGCTCTGCATATGCGCCAAATCCTCCCGCCGGATATAGACCGGCACTTCGGTGGCCACTGTTACGCTGTCATTGGCTAACATAAATCTTTGCAAAGCGTCATGCCGCTCTTTATTCTCGCCCACTGACTCCAGCACGAATTTAGCCAATTTGGTGGCATAATTCTCTTTACTACGCACGATCATATCGCTCTTGCTGAAAAATATCGGCGCTTCGCTGGCGCGCAATCCTTCAGAAAAATATTGATGCGGACATTCGGCCGGCACCAACTCTAAAAATTCCTTAAGCGCCCCGAAATTGCGGTTCTTAAAATCTTCTTCAATAATCAATCTTGTTTTGGCCCGATGGTAACGGAAACGATACAACTGGCGATGGGCCAGGGTGGCGGTGATAAGCACATCCTCTGGTTTGTATAACTTTAAACCAAACTCTCGCATGCGGTGATAAGCGCACAAACTTTGGTATTGCTTGATCCAATTAGCAAGAGTGGAGGGTTGTAAAAGTTGTGTCATTTTTTTATAATTAAATTCAAAACTCAAAATTCAAAAGTTAAAATTGCAAGTTAAAATTAAAAATTATTTTTCATTTTCAATTATCTTTTTTTTAAACTAATAACTCCGGCAGCTAACATATTTGAAAGTTCAGCAGCTTCTTGCAATAATTGATTAACTTTTGCAACATCAGTCAAATTCGCATCTCTTAAAAGTCCGAGCCAATATTTTGTTTCATTGGCGCTTTTTAAGGATATTTCATAAAACTTTTTAAACTCTAATCTTGAACTGGCAGATTTACCTTCAACTAAATTTGCGCCTATTGAAGTTGCAGAACGTATTAATTGATCGCTGATAACCCAAGAACTTCTTTTATTTGGCAATGTATCTGTCAATGATAAAATATCCAGGCTGAATCTATAACACCTGCCAGTCAAATCAGTTTTGAATTTTGAATTAAGGTTTTGCATTTATTTTTTGGTTAATTTAATTTTGCCTTTTGTCCCGAGTGCTCGGGATTGCCTTTTGCCTTTTGAATTGAAATTTTACTTTTTAACTTTTGAATTTTGACTTTTATCTAAATTCATCTTATTCACCATCTCACAGCTTCTCTCCAGCGAGTATCCCAAATAATACAGGCTCATGGCGTCTAAAATTATGGCTTTGGGATAGTGCTTGCCTTTGACCGCGCCCGGAGTAAATGTCCGCTGGCAATCATGGCACAAATACAATTGCACTCGTTCGTTTTTCTTTTGTCTTGTCCCTCTTCTGACATAATTTTCACTGGCGCAATAGGGACAAAACACATCCAGAACATTTTTCACCGGCTCCTCTTTTTTCTCTACGCTCATGGGCAAACGACCTTCGGTTTTGTCCTTTAATTTGGTTGATAAATTTTTTATCATTTTAGAAAACATATTTTTTAAAACTCAAACAAATAATTTTCACCCTTCGTGGGATCCCCCCTCGGTAAACTGGAAAGTTTCAAGTCAGAAATTGGGGGACAAATTTCTAATGCCAAATCTCACGCTTTTACTACCTCTTTATCTCACGACTTCTGGAAAAACCAGCCATTCGTTGCGCAACCGTGATAAAAAACTGTTTAATTTTTAATGACTTTTTATTCATAAATTTGATTTATTAAATTTTGATTTTTAAGTTGAAGTTTTGACTTTTGACATTTGGGTTTTGAGTTTTTACTAGATACGGATGCTCGGCCGTGGTCCTAATTATTCTACCAGATTTGGTGCGCAACTCATAGATAGCGCGCACGCCCATATCCATTAAGGCCCTTATTTTGCGGTATTCTGCGCGATTTGTGGCTTCATTAAGGGATAAGACCTGATCACCCGGCAAAACATCTCTAATCGGCGTTAGAAGATAATCATAGTCCTCATTATTTAAGGTTCCGTCTTGATTTAATGGATCAAAATTATTTAATTTTTTGTTTAATTTTTTGACTTTTTTGCGGCGGCGAATTGGGAGTAAAGTGTCGCCGGTCATACAGTGGCCCACCACACTCAATTTTTGAGTGGGATTGGTCGTCCCGATGCCGACGTTGCCGCTCATTGCTACATACAGTCCCTCTGTTGTTGTAGAGGCAACTCTTAACAGCGGCGCTGTTGAACCTTCTACCTTTCCTATTTCCAACCGAGCCGTAGGCGAGGTTGTCCCGATGCCGACGTTGCCCGCATTTGTTACTACCAATCCTGTCCCAGTTGAACCGCTTGCGTTAAGAGCTTGTGTTGTGTTAAGAGCATCACTGCCTACTACCTGCAACCGAGCCGCAGGCGAGGTTGAACCGATACCGACGTTGCCGTTATTTAATACCCTTATCTTTTCAGACCAAGTCGCTGAAGCAACTCTTGATTCAAAGACTAATGGAGTATTTGAACTACCATAATCTGGATT
>Ga0100393_10006099_pt1 | contig 10787 bp, 9 predicted proteins | sample CryGeymeta201517_FD_81546 | JGI IMG/M metagenome (GOLD analysis project Ga0100393, IMG submission 81546) | Groundwater microbial communities from Crystal Geyser aquifers in Utah, USA - Crystal Geyser metaG 2015-17 | ecosystem: Environmental > Aquatic > Deep subsurface > Groundwater | place: USA... | reverse complement strand
CGCCCGTCCGCGAGGCGATCCGGCACCTGCCGACCGAAATGGAGGAGGGCTATCAGCTCGACCTGCCCCTGGCCGCCGAGGCAGCACTGAGCGCACTGCTGGCCCAGGACTGGACCGGGCTGCTGCTGCTGTGCGACTACGGCAAAACCATCCAGGCATTACTGCAGGACTGCCCGCATGGCACCGCCCGTTGCTATTACCGCCACCAACAAGACAACGACCTGCTGGACCGCCCCGGCGAAAAAGACATCACCTGCGATCTCTGCTGGACGAGGCTGCAAGCTCTGCTGGCCCAGGCAGGTCTCAGCGGCATCACGCTGGAAAGCCAGGAGTCCTTTCTCATCCAGCGGGCCGCCGCAACAGCCGAAGCCATCGTAACCGGCAGTGCCGGACAATTCAGCCGCGAACGCCAAACGCTGATGCAACTGATCCATCCGGCCAACATGGGCCAACGCTTCCAAATGCTCTGGGGGCGGAGAAAAGCATAATTTTTCCCGGAAAAAGGCTTGCTAGACTCCGCTGCGACGCTACTTTCTGCCGCTTTTACAAAATTCAACCCGAAATTTCCCATGGCACGTATCTGCGCAATCACAGGCAAGCGCCCCGTTAAAGGCGGCCGCATCATTCGTAAAGGTCTCACCAAGAAGAGTGGTGGTATCGGCACCTCGCTGGTCAAAAACACCAAGCGCCGCTTTCGCCCGAACCTGCAGCGTATCCGGGTCAAGCTCCCCAGCGGTGAAATCAAGCGCATGTGGGTCTGCGCCAAAGCCATCAAAGCGGGCAAGGTGACCAAAGCCTAGCGTGCCCGACAGCAATTGTTTGACGTAAAGCCCCGCCAACAGCGGGGCTTTTTTGTAGTGGCGATCCATACCTTGCGCGCTACTCCTCCAGCGCCTTGCCCTGACCCGCAAAGAGCGCCAAAATCCCCTGCATCCCCCCATGACTCATCGGGTTGCGGGCATCAGCCAGGCCTGCCTGCCGGTAAAAGCGGGCCAGTGCATCCGGATAGTCGCCCGGATACCAGTGCTGCCAGTAGTCCGCCCAGGGGCCGTCCTGCAACGCCGCAGCCAGTGGAAAAATCGCATCACAGAGAAGTGTGTTCAGCCGCTTGTCGCCGATTTTTTGCTGAAACACGTCCTGCTGCAGTTGCTCCAATAGCTGCCTGGTCTGCGCCGATTTCCGAAACTCTGCCGCATCAGCACCGCTGCCCGCCGGAAATTTGCCCAAGCGGGCCAGCAGTTGCTCCGGCCAGGTGGGATTGGCGGCACAAATGGCGGCATATTGCCGCAGCCGCAACCTGGGGTGGTTCGCCGGACGACAACCACTCAACCTCCAGTCCGCACGCAGCGACTCAAAAATGGCTTCCGTGTCAGGACCCCGGCTAAAATCGGCAATGGAATACGCCGCCGCAATCTTATGCATCGGCCCGCGGTTGCGCGCAAAACCCATCACCTCCAGTGTGGACTCATGGCAGCAGCGGGCCCAGTCCGCCCGATCCAGCCTTTTTCGGGCATACGCGGCTTTGAGCTGCCAGCGGCCCGCCGCCAATGCCTCCAACAAGCTCATGCGCCCAGACAGCGGCTTTGCCATAAAACGGTCAAACCAGGCCAGCTCATTCACTTGCTCCAGGTCCAATAACGCGACCTCCATCGCATACTCCTCCAGATCCCGTTCCAGCAGCGGCAGCAAAACCAGCGTTTCCAGCGGTGCCCCGGATGCTCCCGGAATGGCCGGATCCTCGCCATACAACAAAACGTGCAAGATGACGCGGCGGAAGTTGGGATTGCGATCATGCCCGTGCTGCTGCCAGTCATGCGCATGAAAGTGGATCTCCACATCACCGATACGTTCCCGACCATCGATCTCCAAACGGGCCTCGCGGAAATCCGGCCCCTCATGCACATTCCAACGGCCCGGGTCCAAAATCTTCAACGGCTTGCCGGCTGCCGTGCGTAAATCGTCCTGATAAAAATCGCCCTGTAACCAGATCTTCTGAATCACCCGCTCAGAGACGGTAAACGGCCCATACAGCCCCTGCACTTCTTCCACTGTAGTTCTCGGCATTAGTCCAGTAGATGACTTTGCCTCCCCGGCGTCAATTCCTGTAGTATTAAATCAAAGTGCCAGCTGACGTTATATCGTTTATTTCGATATACGATGATATTTAATCTGAGGCGAACGCCTGTTTAAGATTCAAAAACTGATGTTCGATGTTCAAGGTTCGCTATTCTTGAAGAACATTCCCCAACCCAGCTATACCGGCGAGCTCCCGATTCACCAGCGGCGGGAGGAGATTATCCGTTGCCTGCAGGCCAATCCGGTGGTGGTCATCGCAGGTGAAACGGGCTCGGGCAAAACTACCCAGCTCCCAAAATTTCTGCTGGAATGTGGCCTGGGACAAAAGGGTTGGATCGGCTGCACCCAGCCGCGCCGGGTGGCCGCACTCTCGGTGGCGCAGCGCATCGCCGAAGAACTGCAGGTCAACTACGGGCAGCAGGTGGGTGCCAAGATCCGCTTCACCGATGAAACCAGTCAAGAATCACGGATCAAGGTCATGACTGATGGCATCCTGCTGAACGAAATCCAGGACGATCCGATGCTGCGCGGCTATGAGGCCGTGGTGATCGACGAAGCCCATGAGCGCAGCTTGAATATTGACTTCATTCTGGGCTGCCTGCGCCAACTCTCCCGAAAGCGCCGGGATCTGAAAATTATCATCACTTCGGCCACCATCGATACCGCGCGCTTCTCCGAAGCTTTTGATAACGCACCCATCATCGAAGTCTCGGGGCGGATGTATCCGGTCGAGACGCACTACCGCCCGGTGGAAGAACTCGCGCCGGGCGACAAGGACTGCGACTACATCGATGCGGCGGCCGCCGTCATCAACGGGATACTGGCCGAAAACCGGGTAGGCGATATTCTCACCTTCCTGCCCGGCGAGCGCGATATTCACGAACTCCGTAAACTACTTGAGGACAGCCCCGCCCGCCACTGCGATTTGCTGCCGCTGTATGGTCGCCTGGCGAAGGCCGATCAGCAACGCATCTTTCATCCCGGCGGCAGGCGGCGCATCATCCTATCCACCAATATCGCCGAGACCTCACTCACCGTGCCGGGAATCCGCTACGTCGTGGACACCGGCCTGGCCCGCATCAGTCACTACAGTCCCCACTCCCGCACCCAGCGCCTGCCGATCGAGCCCATCGCCCAGTCCAGTGCCGAGCAACGCAAGGGCCGCTGTGGCCGCGTCAGCAACGGCGTGTGCTACCGGCTGTATTCAGAAGACGACTACAACGCCCGCCCCGAGTTCAACACTCCCGAAATCCACCGTTCAAATCTGGCTTCGGTGATTCTGCGCATGATGGCCTTCAAGCTGGGCGATATCCGCAGCTTCCCCTTTATCGAACCGCCGGCGGACAATGCCATCGTGGGCGGCTATCGCCTCTTGTCCGAACTGGGAGCAGTCGTCCGCGATGACACCAGCACCAACCTGGATGCCTACCGCCTGACCCGCCTCGGGCACCGTCTCTCCCGCCTACCGGTGGACCCAACGGTAGGACGCATGCTATTGCAGGCCCAGCAGGAGCAGGTGGTGGCGGAGGTGCTCGTTATTGCGTCCGGCCTCTCCATTCAGGATCCGCGCGAGCGGCCCGCCGAACGGGCCAGGGAAGCCGATGAGATGCACCGGCAATTCGTCCATCCGGAGTCCGACTTCCTCACCCTGCTCAATATTTGGAACAGCTATCACGAACAACTCGACAACCTGAGCCAAAGCAAGCTGCGCAAGTTCTGCCAGGCGCACTTCCTCTCCTACCAGCGGATGCGTGAGTGGCGGGATATTCATCATCAGCTGGAACGCACCTTGAATAAACTGAAGCTGTCGCAGGCAGAAACGGAAAGCCGGACGACGGAAAACCGGACAACCACGGCGGATGCGAGCTACAGCCGCATCCATCGCAGTATATTGGCCGGGCTGTTGAGCAATATTGCCTACAAGGAAGCAGCACATAACTACTGCGGTCCCCGCAACCGCAAGGCCCTGCTCTTCCCCGGCTCCGGCCTGTTTGACCACGCCGCTGCCAAAAAACAGCGCCAGGCAGCCTACGCTCAAAAAAATAAGCCCAAGCCGGTAAAAACCGCTGCGCCGGACTGGATCGTCTGCGGCGAGTGGATGGAGACCAGCCGTCTCTACGCCCGCAATGCCGCCAAAGTCGAAGTCGAGTGGATCGAAGCCATGGCGGGCGACCTGTTGTCGGTGCGCCACGCCGAGCCCTTTTGGAGCACAAAGTCAGCTGCCGTGCTCTGTAAACAACGCAAACTGCTGTCCGGCCTGGAACTCAGCCGCGCCAATGTCAGTTACAGCCGGATCGACCCGGATGCGGCAACGGACATCTTTGTCCGCAACGGTTTGGTGGAAGGCGGGATTCGGGAGCGACCGGATTTTTTCACCCATAATGCTGCGCTGCGCACAAGCGCCGAGTCGGAAATCGCCCGGCTGCAAGCTGGCTCCGTTCAGGCCTTGGAGGACCAGCTCTTTAACTTCTACCGCGCCAGGCTCTCCGCCGTTGGCTCCTTCGCTGAACTGCGCCGCTTCGCAAAATCCCGGCACCAGGGATCACTGGATTTCCTGCGGGCTCAGCTCAGCGATTTGCTGCCGCAGCAGGCCGACAGCTCCCGGACCGACTTCCCGCAGTCGATCCAGCTCGGCGGGCATTGCCTGCCGCTGAGCTACCGCAATGAGCCCGGCCATCCAGCTGACGGGGTCACGCTGCGTATTCCAATCGGTCAGCTTGCCGCGATCCAGCAAAGCACCCTGGACTGGGCTGTGCCCGGACATCTCGATGCAAAGATTGAAATCCTGCTGCGCAACCTGCCGAAAGCTCTGCGCGTCAGGCTGCACCCGCTTAAGGAACGCGCCGCTGAACTCCGGCAAAAGCTTCAACCATCCGAGCATGGCTTGAGCCAGCTGCTGGCGGAACTGCTACGCAGTGATTACGGGATTCAGACCTTCCGCGACCAGTGGCAGGCCGAGTTGCCCACACCACTCAAACTGCGTATCCAGGTCGAGAATGCGGCCGGTGAGATACTGGCCGCAGACCGGGATCTGGCTGCGCTGCGGCAGCAACTGGAAGCAAGTTCGCAGTCCATCCGCAGCAGCAGCGGCTTGATCCGTATTCCAGCCTGGCAACGGGCTGCTGCCCAATACGAACGGGAGAACCTGCGCGAGTGGAATTTTGGAGACCTGCCGGAACGGATGGATCTCTCGGGCGAGTCCGGCCTCCCGCTGGTGGCCTATCCCTCGCTGGTCTGCGAATCGGGCCAGGTGCACCTGCGCCTGAAACCGGAAAAAACCGCAGCGGAACAAGCTACCCGCCAGGCCTGGCCCGAATTCTGCGAACAGGTCATGGGGCGCGATCTGGCCTGGCTCCAGCGCGACCTCAAAGAACTGAAGGCACTCGGCACCGACCTGCTTCCGCTGGGTGGCTACGCGGCGATCCAAACCAGTGCCTGGCACCACCTGCGTCGCCACCTCTTCGCCTGTGAGCCATTGTTACCGCTCAGCCAAATGCGTTTTGAGGCCACACTCCAGCGCGCTGACCAGCAAAAGCGCGGGATCATCCAACAGCTGAGCAGTCAGCTGGCCGCCCTGCTGGCCGCCCGCGCGGAAGTCGCCCTGCTGCTGGAACGCAAAAAGACCGCGCAGGCAATCCGTTACCCCGGCATGCGCAGCCAACTCGAGCGCATCGCCCCGCCCAAGCTGCTGGATCAATACGAATTTACCGAGCTCCCGCACCTCACCCGTTACCTCAAGGGCATGATGCTGCGCGCCCGGCGGGCCAGGGATAACATCCAGCGCGATATCGAAAAAGCCCAACGGGTCGCCCCCTACGAAGCCAGATACCAAGCGCTGCACCAACTCGCCAGTCGGCACCGGCAAACCGATGCCGCCAAAGCCTTCATGCTGTTGCTGGAGGAATTCAAAATCTCCGTCTTCGCCCAGGAACTCGGCACCGCCCAAAAAGCTTCGGAAAAACGTCTGGATGAATTGGCCCAACAGATTGAATCCTCCCTGAAGGGCAGCTGCGGGGAACCGGCATGACCACCACAGCCAAGGCCCCAAAAAAGTCACACTTGCCAGCAAAGCGGACACCAGCTTTCCTGACCCCATGCCCAGTCCACACCCACACCCATGCCTCCTCGCCCCTTCCATTCTGGCCGGTGATCATGCAAATTTAGCCGCCAGTTTGAAAATTATCGAGACATCCGGGCTGGATTGGGTGCACCTCGACATTATGGACGGACACTTCGTGCCCAACCTCAGCTTCGGCCCGCAAACTGTTCAGGCACTCCGGGCCGGCTCCAAACTTTTTTTTGACGTGCATCTGATGTTGGATAACCCGCACCTCTATATCGACGCCTTCATCGATGCGGGCGCGGACCTCATCAGTATCCACGTCGAACCGGACTATCCGGTCGGTCCAACCCTGGATTACATCCGCTCACGCGGCTGCAAATGCGGCGTGGTGCTCAATCCCGACACAGACGTGGCCGCCGCCAGGCCCTACCTGCCGAAATGTGATCTCGTGCTCTGCATGACGGTGCAGCCGGGCTTCGGCGGACAAAGTTTTCGCCATGATGTGCTGCCGAAGATCCTTGAACTGGCGGATCTCCGCTCAACCCTGGCACTTAATTACCGGCTGGAAGTCGATGGCGGCGTGGATATCACCACTGCAGCGCTGTGCCGGGCGCAAGGTGCGGATACGCTGGTGGCCGGCACGGCGTTTTTTAGCGCCACGGAGCAGGCTGAATTTGTCCGTGCTATAACAGGCCGCTGAATTCTCCCAATACCTAAGAAAAATGAGGGACGTAGCTAAACCAGAGTATGAATGTTTCGCCAGATACGTTGAAGAATTTGGAACACTTCCAGAGTTTAACGACCAAAATCGATCACCCAAAAAATAAAAGCCCCGGCTTGCGGTCCTGCAACACAGGTATCCTGCGCCGCACCTCATCCACCTGCCCCAAATCGATATCAACATAGTCCTGTCCTTCGTCTTCCCCGAACTCCAACAGGATGTCCCCCCAGGGATCCACCACCATGGAATGACCGAAATAGTGGGCTGAGCCCACTCCTGCTTCGTGATGCTCCTGCCCGCATTGATTCACCGCAATGAAGAAACATTGATTTTCGATCGCCCGCGCCTGGATCAGCGTGCGCCAATGCGCCAACCGGGGGTGCGGAAAGGCCGCCGGCAAGAGTTGTATTTGTGCCCCCATTGCTGTGTTTTTCCGAAACAACTCGGGAAAGCGCAAATCATAGCACACGCCAAATCCGGCCTGCGCGAAATGAATATCCCTCACCACTAATTCCCGCCCCGCTTCGACATGCTGGTCTTCATTGAAAAGCGTGAACAGGTGCACCTTGCGGTAGCGGGCCAGTTCCTCGCCCCGTGCATCAAAATAGAGCAGCGTGTTGCAGGGCATGCCGGAAGCTGCGCATTCCAGAAATGAACCACAAATCGCAATTTGATACTTCCGCGCGATCTTCGATACGGTTTGATGATGTGCTGAAGTTTCCGCCAACAACTGCCGGTTTCTCTTCCAGTCGAACCCGGTGGTCACCATTTCCGGCAAGCACAAGAGGTCTGCATTATGCCCCGACGCACGCTCTGCCGACTGCTCAATCAGATTCAAATTGTGCCAGGGGTCGCCCCGCTTAATATTCAACTGCGCAACTGCTATTTTCATTGATGAATCAATTGGAGTTAAAAATAAGTTTCAATCTTACTTGACGACACCTGGAATTACATGCTTAATAAAAGTTTCACAAAAATAACATATGGCAAAACGAACAATCAAATTAATTATCAAACTCCCGGCTGGTGTCTCTGCCAACAAAGAACTGGAAGCAATTGCGAGCACGGCTGCCAATAATGCGATAGCCAAGGCGTTGACCGATCTCGTCGAGACCCAAAAGCTGGCAAAAATGCTTGCGTCACAGGGCATTCGCATCAGCGCGCAAGAGCTCATGAGCCGCAAGACCGGTAAGGCCGCAGGCCAGCCGACGGCAAAGAAAACCGGCGCGCGCAAGCGGGTCGTGCTCTCGGACGCTGACCGTGAAAAGTTGATTGCCGACCTCAAATCAGGTCTGAAAATCCGCGAGGCGTCCGAAAAATACGGCGTTTCCAGCGCAACCATTTCAACCATCAAGGCGAAGTTTGGTTTAACCAATAAGCAAAAATAAGCTCTTATTTTCAACTACGAAGCCCACTCACCGGAGTGGGCTTTTTTTTGCATTATTCAATGTCCGGTAAGTTGGGATCTTTTTCTACCCGTTCAGGGAAATTCTCAATTGCCCGCATCAGGGAGTCACTTATCCGCTCTTCAGTAAACTGCAAGGCATCGAAAACATTGGGCAATTCCTTCCTCCAAAAAAGATTGCCGCTCGAGGACTGGTAAATTTCGACCGTCAAATGCAAGCGGGAAGCGAAACGAAAGTCGGGCTCGTAGCGATCCCTCATGGCATCCAGCGGCTCGTCAATCGGGTCATGTATATCCGTAAAGCTGCTCAGCTCTTTCTTCCACTTGGTCACAACAAAAAAGTCGCTGTCGGCAGCGGTTTCCTCAAAGCCGCGGGCGCGCAGCTCTGCACTCAAAATCGATTTCGAACGCTCTTCCAATAAGCGCTGTTCCCATTTATTGAAATCCATGCCGGTCACCAGCGTGTGCCGATAGCTGAAGCGGTCCAACGAGGAAAAAGTAACTGTTTTGACAAATTCCGAATGGGAATTGTTGCTGACACAACCAGTCAAAAAAACCAGCAAGATAATGAGAATCCCAAGCGTATTCATAATGAACTTCTGGCATAAAGCCTAAGCTGCATGCGATCAAACTTTATTTACACTTGTAATTGTGTTGCGCCAGTCTGGCGGTGTCGTGAGGCTGCTGTTCCTGCTGCGGACTGGCGCAGCCTGTTGGTGGAATTCAGGCCGCAGTCCGGAAAAACGCTGCGCCCGCACTGCCACCACATCCGGAATGGCTTAAAACTTATTCTTAAATAGACACCAAACACATGCGACTCACTCGACAGGAACGGATCAGCCTGAGTATGCTGCTCATCATCTTTCTCTTTGCGCTGCTCGGCTGGCTTATTTTTTAACGTACGCTGCGCAGCGGGATCAGTTCGATCAGCGTCATCTCCGTCGGGCAATTAAAGCGCAGCGGAGGCAGGCCATTGTGGCGGTTTGAGCCGGCCCCGGCGGAAACATTCAGATAGGGGATGCCAATGCGCCGAAAGCCCCGCGCCCAGTCTTTCGGGACTTCGCTGTAGGTCGTAAGCGGTCCAAAATACGGCAACCGCACCTGCCCGCCATGCGTGTGCCCGGCCAGACAGAGGTCAATCGCCCGCTCGGCCATCCCCATCGCATAATCAGGCGCATGCCCCATCAGGATGCGGAACTCGTCATCCGGCGACTGCGCCAACCATGGCTCGACTGAGCGCTCCGCCCACTCGGCCTGGTTCGATTGGTAAAGACTCAGGCCGTGAAGACTCAGCACCCCTGCCCCGGTATCAATCACCGCCGTCCGCGAAGAGAGCAACTGCAGCGGTCCGAGCGATTCCTGTGGCACTCGATACAATTCCAACTCTGTATCGCCGAACACACCATAGATGCCATACTGCGGCACATAGGAACGGAACAATTCCACCAATTTGGGCCATTCACTGGCAAAGGTCGCCGGGGGCACCTCCTGCAGGTAGTCGCCGGTATTCAGAATCAAGTCCGGCTCCAACTCGGCGATCCGGGCAAAAATACCAGTCTCATAGTCGCCGATCGACCCGGCCTGAATATCTGAAATGTGGAGAATGCGCAACGGTCGCTGCAACTTGGGCGTCTCGATCCGGATTTGCCGCAACACCAGACGCTCGGGTTCCACATAGGTGACGTAGTAACGCAGTGCAAACAGATCGACCGCCAGAAATAGGTAGATTGCCGCAAAGCAATAAAACGGTTTGCGCGAACTCACCCAAGTCAAACCGAGACCTGCAAACAGCACGGCCACCACCAGCAATGCCAGCGGCAATTGCCATAGGTTGAAGTTGTAAGCCTGGTGAATCAGCCCGAAGTTGGGCTTTAACATACCGGCTTGAATAAAGAAATAATTCCGCAGCAACACCGTCAAAATTACTGCCGATAAACTTAAACCAAAGGTTAACCAGGCTACCCGATGCCGGGGCCGCGAGGCAAAGTCGGCCATTCCCAACTGCGACAGTCCGCTCATCCCGGTGATCGCTTGCGCAGCAGCAGGCGTGCAGCAAATGGCAGGAGTGCCACCGCACCTACCCACCAGCACAGTAAGAACTCCACAGGTGCCCGCATGCCGCTGCGGATTGTTTTTTGATTCATCATCGTGCCAACCGTCAGGTTTAAAAAAACAAAGGTGCGGTCCAAATCGTCGGTACCAAAAACTTCGATCAACCAGATAGGCATACGCTACAGAATACTAAGTAAGTGAACGGGAAGGTAAAAAAACGGGAGGGCCCGGCTCCGTCCGGGCCACCTTATCGCCAACGGGAGGGAACGGCTCCGTCCGGGCCGCCTTATCGCCAACGGGAGGGAACGGCTCCGTCCGGGCCGCGATATTGCAAAGGCCATCACTCCCCGCGACACGGTCCAGACGGAGCTGAACCCTCCCCGCGACACGGTCCAGACGGAGCTGAACCCTCCCCTCAACACGGTCCAGACGGAGCTGAACCCTCCCGTCTGGTAGATCAGACCTGTTTG
>Ga0100393_10006097_pt1 | contig 10794 bp, 9 predicted proteins | sample CryGeymeta201517_FD_81546 | JGI IMG/M metagenome (GOLD analysis project Ga0100393, IMG submission 81546) | Groundwater microbial communities from Crystal Geyser aquifers in Utah, USA - Crystal Geyser metaG 2015-17 | ecosystem: Environmental > Aquatic > Deep subsurface > Groundwater | place: USA... | reverse complement strand
GTGAGGATCAAATTATTTTTGCAAAGCTGAGCCCATTCTGGATTGTTGAGAGCAAGGACTCCGCCCATGTTGACCATTCCGTCTTTCTTGGCAGAGATTGTGGTGATGTCGCAGTAGGAGAACATTTCTTGCGCAATGGCTAGGGGGCTCGTCTCGCTATAGCCTTCTTCTCTAAGTCTGATAAACCAAGAGTTTTCGGCAAAGCGGCAAGCATCAAGAACCATAGGCACGTGGTGCTTGCGGCATAATTCCGAACAAGCCTTAATGTTGGCCATGGATGCCGGTTGGCCGCCGCCTGAATTGTTGGTGACGGTCATAACAACCATGGAAACTTTTTCTTTTGTTAAAATTTCTTCAAGCTTCTCAAGGTCGATGTTGCCTTTGAACGGAGACTCAAGTTCGGTGTTTTTGAGTTCTTTGCAGGGTATGTCTTTGGTGATGCAGCCGGCAGCTTCGGCATTGGCGCGAGTGGTGTCGAAAAGCATGTTGGATACAACAAGGCTTCCTTTTGTGCACAAGGTTTGGAATACAATCCTTTCGGCAGCACGACCTTGGTGAGTGGGGATGATGTGTTCGAGGCCCGTGACTTTCTTGAGGGCGTCTTCAAATCGGTAGAAGCTTGGGCTTCCAGCGTAGGACTCATCTCCTCGCATCATGCCAGCCCATTGTTCTGTGCTCATGGCGGACGTGCCTGAATCAGTAAGGAGATCGATGAGGATTCGATCGGACTTCAAATGGAAGACGTTGAGTCCCGCTTCTTTTATGTATTGGCTTCTTTGTTCTTGGGTTGTGATCCCGATGGGCTCAACGGATTTGATTCGAAAAGGCTCAATAATTGTTTTGAAGCGAGTATCCATGGAAAAGGGTTTTAGAGCCTAAGTTTGACCTGATCAACTGAAAGCTGAATCTATGTGCTTCCGCTGCCTTAAAAGCGCGAAGCCAGCACGACGGCGCGTTTGACGCTATATCCCGATGCCTCAAAGGCAGCTTTTGAGGCAAGTAGGGTAGCCCCAGTTGTGCAGACATCATCGATCAAGAGAATGTCTTTTTGGGGCAGATCCGCGCAGACCTTGAAGCTTTGTTGTGATGGATGGGCTCTTTTTAGTCTGGCTTGATGTGATTTAAATTTCTGTTGAGGATTAAATATTTTGGAATGTTTTAACAATGCGGTTGGAGCAAGAATCCGGTTGTGAGCGATCGCAATGGAAGACGCGAAGGCAAATCCCAGGTCGCTTTGTTGGAGACATCTTAGCGAGCTAGATGGGATGGGGCAAATCAAATCACATTGAGTCAGGGCACTGGGATCAAGGTATTCAGCAACACTATTGAGTAGAGCCGTGGTATCACGGTTGAGTGTGGGCTGAAATTTGAGTCTACGAATGAGTTGAGAAACGGATGGGCTGTATTCAAAAAGTGAAATGATTTCAAAAAATCCTGACTCGGGTATGTGAGTGGATTTGGGACGTAGTGCGAGCTTGATTGACCTTACGCAAGATTTGCAAAGTGGAATTGAAAATGCAGAATCCCACTGAGTGCAAATCAAGCACCGCTGTGTTGACTGGGCTAAAAAAGGTTTAAGCATGGAATTGAATTTTCTGATTCCACTTTTGGGCAAAGTACATGGCTTGTTGTTCGGTAAGTCCGATGACTTTCAAGATAGAGAAAATATGGCCTTGATTGTCGTGTGACCGAGATCTGCATTGGTTAGAGTGCTTTTGAAACAATTTTTTTAATTCTGCACGATGATGACTCCATTCGTTCCTTAGGGGGGCGATTTTTTCGAGAAGTTTCTGGTCATTACTCAGGAGCTCTAGAATCGAATCGGGAATCCTTGAATTGGTGACTTTGACTTTTCCCGGGTCGATACCTTGGTCTAGGTAGAGCTTAATGGCAAAGCGATCAATGAGTGGGCCTGATAGTCTTTGTTGGTAGGCTTTCCACTGACTATAGCTACACTGACATTGGCTTCTTGAGTTGGGATCGCTGTAGCCGCAAGGACAAGGGTTTGCGGTAGCAATAAACCAAAATTCAGCAGGCCATCTCACGATTCCACTCGATTCCAAGCTGTTGACGTATTTTTCTTCAAGAACGGTTCTGAATATTTCTCTCGCATCCCGAGCAAGTTCTGGAAACTCATCAAGTACTAGAATGCCATGGTGAGAAAGACTGAAGTATCCTGGCAGACTCCTCCCGGAATTTTTTCGGCCTACAAAATCTGCGATATGACTTCTGGAATGAGGGAAAAAACTTGGAACCTGATCTTTGTAATATTTGAGACCGTAGCGGGCCCAAATTTTCTCAATCATACTTTGCTCTTGTGGTTGTGGTGAAGGATAAATGGTCGAAGCCCACTTTGCGAGGTGACTTTTTCCTACTCCTGGCGGCCCCAGCAATAGCACAGGAGTTTGGCCAATAGCTGCGCAGAAAAGTGCGAGCTTTTCCTCAAGTCTGCCTTCCACGTGTATGGACTTTCTTTGTGAATCAGGGCGTGCTTTGTTTTTTGATGAACTGACTATAGGGGCTGGAGCCCTAATCGCTCTTTCTTCTTTCAGCTGTAATAGTAATTCAGATATGTGTTTGCAGTTGTGTGGCCCGATAAAGTCGATGCCTTCTCTGTGTAGTCGACGTGTGAAGCTGGTATGATGGATGTTTCCTTCGAGGTCGAGGCTTCCGCAGATGGGAACTGGCGGAATGGATATCAGGTTGGTCGTATTTGAACCTTTTGCTCCTTTGTGGGGAGGTTGAGAGTTTTTTTGGTGAAGTAGAATGGCGACAGATAGAAAGATGGGAAGTTCAAGATGTGCACCTTTTTTCTCAATCTCAGCAGGTGCTAGATTCACAACAATGCGGTCCAGTAGCTTCCAGTTGCAGTAGCGATGCATCAGACTTCGAATCTTGTCTCTTGCGTCCTTAATTTGCGTGTTAGGGAGTCCTGAGAGAGTGAAGTTTTGAGGTCCGGAATGACACACGGATTCGACTCTCAGCTTCATATCGTCCAAAGATTGGGGTTGTAGTGTGGAAAGTGTCACAAGATCCATACTAGGGAGCCTTTACAAAAACAGTGCCAAGTATGAGGATAGGGGTATGAAGAATCTCTCTGAATGGACTCCAGCGACTGATCCGAACTTCAAAGGCAAAAATATTCTAGCCTTCGATCTGGATGATACCCTTACGGAAAATTTAGAGATCAATTTGGAAAGTTTGAATCTCTTAGCTCGTGCTCAAGAAGAAGGCATCAAAACGGTCTTGGTGACGGGTAGGCCCTTTGGCTGGGCAGATGCTTTGGTTCGACTTCTTCCGTTTTCAGCGGCTATCGCAGAGAATGGCGCGATCGTCTTTGACAAGCCCGACGGTTCTTCTGAGAATGTCGACTGTTGGTATTGGAGTGCGTCTGCGGGGTATTCCAAGGACAAGTTGCCCCAGGAAAAAATGGGAGAGCTTCACAGTCTTCGCACTGAAGTTATGAAGATGTTTCCGAGAGTGCAGATCGCTTCCGATCAAGCTTCTCGAATTTATGATGTGGCATTTGATTTTGCAGAACGTGTTCACCCGAAGATGGGATTCAAAGAAGCGCAGGAAATCGCAGACTTTTGTGAGACTCGCGGATTTACAGCAAAAGTAAGCAACATTCATGTCAATGTCTGGCGAGGCATGTTTTCGAAAAGAGAGGCTCTAGAGTTTTTGGTGGAGTCTTTGTGGCAGAAGAGTTTAGTCCAGAATGTGGTTTATGTAGGTGATTCGCCCAATGATGCTCCGCTATTTTCTGCGGTTGAAACGAGCGTTGGCGTTTCCAACATTCAAGCTTTTGTTGAGGAAGGGCTCAACTTTCCCATGCCAAAATTCGTGACCACCAAAACATTTGGTGAAGGAGCCTCCGAAGTCATTCGGCAAAAATTGCAATTTACGAAGCACTCTTAGGGGGAAAGTATGAAGACCTTTGTCGCAGTATGTTTTCTATTTGGCGTTTCTTGCGTGATGGCTCGGGAGGCAGAGAATAAATCTGATACGGGATTGAAAAAGCAGTATGAAGCTTTCATCTTGGATCGCGACGCACTTCTTTATAGGAGGCCGTTGTTGGCATCTCCTCCAGCGGAAGGGATTGATCGGGCTCTCGAAAAGGGAACCGAGTTATTGATCTTGTATGTGACGAAAAACAAGGAATGGTCTTTTGTGAAAAGTCGAAAGCAAAAAGCGGGCTGGATTCCTATGACTTGGATAAGGTCCAAATACAAAGTGAATCCGGTGGAAGTGCGTCAGGCTTTTTTTCCAACGCCCGAAGAACCGATGATAGACCCTACTTACGAATGGCAAAATGATGTCTCAGTTTGGGGCGATGATTTGTTGTTACAGGCTTTAGAGAAATAGATGATAAATAGGAAAAATTTTGTGAATGGAGCCTTTGTTCTTCTGGCTTGTGTCACTTTTGATTTGTTGGCGTCGAATTCATTAGAGCCAGCTCCTATACTTCAGCTTGACCGAGCCGGACCAGTGTTTGAGAAGCCGTCTTCTAAATCAAAAATCCTCGCTGATGCTCCGGAGGGGATGCTGGTAATGGGCAGAGCCCTTTCTTCGCGAAAGTCTTGGGTCTTGATTGAGGACGAAAGCGGTTTCCAGGGCTGGTTTCCAAAGGCTTGGACGAACTGGAATAGTGTTCATCAAGAGCTTCCTCCTTCAGAGGCCGCTCCGAGATATCGAAATCCGCAATTGCCGTCAGATCCAGAAAGCGCCGAGAAAGAGTTCGCATCAGATAGCAAGCCTCGGGACTCAGGAAGGAAATCCAGCTTTTTACAAGGATGGGGGCTGGGGTATGATTGGAAAAAGGCGTTTAACCAAGGAAAAGCGCATCGATCAGCTTTGATGATCAATTATATGAATCAGGATCGCAAAGATCGATTTGGAGTTTACGGTATTTGGGCGCCTTCAACGAAAGAGTGGGGTGCGAGTTTCTTGGCCCGATTTGCATTGGGGCCTTCTTTTTTTCGCGAAATTGATTTTGGTTTTCGGAAGCGACAAAACTCTGACATCTCTTATACTTCAGCTGATTTAGGGTTTTCTGTAGGGACTTATGTGGCGTCTCAGTTTGCGTTAGGTATTAGGGGTGGACTACTTGGGTTTAGCGATTCAGAATGGAGTCTGTCGGGAAGATTGATATGGCATTTTTAAAGAAGAAGATCATTTATAGTTTTTTATTTTTTGGAAGTTTGCCCGGAATCGGACATTCAGCTCCGCCGGTGGATCTCAGTGACTTTACTGAGGCCAGCAGAACGGTACGAACTCGCAAGAAACCGCTGGGTGACAAAGATATTATCTTTACGGATAATGTGATTAAGCCAGAAAAGATTATCACGGGCCTGGTTTTGATTAAGGAACCTACCTATGGTCGCTCGAAGCCCATGATGAAGTCCAAAGCCATACTTCGTTTTCAGAAGGATTTTCGGGTGAGATTTGTTCAGTTTTCTAAATCAAAAGACTGGGTAGCTGTTGAGCTTTTGAATAAAAAGCGAAAGGCCTGGGTGCCTTTAAAGGCAGTTCAGCTTTTGGATGAAGAACAGATCAAAGTATTACGTGAATTTCAGAATAATCAGGAGCAAGCTCAGGAAGATCCTGGAGCTTTCTAAAAATCGTCGTCGTCTTCTTCTTCGTCAATGATTTCAAACTCGCAGTGTTGAATGATGCGGTCGCAAATTGTTTTTGCTCTTTTGTAGAAATCTTTGCTGTTAATCTTTTGGGTGTTTTTCTTGTTCCCGGAGAAGCGAACCAAATCTAGGTCTCGGAAGAGTTCTTGCAACTTATCGATGAGTCCAATTTCTTCTACCTTTAGTTTGGATCTGATCGCGCGCTCAAAGTCAGATCTTGTTGATTCTGAATGCATAGAGTCTTCACGGAGATGACCGGCCAGGAATTCTCTGATCCACTGATCTACTAAAATCGCCAGACCTTCAGAACCGTTGTATTCCTTGTCTGAAATTTTTTCTTCCGTTTTAACCCATGGATTGTTTCTGAGGTGAGATCTTCGCTGATCTTCTTTGGAGCGATTCCAGTACATCACACCGAGAAGCGCATAAAATGCTCCAAGAAAAGGCCAAGCGTAATTGAGGCCGAAGAAGTTATAAGTTGGAGCGGGACCGAGTTCCGACTCTTCAAGTTCAAAGGAACTCAATACTTGAACGGTCTCCTTGCTTGGCGTGTCTTTGGCCTCGGAGGAAGTACCGCCTTCAACATTGAAGCTGAGTGTTGGCGTTGTTCTCGTTTCATATTGAGCTTTGTCGGGATCGAAATAAGCCCACTGGAAAGAAGGTATTTCAATGGGGCCTTTCGCTCTAGGTAGAATTAGAAATTCAAAATTTTTGTAGCCGGTAATGTCTTCACGGAGCTCAGCAGTATTTTTTGTTTGGTAAAGTTCAAGCCCATTTGGCAGGGGTAGGGTGGGCGGCTCAATAAGTTTGATGTTCCCCTTGCCGGCGATGGTAAATTGAACTGTGAAGGGTTGGTCGACTTGTTGAAGTCCTTCAGGTCCCTTAAGCTCGATGTTAAAATCTCCAACGGCACCTGTAAATTGTGTGTCGGGTGGGGTGGGGGGGAGCTCTTTCACTGTGATCGTTATCGGCTCACTTGATTTGGTCATGGGGATCTCGCTGCCAAGTTGCGGAGGTTGTCGCCCCGTAATGAGGCTGTCGATCAGATCTTCCGGTCTCATCATCACAATCGCCCGAGTTTCAAAGGGGCTTATTTTTATATCGCCTGGTTTTAAGGGAAAGAGGGCATAGCGAATGAATTCAGAACGATTTAGAATTTCGTTTCCGACCTGAACTCTTTGACGTGTAAAACTTTTGGGGATGAAGAGATCTTCTTTTATAAAGCCTTTGAAGTCGGGAAACTTAGACATTTCAAAATTTCGAACGAAAGTGCGCTCATACAAAACGTAACCCAATTCGATAGCTTCCCCTACGTAGACTTCCGTTTTAGATGCCTCTGGTCTGATAAAGAAGGAATCCTTTGAGTTAGCGGCAAGGGGATTTGCATTATTGTTAAGGTTGTTGTTCCCGGATTGCCCGCCACTTTGACCTAAGGGGGGAAGACGTGGAGAGGATCTAGAGTTATTCTGCGTAGGCGGATTATAGTTTCGCCTCGCTTGAGTCTGTGCTCCGTTTGGAAGAGCGTCAACTTGCACTTGCAGTGGATCCGTTTTGAAGGTTTCCTGACCCACGGTTAAATTGATAGGGGGAATTTTTAGGATTCCAGTTTTTAAAGGACGCAGAAAATAGGAATACTCTGCTTTGTATTGATATTGAACTTGGCCGTTGACGTAGGTGACTCTTGGACTTTCTGAACGGAAAAAATTTACGACTTCCCAATCTGCGAGCCCTTCAATGCTGGGGGGGGCGAGCCTTCCTGAACTTTTGCTGGTGACTGAGATTTTGAATTGGATGTTTTCGCCATTGCGACTTCTGTTTGGAGTCGCGCTAACGGATATGATCGGTCGATTTTGGGCTACCGCAATACTGGTGGAAAATGCGATAATAAGAGCAGCGAAACTCCTGAGCAACAAAGACATAACTCAAGATTTTATCAGGACTTTTGCTTAAGACACAGTCCTACCATTGCTTACCGCGTCCAAAGCTTTGACCGTCCTGCTTTCCTTTGCCCTGTTGCTGCTCCTCGGCATTTTGCTGGGCTTTGCGCATCTGCACATCTCGTTCCTTACTCCCAACACTTTCCAGAATCTTGGCAGCTTGTTCTTTGTCGACATCGGTTCCCTTGAATTCTGGCTTCTTTTGGCCCTGCCCGTATTTGGGATTCTGATCTTTTTTGTCGCCTTTGCCTTCTCCGTCTTTGGATTCACCATCTTTTGGGTCATCTTGGCCGCCGCCACCACCACCGCCACCGTCGGCTGGAGGCTCAGAGAGAAGTCGTTTGATGCCTTCTTCAATTTCTCCGTCCAGTTGCTCTTCTTCGGGGCCTAGCGTTTGAGCCCTGTAGAAAGCTTGAAGCCCCTTGGTCTTCTCTTTGAGGATTTCATGGGCTAAGGCTTGTTCGAACTTTAGGGATTTGAGGAAGATGTCGTCCTTTGGGGTTTCTTCTCTTCCCTTTAGATAATCTTTTTCTATCGCCAAGAATTCTTTCAGGGCTTCGTTAACGACTTTTTCGTTGATCTGTTGTTCTTGGTTTGAGGCTGGAGGTGCTCCATCTTCTCCTTTTGGAGGTGCTTTGGGCAGGGCCATGGCAAATCTTGTCGCCGCCCAGTTAAATCTCAGTCTTAAATCTGAGGCCCTATCTGCAAGAGCGTCTTCGAACTGCAAGCGGCTATCGGAAAGTTCTCCATCAAAAAACTTGTCCACACCTTTGTTGTTTTTGTAAATCGTCCAGGGCATTAGATTTGCTTCTTCAGCTTTTGCCGAAGGAGTCAAAAGTAAAAACAGAATTATGGAGCCCAGTGAACCCTTTCTAAAGATTCTTCCGGCTTCAGGGAGGAAGAAGTCTAACAACAAGAATAGGAAAGCTATGAGTAAAGGCCATTGAAAGCGATCTTCTCTATCTAGCCTTGTTCCCGCTTCAACACTATCTCGCTTGTAATTTGCTAAGGCTTCTTCAAATTCTTTCCAAGCGTCTACACCGTTGGTGAGGTAAAAAATTTTGCCTCCAGTTTTTCCAGCTACTTCTTTGATGACCTTGTCTTCAAGTTTGGTGATAACATTCTTGGACGGGTTAGAGGGGTCTTTCAGATATTGGACGCCTCTTTCACTTCGAATGGGGATGAGGCCACCTTTTGCAGTTCCAACGGCGAAGGTGTAGACGGGAACACCAAGTTTTTCAGCTCGTGCTACAGCTCCATTGAAATCTGAACCTGTTTCTTCTCCATCAGTGACAAGAACGACGACTTTGGCTGCGAGATCTTCAATTTCGATTCGATCTTTCACTTCTTCTAGGCCAAGAGAGTTGAGGCAGGCATCTACGCCAACAGAAAGATTGGTGGATTGATCGCTAATATAGCTTGGAATCATGGGGTCGAGAAAGCTAAGAATCGCGTGGTAGTCCGTTGTTAGGGGGGCGGCTACGAAGGCAGATCCCGCAAAGCCAACGAGAGAGGCTCTGTCTCCTGCCATTCTTCCCATAAAAATGGAGAGTTGGTTTTTGGAAGACTGCAATCGATTCGGAAGAACATCCTCTGCGAGCATGCTTCTTGAAAGGTCAATAGCAAAGCATAAGTCCAGGCCTTGAGCTTTGATAGGGTTTTCTTTTTGTCCCCACTGAGGGCCGATTAGAGCGATCACAAGAAATAGGTATCCGAGCACGGAGAGTGTCGTTTTCAGCGTTCGCCATTTTGGTGCCGTGAAGGCACCAGGGATGTTGAAGACCTTCAGTTTTTGAAGGGCTTTTTTGCGCCAGATAATATTATAGAAAGTGAGGAGGAGTATAGCGCACCAAAGCACTAGGAATACAAAGTAAGATGGATTTGCAAAAGTAATTCCGAATTTATCAATCACGGAAGCTTCCTCCATCTGGTATTGAGGGCCACTAACTCAAGAGTCAGGAAGAAAACGGCGGCCAGAATCCAGGGCCATGCTCGTTCCGCAGTTCGAACATAGGTATCAATCTCAACTTTTGTCTTTTCTAGAGCATCAATAGTGTCGAAGATGTTTTCTAAAACGTCACGATCTTCTGCTCGAAAGAAGCGTCCTTGGGTTCTATTGGCAATAGATTGAAGCAGAGGTTCGTTGATTGCATCGGTGAGTGTCTGCCAGGTGACTTGTTTCCCAAATACCGGATCGTATCTTTCGACGGGAAAATCGACTTTTCCTTTTCTACCAACGGCAATCGTGTAGACACGAATGCCGTATCCTTTGGCGAGTTCTGCGGCAGTTTCTGGGTCCACACTTCCCATGTTGTTGTCTCCGTCAGTGACGAGAATTATGATCCGACTTTTAGCTGTGGAGTGTCTCAGGTGGTTCACACCAACGGCGAGCGATTCACCAATAGCGGTTCCATCTTGTAGGTATTTGTTGTTTGATTTCTGGAGCGACTCTTTAACGATTTTGTGATCGTTAGTTGGGGGAACGGCTAGGAAGGCTTCTCCAGAAAATAGGACGAGACCAATACGATCATCGATTCTCTGATCAATAAATTTTTCAAGAACCCTAATGGCGACGGTTCTTCTGTTGGGTTTGAAATCCACAGCATCCATAGACTTAGAAAGGTCGAAGCTGACAATCATATCTACCGCTTCAATGGTTCTCTTCTCTCGTTGGAAAACTTCTTGAGGTCTAGCTAGTGCAAAGATGATCAAGCTTAGAGCTATGAGTCGCAGAACATAATGAACACGAAAGGGGGACGGGATTCGAAATCTCGGACGCTGATCGACCCAGCTTGCCGTAGGTATGAATAGTCTGCTTCGCTTACGAATGCCTTGCTTAATAGCCCACCAAGCCACGAAAGCTAGGAGTAGGGCTAGTAAGAAATACTCTGGATTTGCAAAGCTCATTTCTTCTTCAGCACCTTTCGTAGTTTTGAGGGTTTCGGCTTGTTGGCCTCAGCGGCCAGCTGAATGTTAATTTTATTTATAAATAGGGAGGAAAACTCTTTGAGTTGTCGTAGAAAGGCAGCTCTTAGGTGCGGAGCTGGTTTGGCATCAGAATAATCTACTTGGCTCGACTGCATGAATAGGGACTCCAGCTGCGCGATTTGTTGAGGGTTCATAAGGCTCGGTTGTCTCGCTACGTTTTGCTTGAGTAGGGCGATGAACTCTTTCCTAGTCGCACCTGGCGCTTTGAATTGATAGAGCTTCTGGATGAGTGG
>Ga0100393_10006095_pt1 | contig 10796 bp, 5 predicted proteins | sample CryGeymeta201517_FD_81546 | JGI IMG/M metagenome (GOLD analysis project Ga0100393, IMG submission 81546) | Groundwater microbial communities from Crystal Geyser aquifers in Utah, USA - Crystal Geyser metaG 2015-17 | ecosystem: Environmental > Aquatic > Deep subsurface > Groundwater | place: USA... | reverse complement strand
TTTCTCGCGGCACCAACAGCACTCTAACGGCATATATCCGGGGTATTGGCCAACAAGATCCTTTGTGGGGTTTTGAACCAGGTGTAGGTATATACATTGATGACGTCTACATGGCGCGACCACAAGGTGCGGCGTTAGATGTATACGATGTTGAACGTATTGAAGTGTTGCGTGGGCCTCAGGGTACATTATATGGGCGTAACACTATCGGTGGCGCGGTTAAATACGTCACTAAAGACCTTACAGGCGATACCGCATTTGCCGTTCGCGGTACTATTGGTACTGAAAATCAGCAAGATGTTAAGTTATCTGGTCAGGTAGGCTTAACGGACACCTTATTTGTCAGTGGTGCCATTGCCAGCTTTAACCGTGACGGTTTCGGTACATACATAAACACCGGTGCTGACAACTATGATAAAGATGTGCAATCTGGCCGTATTAGCGTGCAGTGGAATGCAGCAGATAATTTTAAAGTTAGATTCAGTGCAGACAAAACTACAGATAAGTCTAATTCAAAAGGTGGCTATCGCTTAACGCCAAGTTTATTAGTTCCCACTCAGCCATTAACAGATAGCGTATATGATTCCTATACCAGTATGCCAGCTGATAATAAAGTTGATACTGAAGGCCAATCTTTAACTTTAACCTGGAATGTAAATGACAACTGGACTGTTAAATCGGTTACCGCTAAACGCAAAGGCGTCACCGATACTAATATAGACTTTGACTCTACCCCTCTGCAGTCGTTAGATGTGCCAGCTTTTTATGAGGATGAACAAACCTCACAAGAACTGCAATTATTATTTAGCGGCGATAAGTTTAAAATGGCATCGGGTTTATATTATTACACTGGCGAAGCGTGCGGTGCTTTCGGTACTGTCATTGTTGCCGGCGCAGGTGTCACTGTCGAAAACGGTGGCTGTGTTGATACCGACAGTATCGCGGCTTATGCACAAGGTACATATGAATTAACTGACAAGTTATCATTAACTGCAGGCGGTCGTTATACCAAAGATGACAAAGATGCCACCTTGAGTCGTAATATGTATTTAGGCTATAAAGGACCGCGTGATCCAGCAGCGCCAGGCACCTTATTACAAGTACAAACAGACTTTAGCGGTAGTGAAAGCTTTAGCCATTTTTCACCGAGACTTGGTGCAGAGTATCAGTACAATAGCGATTTAATGTACTACGTTAGCTACACCGACGGCTTTAAATCGGGTGGTTTTGATATGCGAGCGGTTGAAATTGTGAACCCTAATGCAACCGATCCGTATCAGGAAGAGACTGTTGATACTTTCGAGTTTGGTATCAAGAGTGAATGGTTAGATCAGCGTTTACGTATGAATGCGGCGGTTTTTCATTCTTCTTATGATGATATGCAAGTTACAGTGCAACGTGCTGTAGGGAATAACGTTGCATCTCAAGTATTAAATGCAGCCAGCGCAGATATTAATGGCGCTGAAATTGAGGCCCTATTTGCGGCAACGCGTGATCTTGAACTAAGTGCTATTGTCGGTTACATCGATGCGTCATTTAACAAAGTAGAGTTTTTTGACCCGGCATCGCAATCTGTCGTTGATGTATCTGATGTATGGGGATTTGCCAATACGCCAGAGTTAACCGCAACATTGGCTAGCCGTTATACCGTAGTAACCGAATTTGGTGATTTAGTGTTTAATGCTAACTTAGCTTACCGTGGTGCGACGCAAATTTTTGAAGTACCTTCAGTACTCGATTATGGCGGCTATACCTTGATAAATGCGGGCGTTAACTGGTATTCGAAAGACGGATACTGGGATGTATCATTGCAGGGTAAAAACTTAGGTGACAAGCAAGCACGTATTGCCGGTTATAACTTCGCACTGTTGGCAGGCGAGCAAACTATTACTGGTTATTACATTGACCCACGTACTGTAAGCTTGTCAGTTGGTTACCGTTTCTAGTAATAAAACACTTGCCGGGGCGAAAGCCCCGGTTCATCATGGGCGAAAATGCTCAGAACAGACCTTATGATTGCTTTAATTGCTGACGATCACCCGCTGTTTAGGGTGGCCCTTTCTCAAGCTTGCGCCAATATTCTGGGTAGCGACGCTCTGCTGCTTCAAGCGCAAAATATGCAACAGCTTTGGCCTTTGCTCAGAGCGCACCCTGATACCAACTTTATTTTCCTTGATCTGAAAATGCCTGGCAGCGATGGCTTTACCGGCCTAACTGCACTGCGCACCGAATACCCCGACGTACCGGTTATTATGGTGTCGGCAGAAGAAGACCCGGTCATTATTAAACAAGCATTGGCATTGGGTGCTGCGGCCTATATTCCAAAATCTGCACCGCTTGAGCTATTAGCCGAAGCGGTAGAGGCTGTGCTAAAGGGCGATGTTTGGTTACCTGCTGAACTGGTAGCAGACGTGAGTAATGCTAAAACCTTAATTGATGATGATTTTGCCGGCAGGCTAGAGCAGCTTACCCCACAGCAGTTTAGGGTGTTAAAAATGATTGCCGATGGTTTGCTCAACAAACAGATTGCCTATGAAATGAATGTGCAGGAAACCACCATTAAACAGCATGTCTCAGCAATATTGCGTAAACTTAACGTCAATAACCGCACATTAGCTGGTATTTTATTCGAAAAACTCCGCTTGCCAGAGAGCTTTTAGGTCGCAGTGTTAAACATTATTGTCGCGCAATAAGCGCTGAAACAGCTTTTTCAATGCCACGGGTTTAACCGGTTTAAGTAAAAAATAATAGCCTGCATTGAGTGCCGTTTCGCGAATAAGCTCATCATGATCTGCTGAGTGAATAACCACGGGCACATTAACGGCAAAATGCGCTGCAAGCTGCTGTGCAACGTCAACGCCAGTAGCGTTATTATCCAAATGATAATCGAACAAGAGTAAGTCGGGTTTAAACCCTTGCTGCAAGCTGGCTAAGGCTTCGACGGGTTGGCCAACAGAAGTAACCGCCATATTCCAGCTGCGCAGTAGCTCTGCAACCGCACTGCGTAACTGGGGTTCATTATCGAGTAACAGCACACTTTTGCCACTAAAGCTGGCGCTAATGTCAACAGTAACAGGCTTAACGCTTGTCGCTAGCGCAGGTTCTGCAATAGGCACTAACACAGAAAAACAGCTGCCAAGCCCGGGCGTAGATTGTAACGACAAGGGGTGTTGCAAAATGCCTGTTATACGCCTGGCAATGGCAAGGCCCAGCCCTAAGCCTTTTTGTTCATGCTGTGGTCCTTGCTGAAACTCCTCAAACATACGCTGTTGATCGGTATCAGCAATACCAACGCCGGTATCGACAACGCAAATTTGCAGTTGCTGTTGGCGCCGCTTCACACCCAATAGGACCTTGCCGCTTGGGGTATATCTGATGGCATTAGCCAGTAAATTTTGAATAACCCGTTTAAGCAGTTTTCTGTCAGTACTTACGGTTAATGACGATGCAATATAGTGAAACTGCAGACCTTTTTCTTGCGCTAAAATGGCAGCATCACGGGCAATATCATCCAATACGTTACCAAGCAAAACCGCCTGATGGTGTGCGCTAATAACACCTGAGTCTAGTTTGGTTAACTCTAAAATAGCCGCCAGTAATTCTTCAGCTGAATTAAGCGAGCTAATGAGGTTTTGGCTAAGCTGCTGTTGCTCTGGCTCGGTAAGCTTGTCTCTTAACAGGCTGGCAAATAGTGCAGATGCATTGAAGGGCTGCATTAAGTCGTGGCTGGCAGCGGCAAAAAAACGTGTTTTTGCCTGAGTATTGGCTTCAATTTTTTGTTGTGCTTGTTGTAGCTGGGCATTTAGTTGCTGCAGTGCTTGTGTGCGTTCGGTGACACGTTGCTCAAGCAATTGGTTACTTTGCTCAAGCTGTTGCTGAGTGTCGATAAAGGCACTGACATCGCTGTATGTTGTAACAAAGCCGCCACCTGGCAATGGATTACCCTGCATTTCTAATACCCGGCCATCTTGCTGGCGACGCTGAAACTTATAGGCACTACCTAATTTAAGGTAATCGAGCCGCTTTTGAATTTCGGCGTTAATATCTTCGCTATCAATCAGGCCGCGGCGCAGGTTAAAGCGAATAACATCCGCCACCGGTCTGCCCACTTCAACCAAACCTGCCGGGTAACTGAACATATCTATGTAGCGCTGGTTCCAGGCAATTAAGCGCAAGTCGGCGTCAACCACACTGATGCCCTGGCTAATATTGTCGATAGTTGAGCGCAACAGGGCTTGATTAAACTGAAACACCTGGCTGGCTTCATCGACAAAACGCGCAACGGATTCCATCGGTAAGGTGGCATGCTTACCAGAGGCATTCATGATTAAACGCATGGATGCACCCCCTACCACAGCGGCAAGGCTGCGCTCAGCAGCCTGCAACATATTTAGTGAGGCTTGTTGGGTAAGATCATGCGGCGTTTTCAGATTACGTTGCAACAAACGCTTGGCTCCTCTTTCACCGGCGAAACGCTTAACCAGTAAGTAGCAATCCTGCACCGACAAGTTTATTGGCCGGGTATTGGTTTGCACAATTTGCGTACGCAAGAAACGGCCGCTTTCCAGCCATTCGCCCACACCAGTGGTGGTAAAACGACTAACCAGAAAAACCAATAAGCAGTTCATGCTTAGACTGACTAAAACGCCAATACTGATAACGTCAGCCTCTAAACCAAACAGATACTGCGGTGCTAAAAACTGCAAGCCGAAGGGCCCTTGTGCCAGCCAGTCATTGCCAATTAAATTAGCCCGGCTTAGTTCAGGCAATAAAATAATGTAAGCCCAGGCGATAGCACCACCACACAGGCCTGCAATGGCACCCTGACGATTAATGTTGCGGCTTAATAAGCCCATAATCAGTGCTGGGGCCAACTGGGCAACCAGCGCAAAGGCCATCAGGCCAAGCTGAGCTAAACCTGTTTCTGTACCAATCCAACGATAATAAAGATAACCCAGTGTCATCACTGTAAGCATGGCAATTCGACGCAGCGTCGACACCTTAATATGCCGTGCAGCCTGATCAAGTTGCGTAGCAGGTGTGCGATACACCAAGGGGGCGAGTAATTCGTTGGTGATCATAATGCCAAGTACAACCGTTGCCACAACCACCATACTGGTAGCAGCAGAAAAGCCACCCAGATAGGCCAAAAGCGCAATATCAGTGCGCTGTGCAGCTAATGGTAATTGCAATACCACTAAATCAATATTGGCATCGGCGCCTAACAACATCACGCCAGCGAGTGCCAGCGGTAAGGTAAACAGGCCCATGAGCAGTAAATACAGTGGGAAAATCCAACGCGCACTGCGCAAGTGGCCCAGATGTTGGTTTTCTACAAAGGTGACATGAAACTGACGCGGCAAGCACAGTGTTGCCGCAAAACCCAGCAGCACATGCAACCAATAGGTATGTGCAGGCAATGCCCGTTGTTGTAGCTGCTGTACGGCCGGGTGGTGTTCTGCCAGGGTGAAAATTTGGCCAATACCATCGTACATGCCCCAGAATACAAAGGCACTAATTGCCAGTAGGGCAAGTAACTTGACCAGCGATTCAAACGCAATGGCGGTCATTAACCCCGGGTTTGGCTGGTGAGCTTTGGCGCTGCGGCTAACAAATAACAGTGCAAATACCGCCATCCACAAACTGACAAAGAGCCCGGTATCGTTGTACCAATGCTCATTTGGTGTGCTGCTAACCAGGGTATTAATACTGGTTGATACCGCTTGCAGCTGCAAAGCAATATAAGGAATAACCGACATCAGCATGATCAGGGTGGTGATAACGGCCAACATGCGGGAGTGACCAAAGCGGGTGGCAATAAAATCGGCGACTGAGGTAATGCGATAGCGTCTACAGGCAATGGCTATGCGGGCGATAAGTTTAAAGCCAAACCAAAATAGAATAAACGACCCAATATAGGTTGGCGGTATCCACCAGCCATTTACTGCCGCTTGGGCTGTAACGCCGTAAAACGCCCAGGACGTGCAGTAAATTGATAAAGCAAAACTAAATACCCAAGGAGCGAGTGGATGTTTGCTGTTAATGCGCTTACCAAAATGCCCGACACTAAACAGGATTAGCAAATACACTAACGAGAGTGCAGCTATGGTACCCAGCCCAATAGTGCTGCCATTTAAGATCATCTGCTCTGGCGCTGTCATCAAATACTCATATCGCCCGATTGTGCCTGAGTTTTCGCCAAGCGGCTAGCGTGCTGTCCAGCCGCCATCCAGAACCAGTGTTTGGGCTGTCATGTGTTTGGCACCGGCACTACAGAGAAACGCGGCAGTTTCCGCAATTTCGCTTACATCAATAAAGGCTTTCTGTGGCATAGGCGCTAACATAATTTGTTCAATAACTTGCTGCTCGGTTAAGTTATTTTCTTTTGCTTGGGCGGCAATTTGTTGCTCCACCAATGGCGTTCTTACATACGCCGGACAAATGGTATTGATGGTGATGTTTTTGTCACCATTTTCAAGTGCGACCACCTTGCTAAAGCCAAGTAAACCGTGCTTTGCAGCAACGTAGGCAGATTTAAACGGTGAGGCAATTAACGCATGAATAGAGCCAATGTTAATAATTCGGCCAAAATCACGCTGTCGCATGCCAGGAATAAACGCCCGGCTTAGCATGGCTGGGCCAGTGAGCATGACATTAATTAACTGCTGCCATTTCTCTGGAGGAAAATCTTCTAACCGGGCAACATGTTGAATGCCGGCGTTATTAACCAAAATATCAATTTGATATTGCTCAGCGGCACTGGCAATGGATTCAGCGTTGGTAACATCTAACACCAGGCCGCTGGCACTAAAGCCTTGCGCAATAAGTAGCGCCACCTTGCTGTTAATAGCGTCTTGTTGCAGATCTGCGAGCACCACATTATGGCCCAAAGCGGCAAAATGGCTGGCAATAGCAAAACCGATACCGCCGGTAGCACCGGTAACAAGAACCTGCATAGTGTGTCTCCAAAGTAAGTTGCTTGTAATCATGCTAGAAGCCAGAACGCTTCGCTGCAACGGTACTTTAGTGCTATGTCGGCATTTTTCAATGAATGCTGTGTTTGACTTAAATGCCATAACTAAGGCTCGAAAAATCTGGCTTATGGTTTTCTACTCCCAGTGCTTGTGGTACATTTTCGCCTTAACAATAAAAATAATTCGTTCGCAGCAGCCTGTTTTTTTGTAAAAAGAATACGCTTTCAGGGTTTTAACAAGGTATTTGGTAATTGTTGGGTATAAATGCTCGTTTTCCTGAGGCGGTTAAAGGCGGTTGCGTATAACAAGGTCTACACAGAGGATATTCCATGTCAGCGTCTGACAATAAATCAGCGGTGGGCAGCGGCAAACGCGGCTGGTTTACCCGTTTTCTTGATACCGTCGAGTTTCTCGGTAATTTACTCCCTCATCCTGTTACCTTATTCGCCTGCTTTGCCTTGGCAGTGGTGTTAGGTAGCGGTATAGCGGCTTACTTTGATGTAAGTGCAATAGATCCCAGGCCAGAAGGCACTGCCGGTCGAGCAGCAGATGGCGTAATCCGCGTTGTTAATTTAGTCAGTGTTGATGGTTTGCAGCGCATAGTGTCTAACCTGGTAACCAACTTTACCAGCTTTCCGCCGCTGGGCGTGGTGCTGGTAGCACTGCTGGGCGTGAGTATTGCTGAGCATTCCGGGTTAATTTCTGCCGCGATGCGTGGTTTGGTTATGGGCGCGTCAAAGCGCATGGTTACGGTTACCATCGTGTTTGCCGGTATTATTTCTAACACGGCGTCAGAACTGGGCTATGTGGTGTTAATACCGATGGCTGCAGTTATTTTTCACTCTCTTGGGCGCCATCCTTTGGCTGGCTTGGCTGCAGCGTTTGCCGGTGTGTCTGGTGGATATAGTGCTAATTTATTTATCGGTACCGTTGATCCGCTGTTGGCCGGCTTTACCCAATCTGCAGCAAATTTGATTGATCCGAATTATACCGTTGGGCCGGAAGCAAACTGGTTTTTTATGATTGTCAGTACGTTTTTTATTGCCGGCTTAGGCGCTTTTGTTACCGAGAAAATAGTAGAGCCTAAATTGGGCAAATACGATGTAAGCGAAGCCGCGATTGATTTAGGCAAGCCTGAACTGGAAAAGCTTAGCACAGAAGAAAAACGCGGTTTAAAAGCCGCCGGGCTGGCATTTTTGGCGCTGGGTATTTTGTTGGCAATCAGTGTAGTACCAGAGTGGGGGCCATTACGCCACCCGGAAACAGGCTTAGTGGCAGGCTCACCGTTTTTAAAAGGTATAGTGGTGTTTATTTTTATCACCTTTGCCATTCCGGGTTACATTTACGGCCGCTGTGTCGGCACGATGAAAACCGACCGTGATGTTATTAATGCCATGGCTAAAAGCATCAGTTCTATGGGCTTGTACATTGTGTTGGTATTTTTTGCTGCCCAGTTTGTCGCCTTTTTCGGTTGGTCTAATCTAGGCTCAATTTTGGCGGTAAACGGTGCGACGTTATTGCAAGACATTGGCTTAACCGGGCCGGGTTTATTCTTCTTCTTTATCGGCATGTGTGCTTTGGTGAATTTGTCACTGGGCTCAGCCTCAGCGCAATGGGCTATTTTTGCGCCTATTTTTGTGCCCATGCTAATGATAGTTGGCTACTCGCCCGAGGTAATACAGACGGCGTATCGTATTGGTGATTCAGTTACTAACCTTATTACGCCGATGATGAGTTATTTTGGCTTAATATTGGCAGTGGCATCGCGCTATAAAAAGGATTTAGGTATCGGTACGTTAATTGCGACAATGCTACCGTATACGCTGGTGTTTTTTGTCGGTTGGACCCTGCTATTTTATGTTTGGGTGTTTGTGTTGCAGTTACCGGTTGGCCCGGGTTCACCAACCTATTATCAGTTTGCTGGATAATGCCGTTCAGAGTAATAAAAAACCGCACTTAGGTGCGGTTTTTTATTACTCGCTGACAGCGGTAGACTCGCGTACCACTAGCTCTGGAATAAACACCGGTTGTTTGTCTGATAACGTCTTGGTAGCGTTGGGCTTGGTATGACGAAATAACAACTCGGCAGCTTGTTGCGCTATGGTAACGTTTGGTTGGTGTGCCGTAGTTAGAGGTGGCCAGGTTTGGCGCGAAAACGGGCTATTTTCAAAGCCGGCAATAGCCAATTGCTGTGGTATGGCTATATTCATCAACCTGGCGCTAAACAAGGCACCGGCGGCAATTTCATCGTTACAGGCAAAAATGGCGCTGGGCTTTTTACTCAGTTCCATCAGTTTTTGCGCGCCTTTCACACCCGATTCAAATGAATAGCTACCCGGTACAATAAATTTAGGGTTAGCGGCAATGCCTCGCTTGGCCAGTGCGGCCTGATACCCTGCTAAACGCTCACCACTGGAGCTATGCTCTTCATCACCACATAAAAAAGCAATTTCGCTGTGGCCCAGCTCTAGCAAATGATTTGTAATTTTAAACGCCGCAGTAAAGTCGTCTATTAACACGCAGTTACTCAGCTTGGGCGACGGCGTAGAGCCGGAAATAATGCGTACAAAATGCACTCCAATTTTTTCCAGCGCCGCTGCGATTGAGGGCATTTCTGAGAATGGCGGTGTTAATACCAGCCCGGCCAAACGAGAGTGCTGCACTAAATCGATAACTTCCTGCACGATATCGGGTGATTTAGCATTGGTGGGGTGAATAAGGAGTTCATAACCATGTTTACGGCAGGCATCTAGTAAGCCTCGCTGCATATCAATAACGTAATAGGCGTTCGGGTTATCGTAAATATAACCAATACTGAACGAGCGACTACTGGCCAAATTGCGTGCTGCCGCATTCGGTTGGTATTGCAGTGCATTAACGGCAGCCATTACCTTATCAATAGTGTCTTTTCGTACTGAGGGCTCATTGTTCATTACCCTGGATACCGTTTTAATGGACACGCCGGCGTGGCGTGCGACATCATTGATGGTTATTTTCATGCTGTTAGTTGCCCCCCGAAACTGACGGTGCTGTATATAACTACGCTGTTCGGCCTTTAACTTAGAGAAAGTATGACAGCGCTAGTCAATAATTGTATCGTTTTGAACTAATGGATACCTTTTTTTTGTCTAAACGGCAATTACTAATTTTAAAAAAATACGTTAGCTTATACAACTGGACACTCTAACATGGCTTAATTATGGTTTAAATTATTGATTTTTATGGTTTAATTTTTAATTTGTTGAGTGATGTCAACCTGTGTTAATTCTTTGGCCGTTTTTCTTACCTTATTATGATTGTTCAGCTTCGCTTACAATTTTCGTTTAAAATTTCGTCGTATTTGGTTTGCAATGGTAATTTTTTTTGTGTATGTTGACTTCCAATGACAGCGTTGTCATAGGGTGTCCGGGAAGTGAAACATCAAAATTACAGATCAGGAACGGGAGAAGCATATGCAGCACAATAAAATAAATAAATGTGCCTTAGCAGTGAAACTGGGTTTGTTGGTGGGCAGTGCAGCATTATCAATGCCAGCATTTGCCGCCGATGAAGTTGAGAAAGCACAAGAAGTTGAAGTAATCGAGATACGTGGTATTCGTGCATCACAGGAAGCCAACTTAAACGCTAAGCGTTTTAATGATGGCACTGTTGATATGATCACTGCGGAAGATCTGGGTAAATTTCCAGATAAGAACGTTGCTGAGTCACTGCAGCGTATTCCAGGTATCACAATTCAGCGCCAGTTTGGTGAAGGCGCGGGTGTGTCGATTCGTGGTGCAGGTCTTGATTTAACGCTTACCACTCTCAACGGCCAGAATGTGG
>Ga0100393_10006088_pt1 | contig 10806 bp, 8 predicted proteins | sample CryGeymeta201517_FD_81546 | JGI IMG/M metagenome (GOLD analysis project Ga0100393, IMG submission 81546) | Groundwater microbial communities from Crystal Geyser aquifers in Utah, USA - Crystal Geyser metaG 2015-17 | ecosystem: Environmental > Aquatic > Deep subsurface > Groundwater | place: USA... | reverse complement strand
GTTCCCATTGGAACTTATGATGATCTTTTCTGGGCTGAATTACCTCTTGAAATTCAAGCTGCAGCCAGTATTCTGGGGTTTAATGAAACCAGTTGGAATGAAGTATTGCTAGTGGAGACATCAGATCTTCTTTGGCAGGAGCTTACTCCAGAACAGCAACAGGCTGCAGCAATCTTTGGATACAATCAAGAGTTATGGGATGCTGAAACATTGGCTCCAACTGGCACTTTATCTCCCACTGAAAATGCCACTGAAGAAGTAGTAGCAGCAACAGCTTCACCAACAGAGGCAGGAGTAACTTTGGCACCAACAGCTGGCACTGTAACACCAACAATAGCCAACACAATGGCACCAACAGTGCCAGACATGGTTTCAACAGTAGCTACAACCATGGCACCAACTTTGTCAGAAGTTGAAACAGTGGTCCCAACAACACCTCCCGTGGATGAAACAACAACAGCTCCAACCATTGGAGCGTTACTAACGTCGTCCCCGACGGTGGTCCCAACACCCACTCCCGTGGATGAAACAACAGCAGCTCCTACCGTTGGAGGGTTACTAACGTCGGCCCCAACAGAAGCTGACGTCATAGAAACTGGGCCACCTGTTATTACTGTGGCCCCAACGGAAAACTGCGTCAATATTCCTGGCGTTCAAGTATGCTGTCCTCCGGGGCAAACAGATGGTGTTTTTTTCTTTTGCAGATTCCTTTAATGATAAACGTAAGCGCGTTTTGTTGCTTCCAAGACAGCCATGTACAATATTCAATAATTAAACAATGCGTAACGTCAGTATTATCAGATCATCATTATTCTTGCTGTAGCAACGTGCATTGGCTGGAAACTGTATCGTTCAAGTCTCAGTTACGGCGTCATCGCTCACTCTTCCTGCGAGAGTTGGCAGCTTCAGATCCTTCAAATCGGTGGCTCTTTACGTTCAGTGCGGTAGCGTGGAAAGATTTTTGGTCCAGACGTTGAATTTCAAACATCAGCCCATCTTCTTGAAACGCAAAATACATTCTCTTTCCGTCGGGAGAGAAACTTAATCCAGTCGTCTCCGGTTTATACAGGCCTTCAAGGATTGTATGAACAGCACCTGTAGATTCACGAGCATGAATACCAGCTTTGTCGCCTCCATCTTCTGTAAAATATAACATTGAACTGCCATCGGCAGTGAGAACTTGCTTGAGTTGGTCTGGGCCTCCATCAAAGAGATCAGTGTTCGTGCCTTTTCGTGTGTAAGTAAAATTCTAGGTAGCACAAGGAGTCGCGATTAGTAAAAGTGAGACGACACAGTTTTGCGCTGAGAATACAAACAGTATCTTGAAACGACAAGATTATACAACCGATTTCCAATACTGTTACGTACATCCAAGTCCAATTCATAGATATGACTGAAGCGCTTACAAACAAAGAACAATGTATTCTCACTGATTGCTATGCCTTCAGAATTAGGATAATACAATCCAGCATTGTTCTGGGCTTCTGCTTTGTCGGTGGTCCAGCTATAGTTCCCCTGTGAATGGTCCTCTACAGTTGGTATTAGGACAAGGTAATCGGTAACACCTTCTCCCAGCAACAATTGCCACGGTTCGTTCCAGTTGGGATTATTTGGTGTCCAACGCTGCATGGCACCATATCTGTCATCTTCGGTGATAAAGAAATGCGAATTATCCATGTCCCGAACATCTTCAGCATAAGCCTCAAAAATACCTCCATCAGAACCAAGCGATATTGGTTTGGCCTCTCGACTTCCGGTGGGGTCTGTGAGCCAGCACTGTCCCTCGGCGGACCAAAAATCTTCTTCGCAAGATACCCATCCGCCGAAAAACGTTTTGCCGCCATTGCAATTCATGAGAGTCCCAGTGAGAATCATTTGGTAGTTGGTAACATTTCCTTGAGAATCAAAAGTTATGGCACCGACGCCTCCTTTTCCCACTTGGTCTTCTTCGCTGTTACTGACCAAAATCCAACCACCCTCATTATCCGGCCGTTGATCTGGGAAGACTTCTCCGCCATCTGGCCACTCGTGAAAAGTCAGGTTGCTGGTCTCGCCATTGGCATAGCTAACTTTTTGTCCGGAAATAGCAATCACACGACTCGTCAAGCCTTCGGATAGATGCAAACCATTCTCGATGGTGTTGATCAAGCCGGGTTTGTAAGCCAGAATTGTTGTTGTCGGGCCGACAGTGGGCTTTGCGGTAGGTGTCAGTGCTGTCATTGCGGTCGGACCGATCGTGCTGGGAAACTGAGTAGGAGTTTGACTGGTACCATTTGGTACTGTGCTCGTGTCTGGCACAGGAAAGTTTGTGTTTGGCCTTTTGCTTGGACTTTGCGTTGTTGTTGTCGTGTCGCTGTCCACTGGCGCAGGTCTCGGTCTCGGATAATCGAATGGCCTCTTGTAGTTTTCCTTGGATTCAGATTCTTGACTAACGCTGAATTCTTCTGGAAAGTCTCCCATTTGTGCTCGGTCTCGATTCTCGCCAAGTGTTCGTTGCAGAAATGCTGAAGTTGTCTTAGGGCGATCCGAGGTGACCGAAAACAGTGCGACGAGGGCGACCGAGAGTAAGCCCAAGACTGCCGCAAATGGGAGACCCCATTTTCGATTCGACTCTAGTGTTGGGATCATCATCTTATCCAATTGTTTGTGACTGTCTCAACTTGCTGTGTTGAGTTGTCTGGATGTTTTCTTGCAATAGGATCGGAACGAAAAATTGACAGTTTGACGTTGAATGAGTATTGAAACGACTGAATGTCTCCGAGCAAGAGTGAGTCTGAATTTTATTATTAAATAATTTTCTTTCGGCATTTTAGTTTTAGCAATTGAGTAGGTCTACTCTACCTGGTACTCGGAGTAGACTACCTAGCCAGTATTACTACTACTGAGTACTACGATATGGCATGATAAGTAGTGCGCAGTACTAACGCAGATAGGGCGGCAGCTGATTACTACAGAATAGTAACTTCCAAGGTCTTCTTAATCTTGCGATCATAAAATGCACATGCAAAAAGAAAGAATAGCGTTTCCTGTGGAGATCCTGTGGAGAGAAATGAGGGGCAATGCGAATGGTGCACACGTGTGGGAGTTTAAAGCACAGATTTGAGTACAGCGACCAAAATGGAGAGGCAGGCGCGTTTTGGTTGGATACCCTCTGCAAGTGACATTGTTACTATTGAAATGCAGCCATGCAAAACGGAAGGGCTTCACCAGCACGCTCATTTCTTGCCTCGGAACTTTCCTCGTGTCTGAAGTTGCTCTTGTCAAACTTATTGGGTTATGAGCTTCTCAATTACTAGTATGCGTTAATATTTTTTTACTTATTGTTAGAAAAAATAATGATTGCTAAAACTTTCCACAGTTTAAATATTTCAAGCGAGAGAATCCGTTCACACGGGTTTTACATATGTCATTATTTTCTGCCAACGACTGCATACTGCATGTATGTATGTGTCATGCTGTTGCAACAAAAAGACTTTATCAGCATTCTCTTTCTTTCCATTCTGCATAAGGCTATAGTTGAGCGAAAATTAATGACTGGGCGTTCGGAACAATGACATCGAAAATATCAGCTCTCCTCGTATGCTCTCTCTGCTCTCTCTTCCACTGCATTAATAGGGGTTATGTGCAGGCTGCACCCTGGTCGAATTCGAACCAACATAACGATGCAGTAGATCAAGAACGACGGGCCCGTGGATCGTTATCGGCTAGCACCAAGAGCCAAGGTCCACGAGGTACCAAGCGTCAGTTGCAGGACTATATGGGAGGTACTCTTGCCGAAGGCTACGGTGGCAATGGAGGAGTGACCAAGGACCAGGAGTCTCTACCCATGAAAGTCCCATTTGTTCCTGCAGTGCCAACCCAACAACCTTTCAATACCCCAGCTCCCACCCCAACTCCTATCACAACCCCCACATCGGCTTCTGCTACATCTGCACCTACAGATGATAACCGAGAAATTACCTACGTCCCAGGAATGTTAACAGTGATGGAAAGAGATTTAATCTTGTCTCAAGGATTAACGTCCAGAATCCTTGCCCTCTCGGGTCAACCTGTGGTCTACGGTAATGGCACTCAGAGCGTGGCTGATTTTCACGTTTGGCCCGATGGTGCCGCGACGTTTGTTGACAATCGACCACAAAACAAGGGCGGATGGTTGTATGTCTCTAATATGGAAGATAGTACTGGTGGAGTCGGTGCTCTTACGTTCAACAAAGACGGCGAGGTCATCAACTATGAAATGATTTTGACCGGTACTAAATGGAACTGTAACGGCGGCAGGACGCCTTGGGGGTACGTTGTTGTACTTTGTGTTGTCATGCGATTCATTCTGCATATTGTTTAAAGAATTGCTTTGAATGATATTCAACATAGACTCATCACATGCAACGTTGCAGAACATGGATTTCAGCTGAGGAAGATTTTGAACATGCAGAAGGGAGGCCATGGCAAGTGGATCCCTACGGCGTTAGACCCGCTCAAATAATCAACATGGGAAATGCAGGAGGTTCCTATGAGGCATTTGCCTACGACGTTCGCTCTTTTGAGACTCCTAGGTTCTTTTTGACGGAAGACTATGTCTTTGGTGCACTGGAGCGATTCACGCCAACAAATCCATCATGGTCGGATCCATGGAATATGCTCGTAGGACCTGGAGTGCATGAATGGCTTTTATTGAGTCCCAGTCTTTTCGATCCTACTTCTGGAACCTACTCGTGGACAACCAATCTAGATACTGCTCGCCGCAATGCTGGAGAGCATTACCCCGAGACGGAAGGTATTGATGTGGCTGGATCAAACCTCTTCTTTGTTTGCAAGGGCATTCGGCGACTGTTTACGCTGGACTTGAACGGCAATACCTATACATCGTCTACTACTGCTGCCACGGAGCTATTCGAGGGGGAACCCGATATGATTCGCACTGTTTTGTCTGAAGAGGCGGCGGCTGAAACATTGCTCTATTTCACCGAAGACAATGGTCGAAGAGCTGGTGTCCACGCAAGAAACGAAGCTGGAGAATTGTTTACCATTCTGGAAGGTTTTTACTCGCCCGAAACAACTGGACTGGCCATGTCACCGAATGGAATGTTTCTCTACGTGTGCTTCCAAGAGGACGGATATTGCTTTGAAATTAAGCGCACGGATGGGTTTTCTTTCCGGGCCAAGACACTCAATCTCAAGCGACATCCGACCGAAGTTGGCAGTAGCAAGTCCGCTCGAGCCTAGCTATTTTATTTCAGTAGCAAGCAAAAGCATAAGACCTACTCCCAAATGAGTCACAAGACTTTTCCTTTATAGTGCTGTGTGAGAATTGTAAGTGTATTGAATTGCTTAACGTGTGAGTATAGCTGAATCTGGTTATCAAGACCTCCTTGTGCATGTACATCAACAAAAAATAGTTTATTGTGGGAGTTGCAAAAAATGAAAATAGTAGACGGTGTACTTTGAAAACGAACCCCTTACGGACGCACAGCTTCTAGAGTCATTCAAGTCATGAGTTTTACACGACTTCAATTCGATAACTAAGCAAGTCCAAATAAATACTACTCGCTACAGTAGTAGGTAATCGCAGCGCAACACAATATTTCAACGCTTCTCTGCTGCAAACGAAAGTTAAACTGCATAGTTAAATAACGAAGGCAACTCTGCAGGTTGTCTCTCACTGCTAAAAGTTATTGTAGCAGCACATGTGCATCATTTTTTAAAGAAAGTAGTAGAGCACACGGGATTTTACAAGCATCTAGCACAAACGGGATCTAATTATTTGACAACATAAAACAGCTACCATTTTCCATTTTCCCCATCATGTCTGACGACGAAAAGAGCCAAAATAATGGCGACAATGTCGAAACGAACGCCGACGACGAAGTCCAAGTGGAAAATCCTTTTGATATGGATGCAGGAATGGACTTTGGTGCCGCAGAAAAGCGTCGTCAACGTGCCATTCGCAAGCAGAAGCAAAAAGAAGCGGAACAAGGCTTCGTCATGGACGGAGACGTCCAGGTTCGCAAGATTGGATCCTTGTTCGACGATGATCCCTTACCTCCTCCGAGACCCAACCGCAAGAGCATCAGTGCCGGAGATGCGGATATAGACCAAGAAGACAAAGGAGCGACTGCCGAGGAAATGCTGCAAACAATGAATGAAATGAATGATCGGGATCGAGAACGCAATACAGTTCGTGTGGGAGACAAAGTTATTACCAAGTGGCCCTACGATGACTATCATACAGTTCAAAAAGAATACTGGGAGCACGCCTTGGAACGAGAAGAACAAGCCAAGTTGAAGCGACAGCAGAGGCAAGATGGGTCCGAATCGGATAGCAGCGTTAGCGTAAGTTCCAGTGAAGGCGAGGATGACGAAGACTTTAGCTTGAGCGGCAGTGACAGCAGCGAATCTTCCAGCAGCAGTGATAGCAGTCGCAGCGAAACCAGTGCAGAACGACTGGAACGCAAAGAGGCGGCACGGCGGGAGCGGAAACGGCTGGAACGAAAGGCGCGCCGCAAGGCGGAAAAGAAGCGTTCGAAGCGATTGAATAGGGACACTGAAAAAGAACAAGAGCGTCGAAGGAAGCTTCGTCAGAAGGCCCTGGAAGAAGAACGAGCGGCTGGGTTGCACGATTTGAAATCTGATATTATGGTGTTTGTAAGACCTCAGGATCCTCCCGAGATCAAGCAAGCAGTAGCAGGGCTACCATTGACGGAATTCGAATCGGTGGCCAAAGAGCGAGCTATTGCGGTGGCGTCAACCTGGCTTTTCGATGCGGGCCTGGTACAGGAGCTTATGCAAACAAAAAAGGTGAACGACAAGGAAGAAGACATGCTAGAAAATGGAAAGAAGAAGAAAGTAGAGATCAAGATTTTGCCACTGGGAGGAGACAAGAAAAACAAAGATCAGCCCGAGAAACAAAGCGGCCCCAAACGAACCAAGATGGATATTGAAATTGAAAAACTCGAAAAATCTACCCGCGCTCAATTGGATGCTATCAATGTTCGACTCAACAATGGGGTTGCCTCCTCGGGCCATGAAGTGCAGGAACTAGTGAACTCCGTCGTGAGTACCAAGGGTGAGCTTGTCAAGCTACGAGAGACCTCCAGCATGTTGAGCAACGCCGGTGATACCCTGGATGGAGTGTCAGGGGCGGCCGCTACACAGACCACCTTTGCCATCAACAAATACCCACATTTAAAGTATGCTATCAATGCTCGGCGTAATTTGCAGAAGTGTTTTCGAGAACTGGCGTTTTTCAGTGAAATTCCTGTCAAGTGTGCCGATTTGAAAGACGAGTTGCAACAAGCCGAATGGTCTGAGGATGAAATGATGGTGATCCGAGACGTTTGTAAAGAACATGTCCAGTTGGATATCTTTTTGAAAGAAGCAGAAGCTGGAATGAAGCGACAACAGGAAGCTGATGAAGATGACGACGATGACGACGAAAAGCGACGGAGGAGAGCATCTGTTGGTGGCGGCTTCAAGAGAACAGGTTTTGACGTTGGTTTACCGCACAACAACGACGAAGTTGATCGTTTCTTGAAGGATCACGTCCAGATTGTACTCGAACTCGGAGAGGAGATCCGCCAAAAGATTCGCTACGGAATTGGTACCTCGTTCGATTTGGCATTCAACAACCCTGCCAATATGGTTGCGTTGGTCGAGGGTGTGGAAATTTACGAGACGGCCAATCGAGAGTATCAAGCAGTGCACGGTGGTGCTGTAGGGTTCACCGGCATGAGGGCTCTAGCACTGGCAGAGCTGTATGAGGACATGGAAGCTCGCTGCATGGAGGTTTTTGACAATCTAGCTGATACAGTACGTGTGATTCTTTCATTATGTTCGTGTGTTTTCGTCAGGAAAGTTGTCCTCACCTTTCTTGTGCCGATTTGCAACGCAGATCGACGAGACTGACACAGATGATGAACATCTAAACAAGCTCTTTACTGCGATTCTCCGCGGCGCTAATGAGTTATCTGCCGAGATCACCTTTGTGTCGGAATCGATGGCTTCTTGCTTCCCTTCTTTTTGGGCGGTGGATATCATTTGGTCCAGTTGCGTTGCTCACTTGTGCTCTGAGCAAATCCTTACTAATATGGGTGGCATTGAAGGTGAAAATCTTCCAAATCTTGGCATGCCGCAGCTGCTGGATCTGGTGGCCTGGGTCGAGAACTTTTTTGAAGTAATTGAGGAGAACTTCCCTGACCTTGACATCCCAACAGCTACTGAGCCACGAAAATTTAAATCAAAGCCGACATTGTTGTCAGAAGATCACACGAACATCGAAATACAGCAGGCAATCGATAGCCTTGCTTGGGCCTCCAACATTCTCTGGGATGCCCATGGTTTAGGTATGGAAGAGTTTTTATTCAGGACGGAAAAGCAAGCAGTTGAGTTGCTGGAAAGATTTTACAAGTAAGTTATATGATCTTGCAGTGGCTTGTCCTAGCTTGAGTCTGATTGCAGCAATGCTTAACTTATATGACATTAATATATTGCTTGATATAGGGCTGACCATGAGAAGCTCAAGAGGTCAGATGGGTTGCTTTGGACATCGCTTTGCGGTGATGTGTATGGTTTTATCGGCCTTCAAGTCAAAACTATTCGCGAGCGCTTAACCAGGAAGTCGGAGGCAATGATCAAACTGGTGGCTATCATCTTCAAAGGACTGTATGATGCACAGAAAGCATCGCGAGACCACTTTTTGAACGACTTTGATTCTTGCTGTGCTGGATCCAATGATTTCATGGACATGAGTGAGAAGTGTGAAGATATTATCACTGACATTCGCAATGAGTGTATATTGTCCCCGAAAGCTGAACAAACACTTGAATTGCGGGCTGGATTTTTGCTTGGTCTTTATTGTTCTGATGCTGTGTATGCTGCACAGAAGATCAGCTACTTCGTTTTCCAGGACATTTACGAGTCGGAGGATATCACTTCTATTTTGTTCACCGTGGAGTGGCTGGACGAAATGCCCGACAATGATGTTGCAGTGCAAGTCAAGATTACTATGGGGGATTACATGGCAGACGTTCTCGAGTATTTGGATGATATCATGATCCAGAAGGCTCTTGAAGCCTTGGTTACAAAATGCGTCCTCTATTATATTGAAGAGCTTCTATTGAGGGCCTCTACTCACAAATCCGGAAGGGATTCGTTCTTCGTGGACAACAGACGAGCGCTAGAACGAATGGAAGGTGACGTTCGAGTTTTCAAGGAGTACTTTGAAGAATTTGACGAGGACTTTCCAACTTTGAGAAAGACGGTAGAGACCGAATTTGATTTCTTTGAGACAATCCAGGAAATAATATCCATTGCCGGAGGCTGTTCCGATGAAGACATTCGTGATTACATATATGCATTCCAAAATCGGGTAAAGAACTACGATATCACATACGCGATCGTTGGCGACCTGTACCACCTGGTCAATCCCAGCGAAGAAAAGCAAGTCTACGAAGTGATCAAAAGCATGGAAGACGATTTGAAAGAGTCGAACAATAACTCAACGGAAGATGCAGCGACTATCCACGCCAGAGTCCCAGGGCTTCATCTCGAGACTATGTTGAAGAATACTATCACAAACAGTGCACGCAAGCGACCTGGAGAGGGCAAAGGCCTTTTTAGTTGGGGATAAAATTTATTCTGTCATCTGACAGATGGCTTATGCAAATTCTAAGTATTGGTGCCCAAAAGTACTATGTCACCGTCGTACTTCCTTCGGATGTATTGTCCAGAAGCAAGTTTGATGTAACCCGACGAACGAATTTACGTTCTCCGCTGTTGCTGGGGGCATCTTCGATGCAGCGAATCGTTCCGTAAATAGATTGATATCCTTCATCTTCCTTGTCGTCTAGCATAGCAAATCGAACTCTATGCGCTTTCGGGTTACGACAAAGTCTCCTAACGCGCTTTCTTCGTGTCGAATGATACATAAAAAATACAACGGCAATTGAAGACGAAAGAAAGACAAAAAACGAGACCATATTCCAAGTGTTCCCTGTCGTGTCCGCTCGCTCTTCGCCCCACAACTTTTTCAGGTTCCCGACTCCTTCAAAGTAATCATCGTCTCTGTGACTAGTTTTCCTATCATGGCGTTGACTGCTGTGGTGTCGGTCTCGAAAAACATCATCGGCATCGTCGTGCGAATCACCGTCGTTCGAATCACCGTCGTTCGAATCATCGTCGTAAAACAAATCAAAATCACGAGCACTGTTCCTTCCGTAGTCTTTGTCGTAGATTTTCTCGTATGTACTATCACGGTAATTGTCGCATAACTTATTATCTGTGGCGCGAACAAATCGTCGGCTGCTTGTGACTTGATCATGCCAGCGATCCATAATCGTCGTATCAAGTGACAATCTTGTATCTCCAAACCCAGTTCCTCGCCATAATTGCTGAGCATTCCAATTGCAATTTATGTACGACCACATGGAAATGTCGTAATCCTGAATCAGGCGCAGCGCGGGCGCAAACCATTCATTCCAGACATCTTTGCCAGCATTGCTACGGTTGCTACTTGTACTTGCAGTGAGATTGGAGAGATACGAGTTGCGAAAATTCCAACCAAAGGGTGTCGATTCTGCAATCATGGTGGGTTTACGATGTTTTGCAGCAAAGTTGAGTACATTCTCCAGATCTTGGACGGTACCACCCACGCCGTGATTTTGGTAAAATTGTTGAAACAAGGAAATGCCAACCCAATCCACAACATCATCACCGGGATAAAAATCGTCGAGCGTGGACACAGTATTGTTTTCTGCTGTTGGTAGACCTGCTGCCCAAGAGTGCCACACCATAACGACTCGACGTCGACAG
>Ga0100393_10006087_pt1 | contig 10806 bp, 9 predicted proteins | sample CryGeymeta201517_FD_81546 | JGI IMG/M metagenome (GOLD analysis project Ga0100393, IMG submission 81546) | Groundwater microbial communities from Crystal Geyser aquifers in Utah, USA - Crystal Geyser metaG 2015-17 | ecosystem: Environmental > Aquatic > Deep subsurface > Groundwater | place: USA... | reverse complement strand
TTTGGTAACGGGCTTTTTGTAGCTGTAGCGAGCGGTGGGATAGGGAACAGAGTGATGACAAGCATTGAATAAAAAATTGCCGACGGACTTAAGTCTCATTTACGAATTATGAGTTATTATTATAATTTAGGAAAGATGGGAGGTTGTGTTTTTCAGTTCTGCAAAATAATTAGATAGCCATTCGTAATTTAAGTTTTCAAAAATGATTTTAGAAAAGAAATTCTCAATTGCTAAATCAAACATTCCCGATGTTTGATTTTCATTTAGATCAAGGTTTAAATCTTTCATCCATATAGAGATAAAGGGAACTTGAATAATCTTATTTGATTTATCCAATGTCTTCTCGAAATTTTTTCTATATCGATGGAATCTTAATTGTCTATTGAAAAGTAAATCGATTTTATATTCGATTAGAATATGAATAAGTTCTGGATCAATATTTTTACATTCTAATTCTAGTTTAGCAATTAGTTCAGAACGTTCTAGATGGAACTTTAGCAGTGATTCTATGAAATGATCTAAGTCTACGAATAAATGGTAGAAGGAAGATTTACTTATTCCAACTACCTTAGAAAGTGATTGCACTTTGAGCTCTGACAAGCCTTTGATTGCAAAAAACTCATAGCCTTTTGCAATCCATTTTTCTCTAGATTCATTCATGGCAAATTGACCTATAGAGCTGCGACTATAGAATCTAACGAACCATATTTGCTAAATCAATACCAGGATAGTAATGTTTTAAAATCGCTCTGTAATTATAATTTTCTTCCGCCATGCCATGAGCTCCCCATTGACTCATCCCAACTCCATGCCCATTTCCAAGTCCTTTAATGAAATAGCCATCAGCTTCTTTTTTGATTCCAAATTTAAGGGATTTTAATTTTGTATTACCGATAATCTTTCGAAAGTCTGCACCCTTGATTTTTTTCGTGCCAGTCTCGCCAATGATTTCAACAAGCTCTACTCTTTGTGATAGATTTCTTCCTAAGACAAGTATGGATTCAATTTTACCGACTCCTTCCTTAGCTAACAATCTATCTGCATCTGAAAATCTTATCTTATCGGACCAAGAATAATTAGGAGCATACTGATCGTATTTAGATTCGATGTGATCAAGGTAAGGTAAATTTTTGCCACCCCAGACGTTCTCTGGTTTCTCCGTCATACCACCCGCATTAGAATGAAAGAAGGCATGAATGGGCTCATTCTTATATAGCATAAGAGTACCTTCAGTTTCTTCAACTGCTTTAGTTGTCCTCGGATTTTCTTTATCCACACCTCCATATACTTGGCTTGCTGTACTGACATCAACATCATAGTTTTGGTTAACTTTATTTAGCATTTCACGTATAACGTATGTTCGAGCGCAAATCGCCTGAGCCTTGAGTGCTTCTTCGGGCCATGAATAGGGGACTTCTGAAGGAACAACAGCAATCAGATATTTTTCAATAGGAACTAGATTTAGGACTATAGGACCTTGTTGTGTGGGTTCAATAGAAATCTCGCCTCTATATTTTTTGCCATTGTAAGTAAACATTCCACTTTCCGGAACAATACGAATTCTAGCTTTAAGGGAAAATGGATTCAATTGTAAAATATCGATATTTTTCTTAATCATCAGATCATTCACATCGAAAACTTGGAAAATTCCATTTGTTGTTACCTTTAACTCTGTATCTGGTTTACCTAAATAAACTCGAACAATCAATGATTCATTGATTGTTGCAGGAGGCTTCCAAGACTCGGTAACTAATCCGATACAACTGGAGAAAACAATAAAAACGAAAATAAATGGAAAATAAGTAAGTCGCCTCATACTTTCATTTTCGGGGGAATTTAAATATTTTTTTTAATTTTTATCTAAATAGGAAGAAATATCTTAGGGAATTATGGCTGATTTACTCGAAATTACTCGAAGTTTGAAGGAGAATAAATATATCGAAATTTCCTTTGTTTCCTTTGATTCACTTCACGAAGAGCAGATTCTTACGCTTGTCGGCCAGGCCTTAGCGGATCACGAGCTGGATTACTTAGAAAATGTCATAGCAACTGTTCTAAATGAAATGATCAACAATGCGAGTAAGGCAAATCTAAAGCGTGTCTATTTTAATAAATTTACAAAAGACATTCACAACAAAGAAGAGTATTTAAAGCTTATAGAATCTTTTAAAGATGATGCTGTAGTTAAAATCAAAGAATACCAACATCTTTTAGAAGAAGAAGGTATGAATATTTGCTTTCGAATAGAACTTTTGGAAGATGGAATACTTCTTTCTATTTCAAATAATGTAGAGATGACTGAGGAAGAGAAATCAAGATCACTTATCAGATTGGAAAATGCAAGTAAGTTAAAGAATATGTCCGAGGCTTTTGATCTATTTGCCTCCGATGAAGAAGGGGCTGGACTTGGAATTGTACTGAACATACAACTCATGAAGAACGCAGGTATTGAAAGCAATAATTTCACTCTCGATTCCAAAGATGGAGAAACCATTTCCAAAATTAAAATTCCTTATAAAATTAAGAAGCCAGAAAATTTAGAATCTATTTACAACCGAGTGATGAAGGAAATAACAGGGATCCCTGTTTTCTCAAATGATATCCAAACTATATTAACAAAGATTCAATCTGAAGATTTCAAAGAAGCGGAAATCATTGAAATCTTAGAGAATGATCCTGGGTTAGTCTCTGAAATTCTAAAGGAAGCAAATTCTATTTTAGGTAAGCAAAGGCAATTTGATACTCTAACATCAGCTATACAGGAGCTGGGTAAAGAAGGTCTTTACCAATCAATCAGTACCTGCTCAACACGAAAGATACTTCAATCAAGATACAATGATTTTCATAAGTTCTGGAGAATCTCCAAAAAATGTGCCTTCTATGCGAGAGAATTGGCAAGTATACTGAATTTTGCAGTCTCCTATGAAAGATTGTATCTAGCAGGTATCTTTCATAATTTAGGCAAATTAATTATTTTCTCTCTGCAACCTGAGCTCAACCAATCACTTACCAATACAACTCTAGAAGAAATAGAACTGGGAGTCTCTCATGCGCAAATAGGAGCCTTGGTTGCTGAGAAGTGGGGGTATTCTTTTAACTTAGTTTCACTAATTAAAAATTATCCAAGACCGATGACCAGTCCCGATGAATTAAAATTAGAAGCATCCATTCTGCATGTATCAGACTATATGATTCGTTCAGAAATGAAAAGAGACAAATTCGTTTATTTAGATATCAATGCCTTTGCTTTAATCGGTGTTAGAAATAGAACCGATTTAATTTCTATTCATACTAAATTAAAAAACAGATTCGATCAAACAAATTAAAATTTAAAATCTACAACCACCTTTTTCTTTTCTAGAATTACTAATGATTCTAAGTGGGGAGTGTGGGGGTAGGGATCTGTCATTAATACTCTCACAGGCGTATAGCTTTTTCCAATGCTTTTCATAATCTCATCATACTGACCTTTAGGATTGCAGGATACATAGGCTATATATTTTATATTGGAATTTTCTATCCAATCTAGCATGAAGCTTCCTGCGCCATTTCTAGGTGGATCCAATATCAGAAATGTTTTGCTAGGATCGAGGTTTCTGGATTCAAATGATTCAATGAATTTAGGAATGAATTTCTTTTGGAACAAATCTATACTTTCAAAACTAGATTCTTTATCTGCATAGAGTGAACTTACAATTTCAGTTGCTGTTGCAATTGATGCCTTGTTAACCTCATAGCCATATATTTTTTCGAAATATTTGCCAAATAAAATAGAGAAGAATCCTCCACCACAGAAAAGGTCAATTAGATTTTCAGGCTGCCATTCTTGAATCCATTTCTGAATCTCATGCAGTATAGGTTCAAATTGCCTTGGATTTGGTTGGAAGAAGGAATCGAAGGGAACCTGAAGAGTCTGGTCTAAGATTTTTTCTTCATAGCTAGAATTACCTTTCACAACCTTAAAGCTTCCAAATGCAGAAACCTCGGATGGTCTTGGGTTGTAGCAAAAGATGATATTCTTGGCAGTGCTATGCTCAAGCAGCCAGGCTTCTAATTCTTTCTCCCCATCACAGCCTTCTAATGCTTTGTCGATAGTAAAAATCACCATGGAATCTTCTGTGCTAAAGCTATAACGAATCGTAACGTATTTGAGAAAGCCTTCTTCTGATTTTCGATTCAATGGAATCTCTGGATGTGCAATGATGTAAGAACGAATTAAATTCCATTCCGTATCCGCCCACTTGGATTGGATCAAACAGGTTTCAACATCCACAAGCTTTCGAAAGTTTCCTGATTCTCGAAGTCCTGATTTCCCTGGAAAAATGGCAAAGTCCATTCGATTTCTATAGTGGTAGGGAGTGGATGCTGGTATAAGTTCTGGTTTAATCTCCCAATTATCTTTATAATTTTCTGCTAATAGATTTGTCTTGATGGAGAATTGTTCTTCATAAGGAATATGCTGGCCACTGCAGCCTCCGCAAATTCCAAAATACTGGCATTGAACCGATGAATGATCCGAGTGAATGACAACCTGATCGATTTTATTGTATCTTCTCTTCCCGCGCCCCAGATACCAGAAATGAACCTCATCGCCTTCTTTGAGACAACGAAAGGAATGCGTCCTACCTTGGACGGTAGTTCTACCTGTTAAGTCAGCGGCAACTTTATGAATGAATGCAATGTTGGGTGGATTTTCCATTTTCGTACTTTCCAAGATAGAAACTACCGATTTAAAGTCAAAACATGATCGAAATGGAAAATGTAGGGAAGCAATTTAAATCTCGAGAGAGAAATCCAGGAATGCTCTCTTCCGTTCATTCACTCTTTTTCCCTAAATACAAAATCCACAAGGCAGTAGATGCAGTAAGTTTTAAAATTCGGGAAGGGGAACTGGTTGGATACATAGGACAAAACGGCGCAGGGAAATCCACAACCATCAAATTACTAACGGGAATTCTTACTCCCGATTCTGGAAAAATTCGCGTAGGCGGATTGGATCCATCAAAGGAACGCAAGAAAAATGCCTACCAAATAGGAGCTGTCTTTGGTCAAAGAACTCAGTTATGGTGGGATCTTCCTGTGATTGAATCCTTTTTATTGATTCGTTCGATTTATAAAATCTCGGACAGAATGTACAAAGAAAACTTGGATCATTTTATAGAGATTTTGGATATGAAAGACATTTTGAAGACACCCGCCCGCAAATTGTCTTTAGGACAAAGGATGAAAGCTGATCTTGCAGCAAGTCTACTTCATAATCCCAAAGTTTTATTCTTGGATGAACCAACGATTGGTTTGGATATTTTAGTAAAAGAAAAAGTTCGTGAGTTCATTAAGTTTATCAATGAGAAAAACAAGGTAACCATATTACTCACTACCCATGATGTAGGAGATTTGGAAGCTCTGGCTTCTCGCATATTACTTCTCGATTCAGGTAAAATCCAATTCGATGGAGAGATAGATTCCTTTCACTCTATACTAGAGGAAGGCCATAATTTGAATGAGGATGAAAAGAAAGATCTATCTACTGTTATCAAAGCACTCTATAGGCAAAATGCCCAAGTCCAATTGAACTCATGAATGTCTACTTTCGGTTCACTTCTATGTCCTTTCAGAAAGCTCTTGCCTATCGCTTGGAGTATTTTGTAAGCTTGACAACTTCTTTTTTATATATCTTTATATTTACTTCAGTCTGGGCAACTGTCTCTGCAGAGTCACCCGACAATCTGGGAACCTGGACAGGAACAACTCTTGTAAGTTATGCGATACTTACTACCATAGTCAAAGTATGTATGAGTCGAAACGATCAGATGATTCCCAACAAAATTAGAAATGGTGATATCATCTTCGATTTTTTAAAACCGTATTCCTATCCTCTTGCCTATGCCTTTGATAGTTTGGGAGGTTCCATTTTCCAGGCATTCGCAAAAGCTATTCCACTCTTAATTATTTCTATTCTCATTTATGGAATTAGTTTAGTTGAATATTTACCGAATGTATTCTTGTTCTTAGCCTTCTATAGCCTTGGATACATTTTGTATCTTATGGTTGGATATGTGCTTGGCTCCATGGCATTTTTTTTTACTGATGTGTTTGGATTTTATCTTCTCTATTATGCCTGCACTACTTTGTTCTCTGGTGCAATTATACCAGTTGACCTCTTCCCTGATTTATTAAAGACTATTACAGTTTATACTCCCTTTCCATATTTCTTCTACTATCCTACGTCTATACTCATGGGTCGTGGGGATCTCCCTACAACACATTACCTTTTGTTAACTTATATTTCCCAGATTGCTTTCTGGTTAATTATTTGCAGAATTGTTTATCTCCAAGGCCGAAAGAAACTAGAAATTTTGGGAGGCTAAGTAAAATATAATTGACAAAAAATATAAATAAATTAGAATACCTCCTCATAATAACATATAAATTAGTGAGGAAATAAATTTATGACTCTTAAAAAAAAATGGAAATTTAACTTTCCTAAATACGGAGTTATTATTGTAAGTTTCTTATTTCTCATCCAATGGGAAGTGGGAGATAAAGTCGATGTGCAAGTTATGAGTGACTGGTATCGTCCAGGAGTAATTAAAAGCATAGATGCTTCAGATGAGATTTGTGTTGAATATTTGGATTTTGTAGATCCTAAAGAGCATTGTAATTTAGAAGAGTCAAAGCTATTCAAATACCAGCAATACTCTGAGCCAGTCGAAAATATATTTTCGATTCCAGAGATTGGAGTGAAACAGAAGAATGATCCCATCGACGTAAAACTTGGAAAAATGTGGCTAAAAGCAAAAATTTCCAATATTATCGGTGAGGGAAAAGAGAGAACAATATATTATACTGTGGATGATTGGGATGGATTTGAATCTTACGGAGAATTGAAAGATATTGCAAAATATGGTAAATTTACGAAAAATAAAAAAAATCCTCCCCAACCCCAAGGTTATGGGCCTCAAAAGATTTCAGGAGATCCTGCTGTATGTGGAAAATTTAAAACAAGACAGGCTTGCCAAACACAACTAAAATCTTCCTGTTCTTGGGAACAAAAAAAAGGGATCTGCCAGGCATTATAGAACTAATTTATTCATATAAAGAATAAGTTTTTTTGAATCGTAGATTGAAAAATCTGGAGAATAAATCTCTAAAAGACTTGCCTAGAGGGAAGTCTGGAAAACAATGGAGTTCTGGTGGTTTTAGAGAGGGGGAAATACCCGTTCCCATCCCGAACACGGAAGTCAAGACCCTCATCGCCAATGGTACTATAAGGTTCGCTTTATGGGAGAGTAGGACGCTGCCAGGTTGCTATCATACAATCTAAATTTTAAAAGCCAACTTAAGTTGGCTTTTTTTATGCATTCATGCAATTTCGGAAATTACTAAACAATTTAGGAAATTACTCATTGTGTCCATAACTGAGCTCCCAAATCAAGATTTGGTTTTATCTCCGCTCGTATACCCGATAGTCAGCAAGGGCGCCGTCGTTCAAGTCCACGCGCTTGTAGAGGGCCTGAAAGGCAGGAGCATCCTCCACTCTCCCGATGTGGAGCCATGGATACTTGGTGACGATATAGTCAGGTTCAACGGCGGCAATGGTTCGGTTCACCCATCGCACAGAGCCGTCTCGCGGTGGCTGCGGGTCACCTTCAAGGCGAAGGCTAGCTCTGTCCTCAGCTCGGAACTTGAACACCTCCGGCGAGTTGATTCCCGAGCTGTCGACCACATTTTGCTCCAGCAGCAAATAGGACAGCACGCCTACCTCACCGACGAACACCACATCGCCTGGGGCACTGCGCTCCTGAAGAAACTTACCGATGTGGAGGTATACCGCTTCCCTGCCTTCTCCATCCAGCCGAAAGTTGTGTCTATCCGTGGTGCAGAGCACTGCAAGGCTAAGTAGAATTAGGCTTGCCACCGCTGGCTGCTGCATCCCCTTGCGGTCACTTCCGATTCGCTGGCTAATGGCGTTACTCAGCTGGTCTGCTCCATAGCCAGCCAGGAGCACCATTCCAATCGAAAGCGGCGTGACATACCAGGGGAACTGCGCCGCAATCCCCGAGGTCACGAGACCTAAGAAGTAGGCCGCCATCCAAGCCACCACCAAGCTAAGCTTCGACTGCCGCATAGACGAGAGAACCGCTCCTGCTGCACCAAGCCCGAAGATCATCTTCAGTGGTAGGTTAAGGGTGAGTAGCCGAAAGTAGGCGACAAGTATGTTTGCAGGATTGTCGGCATGGATCAGTTGCTTGGCGCCGACAGAGTGTGGGATTGGCGAGCCATAGGTGACTGCCGCATACAGCAGCCACGGAAGAGCCACAATAGCCGCAGTGGCAAGCGGTTGCCAGATCTTCTTTGGCTCGTGAAACCATGCCATTACCACAGCGAGAGCGACCACCAACACCCCGTCCGGTCGCATCAAGAATGCCGCCCCGCCGAGGCCACCAGCCAGAGCGAACCTTCCCTGCAAGGACATCAGCAGTGCTGAGAACACGAGCAGCATGCTTGTGCTCGTCTCCATTCCAGCGTTGGAGATAAAGGCCGTATCAGGATGCAAAGCCACGCACATGCCCACAGCGAGCGCGACTGGAGTCGACACCACCTTACGAGCCAGCGCCTGCACAACCAAGACCACCCCCGCTATCGAGAGAAGTCCGAGCCAGCGTGCCACGACTGGTATGGGCATGCCCAGCAGTTTAAACGCAGCAAGCATCGCGGCGAACAGCGGAGTGGTGGTTCCGAGGACAGGCTCACCAACGTTGAAGACAAGGCCGTTGCCCGCCGCCAGGTTCTCGGCGTAACGAAAGGTGATATATGCGTCGTCGAGAAAGTTGGGCCCATGATAGAGGCCTACTAGTACCGACGTGACTGTTGGCATGGCCCAGAGGAATGGCAACCACCCGCGTTTACCATATATGAAATTACTTATTGTCTCCAAGACCAAGCCCCCAAATCAAGATTTGATTTTATTATTCAGAAACACAGCCCTCGTTATGGAAAGTTAGTCGCTAGAAGTCAACTGTATTTATTCTTTATTATCCATTCCGAAATGTTTAAACAGTTCACCAAACAAATCAAATGAGGCGCTAGCATAAAAGTATGTGTTTCCACAGAATTCACTAAGCATTTCCATCGCCTGAGCCAAGAAAACAATCCCAAGATTTGATCTTCCGAATTCCTATGGAGCAACTAATCCAAAATATCCTATATTTGATAATTTATGGAAAATTTCACGTGGCAACTCATCTTTTTTCTCCCAATCATTGGCAAAAGGTTCAAGTTCCTTTTCCAAGAATTTGCGAAAACTTTATAGAATTTCTTTCCATTCATTTATAATCTATGAACTAGAATAGGATTTTCGCAATTAAATTCAAATCCCATATCGTTTTAGTTTTTCCAATTCTTATTAATGGATTATCATCCGAGTGTCTTATCGAGTTCTATCGCTTTCCTTAGCATGATTTTTCGCATAATGAATGCAACTAGGATAACAATGAATCCCATAATTACGGGCCACCAAGGTTCTGTTTTTCTTTGAAAGAAATCATCTATAACGGCCGTTTGAATTGGATTAGCTGGATCATAAATGACTTCTACTTTTTGTCCTACTTTGTATTTTTCAAAATCAAGATTCCAAAATAATTTGTCCAAAAACCGGACAGTTTGTCCATCCTGTGTTTGAAATACGACCCAAGCTTGGCGATATGGTTCTGTAACTTCTAAATCGTAAACCTCACCTGTCGCTTTTAAACCTTTCATATCTAAATCCATTTCTATGGAAAGATTTACCATTCCGTAGAAAAATAAAACAATGCCAATAAAATAGAGAACGAATCCAGCGTATGAGGCATTTCTAAAAGCATTCATCTGTTTAACCATCCATATAGGAATTTGCTCATCGTTTTCCAAGACCAATCCCCCAAATCAAGAATGGAATACTGATATTCGAGACGCAATCCCCACTATAGGAAGCTGGCCATCCACGCCAAACCAATAATCGACTGGATAGAGTTAAAAGGATCCGAAACTCGACTATTCTTCCTTCGAGCTTTCAGCCGCTAATAGGGGCTCATACATCATCCAGGCAACATTCTCGGTGATCAGTTCATCTTTTATAATATTATTGCCTTTCAAATCTAAAACTTTTCTGCGAATCGTATTCCTTCTCGTATAACCCCCCCATGGTTCAGGATGAAAGGCATGGCTTGATTCATACACTTGGTAAGAATATGGAACTTCTATTTCTGATCTCCATTCTCCAAACAGATTTCCATCACTTATCCAAAGCTTCAGAATATAATCTTGCTTAGTATTATTTTGGATTTGTAAATCGATATAATTGTATGAAACAGTTGCTCCCGAACCGAAGGGAAGAGTTCGATTGGAATCGGGAAAAATATCAAAGCTATGCCGCCATCTTTCCTTTACAGATAAAGGGCTATGAAGAGTCATCCAGTATATTAAATTCGCAAGCTGACAAAGACCACCCCCCGTTTTTGCCACATATCCACCGTTTTTAAGTTGCATGCCGGGGAGATAACCTTTTCCTTTCGTAGGCTTACCAACTAAATACCAAAAAGAAAAAACTAGTCCTTGCTCCAAACGAAGTCCATGTAGGTTTTTAATCGCAATGTTCAAGTTAGTTTCTTTATTCTTTTGCAATGACATATCTACATCTTTTAGTTCACGATAAATGGGGGACGAGTGTTTAGAAATTATGAAAGGAGTTTCAAAATCAATTTGCGAATCCGAGACTAGAGTTTTCGCAAAACATTTTCTCTCGAAAAACCATTGGCAATAACGCTT
>Ga0100393_10006075_pt1 | contig 10822 bp, 6 predicted proteins | sample CryGeymeta201517_FD_81546 | JGI IMG/M metagenome (GOLD analysis project Ga0100393, IMG submission 81546) | Groundwater microbial communities from Crystal Geyser aquifers in Utah, USA - Crystal Geyser metaG 2015-17 | ecosystem: Environmental > Aquatic > Deep subsurface > Groundwater | place: USA... | reverse complement strand
GGCCAGCAGGCCCTTGATCGCCTCCTCGGCCCCATGCACACCCGTGGTCATCGCGATATCGCAGGCAATGTGACCACGCAGCAGCGCGATCCAGCGCACCGGCAGACCGCTGTCCTCGGCACGCGAGAGGTTCAGTCCGGATTTGAGCGAAAGCTTCTCGATATCGATCACCGGCTGGAAAAAGCGGTTGAACAGCACCACGGCCTGAACATCCAGTGCCGTCAGCCGTTTAATGAAATTCACCGGTGACGTGTATTGCGGTCCGAGCTTGACGGCCACCGGGATGCGCACTTCGCCTGACACGCCGGCAACCAGGTTCAGGTGCCGCTCCTCGACGGCGGCGGCATCCTCGTCGGGATTCTGGGGAATATCGTAGACATTCAGCTCCAGCGCATCCGCACCGGCCTGCTCGATCTTGCGCGCGTAGGCGATCCAGTGGTCGCGCGTCGTGCAATTCAGGCTCGCGATCACGGGGATCCCGAGCAGGGACTTGGCCTCGCGAATGGTATCGAGATACTTCGCGGGGCCGATCTGCATCGGGTAATCCGCCCGTATGTAGTCATAAGCCTCGGGGTTGTCCTGCGTTTCGAGCACCGCGATCATCTCGCTGACGTCCGCGCGCACCTGCTCCTCGAAGATCGACCCCAGAACCACCGCCCCCGCGCCGACGTCCTCCAGCGCCTTGAGCTTCCTGGCCGTCCCGGTAATGCTCGAACTGCCCGCCATCAGCGGGCTGGCCAGCTTCAATCCCATATACGTTGTACTCAGATCCGGCATCGCGACCTCACTTCCATAAACTAGAAAGCCCCGCAAACCGAACCGGTCTGCGGGGTCTGAAACTGGAGGCGCGAACCGGAATTGAACCGGTGTAACAGGTTTTGCAGACCCGTGCCTAACCACTCGGCCATCGCGCCCTTGCAATCACGAAACACCTGCAAACAGGGAGACGTCTACTTGGAAGCGGCTTTCGCCGCCACCTTCTGACGTTTTTCCTGCCGTGCACGGCGCTTGCGTTTGACTCGTACTCTTAGTTGCTGTCCCATAACGGCAGCAAGTCTTATCATTCCCCGTATGTGTTTGTCAAACGCGATGTTCGCTTTTCTTAAAAAACCGAATCCTTAGCCATTTACGACCCGGGCCTCAACATTTGAACGATAACATTTTTTTTCGCGGGCGGCTTGACTTCAGATACTGCCTTTCGCTACTATCAGTCCGTGTTGTCTTAGGAAGCTAGTGAATTCGGAAAGGAACCACATGATGAAAAGCATTCGGTCGGGACTCGCGGCACTACTGTTGGCTGGCGTTGCTTTCACGGCAATCGCCCGGGATATTCTTGATCCGGCGTTTCGTGTCGTCACGGTCAACGGGGAATGCCAGGTCAGCATACCGGGCCAGGCTGGCTTCCTGCCAGCCGAGGAATCGAAGGCCTACCCCTACGGCAGCGCGATCCGCACCGGTGCCCGCTCCAGTCTGGTGATTGTCATTTCCGAAGGCAATGTCGTGCGGGTCCTGGCCAATGCGAACCTGGTCATGGACGAGAACACCAACGACAACAAGATCAAGAATGTCCGCCTGGATAACGGCGAAGTCGAGGTCGAGCTCAACAACGCCTTCCACCAGGGCGGTAACAAGCTCAACGTGGAAACCGCCACGGCCATCTGCGGGGCCGTCGGGACCCATTTCCGTGTCGCCTCGCGCATGGAGCAGGACATGCGTATTGTGCTGTTCCGCGTGATCAAGGGCGTCATCGCCGTCTACGGCGACAGCTTCGAGGTTACGGCACTCGACGCCAACGACTGGTTCTCCATTCTCAGCCCCTCCGACCGCTCGTTCATGCGTCTCAAGAATATGAAGGGTGAGTTCGACATCCGCATCAAGGACCAGGACATGAACGACAAGGACATGCCCACGAGGGAGGGCAATGTCCTCAAGATCTGGCAGCGGCGTGTCCCCGGCACCAATGAGCGCGTCATCACCGCCCAGCTTACCGCCACGGACGGATCGATTGTCGAGGAAGTCAATGTCACGATCGACGGTACCCAGCCGCCACTGTTCGGCGAGGGAAAAACGCCCTGGAATCCGAATGATTTACCGACCGGCGAAGAGCGGACAAACCCACTGCCATCGGAATCCATCATGGACTGGCTGATCAACCGGGACAATGCAGAAAACGACGTCGAGTTCGGTACGCAGCCGTCTCCACGCCCGCCGAGCCCGCCGTCGCCAACCCCGGTTGGCCGACGGTAAAATAGCCCGCCGCGTATAAACCACACAGGATGCATCCCGATTTTGTCGGGATGCATCCATTTTATGGAAAGATACAAGACCATGCTGATCTCCAAGTTCAACAAACTGATTCACAACAAGATTATCTGGGCGGCCTTCGCGATCCTGGTCAGTCTCTCCATGGTTGGGCTGTTCGCCCCCACCTCCGGCGGCGGGAGCGAGCCGGATAACACGGTCGGGACGCTTTTCGGCAAGCCGGTACCGCGCAATGAGCTCATGCGCGCACGCCTCTATGTGCAGGCCTTTCAACCGCCGCGCGGCGGCGAGGAGCAGCAGCAAACGGTCGAACAAGAGGCCTGGCGGCGACTGGCGACCCGTCGCTATGCGGAGAACATCGGCATCCGCGTCTCGAACCAGGAAATCGCCGAGGCGATTGCCCGCGACCCCTCCTTCGCCGTCGACGGCGCGTTCAGCCGGCAGCGCTACCAACAACTGGTTGAAAACCAGATCGGGGTTCCGCTGGGTGTCTTCGAGGATTATCTTCGCGACGATCTGCTGCTACAGAAGATGCAGGCACTCGTCGGAGCCAGCCTCTGGATCGCCCCGCAGGAGCTGGAACAGAGTGTGGCAAGGTTCACGGATCGGTTCACGCTCGATGTCGTCGAGCTGTCGGTCTCGAACCTGGTAGGCGATGTGACCGCCTCGGCGGACCAGGTCCGCGCGTTCTACGATGAGAACCCGGCACTTTTCAACGCGCCGGAATTGCGCAGTGTCTATTATGTCGAATGGCCCATGCAGGAATACGTGGAGAGCGTGAACGTATCCGAAATCCAGATTCAGGACGCCTATGATCGCGACATCGAAAGCTACCGCATGACCGATACCAACACCATGGCCGTGTCGTACGCCCTGCTGGAGGAGGTGGCGGATGAACTGCGCGGCAAGATCGCGGCCAAGGAAGCCATCAGCATCGCCGGCGAGTATGCCATGCAGTTCCGGGATGCGCTCAGCATGATGGATTACGGCGACCCGGTTTCCATCCACAGCGTGGCCACGGCGCGGGGGATGACCGTCCATACCAGCGAGTTCTTCAGCGTCGTTTCGCCCGTGGCCGGGATCAACGCCGGTGCCGAATTCAACCGGGCGGCGTTCGATCTGGAGCCGACCGAACCGTCCCGCTCATACAGCCGCGCCGTGATCGGCGACGAGGCGGTCTACGTGCTGGCCTGGAACACCAATCGCCCGGCCTTCCTGCAACCGTTCGAGGAGGTCCGGGAATCCGCCGCCAGCCTGGCAACCGAACGGGCGCGCCAGACCGCCTTTGCGACACGGGTGGACGAGATCCGCCGGCAGCTGGTCGAGGCGACAACCCAGGGCTCGGATTTCAACGCGGCGGCAACGGCCCGGAATCTACCGGTCAGAACCGTCGGGCCATTCTCCGTTTATTCTGCCGACCCCGAGAAAATCCCATTCTTCTCGGATATCGCCCCGGCGGTACTCCCGCTACAGGTCGGCGAAATCACGGAACCGGTGCGTACCGAGGAAGCCATGTTGATCGTGCATCTCGCCGCGCGCGAATCCGGCGATCCCGCCGAGGCCGAGGCACTGAAGCCCGACATCACCCGGATGCTCCAGTCCGGGCGCATGCGCATGCATGTGGCCGCGTGGTCAGAGGCTCTGCTTGCCAACGCGAGAAACACCCCGGAGACTGACGCGACCGAATAGCGACACCCGCGAGGCGCTTGCAAAAACGCCTTTACAGGCAGCGGTTACACGGCGCGATCACGGCGTTTACGGCTTCCGGGGCGGCACATACGGTTTGAAGGCACTGGCGGGAGGTTTTTCCGCCGGCTCGTCACCCGTCGGGGCGCTGGGCGTCTGGCGCGCCGCATCATCCGCGATCGTCGGTCCTGCAGGAAGCGGGACCGACGAATGTGCTGCGGGCACAGGCATGTCAGGCGTGCTGCCGCCCATCACCTCCTGCGGTCGAGCCGTGTGGCGTTCACGCACCCGCAGGAACAGGATCAGCAGCGCCGCACATAAACCGACAACGGCGGCAAGGATCCCGCCCAACGTCATTGAATCGGCAATTTCCTCAAGCATAAAAACCACTGCCACTCACTTTACCAGATATCCGGGGATACCCCCGCCCCGTCCTGCTGACGACGATCCGCTCCAGGCCCATCCGGCCTGGGGGTGTCCGCCGAAAACCACAAACCACCATCCTGCGAATACCGTAAACGGCTATCAGGACGCGGCACCGGGGCCGGTCCGTGCCCGCCCACCAGCGTTTTGGAAGGTCGTCCAGCTCTGGTGCCCTCAAGGATGCCGACCTTTGGCTGGATGTCAAACGCGATCTCAAGGCCGACCTTCTCGTCCATCCCCAGGTACTTGTTGACGATCATCAGACGCGAATCCCGATCCTCGTCGTAATCCAGCGTCACCGATATCGGAACCTGCGCCTCAACCAGCTTGTAGAGACGCGACGACGCCAGCGATGCCGCCTTCGGCATCGTCAGCAAGGTCGTCAAACCCATCCGATCAAGCGAGCGGATAAATGAGAACACATGCTCCTCAAGCCGGTCCCCGCTCTTGACCGCCACCCAAGGCAGGCAGGTGTCCAGCGCCAGCCGCGCCACGGCCTGCTCCGCCACGACCTTTGCCAGCTGCATGAAACTGTCCGGCGGCAACGTGATTGCCGTCTCGCTGTGCCGCCCCGGCACATCATCCGCATATTCCAGCAGGATCAGGTCCCCCGACTCAACGGCGCGCGAGAAGTCGAGTCCCATCGCATCCGCCTGCACGACAATATCCGCCGCCGGCCTTGCCGTCAGCAGCAGGCAGCGTTCACGCAGCCGCAGCCCCCGCCGCAGGAAATGGAAGGCGGCCGTGGTCTTGCCGGATTTAGCAAGTCCGCAGAACAACACCGGGCGCCCCCGGAATGCGCCCCCGTAGCGGCTATCCAGGAAATCAATCCCTATGGGCGTTTTATCGGTCATGGCCATAATCCCTGCAACGAATCATCATCCCCTGGCCCGACGCTCCGCTAGCAACCGTGAAATAACCGAACTGAAGAACGTCATCTCAAAAGGTTTGGTAAGGAAATCATCAATGCCAAGTGCCTTGCACTCGTCCAGGCGTTCACGCGTCGGATAACCCGACACCACGATCATCGGCGTCTGCGGGCACCGCTCGCGAATCCGCCGGACCAGCGCCATACCATTAGGCTCGCCGGGCATGTTCAGGTCGCTCATGATCACGTCCACCGGTTCCTTCTCGATCAGAGCCAGGCCTTCCGGCCCGTTCTCGGCCGTCAGCAACTCATAGCCCAGACGTTCCACCACGGATTTGAAGTAATCCCGCACGCCGGCATCATCCTCGATCAGTATCAGCTTTACCATTACCGTTTCCTTTCCAAAGTGTAATTTGGGGTTCGCCGTGCCTTTGCCCTTGGCGATACCACCCGTCCGCAGACGAGTTTTGCCTGTTATGCCTTGGACCGCAAGCAAAAAAATCACAAGAAAAATTGCCGAAATCGAATCCGCACTGGCGTTTTCCTGAATATGGCCTAGAATCCATCATTGATTTGCTTCCCGTTTTTGATTACACCTATAGCAGAAGCATCGGGCCATCCCCGCGCCGATTGCAAAACCGCGGGCAAACCGGAAACACACTAGTAACGACAGGTGGTTGAGATGAGCAGCACAACGCGAAAGACAGCGCAAGCCAGGACGACGAGCTCGGTACCCGACCGGATGCACAAGCGGCTGAGGCGCGCCCTTTATATCGTTGTGGGGGTTTGCCTGTGCCTTGCATGGGCCGTGCCCGTGCGCAACATCATCACCCGACGGCTATGGCCGGCCCCCGATCCCGGCCCGCGTGACGCCTATGAATTCATCGCCCTGGCCTACACACAACCACCCCGTTCGCCGGCGGACGGGACAACCCGTCGGCATCCCCCGATCCATGACCATCTCGATGCGCTCGTCGCCAACGGCTTCGTGCCGGTCACGCTGGCGGACGTCACCCGGCTGCTGCACCGCGGGGATCTGCTGCCGCGCAAGGCCGTGTTACTGACCGTCGATGTCGGCAGCAAGTCCTTCCTGCATGACATCCGCTCCGCCGTCTGGCGCTACGGCTGGAATGGCGTGGCTTTTTTCAGTACGGCGCCGCTGTCCATGCAAAACGGCGATTCACCGGATTGGCGCACCCTCCGCCGGCTGGCGCACAGTGACAACTGGGAAACCGGCCTGAGAGGGCATCTGGCCGTGGAGGGCATACCTGCCGCCCGGATCCACGGGCACGGGCAATTCCTGACCTCCCGCATGTGGCTGGCGGGGCTGCGACGCTTCGAGACCGACGACGAATTCCGTAACCGCGTGGAAGCCGACTATCAGGCCGCCCTGACGCTCGCGGCCGATCAGCTCGGCACAAAACCGGGTGCCTTCGCTTATCCATTCGGTGATTTCGGTCAGCACACACCGGGCGAGACGATCGCCAGTGCCGTCAACCTACAGGCGGCCTCATCGCACTTCGATCTCGCCTTCACCCTCGGTTCCGTTGGACGCAACACGATGTATACCGATCGCCGGCGACTCAACCGCCTGGAAGTCAACCCCGACTGGACGGCCAGCGACCTGATTGAGGCCATCAAAACCGGCAGCCGTCCGGTCGAACGGGTTGAGGATGTGGACATGACCCGTCGGGCGACCGGCTGGTATACCGAACGCGGATCTTTCGAGATTGGCGAGGGCGGACTGACCCTCGGCACGCCGGACGCGTCCGGCGAGGCCCTCATCTGGCTGGGTGGCAGCGATGCGCGGCGGGATTTCAGCGCGACGGTCGATTTTGTCCTGCAGGAAGGCGTCGCCCGTTTCTACGCCCGTGCGGAACCCGACCGGTCGGCTTACCTGCTGATTGAATTCGATGGCGAGGGCAACGCCGCGCTCAGGCAGAAATCGGCACTGCAGGAATCGCTGGTCACGCTGGCCCGCACCCCTACGGCTGTGCGCAAGGGCAAGCGCCATCAAATGACCGTCTTCATGCGCGACAGCAACATCAATGTCACGGTCGAGGGGCTGACCGTTTTCAACACGCACGAGCAGGCCTCAGGAATAAGGAAACCCGGTTTGTTCGGCGCGGCGGTCGCCGGCGACGAGCCCCGCCTGACGATCACGGATCTCCTGCTTCAGCGCCGTCGATCCACGCTCGCCTCCTGGGACTTCGATCAGGCACTCGATCCGTACGCGATCAACTGGATACAGAACAACGGAAGCCGCCTGACGGAGATCAGCCCGCCCATCCAGTGCCTCCAGAACGGCGGCACGGACGTGCCGGACGAACGGCAGCCGCACCTGTTGCGCCGACTGGCCAGCCTCTACAACCTGCGGCTGGTTCCGGGCCTGCGGATATCGTCGGACCAGGAACTGGCCGCCTGGACCCCGGTCGCGCTCGCCGGCACGCTGTCCGATCTTGACTGCGATGGCATCTATGTGAACTTCGAGCAATACGACCGCTTCCAGATCAATGCGCTGGAAAGCTGGCTGCGCCAGACCAGCAAGATGCTCAGTGGCGCGGGCCGACCGGTGCTGGTCCGGCTTCCCCGTATGCTGGAGCGCCTAAGTGCCGTCTATAGCCTGCTCGCCATGATCCCCTCGGTCGAGATTGTGACCGATGGCGGCACGCAGATCGCGCTGGAGTCCGCGCAGGCCAGGCAGATCCGCGAGGAGGTCATCGCCCCGCCGACACCTGGCCAGATGAACGCGCTGCCACCGGTCTATACCATTGATCCGCAGGACTCCGACAGTCGTCAGCAGACGATTGAGACGCGATTGCGGGAGTTGATCGATGAAGGCGAGACCGCGTTCCGGCGGGGCACCTACGAGAGCGCGATGGCGGCGTTCTCCGAATGGCATCGGCTGGCTCCGTACTCCCCCCTGCCGCCGCGCCGTATCGGCGACGCCCTCTCGAATCTGGGCTATCATGACGAGGCCGCCGGCTTCTACCGGCAAAGCCTCGATATCGCCCCGGCGCAGATCGACCTGGCCACGCAGTATGCCAGATTGCTGGGCGAGATCGGGCGCAAGGTCGAGGCGCGTGCGCTTCTCAACACCTACGCCAGGCTCTTCCCCGACAATAACGAGATCCTGCTCGCCCAGGCGGAGTGGCTCTACCGCGAGAACCGCATCGAGGAGGCGCGGCAACGCGCCCAGCGTGTCCTCCTGCTTGAACCCGGCCATTTCGGCGCGACACTCTTCATCCTGCGGATCGCGGAAAACGAGGTTGCCCGAACCGAGGCCATCGAACAACTGATGAAGATCGGCAAGACCCCCGCACAACAGTACCAACTCATCTCCGCCATCTGGCAGCATGATCTGCTGACCTACCAGAATTCACACCTCTTTATCAAGGTCATGGACCAGATCGCCAGCGACAACCAGGCACCCGACATCCAGAAGCTGCTTCAGCGACTCGACCCGCTCGACGTCACCGTGACCGAGGATTTCAAGTCCTCGGACGCACTCTCGAAACACTGGCATATCGAAGGGGGAGAGGCCAGCGTGCAGGAGGGGATACTCACCGTCGCGGCCGATCCCAAGCGAAACGAGTTCAGCGTGCGCCTGTTGCGATCGGAACGCTGGCGCGACAGCTTTATCGAGGTGACGGCCGCCGAGGTCGACGGCGGGGTCTGGCTGTACGGGCGCCGCTCGCGCGATCACCTGATCCGCTTCGGTTTCGACCCCGCTGACGAACGGCTCAATCTACAGGTGTGGCAGGGGCGCAACCATAACGTGGTCGCCAGCCAGTTCGTGCCCTGGGTGCTTCCGCAGGACGGCTTCACCCTGCGACTCGAGATCCGCGGCAAGGGTGCCACCGCGCTCGTCAACGGGAAACCGGTCTTCGAAGTACCACTCGCCCTGCCCGAGGATTTCGGCCTCGGATGGACCGCCTTCGCCGCCCATGCCAGCGAGCGCGGGCGCGCCCGCGCGAAAATCAGCCACCTCGCCAGCGGCCCGATCCCGGTGCGCATCGCCCTGACGCCCGACGCCCCCGCCGATGATGACCGCGGCGACCCAACCACCCGCCTGCGACGCCTGCTACCCGTGCTGACCGATATCAGCCCCGATTGGTACGCGATCGACCCGTCGGGAAGCTGGACGAGCACCGTCACGGAGGAAAGCGATTTCTTCCAGCTCTTCGCGCGCTATTACCGCCTGCGCCTGACCCCGCTCGTGCGCGTCAGCCCCAAGGCGGTGGTCACGGCCGATGACATCATCACGGTTTGCCGCACGCACGGTTACGATGGCCTGGTCCTCTGGTTTGACGCCATGCCCGCCGAAAGCTGGTTTGACGACATGGATCGCGAATTGAGCACCCCCGGGCTTGATGTGATCGCCGTCGCCGGTGCGCAAGGCGGCCACGCCATCCGCGGGATTGCCGCCAGCCGGACCCTTTTCCGGAAACATGGCGGGGCGATACCCGTGACACTGGTCAACACGGCGGAGGATGGCGAGCAACGCGACACCAGTGCGCTTGCCGACCCCGTGATGTTCCGCTTCTAGTCGGGAGGCTGGCCCCCTATGCCAATCCGTACCACACTGTTAGAGAGGGAGGCACACCTGCTTGCCCCTTATGCATCACGCAGTGCCGATTCGGTTGGGCGGCACTACCCCGAGCCGGAGCATCCCGCGCGTGGCGCGTTCCAGCGCGATCGCGACCGCATCATCCACAGCCGCTGCTTCCGCCGTCTGGAATATAAGACCCAGGTGTTCACCCGCAGCATCTGCGACCATTACCGCACCCGACTGACCCACAGCGTCGAGGTGGCCGCAGTCGCCCGCACCCTCGCACGGGTCTTTGCCGCCAACGAGGACCTCACCGAGGCCATCGCCCTCGCCCACGATATCGGCCACTCCCCCTTCGGCCATGCCGGCGAGCGCGAGCTGAACCGGCTGATGGAAGGGGCTGGTGGCTTCGATCACAACCACCAGAGCCTGCGCTGGGTGGATCTGCTGGATATCCAGTACCCCGATTTCCCCGGATTGAACCTGACCTGGGACGTGCGCGCCGGCCTGATGAAACACGACGCCGTCCAACCCGGTGCCCACCTCGACGGTCTGCTGATCGGCCCGCACCAGTCCATCGAGGCCCAGATTGCCGACATCGCCGACGACATCACCTATTTCGCCCACGACACCGACGATGCCCTCCTCGCGCGTATACTCACCGAGGACCTGCTCGAGACGCAGCCGCTCTGGCGGCTGGCCTCGGAACGAACCGCCACCCGCTATACCGGCCTGGAACGCGGGGCACGCCTGCGCATCACCATCCGCAACCTGCTCGACCTCCAGATCGAGAATATCATCGAGACCGCCAGCACCGCGCTCGAACGCTGGAAGCCCGCCTCCGCGCGCGAGCTGATGGAACTGCCCGAACCGGTCGTGCGCTTCAGCGACGAGATGGCCGTGCCGGCCCTATCCTACCGCGAATTCATGTATACCCACGTCTACTTCAGCCAGGCCATCAAGAACCAGGCCGAAATCGCCACCACCATGTTGCGCCACCTCTTCGAATACTACTGCACCTATCCCGACCG
>Ga0100393_10006074_pt1 | contig 10822 bp, 10 predicted proteins | sample CryGeymeta201517_FD_81546 | JGI IMG/M metagenome (GOLD analysis project Ga0100393, IMG submission 81546) | Groundwater microbial communities from Crystal Geyser aquifers in Utah, USA - Crystal Geyser metaG 2015-17 | ecosystem: Environmental > Aquatic > Deep subsurface > Groundwater | place... | reverse complement strand
TTTTCTGTATCTATTTGTCCGCATGGTTTTTTTGCTAGTTTTATATCCAAGATTGCTTGCCGTGATGCCGAATCGGGTGGCGGAACAAAAATGATTCGGTCGAAGCGACCCGGTCGGCGAAAGGCGGTATCTAGACTCCATGGTGTATTGGTGGCTCCAAGAATAAGTACGCCATCATTTTTTGTGTCAATGCCATCAAGCTCTTGTAAAAACTGATTGATGACTTGACGTCCAGCCGAGTGTTTCATATCACTGCGACTGGCTCCTAAAGCGTCTATCTCATCAATAAACAGAACACATGGCGCATTTTTTCTGGCCATTTCGAACATGTCATGGAGGTTCTTTTCACTTTGTCCAATCCACATATCGAGAATATCATTTAATCCGATGCTGATAAATTTCGCGTTAATCTGTCCAGCTGTAGCCTTTGCCAAATAAGTTTTTCCGCAACCTGGAGGTCCATAAAGCAAGATGCCTCCTCCAACCTTCTTTCCATAAGCCTTGTAGAGCTCTGGATGTTGCATGGGCTTGATGATTTTTAGGTCAATCTCCTTTTTAACATGCTCCATACCACCAACATCCGAGAAATTGATATCTGGTTTTTCTAAAAAGCGAATGTCTAATTCATCGTCATCTGGTTCTTCTTGCTGTATGGATGTAGCACGTAAGCTTTGATCGAGCTCTGTGTCACTGATAGAAGGGTCTATTGCTAAAGCCTTTTGGTAATATTCGATAGCCCGGTGCACATCGCGCTCTTTTAATTGAGTTTTGGCATAAAGCAAAAGGGTAGCGACATTCTTTTGGTCATCGGCCAATAGCTCTTCAAGAATAATCGCACATGCCGAGTATTTTTTCAATTGATAGAAACATTGGGCAAGTCCCATCTTCGCCCGATTACCTCCAGCATTTTGAAGGGCTTGGCTGTATTCTTTTTCCGCGTCCAAAAACTCATTTGCTTCAAAAAGGGCATCGGCCAGCATGAGTCGTAAAGGTGTATTTCCAGGTGAATGCTCTAGGGCTTCGCGCAGGTTTTGGATGTTCGATTGTGTCACTGTGTAAAACTACGCTTTCTTCTTAATATCGACGTATCGACTGTGAGATTTTACGTCATTTCGATGTAAGGTGGCTATTTCGGTCTGACCATCTCAAGTCTCAAATCTTTTTTTTTACCTCCGTCGAGATATGGCGGAGCTGAGACGAATCTTTGAATCATGAATAATATATGGATGTACTGGGGAGCGAAAGAAGCTTGGACTTCCCGCAAATCAATCGAGAATAATTGCCTTTACTTTCCTTTCGAAGATTTGGATATCGACCTCACCAATAAGGGGAATGAAACCTTGATTCGTCAAGCCATTGCTGAGGGTTCCTCTTCGGTATTCTGTTCTGAATTCATGCTTCAGAGTATTGACCTTTTAGCCAATGGCATTCAAAAAGGCGACTGGATCATCATTCCTGGAAGATTCGATAGCCTCTATCATATGGGAGAAGTTCGCGGCGATTATCACTTCGAAATAGATGAGGATTATGGATTACATCATACCCGAAAAGTTGACTGGTTTGTGAAAAATGTTCCAGCAAGCTCATTGCCTCTCTTGATGGCTGATACCCTTACTATGAGTAAAAACGAGCCGGTTCTTCTAAACGAAAGAGAATCCTATTCTTTCCGAACTACTTATGGAATGGCCGTTGGGTTCTAACGGTTAGTATATGAAAAGTAGGCGATTTAGAAGCAATAAACATTGAGTTAAGCACAAAGATTGATACGAGCAAAAACCTTTGAATTTAGTACTGTTTCGACTATTTTTTTATATAGATTGTTGTGCGTAGGCTTTTATTGTTCTTCTATTATAGATTGTCCTTTTGATTTATCTCCTGATGTCCATTCCCAACTTTCGTGAAGTCGAATTTTCCCATTTTTAAGTATTTCAGGTCTTGATTTACATTTTCCTGTCATAATTTCGTTTTTATTATTTACTTGGTGGTAACGCATATCTATGTTAGCGTTTTCATCTACAATTCCAATTAGATGTCCCTTTTTTATCATACCACCAGAATATTCAGATGTCAGAATGTTTCCTGTTTGATAATAGATAAAAACAGTTTCGCTCGATGTTTCTCCGTTTTCTGAATTTGAAATAGGTCTGAATATTTTTCCGTTATAATCAGTCATCCATTCTTAATTTAGGTCTTCTATATTATCTAAAACATAACATTGCTCCCATTGCGATATTCCAATTATTGGATAATTATTAACTGCTTTAGGTGCTGAAAGAAGTATAAGTTTGGCGTTAGGTGAAGCTAATTTAGTTTTCCGAATTAGCTCTTTTCCAATTCCTTGTTTTTGGTATTTTTCGTGAATCGCCAGGTCAGACAAGTAAGTGCAATATTCAAAGTCAGTTAAAGACCTTGCAACTCCTACCAATTTCCTATTGTGTCTTGCGGTAATTGTTAAATTTCCGTGTTCAAGCATTTTAGTATTTCTGTCAGGTTCAGAAACTGGTCTCCGTTCTCCCAATGTCGAATTTATAAGAACTCCAGTAAATTCTTCAACGCATAATTCTGTTTCTATTTGATACTTTATAAATTCATTTCGTATAGCCAATATTTTTTACCATATCTCGGCTCAATTTCTTTTATTATTTTGAATCCAAGTTTTTCATAAATGTGACGAGCTTTAGCCATAAATTCCGATGTATGAAGAGCAATTTTTTTCTCGCCACTTTTTTTAGCAAATTCAATACATTCTTCTGTCAGTTTTTGTCCGAGTTTTAAACCTTTGTATTTTTCTGAAACTGTTACAAATCGGATGTAACAATGTTCCGAGTTATAAATTTCAGTTGGATTTCCACTTGCCACTAAAAAACTCATTCCAATTATTTCTTCTGTTTCATTTTCACAAACGAAACTTATGGAATTTTGCAATAAGTCTTTGTATAAGTCTTCGTTTGATAGATTATTTGATAATTTAATCCAGTTTTCATTAGTTAATTTTTTTTCAAATTGTTTCCACGTATTTTGACCCAACTGGATTACAGAAGCTAAATCGTTTATGTTTCCTTTTCTGATTTTCATTTCTTTATTAAACTCTAAATGAAGATTCAAATATTTTTTTGTAAAAAACAGAATCTATTGGATTGTTGATAAAACTTTTAGGAAGTTCATTTCTGTCGATTCTTTGAAAACCGTTATTCTCATAAAATTTTTGTGCTGCAATAAATTGTTCCATTGTTCCTAGATATATGATATTGTAATTTTTCGATTTACACCAAGCTAATGCTTTTGACAATAATGCACTAGAAACACCAAATTCTTTACCACGAAATTCCTTTTTTACGAACATATTTTTCAAAATAGCGTATCCATTTTCTGGTGCTAAAATTGCTATTGTACCAATTAATTTTTGTTCACGTTGGGCAACCCAATATTTATCAAATATATTGCTCTGAATTGGCGTGCCTTTATTGAAAATATTAATTTTAAACTCATTAGAAATCTCTAATAGCATAGTGTTTATTTCATTTTGAAAATCTCTTTGATATGGTATAATTTTAATCATATTATTCTTTCGTATTTCTTTTTCAGCTTACGCACAACTTGCTTATTAGCTCAATAATAGACATAATGAAGATTGAAATACTCCATATCTCCGCTGAAGGTAATTGCACGTGTTTGATCGGGCCAAATCATCTTATAATCATTCAAAACCAGTGGTATGGAACTTGGTAGCAGCTTCGGACCCGGTTTGTCCCAATTCTCAAGTCGCTTGGAGGTATATTCAATATTGTCGCTATACCAGCCATGAAGCGTCAAGCTGCCATCTTCTTTTACTGGAAATACTTCTTCGCTCCTGCCTCTTTTTCGATCTCGGTCTTTTGCGTATTGATGGTGACGTTCTACATAGCGAATGGGCTTTCCATTTTTTACAATCCACTGCCATTCCTTCTTTACACTAAGTTTGCCTTTGCTATAGAAGTATTGGGTGCGCAGGTATTTATCAGGTTCTTGTGTGGTGATGGTGCTGTCTGTCTCTCGGTATAAGCCAGAAAAAAGACAAATGCCATTCGAATCGTCGATCACCCACTGGTATTTTCTTCCCCTATCCATGAATAGACTTTCTACTTTTCCATTGTCAAGTTCTTTTACATATGCCCAACTCGTTTTTATTTCACCTGAATATTGAGCAGTCTCAATCAATCGACCTTTTTCATCATAGCCATAAGTCGTTCTTCCGCCTAGGCCTTTGTCGTGAACCCCTTGCTCTTGAATCACACGACCTGAATCGTCGAGTAGAATTATATAATGCAATTTTTTTACAGGTGAAATGACTTGGCTAATGGTGTCTTTGGAATAGATGTTAAATACGCCAAGGCTTTCCCAATAGACCTCAACTCGATGGATTCCCGAGTCCTTTAACAGCTGCGTTTTGGGTAGGACATATTGGCCAAAACTCAGACCAAAAAAAAGTGTGGCGAGAAAAGAGAATAAATAGCGCATAATCCCCAATTTACCAATTCTATACCAATTGAATTAGAGATGTTTCGATTTCAGGATAAACGGTAGCTGATTTTGAGCCTTTGGCATTTATCTTCGCATGACTATCCTAATAAAAACTCATTACCGCTTGGGATTTTGAAACAAGTGGCGTGTTTATGGATACAAAATTATATTCATGTCATGGCATCGATTGTTGCAAAAATTCGTCGCTTCCAAATCATCATTCAAAGTTTGGAGAAAGGAGCCTTTACCAAAAAAGAGCTGATTGAGAAGATGGAGGCCCAGGGCTTTGAAGTATCCAATCGGACTTTCGAGCGCGACTTGGAGGATCTGCGTCGAGATTTTAATGTGGAATTGGAATACAATACCAAATTGAAGGCCTATGTGTTTGAAAAAGACAGCCGAGATGCAGATCGGTTGAAACAGGTATTGGAGTTAAGTCAGGAAGTACAAGCCTTGCAAGCCAGTTTCTTTGCCGATGCCAACCAACGTGATCGCATTCAGTTTGAACCCTTTGCCAGCAAGGGAACAGAGAATCTGGAAATACTCACCAATGCCATCCATGAAGAAAAGGTGATTCTGTTTCGGCATTTTAACTACCATACGGAGAAGTATACTGACTACGAAGTGTTTCCACTGATGCTTAAAGAATATGGAGGACGCTGGTACCTCTACGCTTATGCCGAAATTCGAAAAGACTGCCGCACCTTTGGTCTCGATAGAATTGAACAAGTACAGGTATTAAATCAAGGATTTAAGCGCGATTTGTATACCGACAATTTCTCCAAATTCAGCCAAGTAATTGGCGTCAATTACAGCGACCAGGAACATCCGTCAAAAATAATTCTTCGCTGCACCGCTTTGCAGGCTTGGTATATGGATAGCTCACCTTGGCATCCGAGCCTTCAAAAAATTAAGCAAGACGACGACAATGTCTGGTATGAATTAGAAGTAATTCCCAACTACGAACTCAAGCAAAAAATCCTTTCCATGGCCGATCAAATTGAAGTCATCGAGCCGGATTGGTTCCGCAATGAACTACAAGACATGCTCCGCGCTATGACTGCGCGCTACTCTTCCGAGTAGGATGTTACGACTGTGAGATGTTGCGACTATTCGAAAATAGTGGTTGCGTCATCCCGAGAGAAGTATTCGAATATTTTCAATTAAAGAACAATCGACGCACGCAGCCGAGGGATAATGCAAAACAGATCTTGAATCTCCCATTGGCTACATAAAATTGTCTGTTTTAACAATAATGGACGAACCGACGCGAACTACTCCCTCACCAAACGTTCAACGAATTTAAATCCATCAGCAGCTTCTATTTGAAGCAAATACACCCCTTTTGGAAGATGAGCCACAGAAAACTGAGTAGCGTTCGCAGCAACAACTTGATAGAACACTTCAGCACCGCGGGCGTCAAAGAGTCGGATAGTAGTGATATTACCTTCATCTAAATAAAGATGTACTTCGCCATTTGTTGGGTTAGGATAAACCTTAACAATATCGCGAGGTTCAATTTTAGAAATATGTGTTGGAATTGAAGGTGCTGTATAGCTATCCTTTGAAGCCCAAAAGGTAGCGTTGCGAATCAATTGTCCGTAGGTGCCAGTTATCTCATAGTTTTCACGACGTTCTCCAGGTTGGAGATAAACCAAACGGCCTTCGCTGCTGTCATTATTAAAATTGATATGACGAACAAAGCCGGAAGTATGTGCCATAGGTTCAGACAGCTCGTTATTGCTGAATAAAGGAGTGATATCTCCCATATCATAACCAAAGCCAAATGAAGAAGTAAAACTTAGGTTGGTATATAGCTCGTCATCAATTGTGATGCTTGGCATTTCACTAAAGCTGCGGTTCATACCTGCAGTTGGGTCGCTGTTCCATAAGTCTTGCAAGACACTATGTCCGTAAGTGATGCCATAAGTAGAGACAAAGTGCCCATAGTTTGTGGCGTATAGGGTGTAGGTCTTTAAGCTAATTCCAAAACCAGCATTCAGAGAAGCAGCACCAAATAAGGAGTCGGTAAGAATTCGTTTGCTCGCACCACCTGCCTCGTCGCGAGCATAGAGTCCGTGGTGCAAGGCAATAATTCCTCCGCCATTCTCGGCATAAGTCCGGAAGCCTTCCATCATTTCATTACGCACATGAGTCGACCAATGTTTATAGAAAATTACTGCATCATACTTGCTGATATAGGTATTGAAGGAGGCCGCACTATTCGAATCATACGGCAAGTTAGGCTCGGCCATATTTAACTCGTCAACATCAAACACAAATTCATCTTTTTGTGAATTGCCATTTAGCAAGTTCATCACATGGCGGTAGTCTGCTGGATCTATTCCTGCATGGTTACAAGGAATGTCATTCGCCAGATTGGTATAATGGCAGTTTGTTGAATCCATAACACCACCATGAAGAACCAAAACTTTGCATGACTGCTTTACCTGATTTTCATGCGGAAAGCTTTCCATGATATTCAACAGCGTTCGTGTGGCATAGCTAACAGTTTGTGGATACCAATCGCGCGAAGTAATTACGCGTGAACGTGATTCGGTATTAAATTGAAAGGCAGAACCCGGACTAGCAATCATCGTAGCTGCACTTGCATTATAGAATGCACCCAAACTAGAATAGAGGGTATTTGTGTTGGCATCAGGAAAACCCGCTGCTTGCTGATTTTTCAGAATGCTATAGCCTAAAAGTTCTTGATCGGGGCCTGTTGTATTAGGAATTCGCCAGAAAACAGGAAGAGCAGCGCCATGGCATTGTGCCAATACAGGTTTTCCTTTTTCAAGAAAATGCAGGGCGAGAATATTTAGTTTTTTGGCAACCAATTCAACCGTATCGGCTCCAACATTACTCTGTGCAGCATAAGTTCCATCTAGACGGTAGCTGATGGTTCCAGTACCTCCAGCAATAGCAAATCCGGCATAGTCATCCGAGTTTACGATATCCAAAATACTTCCATCAACAGGGATATCGCTAGGAGTTCCGTTTAGACTGCTATTCCATGTAGCTCCAAAAGCGCGCTGGAACTGCAATTGAAATTCCGGATAACTACTTCCGGAAAGGGCATTTGCCGTGGCATCGATAGTAGTATTTGCTGGCAACATATACGTGTTTGCCGGCATGTTAACTGCGCTTCGAACATCTACTTGGTAACCTACTGCTTCGAGTCCAGCTTTGCAGACAATGTATTCAGAATAATAGGCGCCATCTTGAGCGACAAAAAGTAGGACTTTCTTCGCTTGGGCATGACTCATTAAAAAGCTAGCCATAGCAAGGATTAGCAATGTTAATTTTAGGATAAAGGATTTCATAGTAGTTCAATTTGAAAAACTAAGGTCTTGAACTCATGAGGAATTATTTTGCACAATTCACGAATGCTACTTTTGATTTGACAGGCCCCAGAATCGAATACATGTTTCGATGGATGCAGATATCGAGCGAATTTGCCCATTCATTTTGCACATTTCCGACAATCTAAAAGACTGTCTGTCTGCAAGTCTGGCAATCTGGAAGTCTGTTTGTCCTTCTGTCTGAAAGTCTGGCTATCTGGCAATCTGAAAGTCTAGCGTAGCATTAGTGAATCACCATATTTGCACTGTATCGCATATCTGCACCATTGACAATTGCCAAATAAATCCCTTTGGGCAAGGAAAGGTAGAGGTGGGTTTGATCTCCATCTTTGACCTGTTTTTCATATACCAATGTACCTTGTGCAGAGTAGATTTGAATTTTAGCTTCTGGTATTTCTTGGTCCCAGGAAAGGGTAAAGCTCCCTTTGTTTGGGTTGGGATAGATGGTTAAACTTGCTTTAGTTTCCTTTGTAAGGTCAAACCCTTTAATCGTTAAATTGTAGTGACAATCTGAGGTAAATGAACAGCCGTTTTATACTTCTCATCCTCAACCTTGTCATCCTGAGGGAGGCTTTTCGCCGAGTCGAAGGGCTCATTTTCAGGCATCTTATTTGAATAAGCTTGCGTAAATCGATTCGAACATGGAAAAACGACTACTCTTAATCTTCGGGATATTTTACCTCTTTGCCTGCAACTCCACTCGCGGCGTATACATGAGTGAGGATGCCAAATCAGTGGTGTTGTTGCATAAGAAGATAGCCATTCTTCCACCGCAAACCTTGCTTACAAGTCGAGAGTATTTGTCGCCCTACCAGTTAACGAACGAACAATTTGCCATTTCCCAGCGGGTGGCTCAAAATCTGTATTCTACCCTTTTGAAAAGAAAATCAAAAGGTTATATCGTTGCGGAGATTTTGGATCAAGCCACAACCAACGCCATTCTTCAACAATACCAATACCCGCAGAACCCAATGACTCCAAAGGAACTTGCAGATGCACTTCAAGTAGATGCGCTGATTAGTGCTGAGCTGTTGGTAAACCGTCCGATGACCAATTTTCATATCGCCGTGATGGACAGTGTGGGCAGAAGGAAAGCTATTATGGAAGAAGGTAATTTATCCATGACATTGTACGACAAAACCTATGACAAGTCCATTTGGACCTATACCGGCTCTTATCGTTCAGGAATTAATGATGCTCCAAATCAGCAAATATCAGCCATGCTTTATCATGCATGCAAGAAGATGCCGTATGGAGTGAAGTGAGGGGAAGATGATGAAGAAGCCTACCACCTAAAGTCCTTAACCTCACTCTCAACCTCAACCTTTACCTTATCCTCAACCTCATTTTTTATTAAATGGATTTTGATCAAAGCGGAAAGAAACCGAGAAATACAGATTCATCCGATATGCCTCTTTGTGAAGCTGGGTTTCATTTAGTATTTGACTCAAGGTCTGTCCCTCGACATATTGTCCGTTCAGCACCTTTTGCTGGTGGGCGACTACTCCAGCGTGAAATTTGATATTTTGGTTATAGGAGAGGGTTGGCCCGAGAAAAAGGGTAGGTTTCGAAAAGTCATAACCCAAGCCTCCAGAAACACCGTATGAGGTATTTTTATTCATTCTGGTGGCTGGCATCCATGTAAAAAATAGGGAAGGAGAATAGATCAAGTTTGAACGTTGGGCCTCTTTTTTAAGGATATAACCGCTGCTTGCATCTTCTGCGGTATAAAAGATTTCTTCAGGGTTCCATACTTGGGTGATGAAGGTAAACCCATAAGAGATTTGCCATTCTCCTCTTGACCCAGCCGAGTAAACATAGGTCCATTCCTGCTTGTTTTCCCCTGTTCCACGCGTGATTTTTACTTCTAATTCTTCGCCACGCACTAAGGTATACGGGCCATAGCTTTGTTGTGTTTTGTTCAGCAGGCTATTAACGGAATCTTTTAACATTACCCAACAAGTGGCATTTTGGGCAGCTTCATTGTTTTCCTTGATATAACTTTTAATGGAACGTATTTCGCTGGCTAGCTCGCCTTCATCTTTTGCTTCAAAGAGTTTTTTGGTACTCCGAATTAAGCTGTCACAGTAGATTGGTATCTCAACGAATTTCTCTGACATCGAATCAAGTGGGTTAGTGAAAGTTGGAATCGGAATGACCTGTTTATTGATTTCGATGCTGTAAGTACCATTGAGCAAAAGGTTGCTGATTTGGATATTTATTGGACTATTGGGGGAAATATAATGTTTTTGATTTCGCGTATTAACCTTGCTCAAGTCAATATTTTGCGCAATTGCCTGGCCGAGAAATCCAGAGAATAATAAGAGGAAATAGAAGCGTGTTTTCATGGTATAGGATTTTTGTTCATTCAAACCTAAGCATGACACGCTACCCAGTTGTACTGAAAAATGAGTATTTTTAATAAATAGGAATCAACGGTAAACGAAATATACCCTCACTCCATAACGGTCGGCGCTGCACTGCACCGAATCCATGCCTAGATTAAGAAATATTTTTTCAATTTCCTCTGGAGTATAAGTGGCATCACCATTTGGCAAATGGACCAGTATTCTTCCAGTTTCCGAGCCGCCTTCTAGTTCCGTTTCTGCATCGAGTAAAATCGAACCTGCAATGAAATGATTATTGATGGCTATTTGCTTGGCGTTGCAAAACAGATTTTGACCAGAAAATGGAATAAGAACTTTAGCCTGCGACACAAACAAGCCGCTGAAATTGCTTAGGAATGGACTTGGCGTAGGCGGATTATCAAAGCGCTGAAGTTCGGGTTTCTCGGATTTAGGAAAGAGCGTTGGGAAGTCTCTCGGACTAAGTTCAGAATGTTTATTACGTGGGTCAATTAACTCCACGCGATCAAAGTCAAGAAGAATTCCGGTATTTCCAATTTCTGAACGCGGCATACAAACGGTCTTTATGCCAACTTGTAATCCAGATTCATT
>Ga0100393_10006054_pt1 | contig 10845 bp, 16 predicted proteins | sample CryGeymeta201517_FD_81546 | JGI IMG/M metagenome (GOLD analysis project Ga0100393, IMG submission 81546) | Groundwater microbial communities from Crystal Geyser aquifers in Utah, USA - Crystal Geyser metaG 2015-17 | ecosystem: Environmental > Aquatic > Deep subsurface > Groundwater | place... | reverse complement strand
TAGGAGAACAAAGTCTCCAGAAGCAGGGCTTCCTTTGGCCGTGAGTGCTGTTACCTGCCCGGTGCCTGTAAGCATGAGGGCACCTGCTGCAGCAACGTTAGCAGCATCCGTGACATCGGCGAGGGCCTCAATGCCATCGAGCTTGGAACCGTCCGCGGAGACGTCCCGGCCGTCTACGGTCTGGGCGCCTGCCATCGTGATGTTTCCTGACATCTCGCCACCGGAGCGCATGAGTGCACCCGCAGCAGCAACGTTGGTCGCATCAGTCACATCTGCCAAAGCTTCGACTCCGTCGAGCTTGGCCTTGTCCGATCCAGTCATGAACCCGGAAGCCCCTGACGCAATGGCAGCTGCATGCTGAGTGCCACCACCGCGAACACCGTGCATGGCATCCGTAGTAAGCACACCTACCGAGATCGAATCCGCAGCCACAGTGATACTGCCGTTTGCCGCCGCAACATTGAGCGTTCGGCTGGCAGCAAGGGTACCACCTCCGGTAAGTCCCGCGCCGGCAAGCACCGATGTGGCGGTATTTGCCTTGGCTGTGAGTTTGGTGTCCGTGTCTGTACGGACCTCTTGGATGGCTGTCTGGACGTTTGTGGCGGCAATGTCGCCATTAGGTGTGAACGGTACGTCAGCTGCAACCTGATCGGCTGTGGCTCCAGCCTCAATTCCATCAAGCTTGGCGCCATCTACAGAGACGTCTCGTCCATCTACCGTACTAGAAGTAGTGATCGCGTTAGCTCCCATGGCCAAGGTGCCAGCCATGGCACGAGTACCATCGACGAGGAGATATTGTGTATGGTCGTCATCCCCTAGGCCTGTTAGAGCCCCATGGTCTGTGGCGCCTTCTACACCGTTGATAAGTTCCCATACAGGCCCTGTATGGTTCGTAAGGACATAGAAATCATAGGGCGCAGCTGCCCCCACACGGGCGATACGCCCAACATCTGTAGCGCTAAATGTGACCGCGCCCTTTTGAGAGTCTGATCCGGAATCCCTGTTACCTGTAGAAGTGAACGTGTAGTAGTGAACTACGTGAGGTCCAGCATCTACATCAGCTGTAGGGACTATGTCTTTGTGAAATCCCATTTAGCAGATGCTCGAGTCTACAACGTTCGACCCACTATCAGTGACATCCTCCCCGAGGTCGGTCACTTGGCACGGGACAAAAACAGCACGCACGAATGCGGCCGCAATCATTCCAGACGTGCGAAAAAACATGGACGACATAGGCTACACCAAGGCTCCGTCGATGCTCACCATCGTAGGGCTCATAGCGCCCACAACAGCCGCTCCGCCTTCAAGCAGGGTAGGGTTCACATCGCCCCCAGTGGACTCAATAGTGACCCCAGCTCCCTTGGCGATCGTAACCACACCAGCCCCAGTGGCCCGGCGAACCCTGACGGTTGAAGTAAATCCTGCTGGAACAGTCACAGTGCAGCCGGCTACGTTTGTGCAGTAGATCTCCGACCCGTGGTCAAGATCTGTGAGGGTGCGGGTTGTGCCCGATTCTGTCTGAACGAGGGGCGTATCCCGCTCTTCTAGGACAGATAGGCGGCCCTCAAGGGCCCTTGCGTTGTCGATGATGGCCATGAGTACAGATTCCTCCTAAGGATGTGTACTCATTCTATCATGATATGAACCTAACTATCAACACATGCCACTATCTGCTCATGAAGATACCATTACTGGAGAACGCCGATTGGAAGTTCTTAGGATCCTCTCCAAAGTAGGTTACCAAACTAGGGAAGGGGGCCGATTGCTGCTTGCCGGGATTTTCAGGGTCGATGAACTTCAGTCGGCCCTTCCAAAAGAGGGCCTCAGTGCACGCATTGAGCAACTGCTGGCACCACTTGGTGTCAGTTCTGGCCGGGGTTAGCGCCACTATTGGCACTAACAGTTTTGCTTCATGGACAATCTTGTCGCTCCAGGCCATCAACTTACGCCCATACGGAGGGTTCACATAGGTCTGGCCTCCGTAGCCTCCCCATGGGAGTAGGAGGCCGTTGTCTTCTGGGAAGCAGAAGTTCTTCATGGCTCCTACGGTGCTTTGGGGGTTGGAGCACGGGTCTAGGCCAATGAGGCCCATTTTCCGTAGGGGAACTAGGAACTCCTCAGGAGTACACCAGTGCTCTGTCTTGCTTGTGAATAGCGCGTCTTGCATTCATTCTTTATAGGTTCCTAGGCGGGAGGTGTCAACCCTTCGGAGTCAGTTCGTGTTCGTCGACTCCGAAGAACCAAGGTCCCTCAGCATCCTCCTCGGCCCACATGTCCTCTCGGCATTGGAGACATGTGCACAGAGGGCCACAGAGCTTGCGGTCCGGATCATTCGCTTGTAGTTCTTCCTGCTGTCTTTGATGCCTCACAAGGGCCTCCTTCCGGCCTTTGGCCTGTTGTCATGGCGCTATTCCACGCGAGATGGCACTCACTTACATGGGACGCCAGCCGATTTGATCAAACATCGTTTTCAAGTTCACGGCGGCTGCCACCGAATCGCTCACAGGGCAGTGAGGGACAGTTGGAAGCACCTCGGTGTACTTGGTTCCACTCAGGGCCATCAGATGCTCAATGGTCGAGATGCACCCTGTCTGCTTGTAGGTCCAAGGGAGCACAGGATTCTCTTCGTTGCTTGGATCCTCAGCGTAGTCCTTGAGAACGCCTAGGTCGAACCAGTCGGGCCCTGCCCACACCATGATCTCCTCAGGATCATCTGCGTAGGTGTTGATCCAGTCCTTCAGGGTGGTGAGAGGTTTTGAGCCATGAGGCTTGCCGAAGGACATGGCCCTAGCTTCCTTGGACTGGCCCTCCCACCACATCATGGTGTCGTTGCAAACGCGGCGGCCCTCTTGGCCCTCCCACCTCACTATGTAGTGGAAGAGGGGAGCTTTGGCGATGTTGAAATCTGAGTCCAGCATCACGGCGCCCACTGAGAGCAGGTGAGCCCTCTGACACAACGAGTAGGTTTCGATGTCAATGGAGATGTGGTTCATAGGTTGTCCATGCTGAAGGGCCACCAGCCCCATGTGGCCGCGAACTGGAAGTAGATCCCAGTGACAATCAAGATGATCGAGAGAACAAGTGTGATGATCCCAGCGATCTTGTTGACTCGGCCCGAGGTCTTGAACTTGGGTTCAGGCCCTAGGCCTTTGTATTCTGGCTCAGGGGCGCTCAATGGGTCCTCACTGTGCGGGCAACTAGAATCAATAGGTACTTCATTTATAGGTATTTCTGAAAATTGGACTGTTCTTGGATCGATGGTACTTGAACTTGCCATCGTAGTACCACCAACTTATCCACTGCACAACTAGGCCGATAACAGTTGCAAGCACAATGCCCCAGGACACGAATAACTTGGGGTGCATTGGTGATCCAATGTGAGTGAGTGCGTAGTACCACATATAGCCAACGACAATCAGCATTAGAGCGAAGGTGATGTAGGTGAGCCTCAACGACAAGCGGAGGGTGTTGGCCCACAAGGCTTCCCAATCAATGGTCCTCTTCGGCTTTGGGGGCTTCATGTTTTCTCTATACATTTCGACTATTCCTCTGCGCCTCTTGCCAATGGCGGGCCGGGTTTGCTTTATCCGGGTCCATGATTGTAAAGGAGGAGAACCCTACGCTGCGTCTCTCGGCGTACACACTGCCATGATCTCCTGGAGAGTCAATGCGAATGGCTGCAATGTAGGCATCGCCTACCGGGGGCGTGATGAGCCCTCTTATGCCTCCCCACTCAGATAGTTCATGGGTTTGGAAGATTGCCTCGATTGGGTCCTTGTACAGGTACGTCCACACGAGCATGCGGAAGCACATGGATGAGGGCAACAAGGCCTCGATGGCCGTGATGAGTTCTCCCACCTTTGGGTATTGTCCCCACAGCAGTGGCCAGGACCCGCTCATTCTTCGATCACCACAGTGAACTTCTCTCGCTCGAGTGGGACCAAAAACGACTTGTTCCCCACAGGCCACAGGCTCTTTTGGGTGGGATGAATGTGCTGAGCCCACCAAGCCCTGGACTCTCTAGCCCAATCGGCCTCTTCCTCAATGACCCACAGTTCCGGCCACTCTTCACATTTAGGGATTCGCTCGTACCTAAATGGGCCCGCGCCAGGATAGGATAGTTCAATGTAGTCAATCTTGACTAAGTGTGCGGTCTTCATCATGGCATGAAGAGCATCATGGGACACAAGTTCTTCCCAATCCTCCGCCGCAACTCTTGGCCATCGAACACGGCACACACTATAAGTGGGAATAATGGCCACAAAGTGCCTAAGCAGTGCACTCAGGGAAGGGTGTCGGATTATTACAGATCCTTGGATGGGACGTCCCCGCGCCGCCTCTTCCTCTTTCTTAGAGAAAGTTGAACCGAACTGATCGGCGTAGTCTCTCGAGACCGATGTTGCAGTATCCCCATGCGTGGGCGAAGTGCGGGTCGTTGGCTGCTCCGCCTGCGAACTCCCATCTCCAGACTCCTTCTCCGGTTGCTTCATCGGTTTCCTTCCAGCGTTTGATGAGACGAGGCAAGTGAAGGAACAAACGATCCCCAGGAGCCTCGGGCCTCAGCTTGCCCTTGTGTTCCTGTGTAATACTAATGATCATCTGGCGCAAGTGATGAAGTGGAGGAATCTCGACGTCACCGTCCCGCCAAGCTGCCAAGGCCATGGAAAGAAAGGCAAATCGTCCGCAAGTGACTCGGTACTTGAATCGCAACAAAGGCCCCGCCTTGGCCACTGAGGCCTTGACTTTGCCCTTGTCGTGCCACTCTGCGGCCTCCTGGCTATTGCTATATGAAGCTAGGAAGACTTTGCGCGGGAACTTCTGGGCGAATGCGAGAGCCTCGTTCACGTTGGGCATGGCGTCCACCACACAGATCCCCACGTTGAACTCCTTCATCAGTTCCTCGCAGCGAACGAAGGGCGACACAGGCTCGTTCTTCTTGAAGTACTCGGGGTTGATGGACTCGATGACCTCCAAGTGCCGAATGCGCTTGCGAGTGCCATCTGGATTGATGTCAGCGATGACCACGTAGTTGTACCGACCGCCCTGGTCGATCCCCATTGCTGTTTTGGTGGCCATCCGTTCCTTCTGAGTCTCGTTGACCGCCCACTGGATCCCTGGGTTCACCGAGTCCTCAAGTTCCTTGATGGTGACGCCTCGGTTGGCTGCGTCGATGTACGGCACACCTAGGGCCGCGTTGAAAAACTCCTCCTTATTGGTCGTAGTAGTGTACTCGTGCCAGATTCCCGCAGTCGTTCGGTAGTGCGAGCAAAGTTGGGACACTGCGTAGGAGTTGTGATCGGCCCCTGGATTGCCTGCAATGTATCGGCCATTCTGTGGGTTGCGGATCGTGTAGCGGCACTTGGGGCACCGAATGTACACCTCACCGGGCCTCTTGGAATCGTCGGTGACGATGCAGTCAGGGAATGTGAGGGCGGGAGACATTCCGTCTGGGCAACCGCAATTATGAACAACCAATCCGCTTTCAAGTACAAAGTTATGGTCAGAGTCTGTGAAACATTGAGAGTCTTCGATAGTAATGTCGTACACATAGGCTGACGCTTCCTCATACTCGACTGAGGTAACGTAAGTTGCGGACACGTCTTCGGACATCTTAGACCGATGGTAAAGTCCACGATCGTGGTAATTCACAGCCCATGCAGGCTTCTTTCCCTCCTTAACCTTCAATTTTCGCACATAGGTAGGATACCCAGCACGCAATGCCAGCATCTGCACATCTTTTGCGAGTTGCCTACTGCATGTTGCGGCGGTCCATTCGCCTTCTAGTAGTGGTTCTTCATGGTCCGTGTGCCTCCGTTCCGCAGGGACTCGTCGCCTATGGCCATCACCCGCTAAATATGCATCAAGAACCCACGCCGCCTGGTAGGAGGATAGGCCTTCAAGAACTTTTGGCAATCGCTTGTTCCCACAGCCCCTAAGGCATCCCCTAAACAACTCCAGCAAGTCAGGACGGGTGCTCAGGCCTATTGTGACAGTTTTATCGGTGGCATTGTAGGGTAGGTTGTTACTCTTAGCCCACTCAATAGCCTTATGCCACAAATACTTATCCCTTAACTGAGATATCTCGATAACGGAAGAGTCCGGGTTTTTGAAAGATCCCTCAGCCAGGTAGGCTCCTACCATGACGAGAGTCAGTAGGTCATAGGGTGCTTGTACCTCATGCTTTTCGTGAACTCCGACTTTTGTGGCCAACACACAATTGTTGTTGGGCCTTTGAGATACCTGCCCTGAGCCCTGCAATAGATCCTTTGCCTCCACCCAGCGAACTTGATGAGCGACTCGACCTTCAAACGGGGCGAGATTGGTAACCGCAAACTGGTGGTTCGGGGTGCAGGTTACCGTATCCCCGTTTTTAAAGGTGACCTTTACAACTTGCTGTTTTCCGTTCTCATGAAAGTGCGAGATATCCCTAAACACGATGCGTTTGCGGTTAGTAGACAGGGATGCAGCCCTGTAACTTCTCCAGTCTACCTGGAGGTCTTTGAACGACCGAAGGAGAATCTTCTTAGTTTCCTTATGCTGTACCCAGATCCTTTGGTCCCCTGCAAAACACTTAGAGTGCCATCGAAGTTGGGTTCCTCTTAGGTACCTAGCATGAATGTCGGAGTTAGGAGCCCCGGCCGTGCTCATAAAGGTCTGTAGTTTGTATGGGCTAGCTGAGATACGGTGGAGGGTCTGGTCGATGTCCTTTGAGGACACGAGACGGACCTCATCGAACACGAGGTAGTCCATCGGCACGGAGTCCTTCGATGCCGTCCCGCCCACATGGTAAAGGTAGAACGCGGATTTGCCTATGTTCTTGAGGTTCAACTTTCCGGAGTCTGAGGAGATCGCCTTGATACTAGGGCATGACTCGATCATGGGCCCGAGGCGGTCTTTCGAAAGGTTCTGCACGCCATCATTGGTCGGGAAGTAGAACCCTGCCTTTCGGCCTTGGTGGTTCTCGAGCCACCAGAGCGCTCGGAGAAGTTGGTAGGACGTAGCGCCTAGCTGGGCTCCCTTGATCCACGTGATGGTGTGGTCGTGCTCCTTATGGTCCATGTAGATAGGCAGAAGGTACCTGTGGCGATCGAAGTCAACCGGGTTGTGGTCAACTTCGATGCCTGAGGTAAGCGCCCAGATGGGAAGGCTATCTTTGCCCAAGGAGGCAAGATCATCAATCGTGATGTCCTCAGGATTGATGATCTTGGCAGGTGTTTGGATGCTTGAGGATGCTTTAGTCATGGAGTCTTTTCGTACCGAGCCTGCCCACAGTCCCAAAGCCTGTAGTAGCCCATATTATAGCCTGTTTTCCCTGGATAAGTCATCCTGTGGAGCCTTTCTTTGCCCTGAGTCCAGTAGAAGGATGGAGTTGGCTTGTTCTTCAACTGCCATCCGTCCTTGGTAAGATACTCTCCTGTACCATACCGCATATCCACGAAACTAGTCACTTTCTTTTCGCCATAGACACTAAGCGCATGCTTTAGGAGACGCGTAAAAGCCCCAGGCACTACTACCCGAGGCTTGGTGCAGAAGCGGGAGATGTCCAACGTGTCTTTCTTGGAAGCCCTCACTTGCAGCAGGGCGATGGGCTCGTTGCTGTACTCCAAGGAGAAGCACCGACCGGAGCCTTGCCCCATCAGGTGGTACTGGGAAAGAACTGACTTGTGCCCCTCAAGAAGGGTACATTCGCGCGCCCCTATTCGATCCTTTAGTAACCCACAGCGGTGCAAGATCATACTCTCCACCACGTCAGGAGAGCGCCGGATCTCGTCTCCATAGAAGAACAGGGGTATGTACCCCTGGGCCAGCAACTTGCCTCTACGAGCCACGTGGTACTCAGGGCCCTTTAGGGGGTCGTAGTCGCAATGCCACCATAGTCCGTCACACTCGATGACTATTTTGTGGTCAGGGAGTACAAAGTCTGGGCGACACGATGTGCCCTCCAGGTACTTATTGTGCACAAAGGGTATTCCTGCTCGATCCAGGATTTCTGCCACTGTAAGTTCAATATCCGTCATCGTGTCATGGATCTGGGCGGTAGGTATGAGGTGCGGACTGTCCCTTATTAGGGTTCGCACCTTGTCTTTGCCAAATCCACGTTTCTGGGCCCACTCCGCTCTAGTGAGTCCTCCAAGAAGTTCAATGGTCCTCTTGTTACGGTTCCTAACAGCGCTAGATCCGCGCCATTCTTCAAGGCGCGCTTCACGACCATGACAGAGGACTTGAATTCGGTCCCGTTGACGCTATTGGCGAAGACGGAACTTTGATCCGTCACACTGCCTCCGTAACTGATGAGCGTAATCCTTCCGGAAGAAAGCGCTCTTATCCTTGAGGATTCCCGTTGCTCGTCTTGGGACTTTCCTACTTTTAGGCAGTATTTGGGATCGGAGCGAAGTTTGTACAGAATGTTAGCGGCTCTCTTGTAGGGAACTTCTTCCCCCGTGGCTTTCACCCGCAGAACGCATCCTCCGGACGTCTGGTCTCCACTGTACTCAACCACTTCCAGGTTTCCTTTGGAGGCAGCGGCGACTTCTTCCTCAAAGGAATACGCCTTGAGAACTCCAATGTCCTCAGGGGGCTTTCCTGCCTTAAGAGCCTCTATTACGTGCTTTAGTGTGGCTGAGAACTCAGTGCTATCGGCCCGTTCGAAAGTTGACTGGGCTCTCCATGAACCTCCGTACGTCAAAAGCTTCAGGTATCCTCCTGATTCTTTAGTCACTAGGCCGAAGTGGGAGAAAGCCTTCATAGAGCCTATGCTCTCCGGGCTCGCTCCTCGCTGGAGCATCCTTCGCACACTAGCATAAGGCATGGAGAACACTAGCCCCTGGCTGTTCTCAAAGGTGCTTACCTCATGGGATTTAGGCGCCAAGTGCACAAATCGTAACTGACCCTTGCTAAGGGCCTCCAGTTGCTCTTCATAAGTCTCCTTTGCGCGGGGCATTTAACAAAGAGTATCACTAGGTACAGAGTCTGTAAAGCAGGTTGGTACCCACAGTTACTCGATCTCAGTGCTCGCGATTTCAGCGGAATCCCAGTCGTCTGAGTCCTTGGAAACGGCCTTTTCGGCATCGTCCAAGCTGGAGAAGACTCGAGTGTCCACATGGCGATCAATGCCTCCATTGGCCTTCTGGTAGTAGTTCACCACGTACACTGTAGGCTCTAGTTCGCCGACCTCCATCTCGTAGTCAAATGCCCTGTTTACATAGCCCTCGTCCTGTAGGATTTTGAAGCCCTTCAGGAACTCATCGACCTCATCCCTGTACTCCTCCGCATAGTCCTCATACGACCCCGTGTGGGCCTCAATGCCTTCCATGGCGATCTCCATGCCCGTCCGGGGCCGGAGGTAGGTGTAGGTGGCCCACTCGCTACTCTCAGTCTTGTAAGTGTAGGTGTAGATCTTCATAGTCGCCCTGCTTCCTTCTCAATCTCTTCTGCCAATGCCCTAATTTCTCTCGCCATGCCCTTGGTAGCTGCGTCCGATGTGCTCAGGTTGAGGTATTCCTTGGCCTTGCCCTGGAGGGCCTCCATAAGTTCCCTGATGCGATGGTGAGGACCTTTGCTCATGGCACCCTCCCAGTAATAAGCGCATACCCAGGTTTCGCTGGCTTTGCGGAAGTCATACCTTGCCCTCGTAGGTCACAATGATCCCCATGAAGGTTGGCCCCCCACGCTCCATGCGCTCGGTGTTCTGAGACCACTCACTGATGGTGATCTTTCCTTCTGCCGCGAGACGCTCTCGCAGCAGCTCTGCCAAATCCAGCAGTCCGAGTTTTACTGTTTTTTGTACCTTCACTTTGGCTCTTTCTGGGCGCAATGCGAGCCCCTTTGGACACAATCTCGTTTCCTTTAGCATTGTTGCACTCCACGCACAAGATCTGGAGGTTGATTAGTTTGTTGGTGCCGCATCGGCTGAGAGGAATGAGGTGGTCAATCGTGGCATCATCCCTAGTCAGTTCAGTACGGCACCCTTGGCATACAAGGCCGTCACGCTCAATGAGCAACGTTAACTTAGCGCTCCTCCACTCTTTGTCAGAGATGCGCTTTACCTTGTATGCCACAACTAACTCTCCGGGTTCTCTGGAAGGTCATTCTCGTGCGTGGGAGGCTCGTAGAGGTACGGGGCGACATAGCGCTCGTATGCCTTGGACTTGAGTTTATCGAATAACTTCATAGACACCTTCCGTCCCAAACAACTTGCTCGCGGACTGAGTAGTAAAATCGAGTGCTCTTGTGATCCCAAGGAGTCACAAGCACTTTCATGCCCTTCTTGTCGGCATGCTTGATTGCGGCCTTCATGAGTTTTGTGCCCACGCCTTGACGCCTGTACTGCGCCCCAACGTACACGTCAAGAACTTTGCCAGGATGCCCGTCGAAGTCGAGGTCATCCGAAATGCATGTCCACCCTATGATTTCCCCAGTAGGGGAGTAGGCCGCCCAGGCAGTGAGGGGGTCTTGGTCCTCCAGCATGTCATGCATCCGAGAGCAGATGCGGCCCCACCCACCATTGGTCAAGAACCTAAGACGATTGTACATCTTGGGATCCGAGTGGATCTGCTTGAACGATAGCCTTTTGACTTTACACGGGCTCAAAATCTGTGCCCTCTCCAGGGTCCTTGGATCCTTCGGCCTCTACCTCGTCTTTGCCTTTGCCTTTTAGGAAGTTTGTTTGAGCATTCCCGATTGCTAGGAGCCCTGCGAGGGCCACATTGATGTCCAGCCGCTGGGCCACTGCCTGCTCCGCGATGGCCTGAATGGTGGCCTTGAGGCTTGGGTTGGCCGCCACGTACAAGTGAGTCTTCTTGCCGGCTGGGAAGATGAGGAAAGAATGGGGCACAGTGTGGCCAT
>Ga0100393_10006051_pt1 | contig 10848 bp, 6 predicted proteins | sample CryGeymeta201517_FD_81546 | JGI IMG/M metagenome (GOLD analysis project Ga0100393, IMG submission 81546) | Groundwater microbial communities from Crystal Geyser aquifers in Utah, USA - Crystal Geyser metaG 2015-17 | ecosystem: Environmental > Aquatic > Deep subsurface > Groundwater | place: USA... | reverse complement strand
GAGTTCCTACCACTACATGGGGGCATTCATTCTTTAAGATGTCGCGGTTGGTTTTAATATTGACGCCTCCGTAAAAAACAGCCGTCTTCAAATGAGGCAGATACTTGGAAAAGCGCTCGTATTCGTGGGCAATCTGAAACGCCAACTCACGCGTGTGGCAAATAACAAGAACTTGAACAGGGTTCTTCTTGGCCTCTTCTCCTTCTGCGGTTTCGGCAGGAGGAGTACTTTGAAGCTGATGAAGAGTGGCCAAGACAAATACGGCAGTTTTACCCATTCCGGATTTTGCTTGACAGACGATATCGCCTCCCAACACAGCCTGGGGAATGGTTTCATGCTGCACTTCACTTGGATGCTCAAAACCGGCATCAACAATGGCACGAAGAAGCTCAGGCTTTAAAAGAAAGTCCTTGAAACCGGAGGCATGAATACCAACGTAATGCCCCCTGTTCAGGTTGTGGCAAGTAATTAAACGGGGGTTAGAGCTGCCCTTCACGGAATATGGTTAATGATGACAGAAGAACCGCCTTTACATGCCACAAAACATGTGGAAGACTACAATGATATACGGTGTTGAAGCTTTTAACATATCTTACTTTTTTGCGTCCTTGCCATCGGCTGCGGATGCGCCTTTATCGGCAACGACCTCGGCTACTTCCTGAAAATTCACAGTATTAATGAGATCAAATAATTAATTTGCGAAAAGGTATTGAATACGACCATGAATATCGATTGGTGTGTGAGATGAAAGTTCGTTGGATTGGATGTCATAACATTATAATATTGAGATGGCGATGCCGACGGTAAGAAGGCCCCTATGGATCTCATGTCTACATCAAGTCATTGGATCCCCCAGGGCTTTGCTTCAGTAGTGATTTTAAGCTTGTAATATTGTCGTACCTCTTCCTCGTCGTAATCGACAAGATCATCATCGTTTTCGTTATCAGCCATATTGATGAAGTAGTTATAAAATTATTGGCACAAAGATTAAGCAGTGCTTGGACTGTTTTTTAATTGTAGCAGCAAACGAGAGGCCGGAGGGCATTACCTCTTTGGTTGCACAGTCGCTGCCAACGATCCCTCTACGCATTATCAGTACGAGTACCAGTAGCTAGTACTGGTACTAATCCCTACGGATACTGTTATATACCTAGTATATCTCTTGGCTGCCAGTAGACTGTGCGCTGAAATGAAATAAATTTACAATTGGTCTGTTTTTGTCCGTAAAATTTGGGTGCACAATTTTTTTTAGATATCCTAAAATCTATCTAGTAAAACTGTTTTTTCAATTAAGTTGGCATTGGTGAAGACCCCTTCACAACAAAGGTTATTATTTTACGCATTCGTCAAAGCATTAATTCCTATGAATCACAATATTGAGACAGAAAAGTTTCAGGACACAAAGATCTCTCAATATGGAAACGTTTGCATGGTGGCAAATTATGTGTCCACAAGCTTATTGCATGTTGTGGTTTGCAAGCACTGTTTCAATACTCTCACACAGGACATTAGCCATATCATCAAAGTCCTCATCATCCCACATGAGAGGCAATCGAACATCGCAGGCACGAGAAAGCATCTTGGCAGTCATGGGAAGAGGTTCTTCAGCAGGGGCAAATCCCCAGTTGACAAAGTTGCGGGCATTAGATTTGTGACCAAAAAGTTCAACAGGAAGACCATGGTTCCTGCACTCTTTCAGAAATTCTTCAATCATCTCAGGAGTGAACTTTTCATGCAAATTGAATTGGAGGGAATCATGGACCATAAGGTCAACTTCAGGGGTCAATCCAGGAATGGTCAACTGTTCTCCACAGCGTTTCTCCAAGGCCTCAGAGACTTTGTAGTATCGAGTATTGTACTTTTCAATCCGCTCGTCCAAAGTCTTGATCTGCGGGCGGATGACAGCAGCAGCAAGGTTACTCATACGTAAAGAGTAGTTAGGCAATTCAGTAGGAAGGTCCTTGAAATATTCAGGACCGGGAACAGTGACATGCTTTCCAGCGAGACCTTCATAGGCACCAGCATATACAGCAGTTCGGGCAGCAATGTCAGGATCATCTGTAAGCAAGAATCCACCTTCTCCAGAATTAATCATTTTGTAACTTTGACTGCTGATTCCACAGGCAACTCCAACATGTCCAGAATGCTTGCCATCATATCGAACACCAAGGGAGTGGGCAGCATCCTCCAACAGAATGGCATCATATTTGTCACATAGGGCCTTGATTCCATTCATATCAGCAACCTTTCCACGCATGTGGGATATCATTACATGTTTGCAGTCAGGGTTTTCTTTCAGTTTCTTTTCAAGATCAGTGATATCAATGACATGATCATAGTTAGATTCCACATAGACTGCCTTTCCTCCAGCATGCTCAATGGCACTGGGAACAGCACCAAATGTGAAAGCATTACTGATGACCTTGCCTCCATGTTTCAAACCAGTGGTTTTAAGCAAGAGCATGAGAGCAGAACCACAGGAGTTCAGGGCAACACAGTACTTGTGACCAGTATAGGCAGCAATTTCTTGCTCGCACTTGCTGACAATGCTGTCTTCTGCCTTGGCCACATTATATCGGTACAATCGCCCAGTCTTCATCAATTCCAAGGCTTCTCGCTGACCAGCCTCTGGCACTGGGTCTGGGGTTTTGATGTCGCGGGTCACGTAGGCACGATCCTCTAGGCTGCAGTCCGTGCGAGTAGGTGGTCGATCGTTAGAAGTGGACAATTCAATCGGTTGTTTGGTCGGTTGGTTAATTCGGAGAAGGTAAGATCGGATGCAATTGTACAATTGTTCGTTCAGGAAGGAAAAAACCACAGATTACGTGTGAGTTTCCGTGACGAAACAAAATGCTGTAAAAAATATCAAGGACGCACCTGTTGGTTTTAGTCTTTCCCAAGGGATTGGTGAGCAAAGCATCACCCGAAGTAATGGCCAGGACGACAAATGAAAATGTAGAAAAGGTGAGGCTGACCATTGTTTTCATTTTATTTTGCTTTTGTGTGGATTAGCTTCCGTTTTGGGTGGGCTTGAGGCAAGATGATGAGGAAATTAATGGATGTCTCGATCGATCTATCCACTGCTCTGCAGATCGAATCGAATCCTTCATTCATTCGTCTCCTCGAAGAAAACCGACCTCGAGAAAAATTGACAATGAATAAACGGTTAAATAGCAGGTAAAGACATGATGATCTGGGCTAAGTTGCAGCCAAGTTGCAGCATTTGCGAATACGACCCAAGAAGAATCGTCTGAATGAGATTTTGCTAGGCGACTCGTAGTAGAGAAGAACTAGACTACTAGTAGACTCTACTAGTCTAGCTACTATGAGTAATCAATTGCTAGTAGTAGTAGTAGACCTCTCGTAGATTATCCTGAATACGGTACGGTAGTCTACTCCAAAAAATAGGCCATCAGAGTATCTCCGAAATAAATAATGAGTAGACTACAGTCGACTACTAGTAGTCTAGTAGTCTACTCGCACTCGAGAAGATTACTATCTACCGCAAAATCCAGCTACGAGTTGTAAATACAGTTCTCATCTCTAACGAACAAAAGAGCCAATATTTGCTAGCTCGTACTTCTACTACTGAACATGTAGGACGCCAAGTTGTGGCAATTTAGCTGGAGCGAGTAACAAGCGAACAAGCATCGAGTCAAGTAGATCTTTCGAGGTAGATTCAAATCGAATGTGAAGATACTTCGCTTGCTTGCTGCAGTATTGAAGCAAGCGAGCTGCTACAAGTACTCCAAAGTGGGGAAAAAATGAAATCAGGAGCCGCTAGTCCTACTCTAGCTAGCTTATCATCTACTGTCCGCCCATTAGTGCCAAAAGCCGTTGTAAAAGAAGTACTCCGAGTAGTTTACTACCGTACTACTAGTACTGGCGCTCGTAGTCGTACCCGAGTAGAGTACTAAGGAGTACGTGACTGATTTATTCACGGTCTGATGACTCCTCTTCAATGATTTTCCAGCTTCCTGGCTCATCATCGAACCTCAAACTTACATGGATCATCGATCCCATATCACCGAACATGATTTCTCATATTTTCGCGAACATAACAAACAGAAAACAATCCTAGTCACATTCCAGAAGCAGAGAGCATGACCAGCACCAGTATACTTCCCAGAAATGTCGCAAGACGATTTTTGTTATCTCTGAGAGGACAAGCAGAATTCCGATCACTATCGACCACGTCGTCTACGATCCAATCTGCGATGTACCACCCGTCCCCGAAGCATCCCTTCCAGAAACTTCAATATCAACCCAATCGAACCATGGTGATAGTTACTAAAACGTCTTCCTCCGAAATTTCCCCCGGATTCGCCCCAGTTGATTCTACATCCTCATCTGATACCAGTTGGACCGGTATGAACCCAGAAACAGAAACGTCCACAAGCGACGAACAGCTTGTTATCACGCCGAGTTGCATAAAGCAAGTGCACGCCTTGTTAAAAAAACGCAAAAAGACACCCGACGAAATGTTTTTGAGAGTTTTTGTCGATGCTGGAGGATGCTCTGGATTTACCTACAAATTTGAACTGGATGATGAATTCATTCCCGAAGAAGATAAAGTATTTGCTCCACCTGGTAGCGATGGTGCCCGTGTAGTCGTCGACGAGACATCGCTAAATCTCATACAGGGTTCCAAAATCGATTATGTGCAAGAAATGATCAAAAGTGCCTTTGTTGTGGCGGAAAATCCTCAATCCGAGAGTGCTTGTGGTTGCGGTTCTTCGTTTGCCGTTAAAAACTTTTCCGCTAATCCTGCGAAGGATTAACGTTGATAATTAATTTCTGTTGTTGTTGTAGAAATTTAGCCGCTCTAGTGGGAATCGAACAAAGAAAATGCTTGCATCTCGATTAAAAATAAAGCTTGCTGGATGCCAATTGCACTATGACTTTTTCGGGTACATTGCTGTTCGTATTACGAAGAGCTAGTGCTGTGTGTTGAAATCTTCTATCTTAACTTTGTTGCGTTGCTCAGGATGAATTGTTGCCTTCTTGCGTATGCTGTCCTTGCGCAGCAGATTTTGATACAGCCGTTCAGGGAATAGACAAAAAATGTCACCAGAGATTTGACGACTATAATACGCTACGACTGCGAAGAATAGCTAGCTTTGTCTACCAACTTGCATTCCTATCTAGCTACTGCGTGATTCGTGTCACAACGTTCCGTTACATTCGAGTGTTGACTTGTCGAGAAATACAATAATAGTTTGTAGTAGGGAAAATCGTAGTGGCTGATATTGTTTCTTTAGTAAAGCATTAGATTATTGTCTATCTTTGAATTGAATTACATTTTTAGTATACTTTGCTTATCAATTTATCAGGCTACGCTTCATTTAATGGGGGATCCTGTCATCAATTGAGCCTTAGTTTTAGCACAAGTCATCTTGCACTCTGGAAGACATTCTTTTCGAGACCTTTGTTCCGCCCCCTTAGGTTTTGTGCATTCGTAAATACACTGTGAAAGACAGGCTTCGAACTCAGGGTCTTGTTTAGTTCCTTTCACAGCTGGGTCGACCTCCTTTGCAGCCGCGGGCATGGGAGCAGCAGCTGTGAAAACGGCAGCGGCAAAAGCTCCTCCTGCTGTCTGCAGCCATTGACATCGAGACATCCCACCTTGCTGTTGGAAATCTGCTTTGAGCTGTTGCTGATATTGTCGGTGAGTATACGGAAACTGGAAGGCTCCCGCTAGCGACGCCGACAGGACGCCAATCGAAGTGCCAAGGAATAACAGATGAAGAAGTTTCATTTTTCAAGAATAATTGCACTTTTATTAGGAGGCTTAGTGAACTGAGTGAACTTTAGGACGCTGAAGCTGGGCCCAGAACAGAAATAGATTTGTGAAGGACTGTTTAATAGAGCAACGCATTATTAGTTCGCTGGCTACCAGCGCATCGTATCATCGTCAAGCAAATGCACTGTATCTTCTTTGGTTGATGTTGTGTTGTGACGTTTCGACACTTTTTTCAGTCACGACTTCCCGGGGTAGAACCTTAACTCCAACTCTTGACAAAGATGACCGCACCACAGGCAGCAGGGGATAGTCATCTCACAGTATTATTACCGTGGCAGGAGTAGACCTACTAGCTACCCTGGTACGGTAGTAGCAGTATTTATTTTTGTGTGTGCCAACTACGACCGGCGCTAATGATGACCGGCCCAAAGAATCTGGCGTACGTAATAGTACAGACAGTAGTAGCAGAGGAGGACACCACTACTACTACCAGTAGCTAGGAACAAAGCGGCTAAAGACTCGCATAATAATATTACCGCAAAATACTAATAAAATAACTTTTGCAAGAAAGGTCAGCCCCCCAATTAACGGAGAGAATCAAATTATTGTTTTTCCTAGCTTTCACCATCAAAGGAAGGGAGTCTGTTGTCAAATTAATAAAACCAGCTGATCGATAATAGAGGAAGCTCAATTCTTTGGCGGGCTCACACTTCAACAACAGCACAACTATCAGTACCTTATCATGCACAAGACCCGTGAGGAAATGCAACGAGAGCACGAGGCCTTCAAGAATCGGTAAGTCTGTGTTTTTCCTATACTGTAATTCGGTAGAAATCTCAAATGGGCACGCGTGCTTTTGGTGTGTCTCCTCATTTCTCGTTTGCCACCGTCTGACATGAAAATACTTTGCTTTTCTTTTGGTGAATCTTACACGGACTCGCAGTCTTGTGGCTGATGTCTTGGGGCAGGAAGGCGAAAGAGCTGACGGCGAGCGCTCAGTGCCCATGGAAAAAGTAGTTATGCTTATCTGGCAATTTCGTGACGATCCTACTGTTGTGACTTTCATGGCGAGATTTGTCACAAAGGTAAGTCGATTGCGCAGAATGGTATATCAATTTCAAGTCCGTTTGGTTTAATCTTACTGTCTTTGTCTCGTCCGGGTTGAATTTGTTAGTTCGCTGGGTCGAAGGCTGTCTTTGATGGAATCGAATTCTATTTGCCTCAGCTGGCACATATGATTATTCATTTGGAGGCAGAATGGGACGATGCGGTACTCGAGCGGTTTGCGCTTGTCATTGCCCAGCAGTCTCTCCATTTTGCTTTGCAGTTTAATTGGATCCTTCAGGGAGCCTTGGAAGATTATCAACCCGAGTTGCCTAATGGTTTGCACAATCCGTCGTACAATCCTCTCTACTACGCACGATGCATCAAACTTCTGACAAATCTCGAACGCTGTGTAGTTTACGGTCGTCCTCGCTCTCAACAACTCCAGCGCTTGTACGAGCAAGGTAAAATATCCAAACAAGAGTTGCACATTATGGAGAATGCCGATCGACGTTTCAACGCCCTTCAACTGACCTCGGGGTCGCAGAGAGAAGACGGGGGTGGAGCTGGGTCTTCTCGTCCGATGTTGCTCACGGGGCCCTCTACTGCTGATCTTGGCAAAGATTTGATCTCCGGATCCGTCTTTGGTGGACATCTCATGTACAAGCGCCAGGTAAGACTCGGAGCTTTTCGGAAGAAAGGATGGAAGATGCGATACTTTGTCATTGAAGAGCAAATGCTCAACTGCTACCGCAACAAGGAAGACGGAATGCATCATAAGAATTTAGTGCGTGCTATGCCCTTGGATGGGGCTCGAGTAATCGACAACGAAGCTCGGAACAACGACAAGTACCCGCACATGTTTACAGTGACCAACAGAACCTATGAATTCACTTTGAGGGCGAAAAGTAAGCAGGAAAAGATTGTATGGATGCGTCGGCTGCAAGAAGAGAACGATTGCAGCTCTCTCTTCCAATCCCCGAACGGGCCTTTCCAGCAGTTGAATCATATGAAACAAACGTCCACATCCCAAATGAACCTTCGTTCTAGTGCTAGCTGAGATAGCAAGGTTGAGGCCGCAGCGGCCTTGGCTCAGCAAGCGCAGAAGCAGCAGCAAATTCAGAGTAAAGTTGTTGGCGACTTAACTCCAGGGCAATTGGCGCGCTACGAATTCTTCCGTAACGAACGTCGTTTTATTCGCCGACTAACGGATATTGCTGAAGAGCTTCGCTTCTTTGAAAAGGAAAACAGGAAGAAACTAGCCCCTGGAAAAATGAAAGACTGCCACATTCCCGATTGTGTGTACTCGCCCTTGTGTAACTCGAGTGATACTTGGAGGCGAGTTTACAAAGCAATTCCAGAGGACACCAAGGTGTTTTCAACCAAAGCCCGCTGTCCGACAATCATGTACTTTTTGGCCAGGTTCGGAGAAGAAGAAAGAGCAAAGACCAATGGTTCTAGACCGCTACCATCTGTGCTCAAGAAAGAAAATTTGGATGTAGCCGAGTTTATGCATGCCCACTTTGAAGTAATTGCCGAAAATTCCAACGAGGAAAGCTCGCCGAATTCAGTCCCTGCAAATCTTGCACAAATCGAGGAAGCCGGGGAAGGTAAGTCTGTTCCATTGCTACTATCAACGTTGTCTACTCTATTTGCTTTACTACATGCTCATCGTTCTTGCCCTCGCGCATCTATTTGTAAAGAAATCACAGACTCTATGCACGAAAAGACAAAAAGGGACGATCTTAATCCAGCACCAACGGCCGTTGGTGACGCTTTGGAAGGTATGGACAAAGGAAGTCGCGTCTGGCACACCGAAGACTCGGAGGAAATCGAGCATGCAGCTGCAGCCGAGGAAGAAGAGAACCAGCGGAGTGGCCGCCGAATAAACAAGTCTTTGCGGTCGTCCTTTGCTCACATACCCCGCGGGCTTGCTAACCGAATCGATACTCACCGAAAAGGAAGACAGCAGCGTCATAGCGTCATGGACAACGTCGTTGATCTCAAAACAATTCCAATATTGGAAGGCGCTGGCAGCAAAGACGATGGCGACGATGGATCCGTCACCAGCAGCGTCATGTTCAAGAAAACCATTGTCCTTGGTGATCAGGATTCCGGTGATATTGACCAGGATAGTTTGGACAGAGCTAAAAAAATCATTAGTGGTGGAGAAAGTTGGGCGGAGCGATCGGCACGCATGCTCATGGAAGAGGTCGAAAAGGGCGGAGAGGAAGAAGCCAATAAGCCTGGTACCCAGGAGGTCATCAGCCTCATGTCAAAGTCGAACGACGATCTTCGCCAGGAGGTATTTGTGATGCAAATGATTCATTTTTACAAATCAGTCTTTGCCAGCGCCAAGCTACCTCTGTGGCTGTATACGTACCGTATTCTTAGTACGTCAAAGGACTCAGGATTGTTGGAGGTGATCATGGATGCTACCTCTATTGATGGTCTCAAGAAAGATCCAAACTATCCTAAAAAGGGAGGACTCCGTGCATACTTTGAGCACACGTATGGCGGTCCTAACTCGAAGGCTTTCAAGGCTGCCCAAAATAATTTCATGCGAAGTCTGTGTGCATACTCCATTGTATCATATCTCTTGGGGTTGAAGGATCGTCACAACGGAAATATTATGATTGATACCAAGGGCCACCTCATTTTTATTGACTTTGGTTTCGCGATGGGAATGAATGTCGCACACGAATTCACGTTTGAGCGAGCACCGTTCAAGTTGACGCCCGAGTATGTCGAAGTGATGGGCGGTCCTCGATCCAAGTGCTACCAGGATTTTAAAGAGTTGTTTGTCGCTGGATTCAAGGAAGCTCGAAAGAACGCGCAGCTGGCATTGGGTCTCGTTGAGATTATGATGTACAAGAGCAACTTTCCTTGCTTTAGTGGCTGGCGGTACGGGAACGGCATTGCTTTGCCCCGCTTTGAAAAGCGATTGATGATCCAAAGCCCTGATCGACTGGTGGAAAGGGAGGCCCTCCGCCTTGTGAATCGAGCGAGGGGGCATATTGGAACGTGCTTGTACGATCATTTCCAGAAAGCTACGAATGGGTATGCGATCTAAGCAACACTGGCGCTCTCTATGGTGGTTCACCGGAAGCACCTTTGTCATTGTTGTACCCACTTGGTTAGCAAGTATCGTAGTAAAGCTAAACGTATAGGAGTATTCAAGGTATAGTTATTGTATTTCTGTGCGTGCGCAAGTCGAAAAATCTAGGTGGACGGAGAAATTTACTACTTCATTTGAGATATATAGATTCGTGGATTCACCTGTACAAAAACGCAGAACCAGGAAACTATCAGATGCTCGAGGGGAGCGATGTGCGCTGCAATATTCATCGGCAGGGATGTAGTGTACTCGGAATATACCAATACCCAGAGTAGATATTTTGAGTTTACAACAGAGGACAACTTGGGAAGGTACTAAGTAGTAACTCAAATACTGTACCTACGCGGACGAGTAGGTGTACTTAGTATTCAAGTACTATCACTTGTAGCCAGGCAGAGTTTCCATTCTACTCAGTAATTATTACAGCATTATTATTTATTTTAGTACAGCGCGAGTATTATTACTTTATGAGGACTCCCTAGACTACTAGTAGTAGCTAGACTCTAATTAGATATTCTTTTTTTTTTAGTAGTCTAGTAGCTAGAGGACTCTAGCTAGCTAGTACTGTACTACAGCTAGTAGTAGTACTAGTAGGTAGTGGTCAGCTACTAGTAATCGTCTTCTACTATTACTACTAGCTACTCTAGAAATACTACTTTCTTAGTACTACTCTAGTAGTAGTAGTAGCTAGTAGTCTACTACTGCTAGTAGTAGGACTACTAGTAGGACTACTACTAGTAGGACTACTCTAGCTAGTAGTAGAGTAGTAGGACTACTACTAGTAGGACTACTACTACTACAGTACGTAGTAGACTACTACGGTTCTTCTCGGTAAATAATGTGTTGTCACCAATCGAGGGATATCCCTACCCCGGGATTTCCAAAACTGCCCCGGGATGGGGAAAAACACAATCCCGGGGTTGTTTTTGGAAGTAGCATTTGT
>Ga0100393_10006044_pt1 | contig 10851 bp, 6 predicted proteins | sample CryGeymeta201517_FD_81546 | JGI IMG/M metagenome (GOLD analysis project Ga0100393, IMG submission 81546) | Groundwater microbial communities from Crystal Geyser aquifers in Utah, USA - Crystal Geyser metaG 2015-17 | ecosystem: Environmental > Aquatic > Deep subsurface > Groundwater | place: USA... | reverse complement strand
TTGGAACCCGTACGAGTGAAAAGCGAGTCCAGTCAGCACTTGGAGGATGTGCGTACCTACTACTGCAGCAGTAGTGTGTGTGTGCACTAAACGCCCTACTACTCCCTCTAGACTACTGTAGACTACTGGTACCAGGTACTGTGCTCAATAGAAAAAGGTTCAACGAAGCTATTAGCTAGTCTAGTACTAATAAATAACTCGTACTTCATCACATACATCATCATCGTCATCGTCAACAAAAACAAAGTCATCGTTTCCCGTCAAAACACAATTCTTCTACTTCTACAGCATTTTTATCTGGGCATGCTAGAGTCATCTACATTTTTTTTAATAACTTGACAACAAATCAACTAATCTACAATGCGTCTTACTAGTGCTCTTGTGTGGGTATCTTTAACTTCGGTGAGTTTCATCATGTTCCTTATTATTATTTTGTTATTGTTCTGGCTCCGTTACACCTCCACACTACACACACACACACTTCCAACATCAACAAAAAGACCGCCACCCACATCCGGATCAAGCACAGCACAACACAGCACAACAAAGAAATACACGGCAACAACAAATAATATGCATCACGATACATTGCTCTGTTGGGAATAACAAATCATGAAGAAAAAAATAGAATTCCGATCTCGTGCGAGTCATGTTAGATGTTAGCAACGCTGAGAAAGCAGCATCGTTATTCTACCGTTGGAAAGAGAGCTCATCCTGTCTTTGTCGTGAAGTTTCTACGTTGTACTTTCATGTTAACAACAAACATGGCTACCATCATTAGTACTATCATCCATCATGGGGGGGTGTTCAACCAAACCAATAAAAAAAGCCACCCTTTTTTTCTTTGGAACAGCATATTCGAATCATTCGACTAACAAATCGCGCGATTTTTCGCGCATTTTTGAAGTTGAGGTCACAAGATTTGTTCATTTTTTTTCTTTCAACGTTGCCCTCCTCGATCAAGACATCAATTCTACTATCCTTCTTGGATCGAAGTTCAGAGTGGCGGCTTCTTTTTGTTGATGTCTGCATGACGCGAAATCCTGGAACAAGATCTGTGTACACTGCACTGCTGTAGCGACAGCAAGCTACTACTACTAATAGTTAGCTCGAGCTAGTAGAGCCACTACTAGTAGCTAGCCAGCCACTTCTACTAGTAGTCAGGATGCCAATAATATTGTCCTGGGGGGTCTACATGGCCTCATGTGCAAAGTGCAAACCTTGCTCAAATAATAATCTCATTAATCTCATTCCAAAATTGTTCCTTTTTCTTTCTTCCTTATTCCTTCCCTATTAGGTCGCTACCGCTTTTGTGCCCATCAGTCGAACAACAACTGGTACTGCTACTGCTACCACCCAATTGGCTCAAGCTAGCGATGGCTCCTCCAACATTGCAGGACCACCCTATTCGGGACCTGCCGTAAAGCCTATTTTGGATTCTATCGAAAGTCCCGCCGACATGAAACGATTGGATATGCGTCAACTCAAACAGTTGGCAAATGAAGTTCGATGGGAAGTTTTGGAATCCGTTTCCAAGACAGGAGGTCACCTAAGTTCTTCTTTGGGAGTTAACGAACTAACGGTTGCTCTCCACTACGTGTTTGATATGCCAGAGGATGATATTGTTTGGGATGTCTCGCACCAATGTTACGCCCACAAAGTCTTGACGGGCCGACGACACAAAATGTCGGGACTTCGACAAGCCGGCGGAATTTCGGGATTCTGCAAGCGCAGTGAAAGTGAATACGATTCCTTCGGAGCCGGTCATTCCACGACGTCTATTTCTGCCGCCCAAGGAATGAGCATCGGAAAATCCATGCTGAACAAACGAAAGAACAATTGTGTTGCCGTGATTGGAGATGGTGCCATTACGGGAGGCATGGCGTACGAAGCAATGAACAGTGCGGGATATTTGAAAAACAGAATGATTGTCATTCTCAACGATAATGGACAGGTCAGTCTTCCTACGGGAACGCCCAGTGCCGGTGGTGTCGTGCCTGCCTCGCAGCTTTCGGCCTACACATCCAACTTGTTAGTGTCCAAGCCATTTCAAGACTTTCGATCCTTTGCCAAGTCTTTCAATAAGCTCTTACCTGGACAAGTCCAAGATGTCAACAAACGTATCGACGAGTATGCCCGTGGTTTGGTGTCGGGAGGAACCTTGTTCGAGGAACTCGGATTTTACTATGTTGGCCCAGTCGATGGCCATGATTTGGATAACTTGGTTCCTATTTTGGAGAAACTACGGGACAGCGACAGCAACAAGCCCGTTTTACTTCATTTGAAGACTGTCAAGGGATACGGATACCCTCCTGCGCTCGAGGCCAGTGACCGTATGCACGGAGTGGCCAAATTCAACCTCGCAACCGGTGTCCAGGTCAAGGGCAAGTCAATTGCTCCCAGTCTTACTTCCATTTTTGCCCACTCGTTGATTGATGCCGCCGCGGAAGACCGAACCGTCGTCGGAATCACCGCTGCCATGCCAGGTGGAACCGGTATGGACATTTTCGGCCGCCGCTTCCCCAAGCGAACCTTTGATGTTGGTATCGCCGAGCAACACGCCGTCACCATGGCCGCTGGTATGGCGTGTGAAGGCTTGAAGCCATTTTGCTGCATTTACTCTACGTTTTTGCAACGTGGTTATGATCAAGTGATTCACGACGTTGCTATTCAAAATCTACCTGTCCGTTTCATTTTGGATCGTGCTGGAGTTGTTGGTAACGATGGACCCACCCACCACGGTTGCTACGATCTTGCCTACATGGGCTGCATCCCCAATTTGACCATCATGTCGCCCAGTGATGAAATCGAACTCAAAAACATGGTGGCAACCTGTGCCGCCTTTGATGAAGGTCCCACCGTGTTGCGATACCCTCGCGGTACCGGATACGGAGCCGAGAAGCTGCAAAGCCTCTTTGGGTACGAATTAGAGAATGATGAAATTCCAGCTAAGGGTATGTCCTTATTTGAATTGCTTTCTTCGTGTGCATACCTCGTATTTTGACCATTATTTTAACACCTATTTTTTGTTTCTCCAGGAGAATTGTTGGAGATCGGAAAGGGCCGCATTATCCGAGGTCCTGGTGGATTCAACAGAAAACAATCATCTGTGCGCGGCAAGGAACGCAAAGATCGTGTGGCCATTCTGTCGTTTGGAACTCGCCTGCACGAATCTCTTGTTGCTGCCCAGGAAGTGGAAGACATGGACGAAAGCTTGGGCGTCACTGTCGCAGATGCTCGTTTCATGAAGCCATTGGACGTGGATTTGATCCGGCAATTGGCGGACGAAAACTCTGTTCTGATTACCATCGAAGAGGGCAGCATTGGAGGATTCGGTGACCACGTACTTCATTTCTTGGCACTCGACGGACTCATGGACAACGGCGACCTCAAGTTCCGACCCATGGTCATTCCTGACATGTACTTTGAGACAGCTACTCAATACGAACAGTACGAACAAGCAGGGTTGAACTCGGAACACATTCGGGGGACCATCCTCCGATTGACAAAGCGCATGAATGTTCCTGCGCTCGAGGAAGATGAGGAAGCGGAAGCAACTGTTGAAAAATAAAGATTTCATTGTGAGTGAGATGAGATGAGAGAATGGATATGAGCAACGACGAAACCTGTCTATAGCCGTTTTAGTCGTTAGAATATTCATTATAGATTGCATATTTTTTTTCGCTATTCTGTTTTGTGCTCAGATTTGTTTCTACCAGATATAAAGCCAATACTTTATTCGATTCGAGTATTAGTTATTCCAGGTTCCACGAGAGTAGCCATTGAACAGAGGGATCTATTACTAGAGTAGAAGTATATTGGGGGCTGGGGGGGGGGCTATGTACTTCGGAATACAAGAAAAACATTGTTGACGATTTGGCTCAACTTGTCAACACGCCCGGGGGTAGAAGAAATAATCGTAATACTGTAAGTACTCCGAGTATTCAGCAATGACAAGAAACTGACGTATTCAAGGAGTGGATCTTGAGAATCAAATTGTTGTTTTCTTATGCAAATGATGTAGGAGATAGGATCACACCCAAATAATAATAATATTCGTACCGAGCACAGAAGTTATTACCCTTGTCTTGTCCAAAACAAATAGTACTAGTCTACTACATCGAATTATACATTTAAGAATATCCACCATGTCTGTCACAATCGCGTCAAAAGCCGTACGCAATGCGCTCCAGAAAGCCTCCTCGTCATCGGTAATGGCGGTATCATCCAAGCCATATTATTATACCCGCAGTTTTGCTACATCCGCGGACGACTTGGTCAAGACTGCCCTTTACGATATGCACATGGAATTGGGAGGAGACATGGTACCCTTTGCTGGATACGCTTTGCCCGTCTTGTACAAGGGAGAAAATGGTGGTGTCATGAAAGAACACTTGTGGTGTCGTGAAGAAGGAAAAGCTGCACTCTTTGATGTGTCACACATGGGACAGGTGCGGCCATTATTTTCTCTGAAAAAATAATAATAAAGACGTTTCTCGTGCAGGTCTGTCGGGTTTGCTGCAAATTCTCAACTTTTTTTTTAAAACCTCTCGCTCCATTTATCCACACAATAGATCCGCTGGCATGGAAAAGATCGAGTCGCTTTTTTGGAGAAACTCGTGGTAGGTGACATTGCCGGCTTGAAAGAAGGGCAAGGATGCCTTTCCTTGGTAACCAACAAATATGGAGGAACCATTGATGATACAGTTATCACCAATGCTGGAGATCACATCTATATGGTTGTCAACGGAGCTACTAAGTTTGGCGATATGGAACATTTTAAAGAGCATATGGAAGCCTTCGATGGAGAGGTATGCATGGACTATTTGGAAGATACGATGCAACTATTGGCCATCCAAGGTCCAGGTGCCGCTGCAGCTGTAGCAAAATTGTTGCCATCAGACTTCGATTTGATTAATATGCCTTTTATGACTGGGTGCGACACTCCCTTGGGTGGTATTGAGGGCTGCCGTATTACTCGATGTGGATACACAGGCGAGGACGGATTTGAAATTGCTATGCCAGAGCAACACGCTGTCTCGATTGCTGCCAAGCTACTGGAAGATCCTACTGTTAATCCAACTGGCTTGGGAGCTCGCGATTCTCTTCGTTTGGAGGCTGGTCTTTGCTTGTATGGGAACGATTTGGATGAAACAACAACACCTGTTGAAGGAAACTTGACATGGACTATGGGTGGAAAGGGCAGTCGCCGTCGTACAGAGCAAGGATTTTTGGGAGCCGAGCACATTTTGACTCCCGATGGAAAACTCAAAAAGACAACCCGCAAGAGAGTAGGAATCTCTGGCATGAAAGCTCCTGCCCGTGAGCACGCTGAAATTTACGATGAATCTGGCGAGACCAAAATCGGAGAGGTTACTTCGGGTACTTTCTCACCCTGCTTGAAAAAGCCTATCGCTATGGGGTACGTTGAGACTAGCTACCATAGTGCCGGAACACCAGTGCAGGTCAAAATTCGCAATAAAATGCAATCGGCAGAGGTCACAAAGATGCCATTTGTCGGAACCAGATATTACCGCGTTCCCGAGTAATCACTATGTTTTTTCGAATTCGTAAGCGCACTCCTGCAATATTTCAGCATGCCTCAAATAATTATATAATTTTATTTAGCTGACCAGCGTTGAATATAATGTTTTGTTGAGGTTTGATAGCTGCAGTAAAATTTGAGATTGCGAAGTTGGTAATGAAGCTATGACTGTACTGTGTGTTTTCAGCTAAACAACCATCGACGCCACAGTAAACCCAGTCCCTCCCACCACTAGAGCCCCCCCTGCTCCAACAGCAAATGGTCTCCAACCAACGCCCTTTAAGGCTGATGCTGATGTACTTAGCCCAACACCAGCCATGGCCGTTCCGAGGGCATACTTGGACAAGTCATTTCCAATAAAGTTCATGCCTTGGTGAAAAAATTCTAAATCTGCTGGTGTCAGCATCAAATCTCCACCTGAGCGAATGGCAGACATGCCAAGAAAGGCGATCAGAAAGTTGGGCACATATTTGGAAAATGTGACGAGGCCGGACATAGTTGAAGATCGCTTCTGGGAGGATAGCTGCTGTTGTGTTAGACTCGTTGCTTCATCGCTTTCATTTTGTCCTTTGACGGCAGTGGCATGGAGATACGTTAAACCTGGAATAGCAAAGGCCAAAGCCACGTTTCGCGTCAATTTCGTAATGGCGGCAACCTGGAAGGCAATATCGTCACTGTACGTTTCCTTGTAGCTCAATGCTGCACCCAGGACTTGACTCGTGTCGTGGATCCCTACACCTAGACAGAGGCCAACTTGCTCAGGACTGGCACCGCATAAGGAATGGAGCAAGTACGGATACGTCAACATACCAATCGTTCCCAAGGCCACAGTATTGGCGACTGACACTGCAATGTCGCGATTCGTTGCTTTTATTGCGGGTGCCAGAGCAGTAATGGCAGTTACTCCACAAATGCTGGTTCCTGCCGTAAGGAGAAGCGACATTTCCGTGGGAAGCCCTGCCAGGCGCCCTAGTTGCGGTATGACCACTAATCCGGCACCCACAGCAGCAACAACAACTGGCAATCCTTGGGCTCCAGAGGTAACCAAATCAACGAAGGATAGCTTAGCGGCCACAGCCACAATGCCACCTTGCAATATAGTTTTGGTAGCAATTTTGATACCCTTGTCGAAGGCATGGGCATTCACACCCACGCTATTTTTGACGGCCATTCCAAGCAAAATAGAGACTGGAATTCCGGAAAGAGAGACTTCTGTTACCGTAGAAATAATATTCGCTATGGAAAAGCCTGCAGTAGCTGTAGCAGCTGACAGTGCAATGCCTGGTACAGCCATGACTGCGACATTATTTTTGTTTTGCGCTTTAATAGGAGAAGACAATATCTCCTTCTTAGTTTCATCTTCCTCGGCGGGAGCGCCGGAAAAAAATCTAACGGGGAAAATGCTGAGAAATCTATAAGAACCTTGGCTAGAATTGTCGTGGCTTCCCCGAAATCGAAACAAAGAGGACCCTGATGACAAGCGACCAGTCGATGATCGTAGTATCTGTCGAGCTGGAGAAAGCATCATTCGAATAGCAGAAGGACAGCAATAGATATTCGCAAGACAGAAATGTATAATGTTGTTGTATTATGAAGACAACTGAGAGTGCAGCGAGGATTCATTCAGGCCAGTGCGGACAATTTATCAGGGCCGCCGAGGCTTTTTCAAAGAAGTTGTGAGAAGGGTTGGCAACGTCAGGCTGCAATAGTTTCCACGACTGAGTGTCTACGATACTTGGTTCAGCAACTCGTCGTAAATACGAGTACGAGTACTAAAATAATTATCTAGACTACTGAGTACTCGAGTACAAGGTTTGCCAAGAAGTAAAATCCAACCCATAAAACTGGGCAAAAAGAATAACATAACAATAACGGCAAAATAGGTTCATTTTATACAATAGGGTCGTAGTAAGTGACCAGTTTTCACTTTAGCTTCCTTAGCTTATCTCTAATAAGATTCAACCTTTTGCTTCTTCTCGGCCTCCGCTTCGAGTCTTTTTTTTGCCCTTTCCTGGCGCGCCTTTTGCTTCTCGGCGTTGTTCAGTTGACGAGTCAAGCGTCCAGGAAGCCAACCAGTTTGGTCACCCTGCTGTTCCGATTCAAATCGACCACCGGCAAGTTCTTTGCCTTGCTCCTCCATAATGACATCAGTGAGACATTTGTTATCCAAATCAAACACACTCGAGTGTTCGCGATACTGCCTCTCGAGCTCCTCGAGCACCAACGTGTACATGGGACACATCGCTCGATTTGCACCTGTTCGCGCCAAGACTTCCTGGTACGGTGCGTACGTCGACAGCCGATGGATTGGTGACAGTACCTTGTCCAGTTGCATAAATGCTACATGCGTGGCCCAAGAGTCAGCTTGATCGAAAATGTGCGTGGCATATAGAACTGAGGCACCTCGCTCCTGGCATTCTTTAGTCAAATAATCAAAGAATCGCTTGCGCGAAAAAATATCGAGATCCGCAGCAAACTCGTCAATGACACATAGCTGAAATGGTTTCAGCAGCTTGATCATCAACCGGACCTTTTTTCTCTGTCCGTCAGAGCACTCGTGCATGCGCCAATTCAAATTAATACCCAACACGCGGACCAATTCATCACGTCGTTCCAAGTATTGCTGTTGCCACTTTTCCATCATTTCACTGGCAGCACAATCCATAGTGTAAGGACAAACCCCTTCAAATCCAGTTCGACGTCGTTTCCAGGTTCCACCTAAATAAGCCACACCGTTGCATTGGTCGTTGGGTTTAGCATTGCCGTTAATGTCGAATTCATCAAAATCCAATCCTGTCCAGATTTGACCCGTCAACACACGCAGAAGTGTACTTTTGCCGGCGCCGTTGGCTCCGATCAAAATAATTTTGGAATTCGGTTCAATGATGCAGTTTAGACCAACCAAGTTGGGCTTGTCGGTTTCGTAGGAAAAGTTCAGGTTCTTAACTGTCACGACCGGCTTCTGGTTATCGATCGCCTCATTGGCGTGGTCTTCTTCGGTTTTTGTTTCTGAAATACACATTGTTGCGAAGACTTTGGCTGTTTGCTGTAGAAAAAAATGTGAAAGTGATTTCTTCAATTTATGACCAAATTAATAGTATTAAAGAAATAATAGGAGTAAGATAGAAGATTCGCGGCATTGTCCAGTGAGTCAAGATCATGATAAGCGAGTTTCTTTAGGAGGCGGTGCTGTAAAAAATAATATGTTGTGCTATGATGAGTCACACTATTATTATTGTCACGTTCTTGTTCGAAGGATCCTGAACCAGCTGTGCATGCCAAAATAATATTCACAGCGATGAGTCACCTGACCTTGTCACGTTCTTGTAGTAAAAATGACCTTGACTCGTGCGTACTAGTCTAGTGGAGAGATCACCAGTTTTTTTTTACCTCTCAGCATGTCGATTCGTTGTACCTGGTAGCGAATGGATCTGTCGCTCGTCGCATTTTGTTGCCATGCTTCGAGTCAAGACGCCATGAGTAACAAGTTGATAGTTCTAGGTGCTTTCAGTCAATCTCGCGGGAAGAAAAGGAAACTTTGTTTAAACAATCGGCGCTGAGCTCAAGAAACCTGAATTGGTTCGTACAACTCCTAGTTTCTCCAAGCGGGCTATTTTTCTGAGTCTGGTCAGATTAGGCTTTCTAAATATTGTGCGAATCATGGGCAGGGACAACATGAGCTGAATGGGAGCTTGACACCGGTGCATTTTCAGCTGCTGAACAACATGGGCGATTAAAAAATTTGACAGCCTGGAGGAGAACTTTTGAGCACATATCTCGAGGCAACATCAAGTGCAAAGTAAACCTCAATATACATTACTACCCTGAAACAATAAAATGATGTTTTTATTTTGAAACCTTGCGTTCTGAGATGTTGCGCCCAGCAACGGAAACATTAGAAAGAAGTTTCGAGGTCGCATTTTAGATTTGCTTTCCCTCAGACACCATGGCTGCTTCGTTTGGGAAATTATGAGTACTACCTAGTTGCAAGCATTGAAGCACACGCAGGCAGTTTCATTCAAATGCAAAGATATAGACTAAGAGGCAGTTTTAATAGCAACTTATGTAATTATGTGCAGAGAGAAGACTGAACACTGAACCATAGATTCGTTCTCGGCTCGATGGTCCCAGACGCAAAATGAACATTCAAGCAGTTCTGCAGTACGAGTGCAACGGTTGTGACTTTACTGTGACTATTTTCGAGCAATCGAGCGATCATCTGTTGACATCAAAACGTCATCATCGTCGTCTAGATCATGGAGCACACGCAATGCGCTGTCAATAACAGAGATGAAATGATCCCGGTCGAAGTCGGCCCCTCTCAGCCCTCTTCCCCGGCCGTTGCAATGTACAGTCCTCTCTCTCATCAGTGGTGAATATTGCGGTGTGACGACCATGCTTGACAAAATATCATTTTTGAGGCTCATTGGACGTTCGGTACCAGGAGATCGACTAGCCCTGAATACCTGTCTCGCTTCGAGACCAAGAGAAGCTAGTGGGACGGACCTGGATCCCAGACCCACAGTATCGTACGCATAGTCGGATTGGCTACTGCCATTGTTGTTTGTATTCTGCATATTGTTGTAGATAAAGGGAATTGGGAGGTACAATTTTTAACGTTTTGGCTTCGTCTTTTTATGGTGCTCTCAAGTACTTCTTCAATCTTCAGAGTGGTGAGGATGATAGTGTGGTACTACTAGTACTTATTAACTAGTACTATTACTCGAGTACTGGATAGAAGTACTACTGCTGCTGTATCTACTACTACTAGCCACCGTAGTACTACAGTAGTAGTAGCCGCAATTTGGAGAAAGCAAGAAGTCAATTCGCCAAAGTGTGATTAAAGGAGATCATGTGAAGACACTCCAGAAGGGAAGCCAAGATCATCATCTTGTACCAGTATTATGGTAGTGGTAGTATTTTAGCAATCTAATGGTCAGACACAAGATAAGGTACCAGGAGATTTAAAGTATGAGTTTTCAATGTGATGTTGTAGTACTACCTGGTACAGTACCATGCACCAGCCAGTATTAAAACGAAGAATCCTCCTCGAATCTTCTACCCCCCTGGTATGGTACTGTAGTACTACCAGTACCAGTAGTAATGGTCGTTCTGTCAATCTACAGACAGCTAGCTTCCGAAATAATACTTAGGGTTTCCTGATATCGGCTTGAAGCTGCACAGAAGCGGCAACTGTCATAATCGTAATTTTGACTATCAAAAAAGCTACCAACCCAGTACGTTACCGTACCTGGTACCAGTAAATCGAAATTTATACGGGGTGTACTACTCGTACCTGGTACCTA